>OFGE01000331.1_pt1 | contig 54230 bp, 51 predicted proteins | sample 1521681 | NCBI WGS metagenome assembly OFGE01 (sample SAMEA3504093, study PRJEB24116) | mouse gut metagenome | biome: mouse gut; feature: mouse-associated habitat; material: faeces | place: Denmark | collected 2011 | reverse complement strand
TAAATTTAGAATTTGTATGAAATTTAGCTTGAGCGAGCACATTTTTAAATTTTTTTATATTGTATTATTGCAAGAGTAATATTAATAAATCTATTTTGTCAATCTATTATATCAGAGTAGTGCAAAGAGATTTGAAATATGTTATAGCCAAGTGTTCCATAAGGATTGCTGAATGCTATTAATTAATAAATAAATAAATTAGTTCTACAAGTTACAATGTAACTAATATAGTTTTCTTGAAAAAACAAGTAGTATGTGCTATATTGAAAATATCGAAAATATAAAAAATGGAGAAAACAATGGCAGTTATAGAAGTAAAAAATTTAGTAAAAGCTTATAAAATTATAAAAAAAGAAGATGGGTTAATCGGATACTTTAAAAACTTAATAAATCCAAAATATAGTGAATTTCAAGCTGTAAAAGGAATAAATTTTAGTATTCAAGAAGGAGAACTAGTTGGATATATAGGAGAAAATGGAGCTGGAAAATCAACAACAATAAAAATGCTTACAGGACTTTTAACTCCAACTTCAGGAGAAGTTATAGTAAATGGAATTAAACCAAATGAAAAAAGGATTGAAAATAATAAATATATAGGTGCTGTTTTTGGACAAAAAACTCAGTTATGGTGGGATTTACCAGTAATTGAATCTTTTGATTTAATTAAAAAAATGTACAAAATTCCAAATAATGAATATAAAGAAAACTTAAAAAAATTCACAGAAATATTAGAGTTAGAAGATTTGCTAAATAAGCAAGTTAAAAATTTAAGTTTAGGTCAAAAGATGAGATGTGAAATAGCAGCAACTTTCTTACATAATCCTAAAATAGTATATTTAGATGAACCAACAATAGGATTAGATGTGTTTGTAAAAGAAAATATAAGAAAATTTATAAAAGAAATAAACAAAGAAAAGAAAACAACAGTCATTCTTACCACACATGATTTAAAAGATATTGAAGATGTATGTGATAGAATAATTTTGTTAGATAAAGGTCAAATAATTTATGATGGAGAAAAACAAAAATTTAAAGATACATATGGTAAATATGTTTTTGCAGAATTTATAATAAAGAACAAAACAGAAAATATAAAATTAAATAATGCACAAATAATAGAAGAAACAGAAAACAGGCTAAAAATAAAATTTAGTCATGAAGAAGTAACAATATTAAAAGTAATGGATGAAATATCTAAATACTGTACAATAGAAGATATACATATGAAAGAAGCAGAATTGGAAGATATATTAAAAGAAATATATAAAGGAGCACATACAAATGTTAAAGTCAATGATAGCATTAGGAAAAATGCAATTTAATCAATATAATATATATAAATCTAATTTTTGGTTATTTACTTTAAATAGAATAGTAGAAATTGTAGTATATATTTTTGTATGGCAGGCGATATACAGTCAAACAGGAAATGCAGGTGGACTGACTATTTCTCAAATGGTAACATATTATATTTTAGCTATTTCATTTAGTTCTATAGCTACTTGGGGGATAAATGAAACTATGGCTCATTCTATAAGAAATGGTCAGATTAATAAAGAATTATTAAATCCTATTACATATTTTCAATATTACTTTGGTATAAATCTAGGTGAACTAGCTTTTGCAGGAGTAATAGGAATTGCAACATTTATAATATGTGCTATTTTCTGGAAATTAGTTTTACCAGCTAATTTATTAGATTTTGTTTTATGCATAGTTGTGATAGTACTAGGAATACCAATTACTTTCTTTATACAAATGATAGTTGGTATTTGTGGTTTTTATACAAATTCTATATGGGGAATGCAAATATTAAGAAAAGCAATAATTCAAATTTTTTCAGGAATTATTGCACCAATAACATTATTTCCTATATGGTTTCAAAAATTATCAGTTTGGCTACCATTTAAAGAATTAATTTATACACCAATAAATATATGGTTAGGTCAGGTAGAACATAGTCAAATAATGTTTGTAATTTTGAAACAAATAATATGGGGAGTAATTTTATATATTATAGCGAAATTATTTTTTAATCATGCAATTAAAAACGTAACAATAAATGGAGGATAACATGAAGAAAATATTAGATAATATAATTATATATTTTTCTTTACTAAAAGTATCTTTAAAAGAGATTTTAATTTATAGAATAGATTGTATTGTAGGAATAATATCTCAAATTATTGTACAACTTGTAAGTTTAATTTTTATATTGATTGTATTTCAGAATACAGAAAATATTGCTGGTTGGAATTTTGAACAAATACTTTTATTGTTTGGAGTAACAAGAATTTCTATAGGAATATCTGGTTATTGTTTTGATGGATTATATGAGATAGGGCCGAAGTATATAAAAAATGGAGACTTTGACAAAATTTTATTAAGGCCAGTTCATCCATTAATATCTATAATTGGAGCTTCTAGAGAGTTTGTTGCGATTGCAGATTTCTTTTTAGGATTAATTTTAACAATTTATATGTTAATTAAACTTTCAATACCAATAACTATATTTTTGATTTTTAAAATCATATGTTTTAGTATAGTAGGAGCTTTTATAATTGGAGCGATTTTAACAATAGCAAGTATTTCATCGTTTTGGACTTACAGATCTAATGAAGTAATATGGTCTATATATAGAATATATACTTTTTCAGAATATCCTATAAATATTTATAATAAGTTTATAAGAATACTAATAACTACAATTTTACCATTTGCTTTTGTTGCATATTATCCTACAATGGATTATTTAGGATTAAATAATTATATGATATATTTATCACCAGTAGTAGCTATTGTTTTATGGATAATTGCTGTTAAACTTTGGAATTTAGCATTAAATAAATATAGAAGTACAGGAACCTAGGATGATATGATTTTAAATTATGAAAAAAACTTGAACAGGTTACACTACTTATTAGTATATAAATCAAGAATAATTCTAGTAATGATACCAGATTAAGAGTAGCCAACAGAAAAGATAAAAAATATAGTATATTATCTTTAACCAATAATAGAAATAATAACAGAGTAATATTTAAAATTTTACCAATGTATCTTATACCACCTGAATTTGTCAATTTATATATTAATACTTGTATTTTTAGAAAAAATGTAATAAAATAAATAAAAATTATCACAATTTGTATAAAACTTTTTATATATGGAGATTTTTTCTGACAAAATCTTTTTTTATGTTATGATTAAATATTTATATATTAAAAGTGAGAGGTGGTTAAGGATGTTTCAAAATATTGCAGATGTGGATTTTCAAGAAGAATTAGATGAAGAAGAAAATAATAGTATTAAATATAGATTAAAACAAATTTTAAAAATTCAAAATGTAATTATTTATGTCATAACATTATTAATGTCTACACTATCAGTAAAAAATGAAATAATGCCTTTTGGCTTAGCAATGCTTTCAGCTTGTGTTGGAGAATCAGTGCCAATTATAGGTGTATTTATTATGGCTATTATTGGTACAGCCGTAGGAGGTGGAGTATCAGGTGTATTAAATTTTTTAATTACATCTGTAATTTATTTCATTTTTGTTCTATTATTCAAATCCAAAATTGCTATTGATGATAGAAATGAAAGTATAAAATCAGGTGGAAAATTATTTTCTGCTGTTACTGTAGTAGCATTAATAAAATATGTAAGAGGAAGTTTTCTATTTTATGATTTATTTATGGGGATAATTGCAGGAGCTATAACATATGTATTTTACAAAATTTTTGTTAATGGACTAGCATTTATAAAAAATATAAAAGTAAAAAGTGCTTTTACAACAGAAGAGTTAATAGGAAGTGTTATAATTATTTCTATAGCTAGCATTGTACTTAATAAAATAAATATTTTCTCTTTAAATATTAGTAATATAATTATAATTTTCATGATTATGGTATTAGGCTGGAAACATGGAATGATGGTTGGGGCAGTAACTGGAATTTCAGTAGGTTTGTCAATTTCTTTAATAGATGGTACAAGTTTTGTTCAAATTTCTATGTTTGCAATTTCAGGAATTTTATCAGGAATATTAAATAGATTTGGAAAAATAGGAGTTATAATAGGATTTTTATTAGGTAATGCTGTTCTTACATATTGGGTAAGAGGTGCATCACCAGTTATATTATATTTTAGAGAAATTTTCATAGCATCAATTGGATTATTATTAGTTCCAAAAACTTTTAAAATTGAGTTAGAAGATTTAATAGGAAATAAAACAAAGTTAATATCAAATAATGGGGAAAATAGATTACAATCAGCAAATGAGTCTGTATCTGAAAAATTAAAAACAATTTCTGACATGTTTAATCAAATAATGAATACAACATCTAGGGAAGAAATAATAGAAAAAGAAAACTTCATACAAGATTTTTTAGATAATTTAGAAGATGCAAAAAGCAATATTTTCTATGATGAAATCTCAAACGAAGAAACAGGAATTGCTAGAGATATTTGTGAAGTGTTAAGAGAAAATGATATTATAGTTGATAAAGAAGTAATTGAAGTATTAAAACAGCATAATAATTATGTTGTAATGCAAGATGAAAACATAAAAAATGATTTGCAAGAAATAGTAAAAATTGCAAATAGAACTTTGAAAATAGCTCAAATAAACAAAGCAAAAGAAGAAGAAAGAAAAAGAAATTTAGCTACAATGAGTGAAAGCTTAAAAAATGTAAGTAAAGTAATAGATGGTTGTGCACAAGAAATAGTAGAAAAGAAGGAAAATAAATTTTCTAAAAAAGAAGAAGAAATACAATTATTATTAAAAAGTAAAAATATAGATATTGAAGATTGTAGAGTAAAACTACTAAAGAACGGAAAATATATAGTAGAAATAAAACTTGATTTTAATAATAAACGCCTAAGAGAAAAAAGTATAATTACTAATATTTCGGATGTGATTTCAAAAGGGTTAGGAAATAAAGTTAAGTATCAAAGAGATAGAATAGATGAAGAAAATAAAGAATTTTATCAAGTATATTCTAGTGAAGATAAATTTGTTTTACAAGTTGGAAGTGGTAAAATAACAAAAGATGGAAATAAGGTTTCTGGAGATTGTAGTCTTCAAATAAAATTAGCAGATGGAAAATATTTATTAGCTATTGCAGATGGAATGGGAAGTGGAGAAAGAGCTAGAGAATCTAGTAAAATTACCTTAAGACTTATAAAGCAAATGTTGTCTGCTGGATTTGATAAAGAAGAATCTTTAGAAATGATTAATTCTAGAATAAGCCTTATGCAAAATAAAGAGTCATATTCTACTTTAGATGTAACAATATTAGATTTATATTCTGGAAAAGCAGAAATTATAAAAAATGCAGCATGTAATACTTACATAAAGAATAAAAAGAGTATAAATAAAATAGCATTAAATAATTTACCTGTTGGAATAATTGATAATATAGAATTACAATCAGAAACTTTAGATGTAAATGATGGTGATATTTATATTATGTGCAGTGATGGAATATTAGAAACAAAAGATGACACAAAAGATGATTGGTTCGAGAAGTTTTTAAGAAATGTTTCTACTAACAATGTTCAAAAACTTGCAGATTTAATTTTAGCAGAAGCAATAGATAATAATTTTGGCGTTGCTCAAGATGATATGACTGTAATTGTAAGTAAAATAGTTAAAAAGAAATAAAGTTATAATCTTTTATATACAGAGGAAAGACAAGCCAATTAAACTTATTTAAAATGTTGGAATTAAAAATATCTCTTATGTTTTATACAGAATATAAAGGATTATTAAATGCTATTATAGTAGTTATCTGTTGCTTATATAGATAAATTTCTTCGAAAAATACAAATATTTTCGAATGAAGAAATTGAAAAAGATTTAAAAATAGATGATGGAAGATAATAGGATATATTTTAAAAGAGTAAAAATATAAGCTGGTTAAATTTGTTTAACCAGCTTTTTTCTCTATATTAAATTCAATTTTTTTAGAAATCTTATTGATAGTTCACTATGTTTGTAATTGGATAATTCTTCTTTAGAAAGCCATATAATTTCTTTTGAATCAGAACTAGCTGATATAGAAGTAATATCGTTAATTTCCGATGTATATCTTAAATAAATTATTTGAGTTAGTCTACCTTTATAATCTATAATATTACTATCAAAATCGAACGGAGTTATTTTATCTAATTTTAAATTTACTTCTTCCAAAACTGCTCTTTTTATTCCATCTTCAAGAGTTTCGTCATTTTCAAGAGAACCACCTACAAAATGAAGACAATCTTCATAAGAGCCATCTGTTTTATTTTGTTTTACAAATAAATATTTATTTTGGTATTTTATTAAAACATTAAGAATAATTCTGTTAGGAATTTTAACAATATCTTTAAATTCATTAAGTAATATTTTACATATATTGGCTGTAGCATCTGGTTTAGCTAGATTAGTAGCATTTTGTTTCATAGTTTTCATTTTATCTAAATCTCTAGAAAGATTTTTTAAAGTTCTTGCAATACTATCTCCTTTTTTTAGCCATATAGCAACATTATTATCTACAAGAAATTCTGCATTTTCTTCTTCTTGCCCAGGAATTGGATTAATAACAACAATTGGAAGATGAGAAACTAAACTTTCAGTTATAGTAAGTCCACCTGGTTTTGTAATAACTCCAATAGAAATATGCATTAATTCGGGAACTTTATTCGAATATTCAATAATTTTTACTCTGTCAGAAGTATTTGTTAATTCAACTAATTCGTTGAACTTTTTATTCATTTTTTTGTTCTTACCAGATATAGCAACAACTTGAAGATCTTTAAATAATCTAATTAAGGCTTTAAGAACCATGTAAGTTGTATTTCTACCTAGACCAAATTCTCCACCAGCAAAGAATAATACTACAGGTTTTTCTGGAGTTAATTCAAATTCTTTATATATATTATCATTATTAAAAGGCTCTGAAAATCTGTTAGAAACAGGAATTCCTGTAACAAATATTTTATTATCTTCAACACCTTCATTAATCATATCAATTTTCATTTGATTGTTAGAAACAAAAAAGTAATCAACATATTCATATGAGATTAGCCATTGAGGATGTATATGATAATCTGTTAATATAGTTGCAATTTTACAATTGATTTTTTCTTTTCTTTTTAAGATAGCACACATTTGAGTAGCGAATGGATGAGTGGAAATAATTAAGTCTGGTTTAAATTCTTGTAATAAAGAATTTAGTTTAAGTGACATTAATTTATTTGTAGCTGTACTAATGTGTGATAATGCTCCATTTTTGGATTGCTGATAAACTTGTTTCCATGCCCAAGGAGCTTTTTTGGCTAATTCTTTATATGCTTCTGTTGATACTTTATTTAAGTACTTATTTATATATTCAATACAATCTACGATTTTTATTTCAACATCTGAACCGTAAACTTTATCTAAATGACTTTCTATAGATTTTGCTGCTGATAAATGTCCACCACCATAAGAACCATAGAATACTAGTATTTTTTTCATATTTTTCCTTTCATAAAACTAAAATTTAGGAGCATTTTTAATATTTGAGTAATATCTAAACTAGAAAAAAATTTTGAAGTTAATTAAATTCATATTAAAAATAACCTTAAATTTTATAGCTAAATTTTGAAGTTATTATATCATTATGAGTATATTTTTTCAATATATGGAAAAAATAACTGAAAAATTAAGAATTTATATGAGGAGAGAGTATATGAAAGAAAAAATTTTAAAAGCGTTAATAGGGATATTAATAATATCAACAATAATTACTGGATATTACGCATTTAGACTTAGAGAACGATATACAGTTTTAAGTAATAATAATTATACAGAAGCCTTTAGCAATCTAGTAAATTATATGAATACTATTGAAAATTATTTGGCAAAATCGATGATATCAAGAACTCCAGAACAGGCAACAAAAACATTAACAGAAATATGGAAAAATTCAGATTTAGCAATAGTATATTTATCTAGAATTCCATTGAGTGAAGATGGATTATCACAAACATCGAAATTCTTAAATCAAGTTAGTGATTATTCTTATTCATTATCAAGGAAAAGTATTTCAGGAGAAGAACTAAAAGATGAAGACTTTAATAATTTAAAAGATTTGTATCAATATAGTGTAAGTTTAGAACAAACTTTAAATCAATTATCAGAAGAAATATATAATGGGAGTATAAATTGGAAAGATTTGAATGTAAATTCAAATAATAAATTTGCACAAGCAGTTGACAGTATAAATGTATTTTCAAATATCGATGATAATTTAAATGAATATGAAGGTTTAATTTATGATGGTGCATATTCCGACCATATAAATAAAATGGAAAAATTAGGATTAACAGGTGACGATATTGATGAAGAAACAGCCAAAGGCAAAGTTAATGAATTTTTTGCTGATTCAGAATATTCCGTGAAAAATATAGAAAATAATGGTTTTATAGAAAATGCAGATATTCCAATATATGATTTTTCAGTTGAATTTAATAATATTAAAGAAAAATGTAGTATATCAATTTCAAAAAAAGGTGGTCATGTAGTTGAAACTTCTTTTGATAGAAATGTAGAAGAAGAAAAAATTAGTGAACAAGAGGCTAATGAAATTGGAAAAAAATATTTGGATTCCAAAGGTTTCAAAAATATGAAAGAAACATATTTTGTAAAACAAGGAAATATTGTAACTATTAATTATGCTTATAATGATAATGGAGTAGTAGTTTATCCAGACTTAATTAAAGTAAAAATTGCGCTTGATAATGGTCAAATTTTAGGAATAGAGACAAATGGATATTTAAATTCTCATACTGATAGAAAAAAATCTACACCAAAAGTTTCATTAGAAGAAGCAAGAAGTAAGTTAAATGCAGAATTAGAAATAATATCAGAAGGAATGGCGATAATTCCAACAGAGTGGAAAACAGAAATTTTATGCTATGAATTTAAAGGAAAAGTAAATGATAAAGAATTTTTAGTGTATATAAATGTTGATACAGGAAAAGAAGAAGATATTTTGGTAATATTAGACACACCAGGAGGAACTCTTACAGTATAATGAGCAATTGGGGACGTAAATAAATGGACATTTTTGTCCATTTATTTACGTATGTTGCTATTGCATGAAAGTTGTTAAAAAAATTTAACAAAAACATTGAAATTGTTACAATATTGTTATAATATAATAACCAGTAACCAAAAACTGTTAATTTGAATAAATTATAGTAATAATTTTCCACAAAACTATACAGAATTGTGGATTACATATAGGAGGAAATATTGCAAGTTAAGATAAATAACTGGAATATTAATTATGAAGTTATAGGTGAGGGGAATCCAGTAGTTTTATTGCATGGATGGCTAGCAGATTTAGAAACTATGAGACCTATTGCTAATAATTTAAGTAAAAATTTTAAAGTTTATTTAGTTGATGTTGTAGGATTTGGTAAAAGTGATTTACCAGAACATCCATTAAATACTAATGATTTTGGAGATTTTCTAAAAGAATTTTTAAATACGTTAAAAATAAAAAATCCAATTTTAATTGGTCATTCTAATGGTGGAAGAACAATTATAAATGCAGTTGGTAGAAAAGTTGTTAAACCAAGAAAAGTTATCTTAATTGATAGTGCTGGTTTAAAACCCAAAAGAAAATTGGGTTATTATCTAAAAGTAGGCTTTTATAAAACTGGTAAATTTTTGTTAAATCTATTGCCAAACACAAAGAAAATAAAAGCTTTTAAAGAAAAACTTAGAAATAAAGTAGGATCTAGTGATTACAAATCTTCAAGTAATGTTTTAAAAGAAACTATGAAGTTAATTCTAAATGAAGATTTATCAAAATTATTACCTAATATTAATGTTCCAACATTATTATTTTGGGGTACTTTAGATAATGCTACACCAATTAGCGATGGAAGAAAAATGGCAAAATTAATACCAGATAGTGGATTAATTGAATATCCAGGTTCATCACATTTTTCTTATTTAGAAAATATAAATAATTTTAATACTGTAGTTAATGAATTTTTAAAAAATGATATATAAAGGGGAATTGCTAATGGAGAAAGCATTATTAAACTTTAGTTTAATTTTAATATTAGTATATTTTTATAAAATTACAAGACATGGATTACATATTTTGCAATTAGAAAATTATTATGTAGATAGATATGTAGTATGGATGAAACGATATATAAAAAAAGTTATTAATATAAAAAAGATTATTCTTTTAATAGTACCAATTATATGTTTCATTATTAATACTAAAGTTTCAAATATAATTGGATTTGTAATTGAAATATTTATCTTATTATATTTCATAATTACAACTAAAAAACAAAAGGAAAAAAAGGCATTTGTTGTAACTTCTAGAATAAAAAGAGTTTATATAACATATTTAATCTTATTTATTTTAGTATTTGCTTTAGCAAATATATTAAATTACAGAATTGTTTTAAGTATAGTAAATGTTTGTACTATGTTTGCATATGTATTTGTTTATATAGTAAGTTTAATAAATAGACCAATTGAAAAATATATTAGAAGAGGCTTTTGTAAAAAGGCAAAACAGAAACTAAAAGATATTCCAGGACTTAAAGTAGTAGGAATTACAGGAAGTTATGGAAAAACAAGTACAAAATACATTGTAAATACTATACTTTCACAAAAATATAATACATTAATGACACCTGAAAGTTACAATACTACAATGGGAGTTGTTAGAACAATTAATGAGAAATTAACTTCTATGCATCAATTATTTATTTGTGAAATGGGAGCTAAGTATATAGGAGATATTAAAGAAATAACAGATATAGTAAAGCCTAGTTATGGAATTTTAACTGCTATTGGGCCTCAGCATTTAGATACATTTAAATCTTTAGATAATGTTAGAAAAACAAAACTTGAATTAATAGATAGTCTTCCAGATGATGGAATTGCATTTGTTAATTGGGAAGATGAAAATATTAGAAATTCAAAGATTACTAAAAATATGGTGAAATTTGGATTATCAAAAGAAGCAGATTATTATGCGGAAAATATAGACATTACAGAAAGAGGATCTTCATTTGATGTTGTAATTCCTGGCAAAGATTCTATTAGAATTAAAACAAGATTGCTTGGAAATTTAAATATTTTAAATATTGTTGGAGCTGTTGCAATAGCAGATAAATTAGGACTTACACCAGATGAAATTAAAGTAGGAGCTAAATATATTAGACCAGTTACTCATAGATTAGAATTAAAACAAAATCCAAATGGAAGTATGATAATAGATGATGCCTATAATTCTAATATAAAAGGTGCAAAAATGGCACTTGAAGTTTTAAAATCTTTTAAAAATAGAAAAAGAATTTTAATTACTCCAGGGATAGTAGAACTTGGAGATAAAATGAATGAGATAAATCAAGAACTTGGAAGATGTGCAGCTGATAGTAGTGATTTTATAATACTAGTAGGAGCAACTCAAACTATTCCAATTTATAATGGAATTAAAGAAAAAGGATATCCAGAATCTAACGTGTATATTGCTAAAAATTTGCAAGAAGCATTAAGCAAAATGAATCAAATAATAACTAATGATAGTGTTGTTTTGTTGGAGAATGATTTACCTGATAACTATCTATAATTTTTAAGATAATTGAATTTAGCTACGTTGTTCTCAACTGTTTTTCATTCAATGTACAAAAAGTACACCTCATGAAACAACAATTTCATACGCCTTGTTAAATTACAATTCATTTAAAAATTATTGTTTTGTAATTTTCAAGTAATAATATTAGAAAATTAGAGATTAAACTTAATTAAACAATAATAATTTTGTGTTTTATTAGGTAGAAGTTAATTAAAATAAAATCTTAATGTTAGTATTTTGAGTATTTAAAAATACTAGACTATAAGTAAATAGAAAGGATGATAAATAAATGAAAATTAAAGTAGGAATATTTTTTGGAGGAAACTCTGTTGAACATGAAATATCAGTAATTACTATGAATCAAGCTATTTCAAGTTTAAACCCTGAAAAATATGAAATTGTTCCTATATATATTGCTAAAAATGGTGTAATGTATACAGGTGACGATTTACTAGACTTATATTCATTTAGAGATATGGAAGTGTTACTAAAAAGATGTTATAAAGTAGCAGTTATAAATGATGGAAAACAAGTAAAGGTTGTAAGAACACCAGCTCCATGGATTGGAAAAAGAGTTTTAAATACAATAGATGTTGCATTTCCAATTGTTCATGGAACAAATTGTGAAGATGGTACTATTGCAGGTTTTGCAACTTTATTAGGTATTCCATTTGTAGGACCAGATATAATGTCTTCTAGTATTGGTATGGATAAAATTTTGCAGAAAAAAGTTTTAAAAGAATCTGGGATACCAGTTGTAGATTTCCATTCTTTTTATTCAGTAGAATATGTAAAAGATGAAGAAAAAATATTAAAAGAAATTGAAGAGAAAATTGAATATCCAATGATTGTAAAGCCTGGAAATTTAGGATCAAGTGTAGGAATTAAAAAAGCAAAAAATAAACCAGAACTTGAAGAGGCTATCGAATTTGCAATGGAATTTACTGATAGAGTAATTGTTGAAAAAGCAGTTGAAGATTTAAAAGAAATAAATTGTTCTGTTATTGGAAATCAAGTAGAAAGAGAAGCATCAGTTTGCGAAGAACCATTTTTCTCTGATGAGATATTAAGTTATACAGATAAATACATAGGTGATGGAAAAACAAAAGGTGGAACAATTGGTGGTGCAAAAGGACTTGCTTCAAAAGGAGCAGTAAAAGGGGCTGGACAAAAAGGAGGAGAAAACCAATTTGCAAACAAAAAAATACCAGCAGATATTAGTAAAGAAAAGACAGAGGAAATTCAAAAATTAGCTAAAGAAGTATTTAATGTTTTAGGGTGCAATGGAGTAGCTAGAGTTGATTTTTTAATAGATAATAAAACAGAAAATGTCTATGTAAATGAAATTAATACAATACCAGGAGCACTTTCATATTATTTATGGGAAGCATCAGGAAAAACTTTTGAACAAGAATTAGATGAAATTATTGAACTAGCTATCAAAAGACATAGAGATAGAGAAAAATTAACATTTTCGTATGACCAGAATATACTTGCTATGCAAGGTGGAACAAAAGGTGTTAAAGGAATGAAAAAATAAAATCTTGAGAAAAGTCCAGAATGAATTCTGGATTTTTCTTGAAAAAACTTCACAAAAAAAAATGGACATGGTATAATTAAAAAGAATTTTCAAAAAGTTCGGGGGATGTTGAAATGATTTTTAAAGATTATTACAAAATATTAGGTTTACAAACAAATAAAGTGAGTCAAGCAGAGATTAAAACTGCTTATCGTGAGCAAGCAAAAAAATATCATCCTGATGTTAATATAGCAAATAAAAAATATGAAGAAAGATTTAAAGATATAAATGAAGCTTATAGAGTTCTTTCAGATAATATAAGTAAACGCAAATATGATAGAATGTGGCATAGAAATGTTGGAAAAGCTAATTCTTCTTATGAAGAAAGTAAAAGAAGTAAAGACTCTTTATTTAGTGATTTCTTTAATATGTTTTTTGGAAATGTAGAAGAAAAGAAAGTATTAAAAGAAAAAAATAAAAAACAACATTCAGTTAGAGGAGAAAATATAGAAACAGAAATTAATATTTCTATAGAAGATGCTTTTAGAGGAAAAGAGCAAACAATAGGAATAAGAACTATAGAAGGAAATCTTAAGAAATTTAAAGTACAAGTTCCAGCTGGAATACAAAACAATGAAAAGATTAGAATTGTTGGACAAGGCAAACAAGGAAAATCTGGTGGAAAGAATGGGGATTTGTTTATAAGAGTAAGAATTAAAAATGACGAAAGATTTACTTTAGATGGATATAATATAAAAACAAACTTATATTTAACTCCATGGGAAGCAGCTCTTAGTACAAAAGTAACTATAAATGGAATAAATGAAGATGTATCTGTTTATGTACCAGCAGGTATTCAAAGTGGAGAAAAAATAGAAATTGATAATAAAGGTTATAAAGATGGAAAAGGTGGAAGAGGTAAATTAATTTTAGATACAAAAATAATGATACCAAAAAACCCTAAAGAAGAAGTAATAGAGCTATTTAAAAAGATTGATCAATTGTCAGAATTTAACCCAAGAAAAAGTTAACATAAATCTAATAAATGATTGACTTTTTACTTTGATTAATATATAATTATTATGTAATTTAATGAAATCAAAAGAAAAAATCACATTTGTAATAAACTTTTATAAGGAGAGTAAAAATAAATGGTAGAGGATAGTTTACAAGGAAAATATTTTAGTATTACAGATCCACAAGATATACGAACTGTAATATATCAGGTAAATAAAACAGAAAGAGAATTCGCAAAAACTGCACCAAAGTATACAGTTGAAAGATTAGAATATTCTGAAGAAATGGTTGGAGAAAATAACAAAAAAACATTTTTTGTTAATAATCCTGCGCCAGAAGGAAATCCATTAGTAATACTATCTTTTGCAAAGGAAAAGGTAGTAGTTAATATGGGATTTTTAGACTATGATGTTGTAAAAATCTCAAAAAAACCTATGCCTATGAGATTTAAAACTTTATATAATGAAGAAGAAACAGAATATAAAGACTTTGCTTATACACCAAACATGAAAAGACCTATTTCAATAATAGATCCAGAAACTGGTGAAGAGGTAAAACCAATTTTATATTTTGATGAAGATGCAAATGAAGTTAAGGGAAAATGTAAACTTAAACCTTACAAGAAATATTTTGCGTTTGAAATTAGAGAAGGCAAAAAATAAATGATAAAATGCCGAAAGGAGAAGATTAAAAATGGAAAATGCTAAAACTTCAAATGGGGTTAATGCAAATAGAAGACAAGAAATGGCTGTTCAAAGAGATGCTAATATTAAAAGAGATATAGCAAAATTTACAGGAGATTCTAGTAAAACAATTAATACAAATTGCACATTATTTGATGTAAAACCAAGAGAATTAGAACAAAATAATAGTACATCAGGTGCTACAGATACTAATTCAGGTGCAACAGCGAGAAATGCAACAATAGAAACTTCAAATCCTGTTACACAAACTTTGGCTAATGTTGAATTAGCAGGACTTTATATAAAAGCGTATGAATTAGAAAAAGAAAAAGACCTTGATGAAGAAGAAAAAGAAAACGAGAGCGATAGAGAATCTAAATAATTTGAACAGTTACACTTATAGTTTTAATAAAAACGTTACATAAGAAAAGGTGATATGAATATGGGATTTTTTGAAAAAATAAGAGTTGCAATAAGGAAAATAAGAGGAAAATTAATTGTAGGATTAATAATTATACTAATTGTATTAGTATGGGGAGGTGCCCCACTTGCTGTTGCAACTGCATATGCTAAAAATGTTCCTGCTGAAATAAATTTTGATTGGGAGATATTTCTTATAAAGTTATTTGAAGGTCTACAAGCACCATTAAAATCTTTTGAATCAATTTTTGTTACTAAAATGGGGGGACATTATTTTTGGAGTATAACAAAAGGATTCTTTGGAGTATATGGATTAGCAACATTGGTTGGGATAGCAAAGGCTTTTCCAAAACATGAATATGAAGATATTGAAAATGGATCTAGTGATTGGAGTGAAGGTGGCGAACAATATAAAGTATTAAGTAAGAATAAAGGTATTGTTCTAGCTGAAAAAAATTACTTACCAGTAGACAAACGTGGTAACGTAAATGTACTTGTTGTACGGAGGATCTGGTGCTGGTAAATCTGCTTCATTTGTTATTCCAAATGCATTACAATTGTTAGGATCATATGTTTTTACAGATCCAAAAGGTGAATTATATGATAAAACAGCAGGGTATTTTAAAGCAAAAGGATATGATGTTAAAGTATTAAACTTAGTGCATCCTCAAAATAGTGATGGATATAATCCTTTACATCATATAAATAATGAAATAGATGTTGATATTATTGCAAACACAATAGTAAAGGGGCAAGGAGATGGAGGAAAAAGTTCAGATCCGTTCTGGGATGACATGGCAGAAATGTTAATGAAAGCCTTAATCTATTATTTAAAATCAACAAGACCACCAGAAGAACAAAGTTTAGCAAGTTGCTCAGAACTTGTAAGAACTGCCAATAGTAATGGTGGAGATAATCTACTTACAAATTTAATGAATCAATTATCAATAGACCATCCAGCTAGAATGTATTACAAAAATATTGAAATGTTACCAGACAAAACTTTTGGTTCTGTACTTGGTACTTTACAATCAAAATTAGGTAAGTTTGACTCAAAAGAAATTGCAGAAGTTACATCTACAGATACAATAAATTTTACAGAAATTGGTAATAAAAAAACAGCGGTATATGTTATTTCTTCCGATACACATACAGCTTATGACTTCTTGCTTACAATATTTTTCTCACAAATGATACAACAATTATATGACTTTGCAGATGTTAAGGGAGGAGAACTTCCAGTACCTACATATTTTATTCTGGACGAGTTTGCTAATATAGGACAAATTCCAGATTTCGATAAAAAGATTTCTACATCAAGAAGTAGAAAAATTTCTTTTAGTGTTATTTTACAAAACCTAGATCAATTAGAAGCTGTTTATAAAGAAGCTTACGAGACAATTATAGGAAACTGTGATACTCACCTTTTCCTAGGATCAAATTCACAGAAAACAGTTGAATATTTCTCAAAAGCATTAGGTGAGAAAACAATAACAAGGGACAATATATCTGTTAATAAAGATAGAGAAGATTGGAAGCAAGGTAAGAGTGAATCTGATCAAGTTATGGGTAGAGCACTTATGACACCTGACGAATTAAGAAGAATGGATGTTGATCTTTGCATTATTTATGAAAAAGGTATAAAACCAGTTAAAGCAAATAAATATTATTATTTTAAATATCCAGAAGGAAAATTAGTAACAAGATTTAAATCAGACCATAATGATGTTCGTGTTGAAAGAGGAATATGGAGAAAATTTAATCCATACAATCCATATGTAGAAGGAGATGAAAACTCAGGAAATGGAATGTCAGGAGGAACTGCTGCATCACTTGAATCATTAGACGATTTATTTGCAGATGAAAGTGATGACATGAATGTTTCTAGTCCTTTAAATAATAACTCTAATTATTCAAATCGAGCTATGCCTCAGGAACCATTAGATCCTGCTGAAGAAGAAAAAAGGCAAGCTGAATTAATGGATATCCAAAAGGAATTGGAAGCAAAATTTGACGAACTATTTGGTTCAATAGATTCTGATAATTAATAGTATAATTTGAAAATAAATAAAAAATAAAGAATAAGAAGATATTTCTTATTCTTTATTTTTTATTTAGTAGGAAAGTGCTCTGCACTTCCTACTAAATAAAAGCTTCGCTAATTTTGCACACAATTTTGTACAATAAAATTGGCGCTTCGAACAAATACGTGGACGATTTAGTAAATTTTTGTATTTTGTAATTATCGTATCGTCCACTTTTGTTCTAATAGAAAACTTTAAATTATAAAGAGAAAAGGCGAGACACTTAAAATTATTTAAAATGTTCGAGTACTTTAAAAGTTTTTTTGGTTCTATTATAGTAAAAAACATAGCAATTTTTTATAATAGATTCTATTCTGAAAAATTTGTGTATTTATTATTAAATAAAGTATTCTTTACAAAAAAATTAAGACTGTATTACAATTGTGTTAATCATATTGACTTATATATATTTTAGAATAAAATATATTATATAGAACAAAAAATGGATTTTTGTGTTTTTGAAATTATTTATTGTATATAAGGTGGCATATGAGAATTATTAGCGGAACTATGAGAGGAACAAAACTATATACGTTAGAAGGAATAAATACTAGACCAACATTAGACAGAGTTAAAGAGGCTCTCTTTAGCAAAATTAATTTTAGATTACAAGAAGCAAATGTTTTAGATTTATTTTCTGGAAGTGGTGCTTTAGGACTTGAAGCTTTAAGTAGAGGAGCTAATAGAGCAGTATTATGTGATTCTTCACGAGACGCAATAAAAATAATTAATCAAAATATTGAAAAAACAAAAACAAAAGATAAAATTTTATTACTTAATTGTGATTATAAAAAGGCATTAGAACAATTACATATAAATAAAGAACAATTTGATGTGATTTTTTTAGATCCACCCTATAAGACTAACTTTGCAGAAGAAGCTACTAAAATTATAAGTCAAAATAAGCTAATAAAAGAAAATGGAATTATAATTTTAGAAACTGATGATAAAGAAAAGGTAATAAAAAATTTAGATACAGGAATTTTAGAAATAACAGATGTAAAAAAATATGGAAGAGTATACTTATTATTTTTAAGTTACCTTAATATTTAATAAACACGTTAGTGAATAAACTGAAATAGTAAATTCTAAGTTGTTAGAAGATATTAATTCTGTTTTTTGAAATTCACTTCTAGGAAAGGAATGGAGTAAAAGATGGAAATCTTTACATTACTAGAAACATTAGAAGATATATTAGAGAACAGTAAAACAGTACCTTTTACTGAAAAAAGTATTGTAGAAAAGGATCAACTGTTAGATATAATTAAAGAAATAAGACTAAAATTACCAGATGAATTAAAACAAGCAAAATGGATAAAAGAAGAAAGAGAAAGAATAATTAATGAAGCACAAAAAGATGCTAATGATATTGTTAAAGAGGCAGAAAACAGAATTATTTCTATGATAGATGAACATGAAATTACAAAAAAGGCTTATGATAAAAAAACAGAGATTATAGCTGATGCAAATGAGATGTATAGAGAGATTACGCAAGGTACAAATGATTATGTTGATGGAATTTTAGCTAATATCGAAAACAATATGCTTGAACTAGGAAAAAGTTTAAATGGTGTTGAAATGACAATTCAAAATGCAATTGAAACAATTCAAAATAATAGAAAAGAACTTAAGTAGCCTAAAAAGCCAGAATCAAAATCAATTAACATTGATTCTGATTGTGGCTTTATTTATATAATAGGAAAGTAATACTTTCCTATTATATAAAAGCTTCGCTAAATTTTGCACACAAATTTATTGCATAAATTTGGCACGCGAACAAATTTACCAAAAAATCTTTGATTTTTCAGATTTGTTCATATATCCACTTTTGTTCTAAAGTAGGAGGATGTATCATTGGGAAGAAAAAAGAAAAGAACTAATAGTAGTTCAAAAAATAGTAATTCAAAAAAAAGAAAAAATGGAATTAATATAGATTTAGCAGTAATAATAATGTTTATAGTAAGTATATTATTATTTGTTTTAATATATGGAGAAAAAGGTGTAATAGGAGAAATTCTAAGTCCTGCACTTGGAGGAATTGTAGGAGTTATAAAATATATAATTCCTATAGGTTTTTTAGTACTTACAGTTTGTATTGCTAAGGACGATAGAAATTATATTACTTCAAAATTGATACAATATGCTGTTTTATTAGCTTGTATTGCTGCAACTTTATCAATATATCATATTTCTAAAGGAAATATAAATGCTGATTTAGAATTTGATGATATTATAGAAGTAGCATATGATTTAGGAGTTAAAAATATAGGTGGAGGAACTGTTGGAGCAGTTATTGCATATCCATTAATTAAATTATTAGGTATGTTTGGAGCTGCAATTGCAACAATAGGAATTGTACTAGTACTTTGTGTATTTACTTTTGGATTGCATCCATCAGAAATTATGCTTGATATAATTGATGAAATGTATGCAAGGAGAGAAGAAAGAGAAGAAGAATTGCTTGCAAGAAGAGAAGAGAGAAAAGCTAGAAGAAGAGAAAAAGTAAAAACTTGTGAACCTTTAGAAGTAGAAGAAAATTTAAAAAGAAGAAATAGTAGAAAGAACTTACAAACAGCAATTTTTGATGAAGATGAAATAACAATTAATTTAGATAATCAATCAGACGAAGAGCCTGAAGAAGAAAGAACAAAAGGAAGAAATATAAAATTATTTGGTAAAAAATCAAATAGTACAGAAGAAAAAGAAGAATTTAATCCAGATGTTATAGATGTAAATATTTATAAAAATACAGCTAAAGCCAATGAAGCAGAAAGTATAAAAAATCAAGATAATGAAGATAGTTTATTTACAGTTGAAGAAGAACAAAAAGAAAGTAAAACAAAAGCAGTTTTACAATTGGAACATACAATTTCTATAGAAGATGAAAATTATGAATATCCACCAGTTACATTACTAGGAAAAAGTAACAAAAAAGGAGTAAGAGGAGGAGCAAAAGCTGTAACAGAAAAAGCTCAACAATTACAAAAAACTTTACATAGTTTTGGAGTTGCAGCAAAAGTTGTTGATTACTCAGTGGGACCAGCTATTACAAGATTTGAATTAAAACCTGCCGAAGGTGTTAGAGTAAACAAAATTGCAAATCTTGCAGATGATATTGCTCTTAATTTAGCAGCAGAAACAATAAGAATTGAGGCTCCAATACCAGGAAAACAAGCAGTAGGAATTGAAATTCCAAACAAAGAAAAAGAATCAGTTCCTTTAAGAGATGTAATAGAAAGTGAAGAATTTGAAGATAATAATTCTAAATTATCTGTTGCATTAGGAAAAGATGTTGCAGGTAAAGTTGTTTTAGCAGATATTGCCAAAATGCCTCACGTTTTGATTGCAGGTTCAACAGGTTCAGGTAAATCTGTTTGTATAAATACTATAATTACAAGTATCATTTTTAATAGTAAACCAAGTGAAGTAAAACTTGTTATGGTTGATCCAAAAGTTGTTGAATTATCTGTTTATAATGGAATACCACATTTATTAATTCCAGTTGTAACAGATCCTAGAAAAGCAGCAGGTGCTCTTGCATGGGCTGTACAAGAAATGGATCACAGATATAATTTATTTGCAGAAAAGGGTGTTAGAGATTTAAAAGGATATAATGCTTCTCTAGAACGTGAAACAGAAGATGGAACAACAGGAAAATTACCACAAATTGTAATAATAGTAGACGAACTTGCTGATTTAATGATGGTTGCATCTAAAGAGGTTGAAGATTCAATTTGTAGATTAGCTCAAAAAGCTAGAGCTGCTGGAATGCATTTAGTAATAGCTACTCAAAGACCATCTGTAGATGTTATTACAGGACTAATTAAAGCAAATGTACCATCAAGAATTGCATTTGCTGTTTCTTCTCAAATAGATTCAAGAACAATATTAGATCAAGTTGGTGCAGAAAAGCTTTTAGGAAAAGGTGATATGCTTTTCTATCCTGCCAGTGCATCTAAACCAATTAGAGTACAAGGAGCTTTTGTTTCTGATAATGAAGTTGAGAAAGTTGTTGATTTTATAAAATCAAATGGTGTTGCAACATATAATGAAGATATATTAGAAGAAATAGAAAAGTCAAATAAATCAGAAGGGCAAATTGAAAAAGAAGCAGAAGATGATGATACAGATCCATTATTAATGGAAGCAATAGATACTGTTGTTGAAATTGGTCAAGCATCAACTTCATTTATTCAAAGAAGATTTAAAGTAGGATATGCAAGAGCTGGTAGAATTATTGATCAAATGGAAGCTAGAGGGATAATTTCAGGTTATGAAGGTAGTAAACCAAGGCAAGTGTTAATTACTCCTGAAAGATTAAACGAATTAAAAATGACCAATCGGTGATCAAGCGGGGACATAAATTAATAGACATTTTACCAATTTATATGAATGTTAAAATTTTATTGAATAAATATTCGAAAGTTACAATTTTGTTGATATATCAAATAAGAATTGTTAGTTAGTTTTTTAGATGTAAATTGGTACATATATATTAATGTTATATAATTCTAATTGACTAATAATATACATAAATAAAAAAATATTTGTAATATAAATAGGAGGTTTAAAATTTGAATTTATTTTCTAAATTGAAAGATTATAATATAGAATTAGAAGAAATCTTAGATAATAAGTATTTTTCTTCAAATACAAAAAATCTCCTATTAAATATGATTTACAAAATAGAAATATCATATCGAGATTTTTATGAAGTAAAAAGATGTGTAAGAACCAAAGATGAAATATTAAGAGAAATTATTGAAACAATTAAATTGTATTGTGATAATATAAAAACTGTAGAGCCTGATTCCGATCAGGCTAAAGTGCTTATAAGACATAAATTAAAAGCATTAACAAATGAAAGGGAAAGAAGTATATTAACATATCCTACAGAAATAGCACTTTTATATGCTATTTCTGATATATCACCAAAATATTTTTATATAGATTCCAAAAATATTTATAGAGAACTAATCCAAAACTCATTAGTAAATGGATATAATATGAATAATATAGAAATTTTAAAAGACTTTAATGGGTGGTCATGGGATATATCAGAAGTGGAACAAGACAATTATATAGACAATTTAATTTATCAAAATTTATTAGTAATGCTAGGTGAAAGGTTTTTATACGAATGGAGAACATATAATTCTACTGATAAGAATTTTGTGGAAGACGCACAAAAATTTATAAAAATATTTACATCAAATGATAAATTCTTAAAATGTTTATATAAAGTTTTGTATTTAAATTCATCAGGAAAAGAAAAAGAAAATATTGATAAGAATTTAAAACTTAGAAAACAAAAACTCAAGAAGATGGAAAATAAAGTTAAATTTTTAGAAGATTGCAAAACAAGAAAAATTAATTTAACTAAAAAAATTGATAAAATTGATTTATTATTGAATGATAAAGAATTACTAGCAAAAAGATTTGTAAAAGTAAATTTGAAATTAGAAGCTGATAAAAAAATAGAAACATTAAGAAAATATAAGAATTTGTTAATAAAAGAAAAAGAAAAATATTTAAAAGAAATATCAGAAATTGCAATTTTATTAAAGCCATCTAATTTTATAAAAGAAAAGAGTATTTTAGAAGAAACAACTGAACTTTATAATTGTAAAGAAAATCTTCAAGACGTATTAATCGATTTACAAAAAGAATATTTATATTTTATTGAAAAAAAATTAAGTAAAATGAAAACAAGAGACGAAATAGTAGATATTGTGTATGAATTAAGATATTATAGTAAATTAAAGCTTTCAAAAGATATAAATATTAGTGATATTGAGATATTACAAGAATACATTGACAAAATATTAAAAAAAGCAATTACTAAATTGTGCAAAATAGGTGCAATGAAAATTATTAGTATGGACATTAATTTGAATTTCGAAATTATAAAATATGCTTTAGATACAAAAATAATAAATCTTGAAGAAATAAAAATATGTTTAATATTAGACAAAGAAGATTTAGTAATAAAAGTTTATGATAAAGATGTTTTTGAAAAACAAGGTAAAAAGAAATTAGAACTCTCAAAAAATATTTTTGAAGTTGCAAAAAATCGAAAGATAAAAATTTTTAATTAAATTGGAGGAGAAATTATGAAAATAACTTTTTTAGGTGCAGCTAAAACTGTAACAGGATCTAACTTTTTAGTAGAAGCAGCTGGAAAAAACTTTTTAGTTGATTGTGGAATGTATCAGGGAAAGATTACAGATGAATTAGAAAATTCTGATCCATTTGCTTTTGATGTAAGTAAAATTGATTTTATGTTATTAACTCATGCACATATAGATCATTCAGGAAGGATTCCAAAACTTTATAATGAAGGGTTTAGAGGTAAAGTTTATGCAACAAAAGCCACATGTGATTTATGTGAAATAATGTTACCAGATAGTGGACATATACAAGAAACTGAAATTGGATGGAAAAATAAAAAAAGAATGAGAGAAGCTTTAGAACCACTTCCACCACTTTACACAGCTGAAGAAGCATATAAATGTTTAGAAATATTTTCTCCTGTAGAATATGATGACATTGTAGAAATTGATGACAATATAAGTGTAAGATTCAATGATGCAGGACATATGTTAGGATCAGCGATTATTGAAATTTGGGCTACAGAAGATGGAAAAACAACAAAAGCTGTATTTACAGGAGATTTAGGTAATAATGATTTACCTTTATTAGATTCTCCAACAATGATAAGTAATGCAGATTATTTAATAATGGAATCTACATATGGAAATAGATTGCATATGCAAAATGACAATAAAGCCAAAATGTTTTTAGACATAGTTTCTGAAACATTAGATAATGGAGGAAGAGTTATAATACCATCTTTTGCTGTAGGAAGAACACAAGAAATATTATATGAACTAGATAAATTGAAAGATGACTATGGGCAAGATGAAGAATTTGCAAAAAAATATGAAAAAATAATGAATATTCCAGTATATGTAGATAGTCCTTTAGCAATTTCTGCTACAGAAGTATTTAAGAAAAATACAGAATTATTTGAAGATGAAATTAAAGAAAAGATAAAAAGAGGAGATAATCCCTTAGAATTTAATGGATTACAATTTACACAAACTGCAGAAGAATCAAAAGCATTGAACGAAGATATGAGACCAGCAATTATTTTATCAGCAAGTGGAATGTGTGAAGTTGGTAGAATAAAACATCATTTAAAACATAATTTATGGAATCCCAATAGCACAATTTTATTTGTTGGATATCAAGCACCAGGAACCTTGGGGAGAACAATAGTAGAAGGAGCCGATAAAGTAAAAATATTTGGAGAAGAAATAGCAGTAAATGCTAGAATAGAATATATTGAAGGATATTCAGGTCATGCAGATCAAACTTGGCTTTTAAATTTTGTTTATTCCTTTACAAATCCACCAAAACATATTTTCTTAGTACATGGAGAGCCAGAAGGGCAAGAAGTTTTAAAACAAAAGATAGAAGAAGGTTCAGAATGCAATGTTACAATTCCTGAGTTTGGTGAGACTTATGAATTAGTTGGAGAAGAACCAATATTATTATCAGAAACAAAAGAAGTAAAAAGATATAAGAGAGACTTTAAACGTCTAGATATACTTGAAAGAATAGAATCATTAAAAGAAGATATTTCTGATTTTGAAAATGTAATTATGAAAAATAATATTGAAACAAAAGACAATGATTTGAAAGCTTTAGAAGATAGAGTTAAAGAGATACAAAATCAAATTCAAAATTTAATGAAATAATGACCAATTGGGGACGTTAGTTTTTGGACATTTTTGTCCAATTTTATACGTATGTTGAAATAGCTATATTATTAAAATGTAAATAAATTCAAAAGACTTCAAAAACAATAATAACTGCAATACTTTGTTGACTTACATGTCATATAGATGTAATAAAATATTTTATGTCCCTAAATTTCAGATAGGAGAAAAAATGAGAACTAAATATCTTAATGATGCAATAATTGGAAATGAAAAAGTTAAAGCTAGTTTCACAAAAAATGGTGAATTAATTAGATTAGTATATGGAGCAATTGACTATAGACAATTTATAGATACTTTTCATACTGGTATGAAAATAAATGATTCAGCAATAATCTATTTACATGATGATATAAACAATACATATTCTCAAGAATATATAGAAAATACAAATGTTTTAAAGACAGAAATTTATAATTCGTATTTTAAAGTAAGAATTGCACAAACAGATTTTGTTCCAATTAATGAAAATATTTTAATAAGAAAATATGTCTTTAAGAATGAAAATGAAATAGATTTGAAAATGAATTTTTTAGTATATTCCAAAATATTAACTGATTTAAACAATGATACAAGTGGATATTGCAAGAACGATACTTTAATACAGTATAATCATGACTATTCTGTATGTACATTTTCAAAAAATAGAATATTTAGAAGACAAATAAATGGAATTTCTAATAATTTTCATACAGGTGTAATTAATGGTAAAGATTATATTGGAATGTCTAATGATTCTGGAATTAATTATGATTTAAATGTATTAACTCCTGGTAATGAAGTCGAAATTACTTTATTTGTATATGTAAATAAAAATGAGGAAATTAATACTCTTACTATTGATGATGAAATAATAAGAATAAAAAAATTAAATACAGAAAATTTAGAAAATGAAACAATAGAATATTGGACTAATTTTTTGAAAGAACATGATATTTTTAATATAAATCAAAGAGATGTTAATGAAAAAGTAAAAAGGATTTATAATAGGAGTATACTTTTATTTCCTTTATTAATAAATAAAAAAACTGGTGGAATTTCAGCAGGAATGGAAATCGATGAATATAAAACAAAATGCGGAAGATATTCATATTGTTGGCCAAGAGACGCTGTTTTTATAACGGAAGCACTTGATATTGTAGGAATGAAGGAATATTCAGATAAATTTTACTCAAAATTTTGCAAAATGACACAATATGAAAGTGGAATGTGGGAGCAACGTTTTTTTACAGATGGAAATTTAGCTTCTTCATGGGGGTATCAAATTGATGAAACCGCAAGTGTAGTATTTGGAGCATATACTCATTATAAATTTACAAAAGACAAAATCTTTCTAAAAGAAAATTTACATATGCTTGAAAATGCAATTATGTTTTTAGAAAAATATATAGATGATATACTACAAAATATAAATCAAATGGGAGAAAGTTATGATTTATGGGAAATGTTTGAAGGAATTTCTTTATATTCTATATCATCAATATATGGTGCATTTAAAGCTATGATAAATATATATTTAGAAGTTAAAGATTTATATCAAGATGATGTATCAAAATTTGAATTTATTTCTAAACAAATAGAAAATTTAAAACAAAAATCAAAAGAAATAAAAGAATATTGTGAAAAAGAATTTTACGATAATAATAGAGATACATATGTAAGAAATGTAAAAGATAGAAGAATAGACATGAGTATTATAGGCTCTATAGTACCATTTGAAATGTTTCCTGCTAAAGATTTAAAAGTAGAAAAAACAATAGAAGAAATAAATAAAACATTAAGAACATATACAGGTGGATATATAAGATTTGAAGGAGATGAATATATAGGCGGAAAAAATCCATGGCCTATTGTAACTTTATGGATATCATGGTATTATCTAGAAATAGGTGATAAAGAAAAAGCGCTAGAATGCTTTGAATTTGTTGCAAATTCTGCATCATCTCACGGATTTTTAGGTGAACAAGTAAATAATGAAACAATGGAACCATGTTGGGTAATAGGACTTACATGGAGTCATGCAATGTTTTTAATTACATTAAAAAAACTTATGGAAAAATGACCAATTGGGGACGTTAGTTTTTGGACATTTTTGTCCAAAAACTAACGTATGTTAAAAAGGGGCACTGATACTTAAAATAAATGAAAGGAGAAGTTAGTGCCTAGACATTTTAGATTAATTAGTAATACAAATATTTATCATATAATGTTGCGTGGAATTAATAAAGAAAGAATATTTTATGATGATATTGATAGAAACAAATTTTTAAAAACATTAAAAAATACAAAAGAAAATTATGAATATATAATATATGCCTATTGTTTAATGGGGAATCATGTACATTTGTTAGTTGAGATTCCTAATAAAAAAATATCAAATATAATTCAAAGTATTGGAATAACTTATGCATTGTATTTTAATAAGAAATATGATAGAGTAGGTCATTTATTTCAAAATAGATATAATAGTAAATGTGTTGAAAATGAAATATATTTTTTAAATGTAATAAGATATATACATAGAAATCCAGAAAATGCTAATATATGTTCTACGGAAGAATATAAGTGGAGTAGTTTTAAAGATTATTTATATTATTCGAATTTAGTTAGTACTGAAAATGTTTTGAATTTATTTGATAAAGATTTATTTATTTCAAGAAAGAAATTCAAAGAGTTCAATTTAACTAAAATTTATAATTACAATGATGAATTGGAATACGAATTTATTAATAGATTTAATGATGATGAAGCAATAAAAATTATTAAAAATGAATTGAATATATCAGATTTAAAAGAAATTACTAATTATAACATAAAGATTAGAAATCAATATATTAAATCTATAAAAAAGTTAAATGGAATTTCCAAAAGTCAAATTTCCAGAATATTAAATTTAGATAGAAAGATTATAGAAAGAGCGTAAAATTAGTTCAGAGATTAACATACGTATAAAAGTGGACAAAAATGTCCAAAAACTAACGTCCCCAATTGGTCATAGAAAGGAAGTAAAATGGCAAAGAAAACTACAACAGTATTTGTTTGTAATAGCTGTGGATTTGAATCAGGTAAATGGCTTGGTAAATGTCCAGCTTGCAATGAATGGAATACATTTGTTGAAGAAAAAGCTATAACTGGTACAAAAGGTAATACTAAAGAAAAAAATAAACCTAAAGGTGAAATTGTAAAATTAAATGAAGTAGAGAAAAAAACAACTACTAGAATTGCCACTGGTGTTGAAGAATTAGATAGAGTTTTAGGCGGAGGATTTGTAAATGGATCATTAACTCTTTTAGGAGGAGAACCTGGAATTGGAAAATCTACTTTAATTCTTCAAATATGTGATAATGTGAAAGTAAATGGAAAAATATTATATGTTTCAGGAGAAGAATCAGCTGAACAAATAAAAATTAGAGCAGATAGATTAGGAATAAAAAATGATAATTTACTTTTCTTAGCAGAAACTGATATAGATAATGTTGAAGTTGCATTAGAAAATACAGGAGCAAAATTTGTAATAATAGACTCTGTTCAAACAATGTATTCAGATGATATTACATCTGCACCAGGGAGTGTAAGTCAAGTAAGAGAAATTACAGCAAGAATAATGAAAATGTGTAAACAAACAGGTATTACTACTATTATAATTGGACATGTTACTAAAGATGGTAATATTGCTGGTCCAAGAGTTTTAGAACATATGGTAGATACAGTATTATATTTAGAGGGTGAAAGATATTTTTCCTATAGAATATTAAGAGGTGTAAAAAATAGATTTGGTTCAACAAACGAAATTGGTATGTTTGAAATGCAAAATGAAGGATTAGTAGAAATTACAAATCCATCTCAATTATTGATTTCCGAAAGAGATGGAAATCCTCCAGGGTCAGCAATTGTTGTAAGCTTAGAAGGAACACGAGCTTTAGTAATAGAACTACAAGCTTTAGCTACACCAACTGTTTTTGGAATGCCAAGAAGAAATGCAAGTGGAATAGATTATAATAGATTAACATTACTTATGGCAGTTTTAGAAAAACGAGGAGGAATGAATTTAAGTTCTCAAGATGTATATATTAATTTAGTTGGGGGATTAAGAGTTAATGAACCAGCTTTAGATTTAGGAATTATTTTAGCTACAGCATCAACTTTTAAAAATATTAGTATAAAAGAAGATGTAGCAATAATTGGTGAAGTTGGACTTACTCGGTGAAGTAAGAAGTGTTAATATGATAGAAAAACGTATAAAAGAAGCTGAAAAATTAGGATATAAAACTTGTATAATTCCTGAAAGTAATAAAAAACTATTGAAAGAGAATTTTAAATTAGATATAATAGGTGTGAAAAATATAAATGATGCTATGAGATGTGTTGGTATCAAATAAATTTTACATAGGAAAGGTAGGATAAAATGAATAAAAAAACACAAATGATTTTATGGTCTATAATACTTGTTATAGTATGTATATTAATAGGTGGATATATATATATTAATATAGATAGAATCATAAAAGGAAATGTTCACCCAGAAGTTACTTTTGAAATACAAGATTATGGAAAAATAAAAATGGAACTTTATCCAGAATATGCTCCAAATACTGTTACAAATTTTATTAGATTAGTTGAAAAAGGATACTATGATAATAAAGTTTTTTATGGAAAAGATGAAATATCATTATATGCAGGAAGAAATTCTGAAGGACAAGCTGAAAATCCGAAAACAAGTTTAATTTTTGATGGAATAGATGCTGGAAATGAATATGATTATGAATATCAAATTCCAGGAGAATTTATTGCAAATGGATATGAAGATAATACTTTAAAGCATGAAAAAGGTATTATAACTTTAATTAGAAATGATTATACACAGTATGTACCTTCACTATCAAAAGAAAGCTATAATTCAGGAAATGCACAATTAGGAATAATTATGGGAGCAGATGCTAGTAACTTAAATGGTTCATATGCAGCTTTTGGTAAAGTTACTGAAGGATTAGATATTTTAGAAAATATCTATAATAACTCTGAAATAAGTGTATCAGAATCTACAGATAATGCATCAGCTGAAGGAGCAACAACTGCTGATGCAGAAACAGAATCAATTCAAAAATTTGCAAATTATCCAGTAATTACTTCTGCTACAGTAGATACTAAGGGAGTTAATTTTGGAGATCCAACTATAGAAGAAGCTTTTGATTATGAATCATATATATATAATTTAATGAGTTCATATTATGGAAATCAATAAAAAATGAAAAGAATAGAAATAAAAATTTATAATTTAATATTAATTGTTATAATTTTTTTGAGCATAGCATTTTTATGCTCTTTTTCTATTGTAAATATAAATAACAAATTTGAATTGAAAAAATTTGTCGAAGAAATGGAAATTGGAAGATATAGAATGGTAATAAAGAGGTAATTATGAAAATAAATTTACACGTATTTATATTTGTATTAATTGTATTAATTACTAGTATAAATGATATTTTTATATATAGTCTTAAAATAAAATATAGCATAGGATTAATATTGTCTGTAATTATATTGGTAATAGTAAGTATATTACTAATTAAGAAAAATAAAATCAAAATAATTAATAATTTAAAAAATGGACTTTTAATAAATCCATTTTTTGCTTTTTTAAGGGAAAAAGTATTGACAAATCCTCTAAAATATTGTAAAGTATATTAGCATTACAAATATAGAGGTGGTCAAATGGAAAAAAATATTAAGATGAGTATTCTTTTAGACATATATGGTAAGCTTTTAACAGAAAAACAATACAATCTTTTAAATGACTACTATAATAATGATTTTTCTCAATCAGAAATTGCTGAAAACGAAGAAATAACAAGGCAAGCAGTTAGGGATAATCTAAAAAAAGGCGAAAATAATCTATTAGAATATGAAGAAAAATTAAAGATTATGGAAAAAAATTTGATAACAGAAAATCAAATTAATTCAGTATTAGAAGATATTAAAATAGCAAAAAGCAAAATATCAGATAAAGAAGTAAAAAAACTTCTACAAAATATTGAAAATAAGTTAATAAAGTAATGTACATATGAAAGTATTATTTTGTAATACTAAATATCAAGAATAGGAGGAAAAGTAATGGCTTTTGAAGGACTTTCATCTAGATTACAAGAAATAACAAGAAAGCTAAAAGGAAAAGCTAGAATAACTGAAGACGACTTAAAAGAAGTTTTAAGAGAAGTTAAACTTGCATTACTTGAAGCCGATGTTAACTATAAAATAGTTAAAGAATTTGTATCTACAATTCAAGAAAAAGCTTTAGGGCAAGATGTACTAAAATCTCTTACACCAGGGCAACAGGTTATTAAAATTGTAAAAGATGAAATGGTTTCATTACTTGGAGGAGAAGAATCAAAAATTAATTTTACTCCAAATCCACCTACAATAATAATGTTAGTTGGTCTTCAAGGTTCTGGTAAAACAACAACTGCTGGAAAATTAGCTAATATTATAAGAAAACAAGGTAAAAAACCATTATTAGTAGCTTGCGACGTTTATAGACCAGCAGCTATTAAGCAATTAGAAGTTGTTGGTAAGCAATTAGATATTCCAGTATATAGTAATGAAAATACTAAAGATGTAAATGTAATTGCTAAACAGGCTATAAATTTTGCAATATCAAAGTTAAATGATGTTATTATTATAGATACTGCAGGACGTCTTCAAATTGATGAAGCATTAATGCAAGAATTAAAAGATTTAAAATCAAATGTTAAACCACATGAAATATTATTAGTAGTAGACTCAATGACAGGTCAAGATGCAGTCAATATTGCAGATACATTTAATCAACAGCTTGGAATTGATGGTATAGTACTTACAAAACTTGATGGTGATACAAGAGGTGGTGCAGCATTATCTGTTAAAAAGGTTACAGGTAGACCAATAAAATTTGCTGCAACTGGTGAAAAATTATCAGACATAGAAGTTTTTCATCCAGAAAGAATGGCTTCAAGAATTTTAGGAATGGGTGATGTACTTTCAATTATTGAAAAAGCAGAAGAATCATTTGATTTAGAAGAAGCACAAAAATTAGAACAAAAATTAAGAAAGCAAAACTTTGATTTAGAAGACTACTTGGCACAATTAAGACAAATGAAAAAGATGGGCTCTTTTTCATCAATATTAAAAATGATACCAGGCTTAGGAAGTAAATTAAAAGATGTTGAAGTAGATGATAAAGAATTTGTAAAAATAGAAGCAATTATTTGTTCAATGACTAAAGAAGAAAGAAGAAATCCTAAAGTTTTAAATGGAAGCAGAAGATTAAGAATTGCTAAAGGTAGTGGTACTACTGTTGAACAAATAAACAAATTTATGAAATCTTTTGAAATGACTCAAAAAATGATGAAAGAAATGACTTCAAATAAAGGCATGATGAAAAGAATGATGAAAAACATGAATATGGATGACTTAAATAATTTGAAGTTTTAATTAATTAGTTTTTAAATTTTTTATATTATATAAAAATTCTTTTTTAGAAAATTTTATATAATATAAACAGGAATTTCTAGAAAATGTTAGAATGAAAATGATTTACATTTTCTTAAATTCGTTTTTAAATTTATATATAAATAAAAATATTCAGGGGGTGAATTTATAATGGTAAAAATAAGATTACAAAGAGTTGGAAAGAAAAAGGCTCCTTTCTATCATATAGTAGTAGCTGATTCTAGATCTCCAAGAGATGGTAAAATCGTTGAAAAAATAGGAACATATAATCCTATGACAGATCCAGCAACAATAGTTTTAGATAATGAAAAAGTTGCACAATGGATTAAAAATGGTGCAAAACCAACAGATACAGTAAAAGCTTTAATAGAAAAAGCAGCTAAATAATTTAAGTAAAAGATATTTTTAAAAGAAATTGGCGTGTCCAACGATATCTCAAATTTAATAATTACTTAGTAATTATAGGATTATAGATTCGAAGTGAAACGTAGAAAGGATTTGATAAAATGAAAGATATACTAGAAGTATTAATTAAAAATTTAGTAGATAATCCTGATGAAGTATCTATTACAGAAAAAACAGAATCTAAAGCTATTTGCTATGAAGTAAAAGTTTCAAAAAATGATATGGGCAAAGTTATAGGAAAACAAGGAAAAATGGCTAAAGCTATAAGATCAATAATAAAAGCAGTAGCTACAAAAGAACATAAAAAAGTTAATGTTGAATTTCTTGATTAGGTGTTGATATATGAATAAATATTTAGAATTAGGTCAAATTGTAAATAGTAAAGGTCTAAAAGGTGAAGTAAAAGTTAATTCTTTTACAGATGATAATACTAAATTTGAAAGAATACCTAAAGTTTTTATAAAACAAAAAGATACTTTAAAAGAATATGAAATAGAAAAAGTAGGATACAATAAAAATCAAGTTATTATAAAATTTAAAAATATAAATACTATTGAAGAAGCAGAAAAACTTAGAAATTCTTATATTGTAATAGATAGAGAGACTCTAGATCCGCTTCCAGAAGGAGTATACTATATTGCAGATTTAATTGGTTTAGATGTATTTACAGAAACTAACGAGTATTTAGGAAAAGTAGATGATATTTTTTCAACTGGTAGTAATGATGTTTATGTTGTAAAAGATGAACTTGGAAAACAAAAATTATTACCTGGAATAGATGAAGTAATTAAAGTTATTGATATTGAAACAGGTAAAATAATAGTAAACCTAATAGAAGGACTTTAAATATTATGAAATTTGATGTTTTAACTCTTTTTCCTGAAATGTTTGAACCTGTAAAGCAAAGTGTTATAGGTAGAGCAACAAGAAAAGATTTATTAGAAATAAATTTAATAAATATTAGAGATTTCTCAAAAGACAAGCATAAAAAAGTTGATGATACAGTTTATGGTGGAGGAGCAGGAATGTTAATCAGACCAGACGTTGTATTAGATAGCTATAATTCAGTAAAAGATGAAAATGCTAAAGTTATTTATTTATCACCACAAGGTACAAAACTTTGTCAAAGTAAAGTTGAAGAATTAGCAAAAGAAGAACATTTAATCTTATTATGTGGGCACTATGAAGGGATAGACCAACGAGTTATAGACAAAATCGTTGATGAAGAAATTTCAATTGGTGATTATGTTTTAACTGGAGGAGAGATACCAGCTATGGTATTAATAGATAGTGTGTCAAGATATGTAGATGGTGTTTTAACAGCTGGATCTACTCATGAAGAAAGCTTTTCAAGTCGGACTTTTAGAGTATCCTCAATATACAAGACCAGTAGAATTTGAAGGAATTAGAGTTCCTGAAGTTTTGCAATCAGGTCATCATGAAAATATTGATAAATGGCGTAGAATGAAAGCTATAGAAACAACTTACATAAAAAGACCAGAACTTTTAGAAAAAGTTGAATTAACTGATGAAGAATTGAAATTTATAAAAGAATTGAAAGATAGAAAGTGATGAAAATCACATCCATTATTGAAAGAAGGAGGAAAGAAAATGGATATTTTAAAATCTATTGAACATGAACAATTAAAAAATAAAATACCAGAGCTACGTATTGGTAATACAGTAAGAGTTCATGTTAGAATAAAAGAAGGAAACAAAGAAAGAATCCAAGTTTTCGAAGGAATTATAATAAAGAAACAAGGTGGAGGAGTAAATGCAACATTTACAGTAAGAAGAATTTCTTATGGTGTTGGTGTTGAAAAAACATTCTTAGTACATTCTCCAATGATTGAAAAAGTAGAATTAGTTAGAGTTGGTAAAGCAAGACGTGCTAAACTTTATTATTTAAGAGATAGAGTTGGTAAAGCAGCTAAAACTAAAGAAAAAATTGGAGCAAGAATCGAAAACAGAGAAATTATTATTAAAGAAGAAGTTGTTCCAGGTGAATCTATAGCAGAAGAAACTGTAACAGAAGAAGCAGTTGCAGAAGCTGTAGAAGCAGCTAAAGTTGAAGCAGCTGAAACAGTAGCTAAAGAAGCAACAACAAATGCAGAAGAAAACAAAGAATAGTAAAAAATAAGAGAAATCTTAAAATAAAATATATCCAAAGGAAAGTACACAAAAAAGTGACTTTCAGTTGGATATATTTTTTATTGATGATATGGATAAGTTTTATTAATTTAGAATTTATTTCAAATATAGCTAAAATTTATATGATGAAAAGATCGAAAAATTCACTTTATTAGAGAAATAGATTGAAAAGTTGAATTTTAAGATTAAAAAATTGCAAGAAGAATTAAACAAATTTGAAAATGTTATGTAAAGAGATGTGGAGTACAGAGAGGAAAGTTGGCAACATATGTTTAGTTTTATAAAATCGGAAGCTGACTTTGGTAAGAAAGTCTGAGGTCCAAATAATTACCATCATTTATAGAATAATATTGAAATTTGAAAAATTTCGTTATAGAATGTAGAAAAAAATGGAGGTAAAGATGGAAAATATATTTCAAGGAATAGGAACAGAAATTATTGGAGTTATTTTAAACATATTTTTAAGTGCAATTATAGGTGGAGTTGTAGGATATAGAATTGGAGTTTCAAGTAAGCAAAAACAAAAAGGTGTTAATAACTCAAATCAAGTTCAAAATTCCATAAATTTTAATGGAAATGTAACTGCAAAAAATAATATGAATATAGGAAGTGTATCAGATGACAAAGAAAATTAATAATGAATTAGATATAGAAGGAAATATACAAGCAGAAGGTGATTTAAATGTAGGAAATACAATTGAAAAGCAAGAATTTAACTTTACAATTAATCAAGGGCCTTCAGAACAACAATTAAAAGAGATTATTCGTACAGAAACTGAATTAGCTTTGAAACAACAGCAGATATTAGCTGAGGATAAAGCAAGAGAAAAGCTTTCTAATTTTTCAGATAAAGTGTTACCCAAATTAGTAAAATCTGAGATGCTAGATGCATTTAGTGACCCTACTATACAAATGTTTTATAGAACAGCACAACAAACAGCAATATGTAGTGAAAGAGATATTGACTATGATGTATTGTCTGAATTATTAGTTTATAGGATTAATAATAAGGGAAATATATCTAAAAAGGCAAGTATAACTAAAGCTGCTGAAATAATAGATAAGATTTCAGATGCAGCTTTATTAGCATTAACTATAAAATATTGTAATAATTTTATACCATTAAGTGGAAAGATACAAGAAGGCTTAAAGACCTTAGATGATATGTATAAAAAAATTTTATCGGGAAATGAATTGCCAGTTGATGATGACTGGATTGATAATATTGAAATATTAGGAGTTGCAAGGATTGAAAGTACAAGTAAGATGAAAAAGTTTGAAGATATATTGTTTATCAAATTAAAAGGATATTTTTCTAAAGGTATTGAAAAAAATTCTAAATTTTTTGAAGAAACAATAGAAAAGTTAACTGCAAATAAAATACCTATGAATATTTTTGTAGAACATGAATTAAATCCTAATCATATGAGAATTGCAGTTGCAAATAAAGAAAGTATTAAAAATTTTTATTTTAAAAATAATATAAATGATTATATACCAATTAGTGAAAAGCAAAAAAATATTTTAGAAGAAATTTGGAATTGTTATCAAAATGACAATTCTTGTGAACAGATTATTAAAGAAGCATTTTGCAATAAAATAAAGGAATTTACATATTTAAATAAAGTAATAGAATGGTGGAATCAAAATTTAAAACCAGTTCTAGTAATTAATTCGATTGGAAGAGTTTTAGCACATACAAATGCTAAAAGATTATATGAAAATATACCAGATATGGTATAAATATAAAGTAAAATGGGATGTTTTAACGAGGCTACTGAAAAATTAGCTGAAAATTAGCTTACAAAAAATCGTGGTGGACATTTAATGGAAGATTTAGTTGAAAATTTTATTCAAAAAGCAGGATTTAAGAAAAATGAAACATATTTTAAAGAAATGTACTTACAAACAATAGAAGAAAAATGGAAATTAGATATGTCTTTTATTAGTAATCCAAATCAATCAACCAAAAGGTTTGATTTTGTTATAAAAACCGATAAATGTATTTATGGAATAGAAACAAATTTTTATGTTTCAGGTGGTTCAAAATTAAATGAAACTGCTAGAAGTTATAAAATGATTTCAGAAGAGGCAAAACAAGTTGAAGGATTTGAATTTGTTTGGTTTACTGATGGAATTGTTTGGTTTTCAGCAAAAAATAATTTAAAAGAAACATTTGATGTTATGAAGAATTTATATAATATTAATGATATGAAAAATGAAATAATGAAAGAAATTTTTAAATAATTATTAGGAGTATAATTATGAGTGATATTAAAGAATTAGAAATTACAGATATATTTGGGCTAGAAGAACCAGCAACTAAGCTAATAGAAACTGTAAGTAATGGTATAGGTAAAGTATATGAGCCTATTCATATAAAAAGAATGGCAAAAGCTAAAAGAGATGAAATAAAAATAATAGGTGAAAGTATTACAGATAATATAGATTTGCCAATTAAATATGATAATGGTAAAATTTCTATCGAATCAACAGATATTGATGAACTAATAAAAAGGACTGGGAACAGGGTGCTTTATAGAGAATTTAGAAAGCAACAAAATATTGAAACTATTATTGGTGAAACTTACAGTTTGTTAGAAAAAGAAGAAAAAGTAACTGCAGAGCCAGTTAACGTAGATTGGATTTATCAATTTTTCGATATGGCAGGAGAAATTAGTGATGAATATATGCAAAAGCTTTGGGCTAAGATATTAGCAGGAGAAATAAAACAACCTAATACATATACATTGAGAACTTTAAATACCATAAAAAATATTACAACATATGAGGCAAACTTATATTCTAAATTAGTTCCTTTTATGATTTTCTCATTAGAGGGACCATCAATTTATAACGATGTAGATTTACTTGAAAAATATAACATTTCTTTTGATGATTTATTAAAGTTAGATGATTGTGGACTAATTAGATTAAATGATTTTGTGCAACAAATATTAGAGGATGAAAAGTTGGTTACTGATGAAATAGTTTTTGTTATTCAAGGAAAAATTTCTTTTCAGATTTATACAATAACAGAAAGTGGGAAACAAATTGGAAATTTAATGAAAAAATATACGAAATGTAATAATGAGTATTTTTTTGAACTTTTCAATAAATTAAAAATTAATAATGGACAATGCAGGGTATATAAAATTGAAAGTATTGAAGGAAAAAATATAAATTATGATGAGACAAAAGATTTATTGTAAAAGATGAATGTATGTTTTAAAAATATCTATAATTTTGTAAACAGACCAGTCAACAACTTACCTAAAAATACAAAGAAAACAAAACAAACAGCGAGTGACCAGAAAACTTACTTCCGATTACCCGCTCCACCATAAGCTTATTTTTCAAAAATTTATGAATTTAATATGTCCGTAAATGTACCGAAAAATGAGTTTTTTTTAATTTACTAGGTGGTAATCATTGGATTTTTGAAGTTGTAAATAGTAACTGATAAAACATAGAGCCATATAAGGACATTGTCTTTATATGGCTTATTTCATTAAATATTTAATGTTTTAATTATGTCCCAACAAAATAGTAACACAAGAAATAGAATTCAGTTCAAAAATAGTATAAAAAAAATTTTAAAAATACTTGACAAACATTCTTAAATACATTATAATTTATACTTGTCAGAGGAAATAATGCAGGTGTAGTTCAATGGTAGAATTCCAGCCTTCCAAGCTGGCTATGCGGGTTCGATTCCCGCTACCTGCTCCAGAGAAAGCTCCATACACAAGTGTGGAGTTAATTTTTTAATACTTGAAAAAATTTTTTCTATTGTGTATAATATAAATATAAATTTGCGGGTATAATTTAGTGGTAAAATTCCATGCTTCCGACCTGGCCTCGTGGGTTCGATTCCCACTACCCGCTCCAATAAAGGCGTTTTAGCCTTTATTTTTTTGTTTTGCTGTGTCACTGTAAACCGCATAAAATAAGCATTTTTCAAAATGAAAGTGAAAAATTGACTAAACAATTTTTCTTTTAAGTATCTCTTTATAAGTTATCTAATAATCACGCATATATTATATCTTTTATATTTTCTTATAAGAAATCTATATAAATTTGAATTATTTGCGATTACAATACAAGAATAACATTTTTATGTAACCAATGCAAAAAGGTCAAATGTGCGTCCTACGCAACAAAATGTGCACTGTACGCACATTTTTAAGTAAAAAACACGATTTTTGAGGCACTTTTTGATAGAAAAACAGTAAAAATCGAAGAAAAATGCCCAAAATCACAAAATTGTGCGTCTGACGCAACATTTGACTGAAAAGTATTGAAATATAAAGAAAAAATTAAGATAAAAATTTTTATAAAGTATTGAATTTGATATATAAATTGAGAGTTTTAAGTGAAAATGATAATTGAAAGCTCTACGATTTTGTGATATAAACTAATAAAAAAGATTTATGTAGGAGCCAAAAAATGGATAAATTAACAGAAGATTTTAGTAAATCATTAGTTAATAATATAAAAGAACCTTTAATGGACTATTCAGAATTGGGAATAGATGCTTTTATAAATGATGGCGTTTTAAAAGAACTTCCAATTGTAAGTTCAATAACTAGTGTATTAAAGATTGGCAAAAATATTTATGATAGAAATTTATTAAAGCAGACATTAACATTTATAAATGAATTTAATAACGGAGAAATAAATGAAAAATTAGTAAATGAATATATTGAAAAAATAAGAAAAGATGAGAAGAAATGTGAAGAAGAATTAGGAAGAGTTTTGACTATATTAAATAATAATATTGATAGAGAAAAATCAATATTGTTATCGAAAATTTTTAAATCATATGTTTACAGTAAAATTAGTTGGAATGAATTTTGTGAATTTTCAGAAATTTTAAATAGACTATTTATTCAAGATTTAATGTTATTAAAAAAAGTAAGAATTGAAAATGTAGATATTTTAAAAAATAGAGATGATAATTTTAGAATAGAAAGATTATATTCTCTTGGCTTAATAGGTATAGCTTTTAAACCACCAACTTATAGAGATTTAAAGGAAGGTACCATTAATACTTGTAGGACAGTAAGTTCTTTAGGAGAAAAATTTTGTAATATAATTTTTGATTAAATTAATATTTATAGGTTTAAAATAGATATGTCACAAGTAAATTGAAAATAAAATATTGAAAGAGAGTACCAGAAATGATATTGTTTAAATGACCAAAAATAAACGTATCAAGGAGGCACTCTCTTATGAATAAAAGTATAACACAAAAAATGAAATATAAACAGTCTGTAGTGAAATATTCTTATAAATATGGAGTAAAAAAAGCATCAATTCAATTTAATGAATGGCCGAAAACGATATATAGGTGGAGAGAAAGATATGATGGAAATATAGAAAGTTTAAAGGATAAATCAAGACGACCGCATAGCCATCCAAATCAACACACAGATAAAGAAATAGAACTTATAAGAAATTATAAAAGAAATTATAAAAGAAATAATAAAAGAAATAATAAAGAAACAGGGTTAGTAGTATTATGGGTAAAATTACGAGAAGTAGGATATACAAGAACAATACAAGGATTGTACCATGTATTACAAAGATTAGGAATATATGAAAAGGCACCAAGTAAAGCAAAAGAGCAAGAAAAAATAGAAATAATACCAGTAACATATCCAGGAGAAAAAGTACAAATAGATGTAAAATACGTACCAACAGCATGTTTAACAAAATAATTACAAGAAAAAGGAGAAAAATTTTATCAATATACAGCAATAGATGAATATACAAGAATAAGATATACATGGTTTACAAATGAGCATAGTACATATATGTCTAGTGAATTTGCAAAAAAAGTAGTAAAGTATTACCCATTTAAAATAAAAACAATACAAACAGATAATGGATTTGAATTTACAAATCGATTAAGTTGGAATAAATCAAGTAGAAAACAAAAAACAATGTTTGAAACGACATTAGAGAAATTAGATATAAAACATAGAAAAATAAAACCATATACACCAAAAGAAAATGGAAAAGTAGAAAGAAGTCATAGAAAAGATCAAGAAAGATTTTATTATAAAAAAATATTTTATAGTTTAGAAGATTTAAGAAATCGAGGGAAAGATTGGAGAAAAGAATATAATAATTTTCCAATGAGACCGTTGGGATGGCTGAGCCCCAACGAGTTCCTAAAAAGATATAAAAGTCAAGAAGAATCGTCAGTAACAATATAAGGTACTCAAAGTATATAAATTTCAAAAAAGTGTGACATATGTTTGACTAACCTACATATAATTTTTGATTAAATTAATATTTCTATTTAATTATAGACAAAAATGTGATATAAATAATTTGTCAAAATATAACTTTATGGGGGTAAAATTTGGAAAAGATAAAACCTTTTGTAAAATGGGCTGGAGGAAAAACACAGCTTATAGTACAAATAAATCAATACTTACTATAAAATGATTTCAGAAGAAGCGAAAAAAGTTGAGGGATTTGAATTTGCTTGGTTCACTGACGGAATTGGTTGGTTTTCAGCAAAAAATAATTTAAAGGAAACTTTTGATGTTATGGAAAATTTATATAATATTAATGATATGAAAAATGGAATAATGAAAGAAGTATTTAAATAGTGTAAAAATAAACAAAAGTAAATGATGTTCAATTTTATTTGTATTAATAAGTGAGGAGCAAAATTGTGATAAATTATTTAAATGATGAAGAAATAATGACAATTTTAAAAAAATATATAAATATGGCAAAAACAGAATATGCTATTTTAATTGATGGAGACTGGGGAACTGGTAAAACATATTTTATAAACAATGTATTTATTAAATATTTGGAACAAGATAACAAGGCGTTTTCAAAAGTTTCCTTGTATGGAATTACAAAGAAAAAAGAAATTGATAATAAAATAACAGAAAGTATATTGGAAAAAGCACATCCAAAATATGGAAAATTATTAGCAAATACATTTAATAATATAGATAGTATTAGTAGTTTAATTAATAAAGCTATTCCTAAGTCTATAAATGAAATTGTTGGAACTATTGATGTAAAAAAACTATTATGTAAATTACAAGATGTAGATAATCATATTATAATATTTGATGATTTAGAAAGATGTAATTTAGAAATTAATGTTATATTAGGTTATATTAATGAATATATAGAAAATAAAAATAATAAAGTTATTATAATTGCTAATCAAAAAGAGATTTCTAAAAGTAAAAAAATGAATAATTTGGAGTTGAAATATTTAGCAGTAAAACCGTATAATAAACAAATATATTCACAATATGAAAAAGATTTTGCACAATATGCCAGTACTTTTGGGAAAGTGAAAAATACACAAGATGATAGTATAGAAAAAAATATATTAGATAACAGAGTTTTAGAATTGTTTTCAGAAGATATTATGTATAAGGAAATTAAAGAAAAAGTAATAGGCAAGGAAATATACTATTTACCTAATATAGAACAAATAAGTAGGGAGCTTAGTAGAAAGTTAGAATGCAAGTTATCTAAAACAATATTAGATAATAATGCAAAAGAAATTGCTAGAAAGATGAACTATGAAAATCATAATAATGTTAGAACATTAAAATTGGTTATAGAGAAGTTTGAAGAAATTACAAATAAATTAGAAGAATATGATATAAAAACAGATAATAATTATGAAAAAATATTAACATCGATATTGCTTTACTTATTGGAAGCGTATATTAAAAAAAAGAAAGAAGATGAAATATATAATTGGACTGGAAATGCGGAGTATGATTTGCAATATGAACAGCATAAATTTAGGTTTATTGACGATATGATACTTACAGAAAGAGTAGATTATGAAAGTGTTAATAGGTGTTTAAAAGAGTATTCAAAAGAAATAAATTCCAAAATTGAAACTAATATTGATGAGCCTGTATATATACTTAAAAATCATTATTTTGAGCTCGAAGATGATGAAATAATAAAATATATTGATGAAGTATATAATAAGTTAAAAAATAAGGAATACAATAAAGTTGATTACCCTAAAATTGTATATGTATTACTAATAATTAAAAATTTAGGTATAACAGAATTAGAAATAAGTAAATGTATCAATTTAATGAAAATAAATTTAAAAGAGATAAATCAAGAGCATACTTTACAAGATGATTTGTTTTATAGTGGATTTAATATTCAAAATGCAGAAATTAGAAAAGAATATAATCAAATTATAAAAGAGTTAGAGGAAACTTTAAATACTACTGTGAGTATAAAAATAAGAAAAAATCTTAATGACATAATAAATGGAGAAGAAAATTGGGGGCAAAATTTTAAATCATATTTTTTATCTAGAAATTCTTATAGAAATAATATAAAATTATTTTTGGAATTAAATATAAATAATTTAATAGATGTATTTAGAATTTCTAAAACCAAAGATATAGTTGCCTTTAGAAAAGTAATTTATAATATGGATATTTCAAAAGATGAAGTTGAAATAGTTAAGTTATTGATTACAGAATTAGAAGATTTAGTAAAAACAGAACAGAGAAAAACACAAAAATTAAATTTTGAATATTTAATAGATAATTTAAATGAAAAATTAAAGTTTGTAAGTAGTTAATTTACATTTTTGTCAACAAACCTGTCAACACCTTACATAAAAACATAAACAAAACTAAATAAACAGCGAGTAACTAGAAACTATACTTCTGGTTATTCGCTCCAACGACGTTTATGTTCAAAATAATAGAACAGAATAGATATGAATAACAATCAGTAAAATGGTTGATTTTTTATGTAAATTAATATATAATAGAAAGGAATTTGTACTAGTTATATTTCTAAAATTAACAATATAGAAATTATATTGTTAATTTTAGAAAGGGGAAAAAACGAAATATAATATTTTATGAAGTAAGATGCAACTAACAATGTTAATAAACAATTTTAAGGAGGAAATCTTATGTCAAAAGTATCTGTAATTGTACCTGTTTATAATGCAAGTAAGTATTTGGAAAACGTTATACGGTCCTTAAGGGTACAGATTTACAAAGATTGCGAATTTATTTTTGTTGACGATGGATCAGTTGACAATAGTGGAGAAATTATTCGCAATTTGGCGGAGAAAGATAGAAGGGTAAAATATATCTTTCAGAAAAATAATGGAGTTTCTGCAGCAAGAAATACAGGATTAGCGGTTGCGACTGGAAAATATGTAACATTTATGGATAGTGATGACTTGGTATATGCAGATTTTGTTGAAAGCCATGTAAAGATGATGCATGGATATAAGCATTCAATATCTGCGGGCTATTATATAACTATCGATGGAAAATCAACAAAAACAAAACTTATTTCAGATGAGAAACTAAAGTTAATGAAAGCACCAGCAGTATGGCTTAGAATGTTTGACTTAGAAGCATTAAGAAAACATGAACTAAGTTTTGGAAATTATAAGATTGGGGAAGATTTAAATTTCTCAGGAAAAATGCAGTTGTTGTATCCAGAATTTGTAAGAACTACTATACCAACATACCATTATTTTATTCGGCCAGGATCTTTAGTAGGTACTTCAGACGAATCACAGTTTGACTTGTTAAATGCTGTATCAGATATGGAAGATTTTGCTAAGACAAATGATTTGTATGAGCAGAATGAAGCTGAGTTAGAATTTATGGTAATTAATCATATTTTAATGGCTGGCATGAAAAGAGCAGGAGAAGGAAATATGCTTGAAGAAGCAATTGATAAAATAATTGATTATGTATATACTGCTCATCCGAAATGGTATCAAAACCAGTATATAGATAAATATGCTGATGATAACGAAAAGGAATATCTGCAGGCTGTTCAGGATATGGATATGGAAGCAATAAAGAAATTTGCAGGTCATTATTAATTTAAATTCATAAAGATTATGTTTTCAATTATATATTGTAATTAAATAATTAGCCAAAAAAGAACCTTGTTCATATACTGAATAAGGTTCTTTCCCTTATATAAAGCACTTGCAATGTAATAGTATAATTTATAAAAATATGTAGATAAAATTTAAAATATTGTATAAATTTAAAGAGTTCTGATTTGTTTTTTAAGATATACATTGAAAGTTATTTATTTTATAAAGTTTGATACAATATAAATATCTTCAGGTGTGGTGATTTTTATATTTGTATAATCTCCCTCTATTAATTTTACTTTATAATTATTATTTTCTAATATAGTACAATCATCAGTTATAGAATCAATATTAGAAAGTTTTTTATAACAATCAGCTAAAATCTTTCTATTAAAACATTGAGGTGTTTGAACAATCCACGATGCTTTTCTATTAGTGGTAGATAGAACAAAATTATTGTTGTTGGTTATTTTTATAGTATCTTTACTTTTGACTGCAACCGATACACCAGATACATTATCTAATAATATAGTTTCCAATAAATTATTTATAAAGGATTGCTTTATTAAAGGTCTTGCTCCATCTTGAATAATAACTAAATCTGAAGTTGTTTGATTAAGTGCATTGCATACAGATTCGATTCTTGAATTACCTCCAATAACAATTTTGATGTTTTTGTTAAGAATCTTGTTTTTTATTATATTTTCTATAATATTAGATTCTTCTTTTTTTGCAACAATAATTATATTGTTTATATTGGCATTTTCATTAAAAGCATCTAAACTATATTCAAATACCATTTTAGTACCTAAAATTTCAAAATTTTTATTAATATTTTTTCTATATCTAGTACTATTTCCTGCTACTAATATTATACCAGTTGTCGTCATTAAATAACCTCCTTAAAATTCTAATACAAATATTATAACATATATTTTTAATTATCTATCAATTTTGCTTTCGAAAATATATTGAAAGCTTGAGTTTTACATAAAATTGTGATATAATACCAAAAGTTATAAATATGAGATACCCTAAAACATGCAAATGCTTGGAGGGTATTCCTCCAAGTAAAAGGAGGAAAAGAAATGAAAACAGCTTTTTATGCGGGAAGTTTTGATCCATTTACTATGGGACATTTTAATGTAGTACAAAGGGCTTCAAAGATTTTTGACAAAGTTATTGTCGGTATTGGAATTAATAGTACTAAAAAGCGGCGCTTTGATGCACAAAAAATGAAAAGAGCTATTGAAGAAGTTATGGTACAGAATAAGCTGAGTAATGTAACAGTTATTTGCTATGAAGATCTGACAGTGGATGCTGCATTAGCTAATGGTGCAGATATTCTTGTAAGGGGTGTAAGAAATGGCTGGGATTATGCAGAAGAAGAAAACATTGCTTTAACTAATGAAGAAATTTCTGGACTGGATACAATTTTTATAAGAGCTGGCAGAATGGGATATTTGAGCTCAAGCATGGTAATGGAACTTAGAAAACATGGAAAAGATGTTTCTAAGTATTTACCTGACGAAGTATTAAAATTAATAAGTTAAAAACAAATAAAAAGGCGTAGGAGATCTACGCCTTTTTTACAGTTATAAAATAATATTAAATTCAACAAGTATAAATTTAAAATATGATAATATTTTTAAAATGTTATAAAAAAATTAACTTCTTTCATCTAGTTCTTTTTCTATAGAAGGAATATTAATAGTTAATCCTTCAATTGCAGGGATTACATTTTGAAATACTTTTTTTGCTTCGTCAACATATTTTTGTACAGGTTCTTCTGGCCAAAAATGATTTAAAATTAATCCTTTAACTCCTGCTTCTTTTGCAATAATACCTGCTTGTTCAGATGTTAAATGAGAATTAATTTCTGGAAAACCATGTTCTTTTAATAAACTAGATTCGCAAATTAATAAATCAGCTCCTTTTGCAAATTCCACTAATCTATTTTTAGCAGAAAAAGAAGAGTCAGAAGTATATACAATTGTTCTGTTTCCATTTTGAACTTTTATAGAGTAAGTTTCAACAGGATGATCTGTAGGGCAAAAACTAATATTCATATTACCAATTTTAAAACTAGAGTTTTCATCTATTATTTGATATTTTGCAAAAGAATTTTGTTCACTTAAAATATCTTCATATATTTTTGCAGGTGTAGAAGGTAAAAATATATTAATAGGTTTTTCTATTCTTTTTTGATTATGGAATACAAAAGAAGAATATTGCAAATTATAAATATCATTATAATGATCTCTATGTAAATGTGTTAAAATGATTGATAAATTTTGCAAATCATTTGGATAGTTTAATAAACTATGACTACCACTTCCACAATCTAACATTAATCTAGTTTGATTATCTTGAATAAAAAAACCAGGACAATTGTGACCTGTTGTATTATATGGTGATTGACTTCCCAAAATAGTTAATTTCATATATAAACTCCTATAATTCTATTTTAATTTACATAAAGTATATCATGAAGTTTTATACAAATCAACTTTTTTGGGAAAACTACAAGAAAAAATTTATATAAAAAATATTGTTAGAAAATAAATTGTTTAATGTTTAAAAGAAGATTAATATCACATAATAAAAATTTTACTATTTACTTAAAAATAACTTTTATATTTTTGATAAAATAGTACATTTTTTTAAAAAATTATGTTATACTCAAAAGGTAAAAAAGGTAAAATTGGTAAAAAGCAAAAAATAAAATATTATTTGAAAACTCTTTGTATTTCTTATAATATAAACTTTTAGAAAATTTGTACAGAAAGATATTTTGAATATAGATAGTTAAATAAAATATAAGGAGATTTTAATATGAAAATAGGATTTTATGCTGGAAGTTTTGATCCATTTACAAATGGACATTTATATATTATAAAAAAATCAGCTAAGCTTTTTGATAAAGTTATAGTTGGAATAGGTGTAAATTCAAAGAAAAAGAGAAGTTTTAATCAAGAAGAAATGAAAAATGCTATAGAAAAAGTTTTTATTAATGAAAATTTAAATAATGTATCAGTAATAACTTATAATAATCTTTCTGTAGATGTTGCTATTGAAAATGAGGCAACATACTTAATAAGAGGAATTAGAAATGGTATGGATTATCAATATGAAGAAAATATAGCTTTAGTAAACGAAGAAATTTCAGGTTTAGATACTATTTATATTAGATCTGGAAGATTAGGAGGTATTAGCTCTAGTTTGATAATGGATTTAATTAATAATGGCAAAGATGTTTCAAAATATTTACCACAAGAGATTATAGAAATTATAAAATAGTAAAAAATTAAAAACAAGTAAGAAAATTTTTTAATCAAATGTGTATCTAATGAAAGGAATGATAACAAATATGATTATAAAAACAAACTCTGAAGCAGAAACAATTGAATTAGGTAAAAAAATTGGTAGTAAATTAAAAAAAGGAATGATTATTGTTTTAACAGGTGACTTAGGGTCTGGAAAAACAAAATTAACACAAGGAATACTAACTTATTTTGGCTTAGAAAATGAAATTTCTAGTCCAACATTTACTATTGTTAATGAATATAATACAAAAGATTTAAATATATATCATTTTGATGTATATAGATTAGAAGAAGTAGATGAATTTTATGCAATTGGAGGCGAAGAATATTTTGAAAGAGGAGCTTGCATAATTGAATGGGGAGAAATGATAGAAGAGGTGCTTCCAAAAGAATATATAAAAATTAAATTTACAAGAGATTTATCAAACGAAAATTTAAGAAATATAGAAATAGAATATGTTGGAAAGGAAAATTTATGAAAAATTTAGCAATAGATACTTCAAGTTCAATATGCTCAGTTGCAGTTTTAGAAAATGATATATTAATAGACGAAATAAATTTAAATGATGGTAGAACTCATTCAGAAAATTTAATGCCATTAATGGAAGAACTTTTAAAAAGAAATTCTTTAGATATAAAAAATATTGAAATGATTTCATGTTGTACAGGTCCAGGGTCTTTTACTGGGATTAGAATTGGAGTTGCTACAATAAAACCAATATCTGAAGTTTTAAATATAAAAATTGCTTCGGTTACTTCTTTAGAAATTTTAGCGAAAAATGTAGAAAATGCAGAAACAATAGTATCTTTAATAGATGCAAGAAATAATCAAGTATATTGTGGAATTTTTGATAAAGAATATAATAAGAAAGAAGATTATATTGCTGATGATATAAATAATATAATTGAAATATTAAAAAAATATAAAAATATTGTTTGTGTTGGAAATGGTGCTATATTACATAAAGAATTATTAACAGATATTCTAAAAAAAGTGGATTTTTGTAGCCAAAATGATCAATCAGCCCAAAATTGTGGAAAAATTGGATATAAAAAAATGATAGAAAACGATTTATATACTAGTGATACTATAGTTCCAATTTATTTAAGAAAGTCACAAGCAGAAAGGTTAAAGAAAAAATAAATATGATAATTGAAGAAATGACTTTAACTGATTTTGAGAGAATAAAAGAAAATTTACAAATTGATTTTGATGATTTTTGGAATCCATCAATATTAAAAAGTGAATTAGAAAGTAAAAACTCTAAATATATTATAGCAAAGGAAAATGACGAAATTCTCGGGTTTGCTGGAATAATAATAACTCCAATGGATGTTGAAATTACGAATATTGTTACTAAAAAAAGTCAAAGAAAAAAAGGAATAGGAAAGTTACTTTTAGGTAAACTAATAGAAATGGCAAAACAAACAAATTTAGAAACAATAAGTTTAGAAGTAAATGAAAAAAATTGTATAGCAATTAATTTATATGAAAAATATGATTTTAAAAAAATTGGAGTAAGAAAAAAATACTATAATGGGGTAGATAATGCAATTATTATGACAAAGGTTTTAAAATAATGTAAAATTTTGTGAAATAGTAATTGATATTTTATTTTATTTGATATAAAATCACAATAGAAGTTTTTATTCGGAGGAAAGTACTAATGAGAAAAAGAAATGAACTAACGCCAAAGGATTTGAAAGATATTTGTAATCCAAATTTATTTAAATTTGAAACAACAAAAGAATTATTAGAAGAAAATGAATTAATTTATGGACAAGATAGAGCAATAAAAGCACTAGAATTTGGTACAGATGTAAAAATGAAAGGATATAATTTATATCTAGAAGGACCTGTTGGTGTTGGAAAAACCATGTATACAAAAAGATTTTTGGACGAAAAAGCACAAAAAGGGAAAGTTCCTCACGATTGGGTATATATATATAATTTTGATAATCCTAATGAACCAGTAGCAGTTTCTTTCCCTGCTGGCCAAGGTAAAGTATTTGCTCAAACAATGGAAAATTTTGTTAAAGATGTTAGAAGAGATATTAAAAAAACCTTTAACAATGATGATTTTGAAAAAGAAAAGCAAATTATAAAACAAGAATATGAAGAAAAAAGAGAGAACTTACTTGAAAAGTTAAATCAAAAAACATTAATACAAGGATTTCAAGTAAAATCAACTGATAATGGTGTTTATATGATGCCAGTGCTAGATGGAAAAACTTTGGCAGAAGAAGAATTCGAAGAATTAGATGAAACAATAAAAAAGGAATTTGAAGAAAGATCTGTTTTAGTGCAAGAACAAATTTTTCAAGCTTTAGCTGAAATAAAAAGTATTGAAAGAGAATCAGAAAAGAAAGTTGATGAGTGGCAAGCTAATATAGCATTAATGACAATTAATGTTCATATAAATTCAATAAAAGCGAATTATAAAAGAAATAAAAAAATAGGAAATTATTTGGATAATGTAAAAAAAGATATTTTAAGAAATATTAGTTGCTTTTTAGCACCAGAAACAGATACGAAGAATCCACAACCTACAGTTCAAAAACCTGAAGTTAAAGAACCATGGTTAAATTATAGAGTAAATTTATTTATAGATAATAGTAAGTTAGAAGGCACACCAGTAATAATGGACACTAATTATTCATATTTTAATATTTTTGGCGGATTAGAATATGAAAATCAATTTGGTGCTTTAAAAACTGATTATATGATGATAAAACCAGGATTACTACACCAAGCAAATGGTGGATATATTATTTTTCAAGCAAAAGATCTTTTAGCAAATGGAATTTGTTATGAAGCATTAAAAAAAGCTTTAAAAATAAAAGAACTATCTATTGAAAATTCGTCAGAACAAAAAGCAGGTATGGTTTTAATTTCATTAAAACCAGAACCAATACCATTAGATATAAAAGTATTAATAGTAGGGAGTTCTAATATTTACCATACATTATTATCTATGGATGATGATTTTAGAAAACTATTTAAAATAAAAGTAGAATTTGAAGAAGATGCACCAAAAGATAATGAAAATATTGAAAGGCTAAGTAATTTTGTTAGAAGCTTTTGTGTACAAGAAAATTTATTAGATTTAGACAGAGAAGCAATGGGAAAAGTAGTAGAATTCACTTCTAAATTAGCTGGAGATAGAGAAAAACTATCTACACAATTTGGTGAAATAGGAGAAATTGTTGGAGAAGCTTCTGTATGGGCTAAAAAAGATAGACAAAAAATAGTTACACCAAAGTATATTCAAAAAGCTCTTGACGAAAGAATTGAAAGAATAAGAAAATATGATTCAAAATATTTACAAATGATTAAAGAAGAATCCCTTCTTATTGATACAGAAGGATTTGAAGTGGGTCAAATAAATGGATTAACAGTAATTAGTGTTGGAGATTATTCATTCGGGAAACCAGCAAGAATAACAGCTAGCACATATGTTGGAAAAAATGGTATTGTAAATATTGAAAGAGAAGTAGAAATGTCTGGATCTTCACATTCAAAAGGCGTATTAATTCTCACAGGATATTTAGGTGAACAATTTGCGCAAGATATGCCACTTTCAGTAACTGCCAACTTATGTTTTGAACAATTATATGGTGGTGTTGATGGAGATAGTGCTTCAAGTACAGAAGCTTATGCAATTCTTTCTAGTTTATCTGGAATTCCAATTAATCAATCAATTGCAGTAACAGGTTCTATTAATCAAAAAGGATATATTCAACCTATAGGTGGTGTTAATGAAAAAATAGAAGGATTTTATCAAATATGCAAATTGAGAGGATTTAATGGAGAACAAGGGGTTATAATTCCAAAACAAAATGTTAGAAATTTATCTTTAAATGATGAAGTTATAGATTCTGTAAGAAAAGGAAAATTCCATATTTATGCAGTAGGAACAATAGATGAAGGAATTGAAATTTTAACAGGCGTTCCAGCAGGAAAGAAAGATAAAAATGGAAAATTTCCACTTGGAACAATAAATTATTTAGCTTATGAAAAATTAAAGAAATTTTCAAAAATTTCTGATCAATTAAGAACGTAAGTTAATGGACATTTTTCATCATTGTTATACGTATGTTAAAAAAAGAACTCAAAATATTAAAATAAAATTTATTTAATATTTTGAGTTTTTTTATTTAGTAGGAAAGTGCTTCGCTAATTTTTGCACACGATTTTGTACAACAAAATCGGCGCTTCGAACCAATATGTGGACGAATTATTTTAAATAGAGTAAAAAGGAAATTAATGGATATAATATAATAAATAGAAAGGAGAATTTTATTATGGAAAACTTAAAAGCTGTTCAGTATGGTTGTGGCAAGATGTCTGTGTATACCATGCGTTATATGATTGAGAAAGGGATTGAGATTGTTGGTGCGATTGATGTAGATCCTTCAATTATAGGAAAAGATATTGGTGAAATTATTGGTAGAGAAAACATGGGAGTAATTGTAGCAAATGATACACAAGCTAAAGAAGTACTTCAAAATACAAAACCAGATATTTGTGTTGTAACAACAAGAAGTCTTTTTTCAGAAGTTGAGAAACCGTTAATGTTATGTGCAGAACTTGGAATAAATGCTATTACAACTTGTGAAGAAGCATTTTTCCCAATGAATTCAAATCCAAAATTAACACAAAAAATAGATGAGTTAGCAAAGAAAAATAATTGTACAATTACAGGTAGCGGTTATCAAGATATTTATTGGGGACAACTTGTTACATCAATAGCTGGTTCAACTCATAAAATAACAAAAATTAAAGGAAGTTCTAGTTATAATGTTGAGGAATATGGAATTGCTTTAGCTGAAGCACATGGAGCAGGATTAACAATTGCTGAATTTGATGAAAAAATAGCATCTATTGATAGAATATCAGATGAAGAAAGACAAGATGTAATAGAAAAGGGAGAATATGCACCATCATATATGTGGAATGTTAATGGTTGGCTTTGTGAAAAATTAGGCTTAACTGTAAAAAAACAAACTCAAAAATGTGTGCCACAAACATATAGTGATGACATTTATTCTTCAACTTTAAATATGACTGTTAAATCTGGAGATGCAACAGGTATGAGTGCTGTTGTTAGTACAGAAACCGAAGAAGGCATTACAATTGAAACTGAATGTATTGGGAAAGTATATGGACCAGATGAATATGATAAAAATGTTTGGACTGTTGAAGGTGAACCTACTACGACTATTACTGTTGAAAGACCAAATACAGTAGAACTTACTTGTGGTACTATTGTAAATAGAATTCCTGATGTGATTTCTGCTAAGCCAGGATATGTTCCTACAGAACAATTTGGAGAATTAAATTTTAAGCAGAGAATTGGAAATTAGAATTGCTATTTACAATTTTGTTACAAAAACTAAAAACTGTATACAAATAGAAACAATTATGATATATTATAAAAAAAGTGATAGGAAGTACTAGAATTATGATAAAGGCTGAAACCCTTGTGCCAGTATATATATATATATATATATATATCAACATTTGTATTAGAAAATTAAATAGAAAAATAAAATCAAGTATAGAATATAAAAAGGCTTATATTAACTATGCGTTTTTGTGTTATGCAAAAATATGTAGTTGATATGAGTCTTTTTGTGATTTTTATATAGTTTAGTATAAAAAATATTGAAAAGTTCTGTTTCTTAGATTTATTAATATTAAGCAAAAAATACATATTTTTGTTTATATTGTTAAAAATATTGTTTTAAAGTAAGTTAAAACAAATTTTTTTATAAAGAAATACAAAAACAAAAGGAGGAAAAAATGAAAAAAACAAACAAAATAA
>OFGE01000328.1_pt1 | contig 54503 bp, 48 predicted proteins | sample 1521681 | NCBI WGS metagenome assembly OFGE01 (sample SAMEA3504093, study PRJEB24116) | mouse gut metagenome | biome: mouse gut; feature: mouse-associated habitat; material: faeces | place: Denmark | collected 2011 | reverse complement strand
TTCGTGCGGCTGTTTTTATTTCGCTTTAACGCAAATGTCCGTTCAAGCCTTTACGCGCTCAACGTAGCTGCCGTCGCGGGTGTCGATTCTTACCTTGTCGCCGATGTTGCAGAACAAGGGCACACGCACCTCGGCTCCGGTCTCCACAGTGGCGGGCTTGAGAGTGTTGGTGGCAGTGTCGCCTTTGATGCCGGGCTCGGTGTAGGTGATTTCAAGAATCACGCTGGTGGGCATCTCGCAGGTGAGCACGGTTTCGCTGGCTGCGTGCACCATGGCTTCGCAGATGTCGCCGTCTTTAAGGAACTGCACGCCTTCGATGCTTTCGCCGGGCACGATTATTTCCTCCCATGTCTCTGTGTGCAGGAAGTGGTAGCCCATGTCGTCCTTATAGGAGAACTGGTAGGGACGGCGCTCGATGCGCACTTCCTCCACCTTTACGCCGGAGTTCCACGTCTTGTCAAGCACACGGCCGGTGCGGACGTTCTTGAGCTTTGTGCGGACAAAAGCCGGGCCCTTGCCGGGTTTTACATGAAGGAATTCCACGATGAAAAAGTACTGGCCGTCGATGTCGAGGCACATACCGTTCTTAAAATCAGCTGTAGTTGCCATATAGATGTATATTGTATATCGTTGAGATTTATAGCGCAAAATTACTAAATTTCGCGCAATTATGCAAAAACGCCTGAAACTTACAGCCCCGGCCTGCGTTAGATTAAGAAAACGACTCATAATGAACGACCGCCTGTCCTACAAAGAGAAAAAGCAGCTGCCCGACGAAGTGTTCGGTCTGCCCGGACTCCGTGAATACCCCATGCCCGATGCCGCACACGTACGCGCGGCCGAAGCCTATTTCCGCTACTGCCCGGAGCAGTTCCGCCCGGAACTGGCCCGGGCCATACTCGAGCGCGCACGCATGTTTGGCGTTGACGTGGAAAGTCCGGTGATTTTATCATATGCCGAAAAATAATTACGGAAAAATTTCCATAATCTTCTTTTTTTACTTAATTTTGCCGAATCCATAAAAGCAACATTAATATTTTAGGAATATGGAAATGCGAAAACTTAAAATTCGCGACCTTACGCTCCGCGACGGTCAGCAATCACTCTTCGCAACGCGTCTGAGCCAGGCTGAAATAGACAAACTTCTGCCGCTCTACGAAAACGCAGGCTTCTACATCATGGAAGTGTGGGGAGGAGCAGTGCCCGACTCTGTAATGCGCTACCTCGACGAATCGCCATGGGATCGCCTGCGTGCGTGCTCCAAGGCCATGAAAGGCCGTTCGCTGCTGTCGGCGCTCTCGCGCGGCCGCAACCTGTTCGGCTACAAACCCTACCCCGACTATGTGCTTGAAGGTTTCTACAAAGAAGCGATAGCCAACGGCCTGAACGTGATGCGTATATTCGACGCGCTCAACGACATCGACAATGTAAAGGAAAGCATACGCCTCATCAACGAACTCGGAGGCATAGCCGACGGCGCCGTGTGCTACACCGTCGACCCCAAGACCGACCCCGCATCGCTGCCTAAACCCGGATTCTTCGCACGCCTCATGGGCAAGAAACCAGAGGAGCCGGAAAAAATCTTCACAGACGAGTACTTCGTGGAGAAAGCAAAAGAAATGGAAGCCCTCGGCGCAAAAATCATCACGCTTAAGGACATGGCCGGCCTCGTAAACCCCATGCGCGCCGCATCCATAATATCCAAGCTCAAAGCAGCCCTCAAGGCCGACGTCGACTTCCACACCCACTGCACACCGGGCTACGGCCTCGCAGCCAGCATCATGGCCATAATCAACGGCGTCGACATCCTCGACACCAACATATGGTGGTTCGGAGGAGGCTCCGCGGCTCCAGCCATTGAACTCGTCTACCTTTTCGCAAATAAACTCGGCGTAGAGATAGACGTGAACATGGAAGCCGTAGGCGCCATCCGCAAGCAGCTGCTGGAAGCACGCCATTCGCTCGCGGCATTCGACCTCAACAAAGACAAGATGCCACGCGAGTTCGACCCGCTCACCGACACACTTCCCGCAGAAGTCGAGAAACAAATCGATCTCGCAGTGGCTGCGGCCAAGGCCGGCGACGAGGAAGCACTGCTCGCAGCTTGCCACGCCGTAGAGCAATATTTCGGCTTCCCCAAGCCCAACGAACTCGTCAAGGAAGCGGAAGTGCCCGGCGGCATGTACTCCAACATGGTTGCCCAGCTCAAAGCCCTCAAAGCCGACGACCTTCTCGACGACGCCATGCGCCTCATACCCATGGTACGCCGCGACGCCGGACTCGTGCCCCTTGTCACGCCCACCAGCCAGATTGTAGGTTCGCAGGCCGTCATGGTAGCCATCGACCGCCGCAGCGGAAAGCCTGACTACACCACAAAGAGCAACGAATTCATATCGCTCGTGAAAGGTGAATACGGCCACACCCCCGTCCCTGTCGACCCTGCGTTCCGCGAACGCATCACCGGCTCACCCGTAGAAAAACCCTACGACGTAAGCTCATACAAACGACCCGACAACCCCACGCTCGACGACATGGGAGGCGTCAAACTCGCCCAGAACCGCGAGGAAGAACTCCTGCTCGAACTGCTCCCCAACGTGGCCAAGCCCTACCTCACAAAGCGCCGCGCCGAAGCCTATCAGGCCGAAGCCGAAGCAGCCAAAGCCACAGAGCCGGCCGTCGAGAAGGAACCACAGGAACCCGTCACCGGTCCCGTCATCTCCGCGCCTATGGGCGGACGTATAATCGACGTCCACGTAAAACCCGGCGACAAAGTGGAGAAGAACACCGTAATCCTCGTCTATGAAGCCATGAAGATGGAAAACGATGTCACTGCCGACCGCTCGGCCACCGTCAAACGCATATTCGTAAAACCCGGCGACGTAGTAGGCACCGACGCCCTGCTCGTCGAATTCGAAGACTGATTACATAACCGACACACACTACGCTGCGCCCCGGAAGAAATCCTCCGGGGCGCAGTATTTTTTAAGTTATCAATATCGATTCAAAGGGCAATAAAAGAGGAGGACTGACAGACACAAGGCTTCTTATCCGTAAAGTCTTATCTTCTGTAACGGCGTCCGAGCCGGTCGCTCAGCCATAGGCCGAGCAGAATAAGGGCGCAACCTGTATAGCCCACTATTGACACGCGCTCGTGGAGCCAAAGGGCGGAGACCACAAGGGTGACGATGCTCTGAAGATAAATATAGTTGTTGCTCTTGACAGCACCGAGACTCTTGACGCTACGCGCCCACATGATGTAGCCCACCACAGATGCGCCCACGGCAAGGAAAAGCAGGTTGCCAAGCACCGTTCCGTTGGCGAGAATGGCGTCGAGCGAAGTCATTTCCGACTCAAAGAGCATGAAAGGAAGCGCTGTGACGATGCCCCAGAAGAACGTCTTGCGGGTAATGAACCACGCGTCGTACACCACATTCAGCCGACGCAGCACCAACGAATATATGGCCCAGCCGAGCGCGGCACCCAGCGAAAGGAAATCGCCAAGCGGACGTATTTCAAGATTGAAACTGCTGTTGAATATTACACACGCCACTCCGAGAAATGCTACGAGCGAACCCGTCACAACGCCCCGGTTAGGCCTCTCGTCCTTATATAGGATGGCCACAAGCAGTACCACAATGAGGGGGGATGTAGACGTAAGCAGAGACACATTGCTCACAAGCGTATATTCCAACGCCGTGTTCTCGGCAATGAAATAGATGCTCCCGGCGCATAAGCCGCACACGGCAAAGAGCATTTCATCGCGCCACGAATGGCTCATCAGGCGCTTGTGGCAAAAACACAGCACCAACACATAAGCTATGATGAAGCGGTACACGTACACCTCCACAGGGTGCATCCCGTTGTCAAGCAGCACCTTCGTAGACACAAACGACACGCCCCACATCGCCACCGCCAACAAAGCTCCGAGATGTGCCAAAAGCATGGCATGGGTTGTTTTCACTTTTGACGCTGAACGGGTCGACGGGCTTTCAGGTAGCATAAAAATATAATTTTGCGATTATAATAACGCAAAATTACTATAAAAAAACGGCTCTGTCAAAACTATTACGAACTATTATTTGTAATTTTGTTAACGTAATGAGAGCATAAATCACATCATAACCAAAATACACACCGACATGAAACTTATCAAAATCGCAGTCATCGCCCTTCTCGGCACCACGATGCTCGTGGGCGAAACAGCATGTTCGTCAATGACCCAGACGGGCAAAGGCGCACTTATAGGCGGAGGCGGAGGCGCAGCTCTCGGAGCCGGACTCGGAGCCATCATAGGCGGAGGCAAAGGCGCCGGAATAGGCAGCGCCATAGGCGCCGCAGTAGGTGCCGGAGCAGGCGCCCTCATCGGACGCAAGATGGACAAGCAGCAGAAAGAACTCGAGCAGCAGCTTGCCGACCAGGCCACCGTAGAGCAGACCACCGATCAAAACGGGCTACAGGCCATCAAAGTGACTTTCGACGGAGGCATACTCTTCCCCACCGGCAAGTACAGCCTCAACCCGCAGGCTCAGGCAGATCTCAGCCGCTTTGCCGTCAACCTCAACAACAACCCCGGCACCAACGTGCAAATCTACGGATTCACCGACAACACCGGCAGCTATGCCGTGAACGAGCGCCTGAGCAACCAGCGAGCCGATGCCGTGCTATCCTATCTCGCCAACAGCGGAGTGAAACCCGCACGCCTCCATGCACAGGGCATTCCGATGGCCGACTACGTGGCAAGCAACGACACGCCCGCAGGCCGCGCACAGAACCGCCGTGTGGAAATCTACATCACCGCATCACCCGAAATGGTGCAGCAGGCCGAAGCCGGCACTCTGCGCTAACCATCTTAATAGAATATACAGAAATCCCCGAGGCGCTTCAAAACAGGAGAGCCTCGGGGATTTTCGCGTTGTCTTGCCGGTTGTGTCTTAGCGATTGTTTAGCAAGCTTTTATTCGCCGCAGTTGTAAAAATCGACTATTCGCGTGCGCAACATGCTTTCGTAGCGCGCCTGCACAAGTTCTGCACGGGCGCGGAACCACGCACTTTTGGCCTGCTCGAACTCCGTGGCGTTGGCGCGTCCGTAGTTGTATTTCTCCTGCATGGCATCCAGGGCGGCACGCGACGAGCGCGCGGCCACTTCTCCGCTGGCGCATTTGCGGCGCGCGGCCACAGCCTGGCTGTGTGCCTGGCGTATGTTCTGATAAAGCTGCGAGCGGGCGTCGTCGAGCTGTAGTTCGGCCGTAATCTGCGAAGCTTTGGCGCGGCGCACACTGTTGCGTGTGCCGAAAGCATCGAACAGGGGCACACTGAGCGTGAATCCGAGACTCTTGCTGAAGTTGTCGCGCATCTGGCTGCCGAAACCTTCGCCCGGCACACCCGACACTTTATAGTAGTTCGTGCCAAGTCCGGCATTGAACGAAAGCGTGGGCATGTAGCCGGTGCGGGACAATGACACGTAACGCTCGGCAGCCTTCACGTTGAGAGCGGCCGCACGCACGCCGTGATTTGAGCCGAGAGCATTGGCATATACATCCTCCACGGCGGGCAGCGGCAATTCAGCATCGTCCACAGGCAGGACATCGAAGCCCTCGGCATTCTCCAGCTGCAACAGGCGAGTCATGGCCACAAGCGCCAGCATATGGTCGTTTTCGGCAGTTACGAGCGTGAGTTCGTCACGCGAAAGCTGCGCTTCGGCCTCAAGCACGTCGAGTTCGGCGATTTTGCCTGCGGCGAGCAGTTCGCGACGGCGGCCAAGCTCGGTCTCCGACAATTTCACCTGGTCGGAGGCCACATCGAGCATCTCCCGGCAATAGAGCACCTGCAGATACTGCGAAATCACGTTGAGCGTCACATCGTCCTTGACGGCCTCGTGCTGTTCAAGCATAGAGCGCAGGCCAGCCTTGGCATAGTCGAGACGGCGCACTCCGGCGAGTCCCTGAAAAACCGGCATGTTAAGCCCCACGTTGACGCCGAAACTCTGCGTGTTGCGGTTGGCATACGTATTGTCGCCCGTCAGGCCGCGGCCAAAAGAAAAATTCTGCGAGGCACCGGCCGAGAGAGTCGGCAGGAAGCGGTCTTTTGCCTCCACCACGCCGTACTCGGCGGTCAGGCAGTCGACAGCGCTGCGGCGCACATTTATGTTGTGGGCATGCGCATAATTTATGCAGCTGTCGAGACTCCATGCACCGTCCTGAGCAAAGGCAGGCACCGCCAGCGCCACGGCGGCAAAGGCTGTGATTATCGCTTTCATGGCTTATTCGATTATTTTGTCGCCACGCAGACGTGCGAGTGAGTCTATACCGCTTTCTACATGGAGGCTTATGCCGTCTCCAAGGCCTGTTTTCACGGGAGTCCTGCGCCATTTCTGTACGGGCACGGTGTCGGTGAGACAATACACGAATGTGCTGTCGCCTGAATATTCAACCACGCTTTCCGGCACTGTGAGCACGTTGGTCACACTCCTGAGCGTGACAGTGGCATTGGCCGAATATCCGGCACGCAAGCCTTCCTCGGGCAGGTCGGAAAGCGCAGCCTTTATCTCGAACGTGTTGGCGCCGTTGGCGCTTGTGCCTTTGGGCGAGATATACTCTATCACTGCCGACGGATGCTCCTCGGGCATCGCTCCGATGGATATTGTCATCGGCATGCCCACTGCAAGCTGCCCCACCTCCGTTTCGTCCACATTTCCTTTGAAAATAAGGTTGTTCATGTCGGCAACGGTAGCGATGGTTGTTCCGTCGTTGAAGGTATTGCTGAGAATCACCGAGCTGCCCACCTTTATCGGCACGTTGAGAACGAGACCCGAAATGGTGGAGCGCACCATCGTGTTGCTCTCCTTGGCATTGAGTTCCGACACGCCTTCACGCACAATGCGCACGGCATCGCGTGCGCCGGCGAGTTCTTTGACCGCACGCTCGTAGGTGGCCTCGGAAGTCTCGAATTCCTCGCGGGCTATCACTTTTTTCTCAAACAGCATTTTGCTGCGCTCATACTTGGCCTTGGCATCGTCAAGAGCTATCTGGGCCACATCCACGCGGTTCTGCGCCGACGAAAGCTGCGAGGCTTCGGGTATGACCTTGATTCGTGCAATCACGTCGCCCTCTTTCACAAGGTCGCCGGCCTCGACAAGCACCTCTGAGATAATACCTGAAATCTGAGGCTTGATTTCAATTTCATCGCGCGGCTCGATAGTGCCTGTAAGCACAGTGCTGCGCACTATGTCGCCACGCGATGGCGACACCACGGAGTAGCGCTCTTCCTTAGGGCGCGAATTCATGTAAAGATAGACAAATGTGCCGACGAAGATCACGCCTACCATTGTCCAAAGCAGAATGCGAAAGAACTTTTTCATTATATATCTGATTTTTTATTTTTCTCTCATGGCTTCCACGGGCTTGATGCGCATGGCTTTCAGTGACGGGATAAGTCCCGCAGCAGTGCCAAGCACGAGGAAAAGGACGAGAATCACCACGGCCGCCGTGAAACTCAATTGGAACCCGGCAGCGGACAAGCCGGGTTCGGAAGTAATCATATCCGCCACATAAAGCACCACGGCCGCAAATGTGATGCCTGCGGTACCCGCCACTACGGTAAGCACGGAACTCTCCGAAAGAATCTGCACTATGACGTCGCGCGGCTTGGCGCCGATGGCGCGGCGTATGCCTATTTCGCGTGTGCGTTCGCGCACTATTATCCACATGATGTTGCCCACGCCTATGATGCCCGCCATAAGCGTGCCGGCGCCGACGAACAATGCAAGCAGATCGATACCCGTGAACATATTGCCCACCATCTCGAACATCTCGCTTACGTCCATCACCCAAAAGGCTTTCTCGTCGTCGGGATGAATGGGGTGCGCGGAGCATACCGCCCTACGCAGGTCGGGCACTACGTCTTTAGGCTTATACCCGTCCTTGGCCGTGAATATCAGGAAATCCACTTTGTTGCCGGTGTTATAGGCAAGCTGCATCGTGCTCAACGGAATGAACGCGGAATCGTCTACGCGGCCGTTTATGCTTGCATCTGTCTTTTGGCCGGCCACGCCCACACAAAGGCAGTACATGCCGTTGACATTCACGAATTTGCCTATGGCCGCCGACGGGTCGGAGCCGAACAGTTCGTCGCTCACATTTTTTCCTATCATTACGTTTTTCGCCTTCCGGCGGTCGTCGTTCTCGTTGAGCACACGGCCTGCATACAGTTTCACTTCCTGAATGCGCCAATAGTCGGATGTGACGCCGTTCACGTTGCCCGACGTATATTTGCTGCCATAGGCTATATTGCCATAACGCCCTATTATAGGAGATTTAAGGTCGATGGCACGCGACATTCTGCACGTACGCTCCACATCGTCGGTAGTCATGCTCCAGTACATGCCTTTGTTGAAGCCTTTGTACGATATTGAAGTCTGGTCAGGAATCACAGCAGCCATATTCGTGGCGAACCCTTCGAAATTACGGGTCATAGTGCCGGCCAGGCCCACGGCTCCTCCGTGGAGCATGGCAAGCATGGCCGTGCCCCAGAATATGCCGAATGCGGTAAGGAACGTGCGCGTCTTGTTTCGCGACAGGGTAGCGCCTATCTCGCGCCAGTTGTCAAGGTCGAAAATTGCAAGTTTCATGGCTATTCGTCGCGGAGAGCTTCTACGGGTTTGACTTTAGTTGCCTTTATGGCCGGAAACAGACCTGCCAGCGCGCCTACCACAATAAGCACAACCGTCACTTCCACGGCTATGTTTATGTCGACCCGCGGGTTATATAGGAAATCGCTCTGTCCGATGAGTTTGTCGATAACTTCCGTGACAAGTATCCCCAGAAAAACGCCGACATAGCCGAATATAGCGGTGATGGCCACGCTCTCTGCGAGCACCTGTATCAGGATGCTGCGGGGCTTTGCACCGATGGCGCGGCGCACGCCTATTTCATGGATGCGCTCGCGCACGCTCACAAACATAATGTTGCTGACACCCACAATTCCGGAAAGCATAGTCAGCAGTCCGATCACCCACACCACCATTTGCAATATGTCGATGCTTTTTTTCTGCTGTAGATAGTTTTCGAAACGGTTCCAGATGTGCACGGCACCATTGTCATCGGATGCAAACTCATGGCGTCTGGATAGCACTCCGCGCACGGCCGCCTCGGCCTCTTCGGCATCGGAGATGTCGTGCACGTCGGCGAGACGCACGTTCATGGTGTTTATTCGGCCGCTGTTGCCTGTAAGCATCATGGCCGTAGTAAACGGTACATAGGACGTCCGGCTCCGTGCGCTGGAATACACTCCGGCCACGGCCCACGACAGTCCCATGCAGTCGACACGCCTGCCCACCGCAGAATCGGCCGCACCGAACAGCAGGCGCGCGTTGTCTTCGTTTATCACCACCACTTTCCGGCGTTCGGACAAGTCGCGCTCATTGATGAAGCGTCCGTGCACCATCTCCACATGATCGGCTATCTGCATGCCGGGATAGACTCCGTTTATGCCCCCTGTCACATATTCGCGCATAGTTGCCAGTTTGGCAGAATCAATTCTCACACTGCCCATGGCTTCAGCCACAGTGCGGCCTCCGAGACGGGTCACAGGGTCGATGTCGCTTTCCTCAAGACTCACGCGGCGGCCTTCCTTATATCCTTTGTGGGCTTTACCGGTATACCCTCCCCACACACTGACGTAGCTCGCCTGCTCCATGCTGTTGTTGCGCTGCGCTGAATTGTATAGCCCGCGGCTCATGCCGAGCAGCACGATAAGCATGAAAATGCCCCATGCCACGGCAAGGCCCGTCAGAGCCGTGCGCAGCTTGTTATGGCCGAGTGTCTGAAGTATTTCGCGGAAAAGGTCAAGCATTTTCGTCGCCGTTTTCTATGCGTCCGTCGGAAATTCTTATCACACGGTTTGTCTGGTCGCCCACCTTAGGGTCGTGTGTGACAATGACTATTGTCATGCCTTCATCGTTAAGGTCGCGGAACACCCGCATCACCTCTCGCGAAGTATGCGAGTCGAGAGCGCCGGTAGGCTCGTCGGCGAGTATTATCGACGGTTGTGTGATGAGCGCACGCGCAATGGCCACACGCTGCTTCTGTCCGCCGGAAAGTTCGCCGGGCAAGTGGTGGGCACGGTCGGCAAGTCCCATGCGCTCGAGCTGCTCCATGGCCATGGCATTGCGCTTGCGGCGGCCGATGCCGCGGTAGAAAAGCGGGAGAGCCACGTTTTCAAGAGCATTCTTGTAACCTATAAGGTTGAAACTCTGAAAAACGAAACCGATAAGGCGGTTTCGCAGCTCGGCAGCGCGGTTTTCGCTCAAATCGCGTATAAGAGTACCGTCCAGCACATATTCGCCGCTGTCATATGTGTCAAGTATACCCAATATATTGAGCAACGTGGACTTTCCCGAACCTGAAGCTCCCATGATGGAGCACAATTCACCTTTTTCTATACCCAGGTTTATATCCTTCAGCACATGCAGCGGCACTGCGCCGGGATAAGTTTTATTTATATCTGTGAGTTGGATTATCATTTTTTTACAGATTGCTCTTTTCCATTGACATACATATGACGCCGGAAAATGCGAATCATTACACAACCCATCGTATTTTTACATAATTTATCTTTTTTTTACGCAATAGTCCATCAAGGCCGCATATATGCGGTTGTGGCTCAGAACAGCGGGATTTCCAATAATAGTAAGGTACTCCCGCGCACGCGTAAGAGCCACGTTCAGGCGACGGTCCACTTCGCTGCCGTCGCTGTCGGTTATGGTGCTGTCGGTCAGAAAAGCCAGCTGCGATGTATTGCGCACCGTGAGCCCAAACACGATGTGCTTACGCTGGCTGCCCTGATAGCGCTCCACGGTGTCGACGCATATGTAATCCGCCTCCTTTACACCCGATTTAACAAGCGCCGCGCGCACGGCGGCTATCTGATTGCGGTACGGCACTATCACTCCAACGCTGAAAGCCGGATCGAAACCCGCTCCTTCGTCGGCGCATACCGACGAAACCACGCGGGCTATTTCGGCAGCTTCAGCACTATTTACCTTGTCCGACACATCGTCAGGCACCGGCTCGACAGGCACGAATCGCACCCGTCCTCCACCGGGAGCGGCCTGGTGCGGCAACGGCACCGGACACAGGCGTCCGCCATAGAACATCCGCGACGGAAAACCGGCTATGTCGGGGTGCATGCGTCCCTGCCGAGTAAGCATACACGCCAGCGAGGGGTCGGAACCATAGCGGCGCATCATGCGCTCGAAAAACGACATGCGGCAATTCTCTATGCCGATGGAACGCAGGCACTCCTCGCCCACCACGCTATCTTCAGCCTTTTGACGCACGACGGCAGGCAGCTGCTTGTGGTCGCCTATCAGAACGAAACGTTCCACGGCTGGTTTTTCGCCACGCATGGCTCCGAATATGCCAGCGAGATGCGGTTCGAGTATCTGCGAGGCTTCATCGACAATTGCGAGCGAGAAGCCATGCATGGACAGGAGTTCCACACGGGCGTTAACAGCCGCGACAGTGCCCACATACACCCGCGCCGCCCCAAGCCTCGCCCTCACATCGGCCAGACCGCACGCCGACGCCACTACGGCATCGATGGTATGCGTGCGGCAGAAAGGTTCGCACGCCGAGGCCGACCCGGCACGCACATAGTCCACTCCGTGTTCTTCAAGTTTGGAGCATATCTCGTCGACAGCGCGGTTGGTATAGGCCGTCAGGAGAACCGAAGCATCCGGACGCGACAATTCTTCGAGCAGGATGCTTACAAGGCCGTGTGAAGTCTTTCCCGTGCCCGGAGGACCCACGATAAGGAAAATATCACGCGCTCTCATCGCTTTTGTCACGACATCCGTGAAAGCGCCATAGTTTCCCCGTGCACCTTCGCCCTCGTCCACACGCGGCCGACGCCTTCCCAGCACAAGGTCGCGCCGGTCGGCTCCGGCACCCAGCAACGAATGCAGCCCTCTGTACAGCGCATCGGAGCCAGAATCTATAAAGTCATGCTCTATAGCCCACAGCCGCCTGGCATCGCGCCTCAGCACACGGGCGTCGCTCTGCGGGGTGCGCAACTCCAGCACAAGGCTGTCCGAGCCGAGCGAGCGCACGACACAACGCAGAGGCAATGCCCGGCGTATGTCTGGCTCGCTGCCGGAGTCGTAGCTGTAAAGCAGCACAATGTCGGCTGCACGGAAATTGGACACATCGCCGGACACCCCTGAGGAAAGGGCTAAGCGTATTTCCGTCACCTTGCCTTCATGGCTTTCCGAAGGGCTCAAAAGGTGCATGCCGTCGAGCATATCGCCCGCTGCGCGCTTCTCGTCCGCGCCGCACAGCCATGCCGAAGCGAAGCCTGCGCCCTCCGCAGTGCCGTTGCCGAGCTTGGCAAGCACATGCTCCATGGCCACGAAACGCATCATGCGCATATAATAGGCCCGCGCAGTTTCATCGGCGGAAGATACGACGGAAAGAACCCCGGCAAGCTGCGGACGCTGGTAACGGGTCCAAAGAGCGCCGTACACCCCGCGCAGGTTCATATCGTCAGGACTGAGCCTCCCAAGCATCCCGAAGCCGTCGCGGGCATATGACATTTCTTCAACGGCAAGACGGTTGCGCAATTCCATTGCGCCCTGTAGCAATGGCTCCGAACGGCCGGCATCCACCACGCCCCGGCTGTATTTGGAATATAACAGAAACGCCGCAGCGTCGCTACCCGGATGTCCGTAGCGTAAAGCCGCGCGATAGAGCAACAGCTGCGCATAATGTTCGCGACGCAGCACAGGCGTCTCCGTGCTGCGGCTTCCGAATGCGCCTTTTCCTGACTTCTGCTCCACTACTACGCTCCCGTCAAGAGTCAGGCAGTCCATACGCCCCTGCAAGCCGAGAACCTCGCAGAAAAACGACGGCTCCACCATGGTTTCTGACGCCTTGAATCCTGGCGCCCGCTCGGGTATGCCATGCTGCACTGCCGCGCGAATGTTGGCCTGCTGACGCTGCGCCTCACCATGGAATCGCCTCCCGTCGAAGCCCTCGCCGAGAGCCATGATGCCCGTGGCCGCGCTGCGGAAAAAATCGCGTACGCTGTCGGCATAAGGCTTGCTCCGGCTTTCGCCGTGCAAAGCCTCGTCAAGCAGGCGCCCTGCAAAATTACCCATCTGTATAGCCTCGCTGTTGGGGGCAGGCGCAAGTTTACGCATAAGACCCACGAGCGGACTATCGCCATAGTCGGCCATACATCCTGCAACGGCAGTGACATTGACAAGGTAGTCAGGCTCGGCGACAATGAATCGGGGGCGGAGTGAGCCTTCAACGCCGGCACACACATCCACAAGATTGACCCGCATACCCGGAACCAGCAATGCACGAAGATAGGAACTGTCGTGGGGAGAATCCGCAGTTCCGCAGACATATTCCACCGTCCATTCACGGCCATCCGCATCACTGCACGAAAAGGCATCAGGGCCGCAGTCCACGACGCGCGCACGCACTATCTCTATTCTTTCGGGCATTTTTAGAGGGTGTTTCATGACAAAAGTTAAATTCCGAGTGGTGTGTCTTTTGATTAACCGGCTGATTGTGAAGAGAGAGCATAGCGGTGCTATGTGACCGACGAGCAGCCGCCGGGTAACAAAAGATACACCAAACAGGTGGTAACTTCAAAAAACCTTGACAAAATGAAACTTATGAATGACATAAAGACAGTATTTTATCTGCGGCTTTTGAGCGTATTCAAATCTGTGCCTCAGTCACATAGCCCGCTATGCTCCTTCAGCCCAGCCCCAAACCCATCTCAAAATCCACAACTCATGATATTAACTTTTGTTATGAAACATATTATTAGAGCTTGATTAGAAAAGCGCGCAAGCCCAAAGCCTGCGCGCCTCTGTTTTATGTGTAATAGAAGTCAATACTTATTTCACGGGAACGTCGCCGAAGCGGTTGGCCGTGGGTTCGCCTGGTTTTACGGCGAGAAGAATGAACCAGATGAAGCCGGCAAGAGGAATGAAGTTGATAAACCACCAGCCACCGCCTTTGCCTATGTCATGCATGCGGCGCCAGCTCACGGCGAGCATAGGCACGAAGAGCAGGATACTCAGGAAGTTGACAAAGGGGATGCAACCCACGATAAATGTAAAAAGAAAGAACCACCAGTATTCAGCGCGCGATGCACGACCCTGGAAGTCTACGTACTTGCCAAGGCAAGTCTTGATGGAATCAACGAAATTCATCGTTTCGGGACCCATCTGAAAGTTTTCATTTGCCATGATACAGATAAATTTGATTGGTTGGGATTGTTTACATTGCAAATTTACGAAAAATATGTAAACGATGCGCCATAATATCCCAAAAATCCTCCCTGTCGCCTATCTTTTCTTGGCCTCGGAATCGTCCGCCCATCGGTCGGGATAGGAAATCTTCACGCGCGGGCGCTTCAATGCATACACCACGAGCCCCACTCCGAGCAGCACAAACGGGATGCTCAGCAACTGCCCCATGTTCAAAGCCATGTCGGCTTCGAAAGCCACCTGCGGGTTCTTGATGAACTCTATGCAGAAGCGCGACCCGAACACACCGATAAGGAAAGTGCCGAACAGAAGTCCTCCGCGCTCGCCGGCATTGCGGCTCCAGTACATCCACATCATAAGCCCGAAAAGCGCAAAATACGTCAAGGCTTCGTACAACTGGGTGGGATGGCAGGCCACACCCTCATAGAACACATGCCACTCCGTCGAGCGCGGAAACATGAATCCCCATGGCAGTGTGGTAGCGTGGCCGAATATCTCGCTGTTCATAAGATTGCCTATGCGTATCAGGCCGCCCACAAGAGCTATAGCCACAGTGAGACGGTCGAAAGTCCACAGCGGATTGCGGCGCGTCACAAAACGGCTGTAAAGCAGCACGGCTATTATTATGCCGATAGCCCCTCCATGGCTCGCAAGACCGCCCTCCCATGTGGCGAGAATCTTAAGGGGATGCTGCGAATAATAATCCCATTGATAAAAGAACACATGGCCGAGACGCGCGCCCACCACAGTGGCCACAGCCACATATATCAGCAGCGAGCCCATCCAGCGTTCCGGCGCACCCTCGCGCTTGTACATGCGCGCCACCACATTGAATCCAAGCCAGAAGCCGATGGCGAACATAAGTCCGTACCAGCGCACAGTCACAGGCCAGGTGATAATCTCGGGATTCACATCCCATACTATATAATTAAGCATAATGTTATGATTTATCTTTGTCCTTGGCAAAATACTCGCGTGTGGCGCGGCGCACATGCCCGCTGAGCGCAAGCACCGTCGTCATCGTGGCGAAAGCCATGAGCGCATAGAAAAGGTCGCACACGCCGACGGCCGCTTCCAGAGGAATCATGGCGAACACCACCATGGACAGAATGAACACAAGGCGGTAGTGGCGGCCGATGCGCGAACCGAAAAGATAGGTGGCGCATGTCGTGCCATAAAACGAATAGCTGAACATCGACGACAGCGCGAAGCACGCCACGACGAGCATCAGAAGATACTGACCGCCGGGAATCGCTTTGCTGAAAGCGTCGACGGCCACTTGCAGGCCTTTTACACCCTCCACATCGATGTCGCCGCACAGCAGTATGGCTATGGCCGTGAGCGTGCACACGAGACCGCTGTCTATGCTCGGCCCCAACATGGCTATCAGACCTTCGCGCACGGGGGTCTCGTTTCTTGACGCACCATGCATGAGCGTGGCCGTGCCTATGCCGGCATCGTTGACTAAGGCAGCACGGCGCGCACCTATTATGGCTATGCCTATGAATGCCCCGAAACCTGCCCGAAGATTGAATGCCTCCGAAAATATACGGCCTACCACAGCGGGCACGCCATGGATATTGGCCACTATTATGTACAGCACCATCAGGAAATAAAGCCCCACCATGAAAGGCACGAGTATCGACGCCACACCGGCTATGCGGCGGATGCCTCCATATATCACCAGTGACACCACCGCGCATACGGCACACCCGAAAAGCAACTTGTAGGCCTGGGCGTTTTCAATGCCCAGCATTCCGCCCACCGAGCCCAGGAAGCCGCTCGATTCTATGCCCTGCGGCGTGGTGAAAGTGCTCATGAAAGCCTCCGTGAGCTGGTTGGCGTTCATTATGCACAGCGTCCCGAACATTCCGGCAATGGCAAAAAAGCGTGCCAGCGGCTTCCATTTCGGCCCGAGGCCGCGCTCTATTATGTGCATTGTGCCGCCCTGCGGCACCCCTCTGTCGTCAGAACCCTTGAACATGGTAGTGAGCACACCCTCATGATATTTGGTACACATGCCCACTATGGCGCTCACCCACATCCAGAATATGGATCCGGGGCCGCCGAGCACCAAGGCTATGGCCACACCCGCGATACTGCCGAGCCCCACCGTGGCGCCGATCGTCGACGCGAGAGCCTGCACGGAGGAAATCTGTCCGCGCTGACTGTCATTGCTCCTGCGCAGCTCACGGACGGAAGCCGGAAGCCGACGCAGCGACACCATCCCGGAGGATATGAAAAGATAAAGACCGCCGCCTATAAGCAGGAAAAACAGCGGATAGCCGCAAAGCACTTCAGCGGCTTCGGTGATAAAACGGGTGAACTGTTCCATCCGGAAGATAGGTTATTTGCGTCAGCGGGTCAACTCTATGTTGTATTCGCCCGCCATACGGCGCATGTTAAGTATCGCATAGCGCACGCGGCCGAGCGCCGTGTTAATGCTCACGCCGGTAGTCGCCGCGATTTCCTTGAAACTCAAATTCTTGTAGTAGCGCATCACCAGCACCTCGCGCTGGTTGTCGGGCAGACGGCTGAGCAGCGAGCGCACATCGTCGCGTATCTGCATATCCACTATTTCATCCTCCACGGTGCCTCCGCTGAGTTCGCGGCGATTCAGTATGTCGACTCCGGCATCGTCAGTCGACACCTTTGCCTGGCTCTTCTCCTGACGGAACACGTCAATAATCAGATTCCGCGCTATTCTCGTAAGCCATGCAGCAAAGCGGCCGCTCTCCGTGTAGCGTCCTTGCTTTATGGTAGTCACCACTTTTGCGAAAGTGTCCTGGAATATGTCGTTCGCCACATCCTCGTCCTTCACCATCATCAGTATATAATTAAATATGCGCGCCTGATGGCGTGCGAGAAGTTCGTCAAAAGCCTCGTTGTTGCCCTGCGCGTAAGATGCGACCAGCATATCGTCGGTCAACGTCTTCATTGATAGCATTCTATTCTCAGTTTAATTGGTTTAGAGTAGAAGTGTGCAATAGGCGTAATGGTGTGTGCTTGTTAATAAATCTGTTACCTGTGGAAACCATTTCGCAGCCCCATGCGGCTGCTATCCGAATGCAAAGTTAGCAAAATCGGGCCACACTTACAATATTAATGAGGAAAATTAACACTACACCGCCGCAGCCGCGCAATAAACCGACATCCGGCGGCGTTATTATGGCAAAGCCCTGTTTCCACTGCGGAAACAAAGCAGCCCAAACCCATTCAACCACACATTGCCTATGAGCAAAATCTCTACTCCAAGCATCACTCAGCCATCCGCCTCCTCGACTGCAAAACCACGAAAACGTCAATTGCCGAACACGGCCACACTGGCACGCGTACGCCAGTTTGCCCGCGCCTACACCATGCCCGTAGCCGGATTCGCAGGCATCGTGCTGAACTGATTTCTTCACATAAACCCATAAATCCTTGCGCATTAACAAAAAAATGCGTATCTTTGCAGTCGGCTTTAAGAAGCCGACAACTAAACATCAACCCAATTCAAAGTAAACCAATGCTTTACGAAACCGTTTTCATTTTAACTCCCGTTTTGTCTGACGTTCAGATGAAGGAAGCGGTAGAAAAGTTCAGCAAAGTGCTCACCGACAACGGTGCGCAAATTGTGAACACCGAAGAATGGGGTCTGCGCAAACTCGCCTACCCCATCCAGAAGAAGTCCACCGGCTTCTATTGCTTCCTCGAGTTTGAAGCCGCTACAGAAGTAGTCAAGAAACTCGAAACAGCTTACCGCCGCGACGAGCGCGTGCTCCGTTTCCTCACTTTCCGTCAGGACAAGTACGCTGCCGAATACGCCGCCAAGCGCCGCAGCCTCAAGGCTCAGAAACCCGAAGTTCCCACCACAGAAGCAAAGGAGGACTAAACCATGGCACAAGCTCAATCCGAAATACGCTACCTCACGCCCATGAGCGTGGACGTAAAAAAGAAAAAATACTGCCGTTTCAAGCGTAGCGGCATCAAGTACGTCGACTACAAGGATCCCGAATTCCTCAAGAAGTTCCTCAACGAACAGGGCAAAATCCTTCCCCGCCGCATCACCGGCACTTCGCTGAAATTCCAGCGTCGCGTGGCACAGGCCGTTAAGCGCGCCCGCCACCTCGCCCTGCTCCCCTACGTAACCGACTTGATGAAATAAACCAAGCTAAAGGATTCCATATGAAGATTATTCTCAAAGAAGACGTACAGGGCCTTGGATACAAGGACGACGTCGTGGAAGTAAAGGACGGATACGGCCGCAACTACCTCATCCCGCAGGGTAAAGCCGTTGTCGCCACTCCTTCGGCTCTCAAAGTACTCGCCGAGAACCAGCGCCAGCGCGCCCACAAGCTCGCAAAAATCAAAGCCGACGCCGAAGCTCTCGCAGCCACACTCGAAGGCGTAAGCCTCACCATCGGCGCAAAGACCAGCGCTACAGGCACTATCTTCGGCTCTGTCAACGCCATCCAAATTGCAGAAGCCCTCGAAAAGCTCGGCCACAACATCGACCGCAAAGCCATCGAACTCAAAAAAGCAGTCAAGGAAGTGGGCAACTACACCGCCACAATCAATCTCCACAAGGAAGTGTGCGTAGAAATCCCCTTCGAAGTCGTTGCCGAATAATACGACTCGATTACAACATAAAAAATCGGAAGCCGCACGGCTTCCGATTTTTTTGTCATCTATTGAAGCCGGCTTACGACATCATACCGACATACTCCCCGCCCGAATCAAGGGCTTCAAGCTTCTTGCGAAGACGCCGCTTGCGGTCGTAGATTATGCTTGTGCGCTCCACTCCGGTAAGGAACGCTATCGCTCCGGCAGAAAAACCGAGAACGGAAAAAACATATAGACTATAGTCCACATCCTTTATCTTGGGCATATCTGCGCGGAGCCGCACAAGCAAATTGTCAAAATTGGAATTTACAAGCCGCTCCATACGCTCCATCCCCGCCTTATCCCTCGTCAGCCCCCCCACAAACTCGTCAACAGTCTTTGCCAAATTCTTTTCCGCTACCTTTTGATTAGGACTCTCATAAGCTATGCGGCACACGCGGTCGAGCATCTCATTGCGTTCGCGCAACAACGACACAAGCTGCCTTTTGGCAATATCTCTGGCGCTGTCGCTCTCACTGCACATCCTGCGCAAGTCGGCAGCCATCTGAAAGGCAGCCTCCGCCTGAGCATTCTTCCTGCGGCGGTACATAGCCAAGAATAGACACAGAGACAGCACCGCCATAAAGGCGACGCAAACTGTAAGCCAAACAATTATTTTCATCTTTTGCATCTCTTGGTGGCCCAAGGCTTTGTTTGCTTCATGATACGCCTCTAACGCGTCGGACAATTCATGCCCTAAAAGTTCGGAATAATACCCCTTGCTGCCTTTTATAATGGACTCCCGAGCCTCCATTGCCGCCTCCATGTCGCCGATATGCAAGAAATATCGCAACCTGACATTATGCATGACAGCACCTCCCCTATCTCCCAGCGCCTCAATAAAGGAACGCGCCACAGGCCAGTCGCAGGCCGACACCGCAATCAGCGCAAGCATAGCCGAATCCTGCGCGGAAGGCCGCCCCATACGCACTATCTCATCTATGGCAACGGCAGCGCCCGCATTGTCGCCACCGTCCATTCTCATGCGTGCGACACAGCGCAACGCCAACACACGCCGCAAAGTATCGCAATACTCAGAATCCATGCCCAACAGCCTTCGCAGCCGCCCCACGCATGTTGCCGTATCGCCGAAAGAATACCGAGCCGTAGCCGACTGCAAAAGAGTTTCCGCAAACTCGATGCTGTCGCCGCAAGCTTCAAAATTGGAACATGCAATGTCTTGATAACGGAAAGCGGCCCCATATGAATGGCAGCTTTCATATATATTAGCGATTCCACGGGCGGTAAGACCAATCCAATATGCATCGCCCAGATCCAAAGATTTATCATACGCTTCGTATGCCAACGGCAAAGCCTGTTTGTAATCATCCCCAAAGAAAGCGTCCCTGGAACGTCCATACAGCGAGGCTACCTCATCTGCATCCGCAGCCGCAGTGCACGACACAATTGCAACTACCGACAGCAATAACATACATATTATATACTTCATAGCATACTTTTGCAGCAAAAGTAGTGAAAAAATCATTAAACTCATACTTTTACCCTCGCAAACTCTGAAATTCACGCACTAACAACAACATGACAACCAACGTCTTATGAATACTGCCGAAAAAGAGCGTACACGCATGCCTTGTATAGCACTATAAAACAAGCCCTTACACAAAACGGCTGCCATACGATTTTTCATGCTTTTTTCAAAACTGAAACCATAATAGCGCTATTTTTGTCAAAAAGAGCGGACCTCACCGTAAAAGGCGCGAACTCTGAATGCGGAATTTCATAGCCATAAAATACTATATCATAATGAAGAAGCTATTATTCGTCTTGTTTCTACTTACCGCCTCCTATGAAGGCATATCTGCTAAAAAGATAACTAAAAGGTTCTATGGAAGCGAGGCCGTACAAAGTGATGTAAACCCATGCGCCGGCCCAACGATACGTGTATGTGGGGAAATTGAAATTGATGAAATAACTACCGTAACCCCAAGGAACGGCAACTGCCGTGTTACAATAAAGCGATATGACGAGGAGGGAAATGTAAGCAGCCAACAAACCTATGTATCCTATGTGGACTTCGATGTAGCGACTCTGGAACTGCTCACAGGACACCAGGCGAACGTTGAGTATACAACCACCGAAGATGACATCGATTTCTAAATTAACCATCCTCATAAGCGGGTTGCTGGGAGCCGCAAACGCTTCGGCAGAATGCCCTGTCTGCGAACTTGCCAACGGCCCGCTTATGGTACGCCAGATACCAGAGTCGCAAGAACGTGTACGAGAATATTTCAAAGGCTACGAACTGCCTGACACCATATATGCCATCGTACTCCCTGTAGGCACATGCCCGCGCTGCGAGGCTTTGATAATGCCCATTTTCAACACCATAAAGAAACTGCGCCACGATGCGACCACCGTTATGATAGCCGGACACACCAACACCCGTGCGGCAAGAGACTATCTTCACAAGCAAGGCATCAGCGCCGATGTGGAGATATACGACAACGACAAAACCTATGAGGACTTCCTGTCGTGCAACATAGGTACGATCCATGTGCCATACATGCTCAGAATAGTTCCACAGGAAGGCTCTGTTCCGATGGCTTTGCATGCGTTCAGCAACCGCAGGTCCTTAATTGCAGGTTTTCTAGACGGAAGCATAGAGCTTGAGCCGAAAGCATTCGCCTACTCATCCCGTTCAACGCATATGATGTATAACGCTCCTCTCGACAGCATCATATATCCAGTCAAGCACATCCCTGTAGAACAGCCAGAAGGCATGGCATACTCCGCAATCCGAAACCGCCCCGATTTCTGCGGCAATATCCTTGCATTCAACGATCAACTACATTCGGAAATCGTGATGCTGAAACTCAACGATGCAGGCGATAAATTCGTACATATGGGCATTATCAAGGCCGATTCAACGGAGATGTTTCGCTTTGTCGACCTACCCACCACCTACTCTCTGGAAGATTACGACGACGGATCTTTGAAGTTCATGCCAATTTCCCCAAGATTTATGCCTGATGGACGACTCGCTGTTTCTTATTCACTGCCACGGCTATGGGAGGACGGCACAGAATGCATAGGCTACGCCAATCAACCATGTATGCTCCTCGTAGACACATGCAATCTTACCCACACACTCACAGCTTTTGAGGACGGCACGAGCCACGGACAATTTTTCGGCCACTACACCATATTTCCTTTGGGCGACGATGTGGCCATGATGAGTCAGCCACGCACGTGGCCGCTTACTGAAAAAAGCGCATACGACTCCGTTCCTGAACTCAATCCTTTTGACAAAACCTACTATAGCGGCAAGCACGTGATGGCCGTTTTCTCGACCGATAAAGGTCGCTTTATCCGGCTTGCCGGGAAACTGCCGGCTGTAGCAGAAAAAAGCCGTACCGGTCATGCTTTCGCACGCCCGCTATCTGACACATTCGACGGATGTACAGCCATCTGCGACGGTTATTCCGGCGAAATATCGTTTTTTATGGCTGATGGCACGCAGCGGCTTCTCGAAGCATACCGTATAGACCCACATATGCTACCCGACCCTGACAGCACCATGTTTCACACATACGACATCTCCGCACAATATGAGTCATGGTTCTGCAGGCATATCGATGACATGAAACTTTCCAAAGACCATGTCACATGCCTTGTCAGATACGGTGACGTCAGCGGCATGTCCGAACCGGCTGCCTATTCAGTAATTGTCATCGACCGCTCAACCGGTAAAGCTTGCGAGCGCAGAATTGCAGATGGCGACGACAAAGCACACTCATATGGTCTGCGTCGCGATGCCACGGGTAATGTCTCTCCCTACCGCATCTGTATAAACCGGAACGGAGACTGGCTGGTGGAGCTGTTTTAACGAATAATAACTATTGTAGACGCAGACGTACGGGCCAAAATTCGTATATTTGGCGAGTAATGGAAGACGCCTTTGACATCACAGAATACTTCAATTCCCTGATAAGTCAGACAGGAAGCATAGACATGGCCGAAGCCGAGTTCAAACGCGCCATCGCCGAAGACAACGAGCTTCATACAATATACCGCGAATGGTGCCATGAGAACGGCAGTTCGGAACGGAACGGCTTCCTTGACTTCTGCGACGAATACATGGAGTCGCAAGACAGCAAATGGGACTCTCTGAACGACTATGACGAATAAAGAACCTGTACGCCTGCCGGCAGAATGGGAACCGCAAGGAGCGGTGCTGCTTGCATGGCCCCATGCCGAAACCGATTGGGCCGACATGCTGCCCGAAGTGCATACATGCTACACACAACTCGCAAAAGCCATTGCCGCCAGGGCATCGCTTATCGTCGCCGGCCCCGACCTTGACAGCGCCCGCGCGATGCTTGCCGACATAGACACCGAACGCATACACTTTGTGCGCGTCGACACCAACGACACATGGACGCGCGATTATGGTGCCATCACCACTGTTTCGCCCGACGGCATTCCTACTCTGCACGACTTCTGCTTCAACGGATGGGGACTTAAATTCGCAGCCTGCCACGACAACGCCGTCACACGGGCATTAATAGCCGGCGGCACACTGACAGGGCGCTACGACAACCGTCTCGGCTTTGTGCTTGAAGGAGGAAGCATCGACAGCGACGGGCAAGGCACCATTCTGACCACCTCGGCTTGCCTGCTGTCGCCCAACCGCAACGGCGACCTGTCCCGAAGCCAAATAGAGGAAGAACTTCGCCGCACGCTCGGCACGGAACGCGTGCTGTGGGTGGACTACGGCGCATTGGCCGGCGACGACACCGACAGCCACATTGACACCCTCGCCCGCCTGGCTCCGAACGACACCATACTTTACACCGGATGCTCCGACCCCGCCGACGAACATTTCGACCAGTTGCAGGCCATGGCCGGGCAGCTTTCGGAACTTCGCACTGCCGACGGGAAGCCCTACAACCTTGTGGAACTGCCATTGCCCGATGCCGTATACGACGAAGACGGCGAACGGCTTCCGGCCACGTATGCCAACTTCCTGCCCCTGAACGGCGCCATACTCATGCCCGTATACGGCCAACCCGACAAAGACCGCCTTGCCTGCGACACCTTACGCGTAGTTTTCGACGGCTATGAAATCGTGCCTGTCGACTGCTCCGCACTTATCCGCCAGCACGGCTCTCTCCATTGTGCCACAATGCAATTTCCAAAACAAGCATTCATCCCATGACCCAAATACTACGCACAGGCATCATACAGCAACACAACACCGACGATGCCGCCGACAACCGCAACCGCATAGCTCTGGCAGCCGAACGCCTTGCAGCCGGCGGCGCCCGTCTCATCGTCAACCGCGAACTGCACGACTCCCTGTATTTCTGCCAGACAGAGAATGTGGACACCTGCGGACTCGCCGTCGACATCCGCGAAAGCGAGACAATAGCTTTCTACTCCTCGCTTGCCCGACGACTGGGCGTAGTTCTCGTCACATCATTGTTCGAGCGCCGTGCGGCGGGTCTTTACCACAACACTGCCGTCGTGTTCGAAGCCGACGGAAGCGTGGCCGGCAAATACCGCAAGATGCACATCCCCGACGACCCCGCCTACTACGAGAAATTCTACTTCACACCCGGCGACATAGGCTTCCGCCCCATCGACACATCCGTAGGACGCCTCGGAGTACTCGTATGCTGGGACCAATGGTATCCTGAAGCAGCGCGCCTTATGGCGCTGCAAGGCGCACAACTGCTCATATATCCCACAGCCATAGGCTGGGAAAGCAGCGACACCGCCGACGAAAAGGAGCGGCAGCGCGAGGCTTGGACGACCGTGCAGCGAGGCCACGCCGTAGCCAACGGCCTGCCTGTAGTCACCGTTAACCGCGTAGGCCACGAGCCCGACCCATCGGGCGCCACAGGAGGCATTCAGTTTTGGGGCAGCAGCTTCGTGGCCGGCCCGCAAGGCGAATTCCTTTACCGCGCCCCTTCCGATGCCGAAGACTCGCAATGCGTGGACATAGACCTCGCCCGGAGCGAGCAGGTGCGCCGCTGGTGGCCGTTCCTGCGCGACCGACGCATCGACGCCTACGCGGGTATTACATCCCGCTTCCTGGACGACTGAAATAACGATGAATCCCCGTTTCATCATAATCCTATCGCTTGTTTTATTTTTGGCAAGCTGCCGGACAGACGGGCAAAAGCCAGAAAAAATGTATGAATCGGCGCGGCTGTTTGAGAAATCCGAACAGCCCGACTCTGCCGTCTTCCTTTACCGGCAGACAATAAAAGCCCTTTCCGACACCGGAAGCCTCGCAATAAAATCCCACATAAGACTCGGCTCGCTGCTGCGCAAACACCACCTTTACGAGCGGGCGCTGGCCGAACACAGGCATGCATTGTCAGCGGCATCGGAAATATCCGACAAACGGCTCATGTCGCATGCGCTCAGAGAGCTCGGGAAAGACTACCTCTACATCCACGAACCGGACAGCGCGATAGCCATAGCCACCCGCACGCTCAGCTTGGCAGAAGCCATGCGCGATTCGGTGGAAATAATGGCCGCACACAACACATTGTCGGTGGCATACAACGAAACAGACAGCACGGATACGGCAATAGCCCATGCCTACACAGCCATAAACATGTCATCCGACAGCGCTTTCATATACGCCAACTATCTGGCGATAGCACAGATGCATATGAAAAGCCACAAATACGACTCGGCACACATCTACAGTTTGCGCTGCAGCCACAGCCCCAATATATGCACACGCGCCGCAAGCTACCGGCTACTCATGGAGATAAGCAGGTTAGACAATGACTACGCTGCCTACGAAAAATATTCCTCAATTCTCGAAAAGGCCAACGATTCCATAAGAGCCAACAGCCGGACGGAAACAATCACCGACACCGAATACAGCTTTCAGATAGAGCAGATACTCGAAGGAGAAAAAGAATCCTACATAAAGATAATTCTTGCAATCACAACCATATCCGTCGCATCCATATCCTTGCTGACAATTCTGAATTTAAAAAAACGCAAAAAGAAACACTCCGACAATGAAGACGCCAGGCCCGATAGCGTATCCGCTCCGGACATTTCTCTACAAAGAGAAAAACTCCTCGGCATCATAGAGGCCCAGGGCGAATCATATGCGCGCCACTTCATCCGCACAAAGGCATTCAAAAGCATCAAAGATTCCATTTCTGCAAAAACAGACGGAGTGCTTACCACTGCCGAGCGCAGCAAAGCCATGGATGCGATATCCAAAGCGTTCGACGCCTACATCGCCGACCTCAAATCGCAGTTCGGACTCACATCGGACGAGGCTCTGTTGTCGTGCCTGCTCAAATGCGGTTTCTCAACCAAAGAATGTGCCATATGCAAAGGTGTCACACAAAATGCCATACGCACCCAGAAAAGCCGGATAAAAGCCAAAATTATTTAAAGACAACCTTTTGACACGTGCGTCTGTAATGCCACAAGTGCTATACCATTGACATCCAGCGGCTTGAAAAACGCACATTGTAACACATTTTTTGAATGCTCCGTTCGGTGCAATTGTTATATTTGCATCGGGTAAACACCCGGCATCACAACTATTCCTTATCATTCATTATTTCTTGCTTATGAAAAAACTATTACCGGCCTTTATGCTCGCTCTCCTTTGCAGCACTGCGCAGCTATTCGCCGCCAACGGAGAAGTGCTACCCATATTCCAGGAAGATTTTTCAGGATTCTCAAAAGGCTCCGAATCCGAACCCGACACTGAGGAATCGTCGTCTTTGAGCGAAACAATACCCGCCGACATCACTCACGGCTATCAATGGAAAGGCCGCGGCATCCATCAGGCAGGCGGAGTGTGCGCCATACTCTCCTACGACGACCGCACCTATGGCAAATCATCAGGATGGCTACAGACCCCGTATATCGATGTACGGCTCGACAACGGCAATTTCACTCTCAGATTCAAGGCGCGCTCGTTGAATGCAGAAGGCGATGAAATCGTCCTTTACCTTTACGACAAATACTCAAGCAACTACCACTCAATGGTGAGGCAGGCCATCACTCCCGAATGGAACACATATGAAATACCGTTCGTGCACAACGTCTTCGGCAACAGGCTGGCTTATATACAGATAGGCGCTGTCGACTACGACTGGCTCATTGACGATGTGGACGTGCTTCAGGACGTTTACGACATCTGCGCGCCCCACGCCACCGCGCCCAAAGATGTCGATTTCACCCAATTCACAGCGCAATGGGATTCCGTATGGTCCGCAGATTCATATCTGGTATCGGCGTATTATTACAATGAAGGAGAAAAGACTCCCGACAACCGCACCTACATCTGCACCGACGTGCCGTCCACGAAAACCGAATTTACAGTCACCGGCACGGACAAACAACGGACTTACTACTTCACCGTAAAAGCCAAAAACGACAAATACACGTCCGCCGAGTCCAACGAAATCAGAGTCTACGTGCCCATTTCACATATGGACGTGCCTGTGACGCAAGCGCCGTCCGGCATAACGGAATCAGGCTATACCGCAAACTGGCTGCCTACGGAGCGAGCAATGGGCTACGCCATACGCCACATGCTCCGGCACACCGCCACATGCGACGAAACATACACCATAATACACGAGGACTTTGAGACTATAACCGAAGGAACAACCGAACAGCCAGGATATTTCTACGACTACAACCTTGACAAATACAGCAAGCTTCCGGGGTGGAAAGTGAACATGGGCTGCACGGCAGAAGGTATGATTGGAATCGACAATTACTACCTTACGTACGAGCCCGGAATGATCACGTCGCCGCAATTCGACTTCTCCGACAACGACGGCAAATACTCCGTCAAGCTGAAAGTACTCACTCTCAGCGCCGGCGAAAAGGTGTATGTCGACAGCTATTCCGCACCCGACACCGAACCGCAACGCGGAGAATACCTTATGGAGACCGAAGGCGAACACTCTTTCACACTCGATTTCACTAACGGCTCCGAAACCACGTACTTCACGATAACATTCTCTGCCGAAACCGACCTCAGCTTCAGCAACAAAGACAAACTGTTCATCGACGACTTATATATAATCCGCGAGCTAAAGGCAGGCCAAAGCGTCGTCAAGAATATCGCTTCCTTCGAAATCGAAGGAGATGATACGAGCTACGAGTTTTCCGGCCTCGAAGCAAACGCCGGCGAAGTGTTCCTGTATTCCGTAGCCGCCTGGTCATGGTCGCTTGATGAAGAAGGCATATGGGGACCGACAATATATTCCGACTATTCCGAACCCCGGGAAGTAATGCTACAGTCTTCATCCGTGACAGATGCCGTAAGCCGCTACTCCAAAGTGTATTCACACGCGCGCACAGTGTTTGTCGAAACGACACCCGGAACCGAAATAAGGCTCACCGGTATCGACGGACGCATAATCGCAGCCCGCAAAGCCGCTGCGCCGTGCGAATCTTTCACCCTTTCCGCACCCGGTATATTAATAATATCGGTAGGCAGCGACATTTATAAACTGAAAATATAACGTCGGCAATAAAGACGGCACAAATAAAAAGGAGAGAACGACGTCGTTCTCTCCTTTTTATTTGTGCCGTAAGCCCTTATGCGGGGGGATTGATAGCACCGGTGGGGCATACTTCTGCGCAGCTGCCGCATTCGATGCATGTATCGGGATCGATGTGGTAGATTTCGCCTTCAGAAATAGCTTCTACGGGGCATACGGGCAGACAAGTGCCGCAAGCCACACAGATGTCGGTAATTACGTAAGCCATAGTGGTGGTTGTTGGAAAAATTGAATAATAGTGTTGTTTTTCTCGATGCAAATTTAGTGCTTTTTTCAATATCACACCCCTTATAATACAATTTTTAGACAAAATTTGTTTGATAAAAAGAGATTGGCTAATTTTGTACGCTGATATAGAACACCTACCGATGATTGACAATAAAAACAGCAAGCCCGCAGCAGACGACGGGTTTGAAATAGACGAAGTGCGCATCCGCAAACCGCGCGACAAGAAAAACACTATCGTGCTGTATGCGGTGGTGGCTGTAGCTGTGATAGCCCTCGGCATAGGCGGATGGATGGCTTACGACGCATCGTCGCGCAACAGCGCGCTTGAAGAAGCTCAGGCGCTCATCGAACAGCAGCAGCTCGACATGGAGCAGATGCAGCTTGAGCAGGACTACGAAGACCTTAACCGTGAGTTCGCCCAATTCGAAAATTCACGCCAGCTCATCCAGGACGACTCCGTCAAACGTGCCCTTGCTGAAAAATACGAAGCGGCACGCCTGCAAGTGGAGCAGCTCCAGAACGAGCTAAAAAGCGAGCGACGGAAAAGTTCGGCGGAAATAGCCAAACTGCGTAGCGAAATCGACACTCTGCGCGCCCTGCTCCGGCACTATGTCGAAGAAATAGACCGTCTTAACAAAGAAAACGCAGCCCTGCGCAGCGAAAACGAAGAGATAAAATCGCAGAACCAGCGTCTGAACTCGCAAGTGGCCGAAACGTCGCGTCGCAACGAGGTGCTCAGCGAACGCATGACTCTCGCCGAAAAACTCAACGTGACGGGTCTGAGCCTCACCGTACTCAACAAAAAAGGAAAAAAAGAGAAACGCGTGGCCAAGGCGACGCAACTGATGGTAAGTTTCACCATTCCACAGAACAATTCCACCCCGGTAGGCGAAAAAACGATATACATGCGCATAGTATCGCCAAGCGGGCAATTGCTTGACGGAGGCGGCAGTTTCAGTTTCGAGGGCGGTTCCGTTCCGTGTTCGGCAAAACGCACCATAGAATATGCCGGTGAAGAAATCGGAGGCGTCACAATATACTGGGATGTGAACACCGCGCTGACGGCTGGAGAATACACCGTAGAGCTGTTCGCCGACAATTACCGGCTTGTACGCCGCAGTTTCACATTAAATTAACGACGCCGCACGCCGCGCAATGGATTTCATAGACCAAATAACAGCCGACATCCTTTCCGACCGGGTCACGACCATCGGAGCGGTGTTCAAGCTCGTGCTGAGCATGCTGCTCGGCTGCTGTGTGGGGATCCAGCGCAAGCGCAAAGGCCAGCCGGCAGGAGTGCGCACATTCTCGCTCATATCGATGGGCGCCACTCTTGCCATGATTCTTTCCATCTACGTGCCTCAGGAGTATCTCGGCCTTAAGAACGGCGACCCCGGGCGCATAGCCGCGCAGGTCATCAGCGGAGTAGGTTTTCTCGGAGCCGGAGCCATAATACAGATGAAAGGCTCAGTGCGCGGCCTCACCACTGCGGCCGGCATATGGATGGTAGCAGCCATCGGAATGGGAGTAGGAGTCGGTCTTTACATAATAAGCATAGTGGCCACCGCCCTTATTCTGATAGTGCTCGTGCAGGTAGAGCGCATCGAGCACGTGACGTCGATGGGAGCCGATTCCCGCATCATACGCATCGAGTCCACCGTGATAATCCCCGACGTGGCACAATACAGAGACGCGCTGCACGAGGCCGGAGCACAGTTGAAAAGTTTTTATCTCACATACGACTACGAACGCAACATAACCAATCTCAACCTTGTAGTGCTGCTCCGCGAAGGCATCGACAGCCTCAAGGTGCTCGGAAGCCTCGAGCACATATATCCCACGCGCAGCATCACGCTCGCAAACCAGCTTAATATCTGACCTATGAAAATAATTGCCGACAGCAGCACCACCCGCACCGAGTGGGTACTCGTCGACGGCGACCGTGTGGTGGAGCGCGCTTTCACTTCCGGCATGAACCCATTTTTCCAGACACGCCGCGAAATATCACACTGCATACGCCTCGAACTTCCCGACAGTTTCTTCCGGCGCCGTTGGGACCACGTGCATTTCTACGGCTCGGGGTGCAGCAGCGCAGATAAGAACAAAGTGATGGAATCGTCGCTCGTGGCCCAATTCAAAACCCCGGTCACAGTGAGCAGCGACCTGCTCGGAGCCGCCCGCGGACTGCTCGTACGCGAGCCGGGGCTGGCCTGCATTCTCGGCACGGGCTCCAACTCGTGCCTGTACGACGGACACGAAATAGTGCGCAATGTCCGAGCGCTCGGTTTCATACTCGGCGACGAAGGCTCTAATGCCTATCTCGGCAAAACGTTCATAGCCGACGTACTCAAAAATATAGCGCCGGCCGACCTCTCGGAAGCATTCTTCGAACATTTTTCAGTATCTCCCAACTCAATAATGGACGAGGTGTACAGCGCACCCATGCCTTCGCGGGCACTTGCGCGATACTCGCGCTTCCTTGCCGACCACACCGACAATCCATACGTCTACCAGCTCGTGTATGCCGGTTTCATGCGCTTTTTCACCCGCAATATCGCCGCATACGACTTCCATGACAGACCGATATGCTTCGTGGGCTCCACGTGCGTGGCCTACCGCGACATCCTCGAACGGGCCGCCGCCGATTTCGGCGTCACCATTGCCAAAGCGGAGAAAAGTTCGATGCCCGGCCTGATAGAATACCATTCAACTGAAATATAACCATAACAGCCATGAAAAACATACGTCTGCTTGCAGCAGCGGCGGCTCTTGCCATATGTGCCACACTATCCGCGACAGACCTGACTCTGCGTTACGACAGCCCCGCCGCCTTATGGACATCGGCGCTTCCTCTCGGCACAGGACGCACGGGAGCCATGGTTCACGGCGGAGTGGAAACGGAAGAAATACAAATCAACGAAGATTCTTTCTGGGGCGGAGCTCCACACCATAACAACCGGGAAGTCGCTCCGGAAACACTCGCCGAAGCGCGGCGTCTCATTTTTGAAGGCGAATCGCAGAAAGCACAGGATCTGATAGGCGCCGAATTCTATTCCGGACGCAACGGTATGCCGTTCCTAAACCCGGGCAGCGTGATGCTCGACATGGCACACCGCGGAAACGCCTCCTCCTACTGCCGTAGCCTCGACCTTGAACGTGCCATGGCTGTGACGGAGTACGAGTGCGACGGCATCCGCTTCCGCCGCGAAGCCTTCGCGTCAATTCCTGGCAATTTCATCTGCATGCGCCTGAGCGCCGACAAAGGCGGCGCATTATCGTTCCGCATGCGCTACGACTCCCAGCTCGAGCACACCGCCACATCCGACGGCGACATCCTTGCAGCCACCGTGCAGGGCGTGGAACATGAAGGAGTGCCTGCCGCGCTCCACGCCCGCGTCCTCGCGAAGGTAGTGCCCCATGGAGGCAAAACATCGGCAGACGGCAGCAGCATTGCCGTGACCGGAGCGGACAGCGCCACCATCTACATAGCGGCCGCCACCAATTTCGAAGACTTCCGCCATACAGGCGCCGATGCCGGACTACGCGCACGCAACATCCTCGACGCCGCTGCCGCTCTCACGTTTGACGAAGCCTATGCCGCCCACCGGAATGTATACGACGCCCAGTTCGGCCGTGTAAAGCTGGACCTCGGCAATAGTAAAGCAGACATCCGCCCGACAGATATGCGCGTGGCATCGTTCGCTGCCGACAACGACCCGGCGCTCGCGGCGCTCCTGTTCCAATACGGACGCTATCTGCTTATATGCAGTTCGCAACCTGGCACCCAGGCGGCCAACCTGCAAGGCCTGTGGAGCCGCGAACGGCTTGCCCCGTGGGACGGCAAATACACCATCAATATCAACGCACAGATGAACTACTGGCCGGCCGAACCAGCCAACCTTGCAGAATGCCATGAGCCGCTGTTCCATCTCGTGGACGAGCTGTCGGTGCAAGGTGCCGAAACCGCACGTGCCTACTACGGCGCACGCGGATGGGTAGCGCATCACAACACCGACATATGGCGTTCTGCCGGGATGGTCGATTTCGCCTATTTCGGCACATGGCCCCACGGAGGTGCATGGCTGGCCACACATCTGTGGTCGCACTACCTTTACGGCGGCGACACCGAATTCGTACGGGCACACTACCCCGCCATAAAAGGAGCGGCCGATTTCTACATGAGCTACCTTATTCCGCACCCCGCCCATGACGGAGTGCTCGTGTGCTCGCCGTCGCTGTCGCCTGAGCACGGTCCCGTAATCGACGGTCGCGAATCCCCGTCGTCCATTGCCGCAGGCTGCACCATGGACAACCAGATTGTGCGCGACGCCCTCAGCACGGCTCTCGCCTCCACACGTCTGCTCTACGGACACAACGCCTACTGCGACAGCCTGCAGGCTGTGATGGACCGCCTTCCTGTCATGCGTATAGGCCGCCACGGCCAGTTGCAGGAATGGCTCGACGACCTTGACGACCCCAACGACGCACACCGCCATATCTCGCATGCCTACGGGCTTTATCCGTCATCGCAGATTACACCGTTCTCTACACCCCTCCTCGCCGCAGCCGTACGCAACACGCTGCTACAGCGCGGAGACATCGCCACCGGATGGTCGATAGGCTGGAAACTGAACCTATGGGCACGCCTGCTCGACGGCGAACATGCCTATGCCATAGTGCGCACTCTCATAAGCCCGCTGCCGTCCGACGCCGCGTCAAAGGAATACCCCGACGGACGGCTGTATCCCAACCTTTTCGACGCGCATCCGCCATTCCAGATTGACGGAAACTTCGGCTTCACCGCCGGCGTGGCGGAAATGTTGCTGCAGAGCCACGACGGAGCCATGCACCTGCTTCCTGCTCTCCCTCCTATGTGGGCTGAAGGAAGCGTGACAGGATTGCGTGCACGTGGCGGTTTCGAGGCCGACATGAACTGGCGCAACGGACAGTTGGCCGAGGCGCGCGTACGTTCCTCGCTCGGCGGCAACCTGCGGCTACGCAGTGCCGTGCCCCTCAAAGGCGAAGGCCTGAAACCGGCAACGGCTGAAAACCCCAACCCGTTTTTCGCAACAACACCTGCGGCCGTGCCGCTCGTCTCGGACAAAGCCGAGATAGAGCCGATGCGTCTGCCGCAGGTATATGTCTACGACCTCCCAACCACCGCAGGAGGCGAATATGTGGTGCGTGCCGCTACCACATCGGAGTGAACGGCTCGGACCCTCGCAGCCTGTCGTTGACACAACCATAGACTGCGCGGTGCCTGGACGTGTCAAGTTTAAGCACCGGAGACCCGGGTGTAATCATAAGGCGGTCGAGTTCTATCCAGAAATTTCCCAAATTGTCGGTAAAGCGGAAATAGTAGACATGCCTCTTAAGGTCAGCCATGCTGCGCCATTGTGTCATGGACACATTTGGCTCGCCCACCACGTTGTAGCCGTACGGCACGCTCACGTTCGCCATCAGAGTCGATAGCGCCGCTACGGCCACATCGCCCTTGAGGTCGCCCGGAGTATGCCGGAGGAAAAACGCACCTCGCACAAAGCGGTCGGCGGAACGCACCGTGCCGGGAAGCATGTTCACACCTCCCACGCCCTCCCAATAGGCGTTGATGGCCTGCATCTGCGGCAGACCCGGGTCGTTGGCCAGCACCTGCAGTTCGCGCCCGCGGTACAACTTTGTCTTTCCGCCCTCATACTCTATGAACATAGTGTTGCCCGTGGCGTCAGTAATAGCCCAATGCAGCTGCGACACGGTACCGCCGTCGAACGTAGTACCGGAAATGGCGAAATCATTCTTCGAGAACCATTCGTAAGCCTCGTCCACTGTGGCAAAGTTGTCAAGGAAATAGCTCACAAGCACCGCAAGACTCACCACAGGAGTGCCCTTTGGAGCCACTGCATCGCTACGGTAGGAGCCAGTCTTGCAGAACAATCCGTTCATCACAAGACCGCGTTCGTTCATGCCTTCCGTCACCCCGCCGTCATATCCCACGGCAAGGACAGAGCCGTACTTCGACACCCATTCATACCTCGGCCCCGACGGCATACTTACCTTTTTCATACCGGCAGGATATACGTACAGGTTCGTAGGAATGGGGGTGCGCCAGTCAAGTGTGCGCCCCACTATCACCTCCGAGGAATCGTCAGATATATATGTAATGCGCGAACACGGACTTGCCGACAATGCGCCCATAGCGGCGGCACAGGCGAGAAATAGTCTGAAACGTTTCATATCTTTCTTTTATGTAAATTCGTTATTCATTTATAACTTTGCATGCTCAAACATTGTTCATAAACCTCACGCACCATGCCGAGACTACTGATGTACTTCCCCGAGAACGACCTTGCACTCGCCTCCGGGCATGCTGCATACACACCCCCGCCGGCCGCACTCGCGCTACATGCCGCCGGCGAGGCACTCCCGCTATGGATGGCCTCAGCCGGCGACCGCTTTGTGTGCACGGGCATCAGTTCCCGCTGGCTTGACAGAATGCGTGCAACGTTCGACATCGGCGACGTGGACGTATACAACCATCACGACTCATCGCTCGAAGCATGCCCGTGGGGATGGTCGGCAGCTTCAAGACGCGCCCTCATCGACGCCGGCTATCCGGCGTCGCAGCTGCCGTCCGACACCACGCTCCGCAGCCTGCGCGAACTTTCTCACCGCCGCACGGCCGCACGGCTCGCAGAACATGTGCGGGACATGCTACCATTTGCCGTGAGTGAAGCCGCGACGGAAGCATGCGACATGGACGCCGTGGAAGCCTATCTGTCGACACGGCAGGCGGTGATAGCCAAAGCTCCGTGGAGCTGTAGCGGAAGAGGGCTCGTCAGAAGCCGCAACATGCCTGTCAGCACATTCAGGCAACAAGTAGCAGGAATAATACGCCGACAAGGTTCCGTCATGCTTGAACCGGAACTGGACAAGATTATGGATTTCGCCCTGCTTTTCGAAGCCGACGGACAGGGAGGAATCGAATACCGGGGTATTTCCGTGTTCGACACCAATGCGCACGGAGGCTACACAGGCAACATTATCGCCGAACAGCACAAACTTATCGAACTCGTGGGTAATGCCGCCGGAACACAAAAACTCGCAATGGTGACGGAAGCCGTGCAGAAAACGCTGCCACGGCTTATAAGCGACTACCGCGGGCCGTTGGGCGTAGACATGCTCGTAGCTGCTGACGGCACCATCGACGCAGCCGTGGAAATGAATCTGCGCTATACCATGGGATTTGTGGCCCTTGGTGTTTCACGCTATCTTGCCCCCGGTTCCCGTGGAACACTTTGCGTTGTTCCACGCCCTGACAGACAAGCACTGTCGGCCACGATAGAGAGCCACAGCATCGTAACGGGCGAACTCGACCTGACGCCGCACAATTCCATGTTCGCTTTCCGGGCCACTGTGTCATGCCCCAAAAGATGATTTAACAGAATTATTAAACACAATATAATTTTCTCTACTTTTTCAAAACTATTTGAGAGGTATCGTTGTTTGGAAAGTAAATCAAGCCAATATAAGACAACGAAATAAAATATTCACTCTATTTACTCCTCTCAAATATGAAAAAGATCGCATTATTGCTCGCTGCAGCTATCAGCAGTGTTTCGCTATTCGCACAGAGCGTGGACAAAGGCGAACTCAAACAGCTAAAAGCATTCCTTGCCCAACCGGCCGCTGAAGCATCCACCAATGCGGAAGCTCTGAAAATCAGCAACCAGAACAGCCCTGCCACATGGGAAGGCATCACGGTTGAAAACGGCCACATCACGGCCATCAACTGGAAAGACAAGAAACTCGCAGGCACACTTGACCTCAGCGGCTTTGACGCGCTGCAGAAAGTGGACGTATCCCGCAACCGCCTGACCGGCTTCACAGCCGACGGCGACGGCGCGCTCACGGAACTCAACGTATCGCGCAACCGCCTCACAGAATTCAGCATAGAAAACTGCCCGCAGATTTCCAAGCTACTGGCCAACAACAACCGTCTCACCGACATCGACATGACAAACCTTCCGGTGCTCAAGACGCTTAACCTGGCCAACAACTACCTCGTGAGCCTCGACCTTAGCAACTCGGCCACACTTCAGACCGCCAACGTGCTGGGCAACCATCTTGAGGAACTGAATGTGGCCAACTGCACCGAGCTTAAAAACCTCTACGCAGGCTACAACAAACTCACGTCGCTCATGCTCAGCGGCGTGCCCAACCTCGCCAACATAAACGTGGACGACAACGAAATAAGCAACCTCGTCGTAAGCAACCTGCCAGCACTGAGCACCTTCCTCTGCACCGACAACAACATGAAGAATCTCGCGATGCGCAACTGCAAGAACCTGCTCGACCTCGTATGCTCCTACAACGACCTCACATCGCTGAGCGTAGAAGGATGCCCGCAGCTGCTTTTTGTAGACTGCTCCTACAACGACCTCACATCGCTTACACTCAGCAACCAGACCTTCCTGCAGCGTCTGCTCTGCAACAACAACGAGCTGTCGATGCTTGACGTAAGCTTTGACTCGGCCCTCACCTACATCAACTGCCGCTACAACATGATTGTCGACCTCCGCACCATCGGATGCAACAACCTCCAGCAAGTGGCATGCCGCTGGGGTGGCTTCTAAAAAACAAACACACGACAGACAGGCGGGAGCCGCACCTTAAACACGGGAGCGGCTCCCGCTCTATTAGATACTTACATCCGGAAAATCAGATAAATTTGCTACTTATTCGTATCTTTGCAGCATGAAAAGATTCAGATGGTGTTTCAAGGCACCGATTATTCCGATATTACTCGCTGCATTTGCGACAGGCTGCGTAAACAAGCACGACGAGCCTGCGCCTACCACACCACCTGCGGAGGCCGAGCGCACGGTGCTCGTCTACATGGTGGCAAACAACGACCTCGGGGCGCGCGGATGGGACGACGCCGACATAGCCGAAATGCAGAAAGCTGCCGCCGGCGGAGGACTCGGCGACGGCCGCCTTATACTGATGCACCAGGTTCCCGGCGGCAAAAGTGTGCTTAAAGAAGTGAACGCGGCCGGAGGCATCGACACATTGCGCATCTACGACCCATCCGACAGTCCGCTAAGCATAGGGCGCATGCGCAGCATGTTCGGCGACATGCGCGAACTCGCCCCTGCCAGACACTACGGGCTCGTGCTGTGGAGCCACGGCACAGGATGGCTCGACGACGGCATGGCCGAACCCTCAGGGCAGAAAAGAGCATTCGGCCTTGACGGCAACCGCCAGATGAAGATTACATCCCTTGCCCGCGCCCTCGACGACCAGGATTTCGACTACGTGTACTTCGACTGCTGCCATATGGCATCGGTGGAAGTAGCCTACGAACTGCGACACGCCACATCGCGCATAGTGGCAAGCGTGACCGAGCTGCCCCTCGGCGGCATGCCTTACGACACCAACGTGCCGTTGCTCATACAGGGACGACTGCAGGAAGCAGCAGAAGCCACATTCCGCAGCTACGACGAAATGAGCGGCTCGGGACGCACATGCACCATAAGCGTGATAGAGACCGACCGGCTCGACCGCCTTGCCGAAGCTACCCGCAATTTATATGCCTCCGCTGTGCCGCTGCCGGAAAACACCCTGCCACAGGCATTCGAGCGCACGGCCACATGCCGCCACTTTGATTTCGCCCACTATGCCGGACTCATAGCCTCCGACGCCACGGCATTGGCCGAATGGCAGGACGCACTCGAGGCTGCCGTGTCCTACGAAGCTGCCACCCCGAGAATTTTCAACACTCTCACCATCCACCACCACTGCGGCCTGAGCACTTATGTGGCGCGCACTCCGGCCGACCTGGAGACACGCGGCTATAGCGGCCTCCAATGGGCTACAAAGGTGGCCACCGCTCTCCCATGGCTGCAATAAAACAATATATTTCATAGAACAGACTCTTATGACATTCCTTTCACTCCTGCAATCCATAACCCCCTCCATGCCTGATTCCGTGCCCGACGTAAAGGCGGAAATAGGCATGCTCAAATCGCTGCCGGTAGACGAGCTTATAAACGCCGTGGTCTCCGGACTCGTGAAGCTGGCCATCAACCTGGCTATCGCCATACTCGTGTTCTACGTGGGCCGCTTTATCATCAACAAGCTGCACCGCATGCTCATGGGCATATTCGTGCGCCGGAGCGTAGACCGCTCGTTGGGCACGTTCCTGCTCAGCCTTGTGCGCATGCTGCTGTACTTCATTCTGATGGTGACAGTCATCGGCATTCTCGGCATAGAGACATCCTCGTTCATCGCCATTTTCGCATCGGCAGGCGTAGCTATTGGCATGGCACTGAGCGGCACGCTGCAGAACTTCGCCGGCGGAGTGCTGATTCTGCTGCTCAAGCCCTACCGCGTAGGCGATTATATAGAAACACAGGGCTACGCAGGCACAGTAAGCGAGATACAGATTTTCCACACCATCATCAACACCTACGACAACAAAAGCCTGATAATACCGAACGGCGGACTGAGCACAGGCAGCATCACCAACTGGAACCGCGAGGATTACCGACGTGTGGACTGGACCGTGGGCATAAGCTACGGCGACAGCGTTGACGCCGCACGCGAAGCGCTCCTGAACATCATACGCTCCGACAAGCGCGTGGTAGTGAAATATGTGGAAGACGCCCGCAAGCAGCGCGCCGAAAAATGCGCAGCCGCATCGGCGCAGGCAGGCGACGCACCCCAGCCGGAGCGAAAGCGCGGATTCCTCGGCCGCATATTCCATGGCAAAGCCCGTAAAGCCGTAGAATGGAAAGACGCCGCCGCAGACGACAGCATCCTGCGGCACATCGCCAAAGTGGACCGTTCGCCGTCGGTAGTGGTCAACGAACTCGCCGGCAGCAGCGTCAACCTCAAAGCACGCGCATGGGTGCACCGCGACGACTATTGGGAAGTGTTCTACGACATAAACGAACGCATCTACAAGGAACTACCCGCAGCAGGCGTCAGCTTCCCCTTCCCCCAGATGGACGTACACATCAATCCCTGACGGCCGCCCTGTCAAACACATATACCACCTCGTTTTGCCGACGTAACAGACCCCTCTTTGCCATTATGCCAAGATAGGCCGAATACTCGAAGTTGACTACTTCAGTGTTGCACAGTAAAAGAGGCGCGTTCAGCATAGCGTTTATCGAGTCCAGTTCCTGAACGAACACAGGCATGGATTTTCTCACTCCATCCTCTTCAAAAAGCAGTTCGCTCCGGGAGCAGCTCCTATGGTCGGCCAAGATGCGTCCCGACAATAACGCAGCCTGCACGCGACATCCCGTTTGCCACGTAGGAGTCACACACACCGCCTCGGGGCACTCACGCAACACATCCTCAAGCAGCCGTAACCGGCGCATATTTTCCTTCTTAATATTGTGTATGAACCACGGATAGGTGACTGCACCGCTAAACATCACAATCTCGTCGGCCGAGCACCAGTGGTCGCCGCTGCCAAAACAAAGCATGACATTACGGCCCGGCAATCTGAAGACTACCGAAGGGGTACGTACCGGCAGAGGATTGTCCACATCCTCGCCGAAAGGCATTTTGTCGATCAACGGTTTATATACTCCGACAACACTCAGCACGAGCAGGGAGCCTGCAACCATTAGCACCACGCCCGGACGCTTCATGCGCACGTCTGCCACATAGTCGAGCACACGGCATATGGCAACAAGAACGAACGGCATCACCAGTGCATAGTGCTTGCATGCGTTACCGAAACGAATGTTCACAAGATGCACAGCCATGACTGCCACCACTATGGTTACCGAAAGAAGTTTCCTGTTGTCCTTGAAAAGAAGGTATATACCGCCGGGAATAAGCACTAAATTCCATATACCATAGTTGCCAAGTACAGCTATATTGTGCTGAAAGGCGCTTATCTTCTCGTTCCACACTCCATATTCCGATAGCGTGTGCGCCCACGAGGCACCTGACAAAGGATAAAATACCATTATGGCCGCCACCACCGCCGCCGCGCACACCGCCGCTGCAATCAACGCATTGCGCCATGTATAGCCGCTCAGAACAAGCACAAACGGCAATGTGGGATATATCATCACCACATCGAGACGGAACATAGGCGCCACCACTAAAAGGATAAGCGCGGGAATTCTATGCCGGAAAGCGACAAACACCATTGCAGCCACAAAACAAAGACCCGCTATCGACGTCGAATTCGGGTAGGTGGCAAGAGCGTAACTCTCGGGGATAAGCCACAGCGCCACAGGCAGCAGCCACTTGCGTTCCGGCCTGAGCATGCGTGAAGCGAAAACGATCAACACCAACTGTAGCGACAGGGCACAAAGCGCGGAAATGCCAGCATATATAGTCTCGCAATCAAATTGCGGCAGGATGTGCTTGATCGCTACTATCAGCATGTAGGTGAGCGGCTGCATCCAGTAGCCATAGCCAACTGTACCTATAGTCCCCCACCCGTTTATGTAAGTGTACTCACAACCAGCCGAGATACTCAGCGCGTCGCTCTCGAAACTACACAACGGAAATATTCCCGGAATCTGCCACAGGACATATAACAACAGAAGCACACGGAACAAGAGTGTGCTTCTGCATGTTTTCGTCGTACAGCACGACGGCATCAGAGCATGCTTGTTATTACAGCCTTGACTTCCTCGCCGAGCCGTTCGGCGGCTTCCGGCGTGGCGGCCTCTGCATACACGCGAATTATGGGTTCGGTGTTGCTGCGGCGCAGATGCACCCAGGAGTCGGCAAAGTCGATTTTCACTCCGTCAATGTCTGTAATTTCCTCGCCTGCGAATTTTGCCTTGACTGCGGCAAGCAATGCGTCAATATCAAGCGTGGGAGCCAGCGACACCTTGGTTTTGTAAATAGAATACGGAGGATAGCCCGCACGCAGCGCGCTCACCTTTTTGCCGCTCTTGGCAAGCAGCGTGAGGAACAACGCCACACCTACGAGAGCGTCGCGGCCATAATGAAGTTCGGGATAAATCACTCCGCCATTGCCTTCGCCGCCTATCACCGCACCGATTTCCTTCATCTTCGTGGTCACGTTCACTTCTCCCACTGCGGCCGCCTCGTAGCGTCCACCACGGGCACGGGTGACATCGCGCAGCGCGCGCGACGAACTGAGGTTGCTCACCGTTGCCCCGGGAGTGAGAGAAAGCACATAGTCTGCGACGCTGACGAGCGTGTATTCCTCGCCGAACATTTCGCCGTTTTCCATCACTATGGCAAGACGATCCACATCCGGGTCGACAACGAATCCTACGTCGGCCACGCCTTTAGCCATCAGAGAGGCTATCTGCGTAAGGTTTTCAGGGATAGGCTCGGGAGTGTGGGCGAAACGGCCCGAGGGCTCGCAGTTAAGCTCCACCACTTCCTCGACTCCGAGAGCGCGGAGAAGCTGCGGAATGACAACGCCGCCCACACTATTGACCGCATCGACAGCCACGCGGAAGCGGGCACGGCGGATAGCTTCGACATCAACGGCCGGAAGCGCCAGCACAGCATCGATATGGTGACGGTTGTAGGTGGTGTTCATGTATTCGTGTCCAATGCCGTCTATTTCCGCATAGCCGTACTCGCCGCTGTCGGCAATTCTGAGCACCTCACGGCCTTCTGCATCGTTGAGGAACTCGCCGTGCTCGTTGAGCAGCTTCAGCGCATTCCACTGCGCCGGGTTATGGGAAGCCGTGATGATGATGCCTCCGCATGCGCCTTCGGCCGTCACAGCCATCTCCGTTGTCGGGGTGGACGCAAGACCGATATTCACCACGTCGAATCCCATGCTGATGAGTGTGCCGGTGACAAGTCGGCACACCATGTCGCCGCTCAGGCGCGCATCGCGTCCCACCACGATGGTGCGCGAGGTGCGTGTGGTGGTTTTTTCTATGAATGCGGCATAAGCTGCCGTAAACCGCACTATATCCTGTGCTGTCAGGGCGTCGCCGGGAGCGCCGCCTATGGTTCCGCGTATTCCGGAAATGGACTTTATAAGGGTCATGACGTTATGGTATTTTCAGACAAAACTCTTAGATTTTAGGGCGATAGTAACGTATGTGGTATAGGAACGGCACCACTTCGGCTATTTCGCTGGTGAGTCCGAGCTGCGACTTAATCACGATGTTCACTTCGCAGTCCACAGGCAGCAGAGAAAGGGGGTACTGGATGCCCGACCCCCACTGGCTGGAAGTCTGGAGCTGATAGTTGCCGTAGCGGAACCATGTGTTGGCAAAACTGAGGTCGTTCTCATTGCCGGCTCCGCCGGAGAGTTCGCCGCCGCTATAGTTGTAGAGCGACCAGCGGGTGAAGCGGAAATAAATCTGCTCGTCGGCTTTCACCTTATTGCCTTTAGTTCCGGCATCAAGCACCTGCATGTACATGTTGCCGTCCTCGTCGAGCCGGTAGTATGGAGCGTCCTTGGAAGCATCAGCAGCAAGGTTTTTCATAATTTTATTAATGCTGTTTTCATAATCATCATCCTCCACAGTGCCACCGTTGTTCAAATAAGCCTGTTCGGCAAGTCCGCGACGGGTAACAAAAACCGTATCGGCCGGTATTTCCGCCACTACGCGATGGTTGGCAAGATAAGCGTTCACATAGTGCGTTTCATCGGTCAGCAGTTCGGCATAGCTCTTGGTGTCTTCGCACGAAGCAAGAGCCACACCGGCAAAGGCGATGGCGGCAAGCGCCATTTTGCGGAATATTCTCATTGTTTTTTATTGATATATTTCTTTTTGTTCTCAGCTATAAGGGCACGGAATGCTTCCGCAGCCTCTTCAAGCGTGCCGTGGAACTCGCCTCCGGCGGCATTCAAGTGGCCGCCGCCGCCGAAATGCTCGGCACAAATCTCGTTGACAGGGAAGTCGCCTTTCGAACGCATCGACACTTTTATGTACTTCTCCTCCTCACGCATGAAGCAGGAATACACCACGCCGGGGATGGCGAGCGGCTTGTTCACAAGGCTCTCGGTGTCGCCCTTGCAGTAGTGGTAGCGGTTGAGCTCGGCGCGGCTGAGGGTTATGAGCGCCGCTCCCATCCCGCGATCCACCTCAAGTTTGCGGTCCATTGCATAGGCGTTAAGGCGCAAGGCATTTTCGCTCACCGTGTTGAAAAGCAAGCGTATCAGGCCGTCCTTGTCTGCACCATGGCGCAGAAGCTCGGCAACGACTTCAAACAGCTCCGGGTCGGAACTGTTATAGGCAAAACCGCCGGTGTCGGTGAGTATGCCGGCCAGCATGAGAGTAGACGCAACAGAGTCAATATAAGGCAATAATTCCAGACGGCAAAGCACCCGGAACAGCACGTAGCACGTAGCGGCCATTTCAGGCTGCGATATGGCTATAGTGGTGAAATCGACCGGATTTTCGTGATGGTCTATCATCACTTTCGGGGCGCGGGCGGCAAGCAAGGCATCGGCCATGCGGTCGACACGCTTGGGGTCGTTGAAATCAAGACAGAATATAAGGTCGGCCTCGCGCAGCAACGTGCGGGCGAAGTCGGGATGCTTGCAGGCATCCACAAGTTCCTTCGCTTCCGGCAGCTGCATAAGCAGCGAGGAAGTGGCATCAGGGATGATGCATCGGGCTTCCTTGCCCAACGCGCCGAGTACATGCGCAAGAGCCAGCGACGCCCCCACGGCATCGCCGTCAGGCCCCACATGGCATATTATGGCTATTTTGCCGGCATCGGCTATAAGATGGCGCAGGCGGCGCACAGTCTCGTCTTTTATTATGCGGCTTATCATTGCGGTGAATTATTCCGCAAAGATAAGCAACATTTCGCAATTACGAGAGACGGAGCACCTCAAAAAGGCCGCCGGCGCCGTTTTCCTTAATTTTTTTTAAGACTGAGTATTTGTCTCGTTTGTCATTCCGTGCCCAGCTTGGCCGCCCAGGCCGATATTCGCGAATCGGTGAGTTCGGCGTGGTTGACGTTGTCAAGCATAAGACCGTAGTACACTCCCGGAGCTATTTCCGCTTCCGTTTCTTCAAACACGTAGCCGCGGCCGTCGTATTCGCCTATCAGACGTGCGCCGGTGTGGGCAAGCGACTTGGCCATGTCGCCAACGGCGCTGCAGAACGTATGGCTCATAGTTTCGTCGCCCGTACCGAAAAACGCGAGTTTGTGTCCCTGAAGGTCAAGCACGCGTGCTCCGTCGACGAAATCTTCCATGTAAGGCTGCATGTCGCCGGCGCCATAGGTGGGCGACCCGAGGATGCACACTTCATAATCGCCAAGGCGAGACGGAGCCGTCTTTGCCACGTCATGAATGTCCTCCGCTTCCACTCCGAGCGCAGCGGCTATACGGCGTGCGGCATCGGCGGTGTGGCCTGTGCTCGACGCATAAAAAATGCCATATTTTTTCATTGTCCCTTTGATTTTTAAAGTTTATTGTAAAACACACCGCCGCGCCTGCTTGTTCGGACAAATTCTCCTCTGCGAACGCTCAAATATCACGCATGCCGACTTGTTTTGACAAAGAGGATTGACAATAAACAGGCCGAAACCACTTTGGTTTCGGCCTGTTTATTGTCATGAGCGTCTCTATAAAGCGCGTTTATTCTTCGGATGCATCTTCGTTGACGGATTCAAGCGCAAGAGCGGTCAGGCTTTTGTCGGATTTTTTCTCATCCTTAAGAATCGAGCGCAGCAGTTTTGCTACGTTGGCCTCCTGCATCGCGTCGGCGAAAGCTGCGAGTGTCCCGTATGTGGCTATTTCATAATGCTCTACTTTCTGAGCCGCAAGGATCAACCCTGCATCGCGTATAGCAGAACCCTTTTCAGTATCGGATATTATGCTTTCCGTTTCTGAAATAAGACCTTCCATGGCATCGCACTTTTTAGTCTTCGGCTTTTCGCCCATCAATTCAAACACTTTTTCGAGTGTTGAAATCTGATTTTCAGTCTCCGACATATGTGCCTCGAAAGATGCGGCCAACTCTTTTCCGGTCGCGGCTTTACGCATTTTCGGAAGTGCTTTGAGGAATGCTTTTTCGGCCCACAGAATGTCTTTAAGCCCGTCAATGAAGAACTCGCGGAATTCCTTTCCGCTTTTTTTATTTTCGGCGGTTACGTCTGCGGAAGTTTTTGTGCCGGCCTTAGAATCAGCCACATCTTTTTTCTTAGTTTCCGCCTTTGCTTTAGCGTCCTCTTTGGAGGACGGAGTTTTTTTCTTGGCTTTGGTTTCCATAATTAAAAGTTTTTGGCAGTTAAAATTTACGACAAGATAATCGTCGAATTGTTAACACGTTATGTTGTATGGTTAAAAACAAGTGTTTTTGAAAAATGGTTTTTAAACAAATCCCAACATATTCTAAAATGTCGTTAACTCCAATTACGCTTTTAAATCAGATCCACAGCACGGGCAGACGGCTGAAAATCAATTGATTTTCAGCCGTCTGCCTATTTGATTATGCTATTTATATGCGTCAGGGTAAAAGTATTTTTTCTGTCGCACTGCCTTGGCGGCGGATGTATGCGCCATGCTGCGGATTTTGAACGCGCACGCCGCTCATGTCGTAATATTCCTCGTGGGTAGTGTCGCTCTGGACGTCTGTGATTCCTGTGGAAGTAGATGGCGTAACAGAAACAGGCGCATCAAGATGATGCGTGACGGAAGCGCTGCCGTCGGCATAGTTTGCGCTTATTCCTACATTCAGACGGCATGGCTGTCCGCTTTCAAGTCCGTCCAGCACGGCCTGCCCGTTCAGTTCGTAAGTATTTTCATCATTGTCAGATTCACGAAGAACAGTATTTTGCTGAGAATCTGCAAATGTGTTGCGGTCGAATGTATAGCTACAATATTCTTTTCCGGTGTCGGAGTCGTGGGCGGTTATCGTGAAATCGCGGACACCATTGTCGTTGTTCACTTTAAGCATAAAGTTCATTATGGCGTTGCTGCCCGTGGATTTCACTTCGTCGACAGACAGCTCCATTGAGAACTGTTTTTCTTCCGGCGATTCGTATGTAATGGTGGCAGAGCTGATATACAGGAATTTGCCGTCAGGATGTTCGAACAGCATTGTCACGAACGGACTGCGGCCTTCCCATCCGGATGAGTTCGGCGCATTTCCGCAGTCTTCGTCCACCCATGAGCCCCATATGTAAGGCTGGGCCTGCTGGTACAGGGACTCGTCGGTCTGTATCTCGAACTCGATTTTTGTGATGAAATGTCCGTCAAGGCTGTATATTTTGAACTTGTTGAAGGCTGCAAACCGCAGGCACTGGAGGCGCTCGCTGTAGGCGGGATTGGTGCTCGAACAGACATCGTCTTTTTCCAAAAGGAAACGGAAGCCTTCGGCATTGAATTCTATGGTTTCGTCAGTGACGGTTTCGGCTATGTGCTCGGAAAAAATTATTTCTTTGGTGACAAGATTTTCCGCTCCGGTTTCTTGCGCTGCTATGCCGTTTGCCGCTCCTGCAAGCAGAAGCAGCATGGCGAATGTGTGTCTCATGGTACAGGTATTTTATTGTTATGTTGATTTTATCCAAGCAGCTCCACGCCGATACCGGGACGGTCGGGCAATACGACTTTGCCATCGACAATGTGAAGGCCGTCGAACCGGTCGTTGGAGATAAGAAGATTGCCGTCGAGGTCGGCCCAGTCCACCATGGGAGAGAGCTGCGCGGCCGCTGTCACGGCGCAGCTTGTCTCCGTCATGCATCCGAGCATCACCTTCATGCCGAGGGCGCGTGCGAGTACAGCCATTTTGTAGGCCTCATGCATGCCGGTGCTTTTCATCAGCTTTATGTTTATGGCGTCGTACACGCCATGGGCGCGCTGCACGTCGGGCAGACGCTGCAGAAATTCGTCGGCCACGAGCGGTAGCGGCGAGCGCTCACGCAGCCACGCAGTCTCGTCCACCATCTCTTTCGGCATCGGCTGCTCGACGAACAGGCATCCACGCTCGGCAAGCCAGTGGCACATCTCAAGCGCATGCTCTTTTTCGCTCCAGCCCTGATTGGCGTCCACGCATATGGGCACATCGCTGCTGCGCCGCAATGCCTCGACTATTTCTTTGTCGTGGCCTACACCCATTTTCACCTTCACGACACGGAAAGGCCGACATTCGTCGATTTCCTTCTGCATCTCTGCGGGGTCGGACTGGTAGCTGATGGTGTAGGACGTATTGGGAGTGTTGTCGGGATTAAGTCCCCATATTTTGTACCACGGCTGTCCCATTATTTTGCCCAGCAAATCGTGCAGGGCAATGTCTACGGAGGCCTTTGCCGCACGGTTGTCCGGAGCCACAGAGTCCATGTAGGCGTGTATGTCCTCGATACGGAACGGGTCGGAGAACTGGCCGAGGTCAAGACGCGACAGGAAAGCGGTCACACTCTCGACGCTTTCTCCGAGGTACGGCGGCATAGACGCCTCTCCATAACCTATCAGGCCGTCGTACTCAAGCCGCACCTGCACGCCCGGCGTCGTGGTGCGCTTGTTCTTGGCAAGATTGAAAGCATGGCGCAATTTCAGTTCGTAGGGCTGAAAACTGAGGTTGAGGCAGCCTGGACGTGCGGCCGTACGTGTAGGCTCGCCGAATGCGGAGAATGAAATGGGTGATATGGCCAGTGCTGTGCCTAAAAAGGATGTGCGTAGAAAGTTGCGTCTGTTCATGGTTTGCGGATGGTTTGGGCAGAGGTTAAGGAAGGTCGAAATACCAGGGATGTCCGGCGGCACGTGTGATGCCGTCGGAGCCTTCATGCCCGTGGATGCGCACGGCATGAAGAAATGGTGTGGTGAGGTACATGTCAGATGCGGGGTCAACGCTGTTGCGCTTCACACGTCCTGACGAGTGGACATAATTGCCGTCATGGTCGTATATGGCCACATGCGTTACGCGACGGGTGTCGGCATTGCCGAAGAAAAGCAGGTCGCCGGCGCGGCATTCGCGCCAATTGGCAGCTTCGATACGGCTTCCGGTAAGAGCCTGCTGCGATGCGTCGCGCCGCAATATTATGCCGTTGGCCAGATAGCCCGTCTTTGCAAGTCCGGAGCAGTCGAGTGTCTTGACGGAAGTGCCGCCCCACAGGTATGGAGTGCCTTCCATCGAATATGCGGTATTGAGAATCAGTTCGGGGTTGAAATCCTGCGATGCCCACTTGCCGATTTCTGTGAAAGCTGAAGCATCGGCCCAGCCTGTGCGGCCGTCAGGCAATGTAATCTCCACACGCCCGTTTTTCTTATTGGCGAGTGTACCGGCCACAATGTCGCCGAGCACAAGGTCGGTCACGGCATCGCGCAGGCCGGAAGCTTGCGGCGTCGTATAGGCCCGCAGCTGGACGGGTGCTGTGACCACAAGGCGCGGCGAGCGGCGCCATGCCTGCATGGCGCTGTCAGAGAGCAGTACCACCGAGGGCATGTTTGTGTAGGCGATGTAGCCGTCAGGACTTTGTACGCGCAGCCATTCGTCGCCTACGCGTTCGAGCACGCGCAGCGGCATGCCCATAAGCGCCTGCGAGGCCATTTCGGCCGCATGGGCAGGCCGTGTGCGCATGCATGCCACGGAGATTCGCGGCAACGCCCACAACGTGTCGGCGTACACCTCCACATTATTTGTGTACGACATGCCGCGCGAACGCAGGCTGTCGGCCACGGCGGCAAGCACAGCAGGCTCGCTTGTGGAGCCGTAAAGGGTGATTGTCCCGTCGGCACTCTGCCGTGCATCGATGTCGGCCACGACCTGTCGGCGGTCGGGTGCAAGTATGGCCTTGACATTGTCTATGACCCGGCATGCGATGTCGGCCGGACGTTCCACGGGTGTGCATTGGAGCACCTCCATGCGACGGCGGAAACCGGGGTAATATATGTTGCCGCGCGAGCACTCGAGTTCGCCGGCCTGCTGGTCGACAGTCTCGCTGCGCACAAACCTCTTGGCCGGCAGAAGCGGACCGCACACGCCTGAGTTAGCCGCCATTCGGTAGGCGTCGATGCCGGTAGAATAAAATTTACGGGCACGGGGGCCGGAGGCATTGTCGTAGCGTCCGAACGACACATCGACGGGCACCCACCCTACACCTTCAAAGTACACTTCGGCCCAGTCATGGTAGTTTACTTCGCCGGGGTGCATCATCCATCCGCTTTCCCAGCGTGCAGGCACTCCGAGCGTGCGCATAAGCGAAATGTAAAGCAGTGACACCTGGCCGCAATCGCCATGGCCTTCGTCGATGACATACTGCGGGATACACTCTATTGTGCTGTATTCGCGCGCGCCGGCCCATGGATAGTGGTGATAGATGTAGTCGTAGACGAGCTCGCTTTGGCGCAGCGGATTTGTCTCCGCGCCCACGATGGCGCGAGCCATCGAGTCAAGCCGCACTATATGCGGCGCTTCCATAGCGGTATAGCGGCGGTAGGTCTCGCTTTCAGTATCGTAGGGCCGCATGTCGGCGAGTATCTGTTCCGGGTCGAAATATTCCGCCGACGCCGTGTATTCGACGGTCATGTCGAAGTGCGTGTCACGTCCGTCGGACACAGGCCGCTCCATATACACACTGCGGTGCGGACTCGCCGACGGGTCGGAGATGCTGTGGGCGGCCGGGGTGGTAGCGATGACGCGGATGTCGCTTTGACGCTGCGAAGGACGCGGCACAGGCAGCCACAGGCGCAAAGTGTCGCCGGCAAGCGACTCGTGGTACGGCACGTCCACGCTATAGCGGTAGCGTATACGGCGCGCGGAGCCAGTGCCGTCGAGCACACTGTCCACATAGGCTATACGCGCAGCGGTAGCGGGCGATGTGCGGCCGACATATCCCCCGTTCATTGACGGATTGACAAGACCGAGATTGCGCGGGGATTTCGCATGCATGCGCTCCTGGCCTTCTATCCGGCGCACTTCCACATAGCCTCGGCGGGCAAAATCGCGTATGTCGGCATCGGTGACGCCCGGATGACGACGTTTGATTTCCCAGCTTCCCTCTTTGTAGGTAAGGGAGAAGTCGGAGCGTATGCGTGATTCAATGGCTGCCGCCGAGTCGGCTTCAAGCCATGAAGGTGTGGCAGCGGAAGCATATGCGGCTATAGCGCCGAGCACTATGCTTGCTATCGTGTGTCGGTGCGTCATGGTATCGATAATGTTATTGCAGAATTATTTTGCCGAACGAATCACGATGGTGGAAATCCGGACGGGGAGTGTTTATAGGGTTCCAGCTCAGGAAGTGCGGTTGGGAGGTGGCGGAAGCGCATTTGTAGAAGTTGCCGCGCATTTCTATAGCATGGTCTTCGTAGCGCACGCCTATCAGATCGAGAGGGATTATGGCGAGGAGATTCCATGAGAACAGCCCCTCAAGTTCGCGGAACGGACGTGAACCGCAACTGGCCGTACGCTGCACGCGCGCCAATTCGTCGGGAGTAAGGCGCACCGGGTTTTCACGCACCATACGGTGCGACGCATTAAGCGTGCCGATACAGTTGAACTCAAAATTCCAATATTCGCCTCCGGCTCTCGGCTCCACGAAAAACTCTACGCAGGAATCCTGGCTGACGGGACCGAGGTCTTCATACACTTCGGCGCGAAGATAATTGGTGCGCGAGAAGAAGTCTATATACAATGCCGTTCCGCTGTGCGCCACAGTGAACGACGAGAGCGGGCGGTACGGATACTCGCGTTGCCAGTTCACACTGTTTATGATTCGTCTCGGCGCACGGGCTTCGAGCAGCGCGATGGCGTCGTCAGGCGACAGGCAGCCGTCAAGTTCGGCGATATGTGGTATAAGCAGGGTTTTGTTCCGGTCCATGTGTCAGAAGATATAGTCTTTGATTGCAAGTCCTACGCCGGCGGCCGCCATGATTATGAGAATGGCGGCTATGATGCGGTTGAAAAGCCACAGAGAGCGCACGTTAAAGCGTCGGCGCAGCTTGTTGACAAGCCATGTGACTCCTCCCCACCATGCCATGGCTCCCGCAAGGATGCTCAGATAGGCAGTGAAATAATGGTGCACACCGAACTCCGGCAGGATGAAATTGAAGCGTGCGAAAAGACCTATGATGAAAAAAAGTATGAGCGGATTGCTCACCGTAAGCAGAAAACCGCTTACGAGATCGCCCCAATAGCTTGTGCCGCCGCGTGGCGCCGTTTCTCCCGGGGCGGCTTTAAGCGAACGTGTAGGGTTTTTACGGAACAGATACAGGCCGAACGCGGCCAAAACAATTCCGCCCACCACCTGGAGCAGAAGCTGATGGCGATCGATAAGGTCGGTTATGAAGCTTATGCCGAAGCCTGTAAGCAGGCAGTAGAGCAGGTCGCTCACACTCGCTCCGACCCCCGTAAACAAGCCCGGCCAGCGCCCTTTGCTGAGAGTGCGCTGGATCACAAGCATGCCTATAGGCCCCATGGGCGCCGAAATCAGCACGCCGATGAGGAAGCCGCGCGGCAGTATGTAAAGCATCTGCTCCATTGCTCGGAAAATTCGTCGTCAATATCAAGCAAAGTTAGCACTTTTTTCATTAAAGCCATAGTTTGAAAAGTGCAAAAAACGCAAAAACTGCCCAAAAACACAAAAAACGATGAAATATGCTTTTTGCAGCTCTAATTCGGCACACACCATATTCATGTGGAGAATATTTCAGGCAACAGACAGGAAACAGCAAAATATCGGACGACTATAAATTAAAGAATAATGACAATTTTGTTGTGGAACCGGCAAAACCCATTTCAACACATAAACGTTATTTGTTGAAAATGATGCAGCTATGGGCGACCCACATATAGAACGACAATTGAGACCGGCACAGACCGACAAAAGAAATTAAAAAAATCCAGGCATCTACATATCAGATTACACTCGATTGATTATTTCCAATACGTGATGTGATGCTGTACATGTTAATATCGCACTTAGTTATCCGTTTTTTTAGTAGATGAGATAAACAAAGAACTTGCCCTGAACCCCGACACTCTATTTTATCTTGCCAGTGACGATATGGAGATAAAAAAGGAATTCAAGGAAAAATTTGGCGACCATATCATAGTCTCTATTCTCAGCAGTGACCGGGGCTCATCACAAGGAATCAAGGATGCTTTTACCGAATTGCTCGTCCTGTCACGTTGCCGTCTCCTGCTCGGCTCGTGGTGGAGCTCCTGCTCAATGTCGCCCCCCCCTCTTAGGTGATGTAGAGCTTAAACAATTGAAAATAGAGTAATCACTTCTATGACCTGTTACCCGAGAGTATTCTCATTCCTTTAGGAAAATATCTGTTCAATAACAGATAGGTCAAGAACGAAATTCCAAATAGTGACAGGAAAGTAAGCAGATATGAGAGAAGTGAACTGAGTATAGTATTATATCCGACAATACGCAGCCAGAATTTTAACGTGACTGAACAGAAACACTGGTGAAAAGCATACAGAAAGAATGTTGAAGAACACAATTGCCGCCCGGTGACCGTTGTTGAAAAACCAACCAACCTGCATGATAAGAGGTATAAAAAGCAGAATCCGGCCTGAACTTCTAAACAGAGTCCAATCATGTCAGTCACTTTATCACCTATGAACCAAAATCTTACAATGGCTATAGCAAGATAGAGAATACCTGAAAAAAGCATTATGCCCGACTTATTATTGAATTTGTCGGGAGAGAGTCCGTGTATACCAACAGCAGCTCCTGATATAAACCATTCTATACCATGCAGGTCAATGTCAAAGATAAGTTTGATAAAGAACAATAGAATAACCGACCACCATTTCCACGCTATTAACCTCACTATCGGTGTCAGTATGACAAACACCATCAGGTTTCTGACAAACCAGAATGCAAACGCATAGGGATAACCATCGGCTTGTTCAATATATACAAAACCCTCCAAAAATCTGCCCCAGTGTATCGTATCGTTTTCTATGATACCAAGTCCCGGGAAGTTGAGAAACAAAACTTTTATAATGAACAGGGCCGCGCAAAACAGATCCCATATCATATACGGTATAAACAGTGTCTTGAACCGGCTTGATAGTTTCTTTTTATAAACATCGGCTGTAAAATTATCAACACCATAGAAAAACAGATACCCCGAAATAATAAAGAAAGATGGAACGCACACCTGCATTAACGAGGTGATGAAATTCACGATTTCAGGCCCGTATCCGTTAAATCCTGATGGCGTAAGATGATAGATGTTACTGTGTATAAATACCACACCCATAATTAATATGAACTTGAATATGGGAATGGTTTTCAACCGGTGTTGTGAAGAAAGTATCATTTCTTATTCTCTTATGCGTCCGACTTATACCCCAAAATTTGATGTTTTCAAATTTTTGTCATCTACTTAAGTTGCAAAGTTCAATATATCTTTGAGCAGGTGATTTACGATAGATATTGAGATGCCGCAGCAAAACCATCTTGAATAATGACCGATATTCATTCAGTAGATTTGGTAACCGAACGGCAATAAAATCTTTTAGAGGCACTTTCAGGATTTCGCTGTCGGTTCCGGCTATAATCGACATTTCCGATTGTTCGCCATATAAAGAACAATGAAAATCAGTTATTAATTCGCCGGGAAACGCAAAGTTGGCTACTGCCTCGTCGCCCGCAGTGTTGGTGGTGGTTAATTTGAAATAGCCCGAAACAACCAATGCGGCATATCGCGCCACAGTTCCTTGTTGGATAAAAATATCTTCTTTCTGATAATGGCAAGCGCACCCTTTCTCGCGGAAAAAATCTGTTATCTCCTCGAGGTTCAAGTTGTCGAGATAGGAGTTAAAGCGAGCCATCGGATAAAATTTATACGCAAAATTAGTGAAAATCGACGAGATAGGCGGCACGATTATAGGAAAACTTCGAGGCCGTTTATGCGGAAAATGC
>OFGE01000327.1_pt1 | contig 54545 bp, 47 predicted proteins | sample 1521681 | NCBI WGS metagenome assembly OFGE01 (sample SAMEA3504093, study PRJEB24116) | mouse gut metagenome | biome: mouse gut; feature: mouse-associated habitat; material: faeces | place: Denmark | collected 2011 | reverse complement strand
AATTGAATTTCAATAATTTCAAAGTACTCTTATGCTTTTTTAGTGGACACTAATGAGAGAATCTTATGTTATGTATTAGATTGTAATGACCGACTCTACGGTCATTTGTATTTACATTTTCAATGCAAAATTACGAATTTTTCACGGATTGACCAATTCGCTTATTTGAAATTTATGTCAATACCGTATTTCTTAATCTTGTTCTGGAGGGTATTACGGTTGATTTTCAGCAAGTCCGCTGCTTCCTTGCGCCGACCTCCCGTTTGTGTCAAGGCAGCGATGATGCGGTCCCTCTCGTCACCGTCATCCCTTAGAGCGAACCGTGGAGGAGGTCCGTTTCCGGGATTGTCAAAGTCCAGGTCCTTTGCTGTTATCACATCTTGGGTTGCCTCGATTGCCGCTATCCTCACGGCATTTTTCAGCTCCCTTATATTGCCCGGCCAATCATAGACAAGCAGTTTCTTTTTCGACGGATTATCAAACCCGGTTATCTCCAGCTTGAGCTCCTCTGAATACAGGTCTAAGAAAAACTCTGCCAAAGGGATGATGTCGTCACGGGTGTCCCTTAACGGCGGTAGCGTGATAACGTATTGTGACAGTTTGTAATGAAGAAACGAACCGAACTTGACTATCTCTGAATTGGTATGCAGTTTCTTGTCTGCGATACTGATGAATCGGATGTCATATTTCTCGGTCTTCAATATCTCTGATATGATATTCAGTATATCGGGACTAATGAAATGGAAATGGTCGATGATGAGGGTGCCTCCGGTTGATTTCCTCAACATCAGTTTCAGGTCCTCATAAATACTCGCAGCATCGAAATACTGGTGCTGAAGGACGAGGGCATCTATGATGGCGCAGGGTTTGTATTTTCGGTCGCTCTGACGGTAGATTTCCTCCGCGAGCGGCTCCTTGCCGACTCCGTTTTCTCCGACTATAAGGATGTTGAGATTTGTACGTGCTATCTTCCTTACCTTTTCCAATATCAGACGGTATTCCTCGCTTTGACGGGGAAATATCGGATTCTCCGGAGTAGTCAATGTGTTTTCGGCCGCGTACTTTTGAACTGTCTCAACCAGCGTTTTGTCGAGTGCCTTATATTGGATGATGTCGATTGCCCTGTGTCCGCGTAAAATCTCGTGTATCTGTGTAGCGTTATAACCGTCAATGATTCCTATTGCAGGATGATTTATGCCGTGCAGTTTCAACCAATCAATGAAATCCGTCGCGGTACCGTCGTTAAGGCGCATTGCCGTGACGATGACCGCGCCGGGTGGTAACTTCGCCGCCTCCGTTTTCCCGCTCTCGAAGCTCTCCACACAAACTGGGTCATATCCCGCCTTCATAAGAAGATTGGACATGACCCTGCTATCGGATACGGAGGCATCTACAATCAAAATCTTGTTCATTGCTTTGATTCTTTAGTCTTTTAAACATTATATAATAATATCTTTTAACAACAGCTCCCGACATCTCGCCGGGAGCTGTTGGAAATGCTATTAAATCTTTTCTACACACCAAATCAATATTGGATGTTTATTCCGCCATTGTTAAATTTAAACCTTTTCAAAAACATATCTACAACTTATATCCAAAGGAGATGAATATACTATGGCTTAATTCTCTTCGAGGAACATAGAATTTTATATTATTTCCCAATATTACATTTCGCCTGCAGGAATAATAATCAAAGTTGGAAATACCATAACCAACACCTAAAATGAATCGGTCAAAGGAAAAGTTAATATTAAATCTACTATTCCAATAAAACCAATTTAAACCATTATTCTTAAATTCCCTATATGCAATAGTTGTCCCCATATTCCCATTAAATTCTCTAATTTCATATGTAAGGGAGTTGCTAAATGGGCAAGCAAGGCTGATTCCTGCTGATGTTTGTAACCATAGATGCATATCATCACAAGTATTCAACCATAAGTCTGGTGTTCTGAGTATAATGGCAGGCTTGAAAACTATCCATCCTATATTTCGCTCATTATTCGTTAATTCGGCCTCATGTCCATCTATTATAGCTTGTCGGTTTGGTTGGTTATATTGTCTGGTAAGCTCGATGCCAAAAGAAATTCCCGAAAGTTTATGAAAATGCCATAACATTTCAGGCTCAATGATCCAAGCTTGCTCATTTGCATAAATACCTCCATGGACATTTGCGGAAAATCGATTAGGCACATTATCTCCTTTGAGTTCAAGAAAACAAATGCCTAAAACGAAAATGGATAATAGCAACTTCTTCATTCTATTTATGAATTTTTTTTGGTCGACCGCCCAAGACAAAACCTACTGCAATACTAAAATTATTATACCCCTTTCTGCAGATATTGAACTGTCCTGTAATCCTTATGTGCCTAATAATTTCAACGCCAACACGTGGTGCAAACAGCATAGAGACACCTTTTGACGGAAAATATCTATCTCCGACAACATCATTGAAAGCAACCCCTAAAGCACATCCAAAAAATGGATTAAAAATTCGACCTTGACGAATATTATAGTTAGTTAAAGCGGCAAATGAAAGGGTGCGATTAGTTTGCCACCTGTCATAGTTATCGCTATAGAGATGATTATATCCATGTCTGGCTGTGGAAAGGGCAATCATAAGACCGCAGTCCCATTTGGTGTTAGGGAAATTATAACGACCTTCAATACCAAAGGCTCCACTGATTTGAGTATTACTTCTATGATAGGATTCCAAAGGGAGTGTCAATCCTCCGAATATTTCTCCTTCAAATCGTTGGACCAACAGTTCAGAAGCGGTTACACTTATTGGCATAACCAATGCTAAGACCATTAGATAATATACGATTCTATTCATATTGATATCAATTAGTTGGATAAAAGATGTAACATTATACTTTCTCCGTTTGAGTACGGATATGGCATAAAACATAGAACAAGTAATAATATTAAGAAAATAGCTACTATCACAACTGTACCCCATCTAACAAGAGAGGATGGAACTTCGCCTAAAAGTTTTTGTACTTTCTCAGAGCGCAATTCTATATCATTGTTCTTTCGTTTAGTTTTCATTTGATTGTTAGTAAGGTTTAGTAGTCATATACTAAAAAGTATATGACTACTAAACGGTTGTTGTTTTCTATTTATCACTATTCTTAGTTATACGTGCGGCGAGCCATTTACCATCGTATTTAATGGCGCCAAATACCACACCTCTGTATAACTCAACACCATCATTACCACTAAATGCAACTTTTACAAGCTTAATGCTTGATCCAAGTGAGAAGCCGAACTCATAAGTGCCGGGGAACCATTTTGCATAGAATTTAGTTTCCACTGATTTCTTTTTTGTATGACCTTCAGAATACGGACCATATATTACATATGTGTCCTTATTGTTAAAAGCCATGAGTCCGGCTCGACTTTTATCATTATTAATAAGCCCTTTTACCATTCCGGTTGCCTTGTTCCATGCGAAATTCAAACCAGCGTTAAATGCCTTATTTAAATCATTGGTTGTGAAATCGTAATTTACATAAGGAATGGTAAATAGTAGTACGTTATTTTTCCCGTAAGGAAACGGATTCCATGCATGTGTCGGATATTCGTTCTTGTTATTAAACGGATTAGTAAATTTAGGTAGAGATGGCTGTGGCATTGTGTATTTTATAGTCACTGTTTCCCATCCTTGAACCATTTCTTGAGCCTTGATATTCCACCAAATACCACAGACTTTTTTCTGCATTTTAAGTTTAGTCCCAATATTTGCATATACAATGTAATTTTGGTCATAGAAATTCATAGTAAGTTTTTTCTTTTTATTGAATTTCTTAATAGCAACTACATTTCGTCCCCAGATTCCAGTCCAAGTGCGATGAAGCCAGTTGCCATCGCCTTTATCATAGTAATTTATGTCACGAATGTCATTCATAGGTATTACAGTTCCGTTGCTGAGTGTTATGCCATTAGAAGAAGACGTGCCTGTTGTATTACCTCCATTTGATGATCCTCCACCGGATGAATTTCCGCCGGTTGAACCTCCGCCGGTGTAACCGCCACCGCCACCATCAACAAGTCGGTCCTCAAACTGAACAAGTTGGTACTGAATCGGTCTGAAATCGACATTTGATGCGACCCTCATTGGCTGTCCTTCATTTTCGGGAGTAACCTGAATAGTAGATGTTACCGATTCGATAGATCTTAAATCAGCAGCATGGGAGACATCAGTATATGCAACTCCATTGGGAACATATTTGTAAACCGTCTGTCCAACCTGAATTTCTCTATCGGCATTAAGAAGTTGTGCAAACTGAATGTCTGCAATTACAGAGTCTGACGGACAAAACTCCAACTCTTCTTCGTCATTCGCTATTGAATCCAATTGAATAGGAGTCAACGATGCTATGACTTTTTGACGATTTGCCTCAACCAGAGAAACAAATGCCTCCTCATTGTTTGAGAGTGTAGCCGATGAAACGGCACGACTAGCAGGTTGAATACCATCGCCCATTTGGGCAATGAGCAGTTCGATTTCTTCGGGAGATGATGCAACAATTCTTTGCATACCCTCCTGCACGTTTTGAGGATTCTCAGCCGGTATATTTTCCTGCTCCGGCTGAATGACATTATCCTGACATGCTGTCAAGATAGCCACTCCCGCTAAAAGAAAAATAAATTTCTTCATCTTTCTAAGATTTAAAATGTTAACAATATGGTTTATTATAATTAAGTTATTGATTTTGTTGCCGTACTTAAATTTCGATACAATGAATGTTATTTCAAGATTGCGGAGGCTGCGCCTGACTGTTCACCTATTTCATTGCCGCGTTGTACTTTCTTTCCATAGCCGAATGTGTAAGTGGCTGTGAAGTTTATGCGAGGGTGTGATGATGTGCCGATAATCGTCTGACGCTCGTTATAATATGGTGAAACTGTTGTGTTGGTCGCACCGTCCCAGCCTTTATTGAAGAAGTTGGCTGCCATTACGCGCAGATTCCAATTGGCGTTTGCCCAACCGAAAGTCACACTATGGAAATTCCGATCTTTATTTATCCGGGGAGAAGCAGTAAACATGCTTTTCTTAGGACTCTCGTAATAGGCTTGAAAATAGAAGCTGTCGAGATAATAGCTTGCCTGAGCCGTAACCCGGAACGAATTGCAGTTATCGTCGAAAATGCCGGTTGATTTGTAGAATGATTGACTGGGATTGACGTAGAGCTGGAGTTTTCCGTTGAGTAGTTTCCAGTTGGCAGCCAATCCAATCTCACCGTTGAGATAATCACCGTCGTTGATATATGACCGTAACAGGGCTTTCCCATCCTGATATGGTGTATAGACAAGCAACTGACGGTCATACATACCAAAATAGCGTCCGTAGGCACTCATGCCGAAAGCATTTGACGGCATCCAAGTATATGCGAGGTTTACTGTTGTGTGTCTACAATTGTCCAATAATGGATTGCCGGTAATATACATAAGTTCATTCTCTCGGAGTAAATCTGAAGATTTCTCCGATATGCCGGGGCTGTTTGTAGCATACTGGAAATAGGCGGAGAAACTGTTTCGCTGATTCGGGACGTATCGCACATTTATGTGTGTGAACGGATACGTGTCACTGTTCGTCTTACCATTTATATCGCTGTTTTCCCATGCGAAACCGGCATCAAGGTTAACTGATATTTTCTGTGTCTGGAAATTATAGCCGACCATTCCTGCGGCAAACGCGTTATGGAATTTGTCCCTATATCCGTTGTCGTCGGTGTATTCAAGACGGTTGATGTTGTCACCACCATTGCCTCCTAACATTACGGAATGTTTTTGCCCAAAACTTTTTCGGATATACAAATTCAGACGATAGTTGTAAGCATCCTCTTTAGCATGGCGGTATATCGTGGGCTGAGATGATGCCGCGTAATCGGTATAGTCATTGCCGTGGGTATAGTTGAACGACGGCGAGAAATCAATCGAAAATTCCTTTGGTAAAGCGAAGAAATATGTTCCTGAATAAGCGACAGAATTGGAACGGTTCGGATTCTTTCTGCCAAAAGAATATCCCTGAGCTGAATTTGGCGAATACTCCAGTTTGCCGGAATATTCATTGGTTGGCACGCCTAAGTTTGTAAACGCAAGCAGATTGCGTATCTGAATCTTGTTGCTGTTGTAGGTGGCGCGGAAAGTAACGGGATATTGATTCTGCTTATAGTGTGATGATTCAAGAGTCTCCTTGCGTGTTACGGAATATTCCTTACCGTCGTTATCAGTAAGACGGTAGATGCCCTCAGTCGTGTTGCCAATATGATGGTTGTTCCAGTTATTGGCACCGGCATACAGGTCGTATGTCATCTTCTTGTAAGTGAACTTCGAGAAGAAGTTGACACGGCTCGACAGACCCACAAGGAAATTTTCATTTGCTGTGATTTTGGTATAACCGCCGTAAGCGTATTCCTGCACTATGATATTGATTACTCTCTCTGCTCCACGAAAACGAGGGTCGGTAGGAAATTCCAGATATTCCACACGCCTCACATCCGCTGTGCGCAGTCCCTCCATTTCCTCTTTTGAGGCTTCAAGGAAGTTGATGTAAATGGCTACGTTGCCGCCGACATTGTCTGTCACGGTCTCATCAATCGGATTTATCCTTATTTGGGGAATAGCCATCTGCCGGAGAAGATCCACTGCATTTTGAGCCGCATTCTTCTGCTTACCCGTAGGTGTATATGTTGACTTTGCTGACGAGGTGCGTTGCATCTGCGCTTGCACAACTACTTCATTCAGCTCTTGTGTCTTTAACGTGTCGGCATGTTCCTGAGCATACGATGATAAAAAGATTGTCATAGGCACAAAAACAGATACCATTATCCTTTTTACAAATATTGGGTGATTCATATTTATTATTGGGGTTAGAGTTTATAATTTAGTTTCCTAATTCAAGCTGGTTTTTAATGAGTTTATAGTATGCCCCTTTTCTCTTTATAAGAGTTGCATGGTTCCCAGATTCAACGACCTTTCCGTCATCGAGGACTATAATCTGATCTGCGTTCTTGACAGTAGATAGACGATGAGCAACAACAACTACAGTTCTTCCTTTGTAAAACTCATCAAGATTTTCGACAATGGCACGCTCATTCTTTGCATCGAGGGCATTTGTCGCTTCATCGAGAAAGATGAAATCAGGATTCTTATATACAGCTCGTGCAATCAATATACGTTGTTTCTGACCTTGACTCAATCCTACACCATCGCGTCCGATTATCGTGTTGTATTTCAGTGGTAGACTCATTATATAATCATGGATATTGGCAATCCTTGCTGATTCTTCAAGTCGCTCCACAGCAATCTCGCCGTCATCGACTGCTATGTTTCGGGCAATTGACTCTGAAAATATGACACCATCCTGCATTACAACTCCACAATGACGTCGCCACCATTTGATATTATATTCTCTTATGTTTCTCCCTGCGATAGAAATCGAGCCTGAGATTACCGGATAGTAACCAAGCATCAGCTTTATCAACGTGGTCTTCCCACTTCCTGAAGCACCGACAATTGCAGTCACTTTCCCTTCTGGAATATAAAAGGAAACATCTGTTAGGGTCTTTTTAATGGCATGGGGATCATACATGAAATTGACACTGGACAGTGTTAGAGATTTTTCTGTATTAAATTCGGACACTTGATTTTCATTAATCTCTTCATTCTTACCTTCATGTATTTCATTTATTCGTTCAAGGGAAATTTTGACATCCTGCAATGAGTATATAAAAGACATTAATTGCTCTACTGGAGAGTTGAGTTGTCCTATTATATATTGAATTGCGAGCATTGCTCCCAATGTCATCTGTCCATTGATTACAGCTGTGGCTGCTAATACTGTTATGATTATGTTCTTGACCTCGTTTAAAAAGATTGAACCAGCCTCCTGAGTCTGTTGAAGTTTTAGCGACTTCATCTGTACAGTGAATAGGTCTGCTTGAGTATCTTCCCATTCCCATCGACGACGTTGTTCACAATCCTGCAATTTGATCTCCTGCATAGATGTGATGAACTGATAAGTTTTATTTTGATTCTTTGCCTGCTGCTCGAACAGTTCATAATCAAGAACCTTACGTCTTTTTAGAAAAGACGTTATCCAAACTCCATATAAAACACTACCTGTTGCAAAGACTCCAAATATCAAAGGATTGTAGATAAGCAGAACGATACCGAATATGATGAAACTTAGAAATGTGAAGATTACGTTAAGAACTTGTCCAGTGAGGAAGTTTTGTACGCGGGAGTGGTCTCCAATCCGTTGTAAAAGATCACCCATAAGCTTAGTGTCGAAAAATGACATGGGTAATTTTAGTAACTTTATGAAAAAGTCACTTACAAGAGAAATGTTAATGCGGATAGATATATGAAGGAGTAACCAACGTCGAATGAAATCAGTTGCTGTGCGCCCAATCACAATCATCAGCTCTCCTAACAAAATAAGCCAGATAAATTTAATATCGTTATTCCGTATGCCAATGTCTACAATAGCTTGGGTCAAAAACGGAAAAATCAACTGGAGTAAACAACCAAGAATTAATCCAGCTATAATCTGAATAAAATATTTTTTGTACTGAATCAAATAATTCGATAGAAATCGAAATGATCGCTTTTTGGGTGAATATGCAGTAGAATCACATATAAATTGTTCATTGGGTTCCAAAAACATAGCTATTCCTTTAGTATTAGAATCGCTGCAATCTGAAGATTTCCAATGATTTTCAAATTCAAGAATATCATAATTTATTAATCCTTTTGCGGGATCCGCAATATAAAATTTTGATTTATTCTTTACTTTATATAGAACTACAAAATGATTCTGATTCCAATGTAAAATAGCCGGAAGATTTTCATCATCCAAGTCTTCAATATCCACATTTCCTATAAATGTAGTAAACCCAATTTGTTTTGCAGCATTACTCATGCCAAATATTGAGACGCCCTCTACGGTAGGCGCACATAATTTGTCAAGAAGTTGCATGTCAATTTTTTTGCCATAAAAACGGCAAATCATATTTAGGCATGCAACGCCACAGCCCATAGAGTCTTGTTGAGCAATAAATTTAAATTTAGCCATTCTACAAATTGGTTTTATATAACAATCTGCAATTCTATTGATTCTGAACGTTGTGTTTAATCATATTAATCAAACTCTGCTCAAATTCCATATCTTGATTTTCTATCTTGCAATAAGAGTGTCCTTGTGCAAAATCTCTTGGGCATATTCCCATGCACACTGGTAAATATTTACATTTCAGACATCTCTCATTTTTAAATGATGGTTGACAATATTTTTTATCAAAATCATTTATCCATTCAATTTGACCTGTTCCTGAAATATATCCTTTTGATTTATCCTCATACAAATCATTACATGCAGTACATTTTACTGTAGAGCCATTATAGTTAACAGCACAATAGTATTTTTTATTTGCATAGCATGGGATGAAGTTTGTAACGGCATCAAACCATGACACTTTATAACCATTTTCTTCAAATAAAGTTAGCAATTCAACTCTATTCACATAGGAACTTTTGTCTATAGCTTCCTGCCATACCTTTTTTAGCGATATAACAACAGATTGACGATTCGCTGGAGTTATGAATGAATTTACCTGATTTACAATATTATACGTTAAATTCGTATGAGTGTAATTTATTCGCAAAATCATTTCTACATCCTTATTCTGCGTCAATATATTGTTTATATTGGTAAGAACATGATTGAATGTAGACGAACATCCTTTTTGAAATTTTACCTTATCATGAAATTCTCGGTTTCCATCAATCGTTATTTGAAATCGTCTAAATTTCAATTTATCCAATTGTGGTAGAATTTTACTTGTCAAATAAAATCCATTTGTAGTCGCAGAATTAAAGAATGGTATTTTAGCCTCGTTACAAATTGAAATCGCATATTCGGAAATGGGTCTGATTACTTTGTCAAAGTAAAGGAAAGGCTCACCCCCAAACCATTCAATATGTAGAGTATCAAGATCCAGATTCTCAATAACGTATTTTATATGTCTTTTGACTAATGATATTACCTCCTCGGTCATTAAAGAAGGTATATGGTCTTGAATGCAGTACCAGCACTTAAAATTACAATTAAGTGTTGGTAGAATGACCATATAATAGTCTTTTTTATTGATTGCTTTAGTGTTCTCGTTTATTACAAGCTCCAATTCGTTCACTCCGTCTTCAACGATAAAGCCTCCAGCTTGCAACTTGTCATATAGTTTTCTTGGCAGCTGAGATATGGCTGCTGGAGATTTTAGTATTTCTTTTATTTTATTGCCTAAATCTAAAGGCAATAAGAAATACTGATGAGAAAACCCATTATACCAATAGGAGTATTCATCATCCGTGATAATATAGTTATATATGCTTGACTTCATATTGATTGATTTAAATCAGAGGGCAGATGACGAATTTAATTATTGAATATGTCAATTATATTCAATGATGATTGTCAAAAATGCCCCCTGATTGATAGTTCATAGCTCCGATCTTACAGTAGATACATTATACATGATAGAATCCGGAGGACTGTTGTGTCTGTTGCCCTGTGGATGGCTGTAAAACCACTGTACATGCACAGCCAGTGGCATTATTGGGGCATTGATTCTGAATGGTCTGAGCTTCTGCTTGACCACCTCTCACTTCAAGAGCTTCTAAAACAGAAAGCTCTTTGGCTGAAAACATTAATTCTTTCTTCATTGTCGTTAAAGAAAATAATACTCCTACTCGTGTCACTTTTCGGATTCCGCGCCTGTTATACAGTCTGGTCTGTGGGATTATTGTCGACTCTAATCTTTTCTGCTTGATAATAAATGTCTTAGATTTTCAGTATGGTGTATAGTTAGGCCATAATAGTCGCTGTGGCATACCAGTTATCTGATTCAATTCTGATATAAAATACCGAATTGTCGACTCCTGAAACATACAGTATATCATCCAACGAAGTTGATGATTCTATAAGGTTGCCGTTCATGTCATATATGACAACTGTTGCATCACAATCCATTGAACTAATAATTTCGATACTTTGAGAAGCCGAGTCATAGATTATGTCTATTGTTGGAAGGCGAACCGGAGTTCTTTCACGGCCATTCATAATCGATTCGTGATTCCATTTATACACTTCTGCACGGGTTTGACCTGCGTATGCAGACATTGTAAAAAGGGAAATTGTTATCCCGATGATGAGCATTAATTTCTTCATACCATTGTTGTTTTTTGATTTGGTATCGCAAAATTACATCGAGAAAAGTTTGCAAACAGGAGAAATAGTTTGACGGTCAAATTTTTTAATTAACTATATATCAATGTATTATAAAATGGGGGGGGTGGTTTTTAATATTTATAAAATCCAAAAGTTTGACACTCCACCCATTTTTGCCTATTTTGACACCAAAGCAGAGTAATGTAACAAATCAATTGCATGGCGTTCTTTTGAATGGAGAAAAGAATAACAGCTCCTGTAGTATATTTTGCAAGAAACAATATCTAAGAAGAACTTTGCTCCGTTTGTTGATCTTTCGTTCAACAAAAGAATTATTCTTTTTGTATATTAAATCTTGCTTAACTCACTGATATAACATCCCTTTCCGAATATTTTGAGATTAAAGTTGCCCATTCACTAATCGCCAATTGATTAAGAGTGTCGTTTATGTCTTCTTTAACCGACATATAAGCAAGTTGGTATTGAGAATATAATATTCCATTATGAAGATTACAAAAAGATATATATCTTGCTAAGAGACATCTTATTAAGAATATATTATCCTCTCATTCTTGGCTATGTTGGCAAATAATAAAACGACCTCTTGATTATAAGAAGTCGTTTTTATGGAGTTTACTTTGTATATTCTCGTAAAAAAGAATCTATAGTTTCTTCATAAGATTTCGTATATGAAGCCCCAAATTTGTATCATCTTCCTTGAGGCCAAGTTTCTTACGAATATCCGTACTGGTATGGTAGTGCCGTTTTATTTGGATATATTCACCAATTTCTTTCCCCCTTAATCCTATAGCATATAAACATACATAGTTCAATTCAGACTCAGTGAGACCATGGTCTTCTAGATATTTCATGAAAGCTGGATGTGAAGCCCTAAAAGCAAGACGAGTGGAGTTCATAAAACTTTTTCGGTCCTCTGTGATTTGATTTATCCATATATCGTATGGTTTTGAGTAAGTATCATTATCCGAAATTTTAGCGGCTAACAAACCATTTAAAATATCGCTACGTTCCTTTATTGCGTCCAAGACCGGTTTTGACAGCTTCGCTTCAGTCAGCAATTCTTTCAGATGCTCACCCTCTGATTCAAGTTGAGAAATCTTTAACCGCATATTTTCCGCAGCAAGATTTTTCTTCTCAATTTCCAGTTCCGCATTATGCTTGTCAGATTCAAGTTGAGATATCTTTAATTTCATATTTTCGGTTGCGAGATTCTGTTTTTCACACTCCAACTGAGCGTTATGTCTTTCAAGTTCAAGAACAGAGTTCTGTTTTTGCAGATTTTCGTTTTCAAGTTGGAGTCGCGACTGTTCCTGTTCTGAGATAATCCGCTTGATCTTTCCTAAACGAAGTTGGTAATAAATAATACAGATAACGATAATGAGAATTAAAAGTACACATAATCCTAACCAGATTTGCATATTCTTACGTTGAATAGAATAAAGATGATTAATCTTTATTTCATGAAGTTCTTGAGCGACTGTCGTTTTTTGTGAATATATTTTTGAGTTTTCAGATTCGACGGTTGAATGGAATTTTTTATATGCATCAAGAGCTTTCTCATATTCCCCGGTTGCCTCTAAAACCTCTGGTTTAATGGAAATGTATCTAAAAGAATTCGTCTTGGGATTATCTGGGGCAATTGATTCAAAGATCATTTTTGCTTTGAGAGGTTCATTCAGATTCAGGTATCCTAAAGTGATGTCAAGTTTGGTTTCATCATCATACTGAGTGAGATCAGAAATAGATCCCAAGATATTGTTTATAACACTATCTGAATTAAAGCGAATACCATAAGTCATCTTTACCCTTATTGATGCTTCTTTTAGTTCAGGATGTATTTGAACAAGAGAGTCTGTGCGCGACATGAGACTATCCGACCTTTCTATGTTTCCCAAACTAATGCAGCCATCCAATGCCCGGATAAGACTTGACAATTCCCGACGCTGTTCTCCAATCTTATTATATAATTCTGACGCACATAGATTATTCCTTACATAACCTTCTATCTGACAAGACTTGGCATATATATTGCCCTGAGCGACGAGCATATTGGCATATGTAATAGTGTCTTTACATTCATCTTTTAGATCCTCCGCTTTAAGATAGCATTGCATTGCCATATCAAAGTCAGACTTGTTCAGAAATATACAGCCTTGGTAGTAAAGGGTACGCAATCGTTCCTCGGGGGTACCTTTCTCAAGATAATAGTCGATTGCCGGCTGAAGGACATCAAAAGAGGTCGTGTCAATGTAATTCTTATCAAGTGCCATTGACATCAGCAGTGCATACCGAGCCTTTTCCTTATCGTCTCCAAGTGAAGTCTTTTCAATTGAGGATAATACTGTTAAAGCAGAATCTGGCATGGAGTCCATAAGTACCTCTGCCGTGTCCATAGTATCCCAAGCCTCGGACTTATGACCACAACCAATGAACATTACCATAAACGGCAATGTCATTATAAGAAATATGAATAATATCAGTTTCCTCATTTTTTCAATTACTGTTGCCATACTTCATATTTATCAACAATCCTCTCATCGTAGAACTCCTTTATCCCGATGTCAAGCAATTGCGCAATTCTCAATATCATCAAAATATCCGGTTGAGAAGAATTGGTACACCATTTGGACACTGTAGTGGAGTTGACCCCGAGCTGAGATGCCAGCCACAAATTGGTGAGATTCTTTTCAACAAGAATACTTTTGAGTCTATTGATTTTTGCCATGGCATAATTTTTCGCAAAGGTAATGAAAAATTTTCAGTTGAGGATTGTAATAGTCCGAAAAATTGAACCATTAGCATCATTATATTATAAAAATGCGCTCAAATACGATTTTTTTCAAAGAAATATACATTTATATCAGTCTAAGACTATACAATTGTATATGTTTTTTACCGTATCCAATTTTCTCCACTTTCTTCACCACATGATATATCCGATAGTGGGCGAATGTGCCGAGGCTTGAAGCGTTTCATAATACGGGATGAGCGCACAGGCTCATCCAAACGGATAGATAGCCATAAGGCTCGACTTTTTTACGAAATTAGTGGCGTTACCAACCAATACGGTCAGCAACGCCATAAGCGATAACATTCATCTTTAATGTCTCATAATATAAGCTTTGGACACCGAATGATTTACATTGACAGAGGTATAATCTATTATCGGTTCTGCCACCATTGACTTCTTTGCTTCCGTTGAGGGAGCATCAATGGTATTGGATTCGGATTTCTTGTTCTCGATACCGTCGGCTTGTTCCGGCTTCGGGGCGATTTCGGCTTGGATCTTACGGTCAAGGGCGGCGAGATCGGATTTGAGTTGCTTCAATTCGTCCTCCTTGCCCCATTTCTTTGACATGATGCCTTCAAGGGTCGGCACATCGGCTTTGAGCTTGGCGGTGCGTTCCTCGTATTGGGCGATGATGCCGGGGATTTTCTCCAGAGCGTTGACGAAGTTCATGCAGGCGGCATGAGTGTCGCTCATGGCGATGTAGCCGTTGTTGAACTTGTACTTATAGTTGCCTTCGACCACAAAGCGGTTCTGGACTTTCTCACTGCCTTCGTCCAACACTCGTTCCGAGATAATGGCGATCGGGAAGCCATAAACCTCGCCGACACGTTGGTACTGGCCGTGTGTGTCGGTACGTTGTGCCAATCCCTGAAGATGCACACCCATGTTCTTCTCATCGGTCAACTTGCAAGTGTCAATCGTGAGATTATTGAGAGGGGTGCCCTCCTTGTCACGCTGCACCACTTTTGAGTATCGCTCCCAGTCGGCTTTCATCAGTCCGATTGTCGCCTCATTGTTGGCAATGTCGTGGGTGATGGTCTGCAACCTGAACTCCGCATCGCCGCGCCCTTTATTGAACGATTTACGCTCACTTTCAAGTGCCGCTATTCGCTTTTCAAGTTTCGCCTTGTCGAGGAGGTCAGTATTGCCGGAAAGAATAGCCATATACTCCGAGAAGTTCATGCCCGATTTCTCGTCCATTCCTCCCTCGTCAATGGTTCGCGCTCCCAATGCGCCGCTTTTGAGCTGGCCGATGAATGTCGCCTTGCAATGGAGAAGATTGAACTTATAAGAGTCCAGCGACTTCTCCACGGCATATATTATCACATCCACCTTATTGTCAGCGTATAACTTGGCAATCTCATTACCTGCGCGGATAGCTCTTCCGTCCCTTTGAGTGAGGTCAGAGGGACGCCACGGCGTATCAAGATGATGGATGCAAACCGCTCTGCGTTGGGCATTTACGCCCGTACCCAACATTGAGGTAGAGCCGAAAAGCACACGCACATCACCGTCATTCATCGCCTGTATCACAGCCTTTCTCGCACGCTCCGTCTTGCACTCCTGTATAAAGCGGATTTCGTGGGCAGGAATACCGTAATCCTCAATCAGCTTGCGCTTGATTTCTGAATACACGTTCCATTCTCCGGGGCGATATGTGCCTAAATCACTAAATACAAACTGTGTGCCTTTCTGTGCGTCATACTTTCGGTAATATTCTGCAATCATCTTAGCACAGTGGCTTGCCTTGTTATTCGGATCATCCTCATACGAGGGGGCAACCATGCGCATATCAAGAGCCATCTTTCGGGCGTAGTCCGTGGCAATCAGCATCTTCGCCTTTTCCTCGGTGTCCGACAATGGCGCACGACCCAAAATCCGGGCATCGCCACTCTTGGCAAACTCCATCAGCTTTTGGATAAAAGCCTCTTGGTCAGGCGTAGGAGGAATGTTGTGAAGTATCTCATTCTTCATCGGACGGTCAACGCCTACATCTTCGGCTGTGCGGTAATCAGTTATCTCATTATAGAAAGCCGCCAATTCCGGCACCTTGATAAAGTACCTGAAACGCTCCTTTGCGACAATGCTATTCGTAACATTAAACTCATAATCTGTCGTCTTCTTGGCGAAGATAGCCGCCCACGCATCGAAGCATCGAATATCCTGTCTTTCAAGTTCTTTCGGACGAAGATACTTGAACAACAGATACAACTCCGTGAGCGAGTTGGAGATTGTCGTACCGCTGAGAAAAGTAGCACCCAAATCCTTGCCTGTGCGCTCTTGGATTGTGCGAATGGCATAGAGAAGATTGAGGGCGCGTTGTGAGCCTTCCGAATTACCCAATCCAGCCACTCGGTCATGCCGGGTATTGAACATCAGGTTCTTGAACTGATGCGACTCGTCCACAAAGATATGGTCTATACCCATCTGCTTGAAGTCCACCATGTCGTCCTTCTTTTCCTCCATCTGGTGCTGGATTGTGGCAATCTTGGCAGTCAGGTTCTCCTTGCGCTTGATTAGTCCTTTGAGCATACCACGCGATATGTCCTTGCCTTGGTCTTTCAGCACCTTCAGGTTTTCCTCAACGGTATCAAGCTCCGCCTGAAGAATCTGCTGCTGCATCTCCGGCGACTGCGGTATCTTTCCGAACTGGTCGTGCGACATTATCACGCAGTCATAATCATTGTTCCTGATGTTATTAAAGAGAGCCACACGGTTCTCCGCCTTGAAACTCTTTTCATCGGCGAAGAGTATGCGGGCATTTGGATATGCGGTCTGATAGGTCATGGCAATCTCGGCAACATTGGATTTGAGTCAGATAATCATCGGTTTGTGTGCTAATCCGAGACGCTTCATCTCATGCGCTGAAATACACATTATCAGCGTCTTACCACAGCCCACCTCGAAATCACAAATTCCGCCGCCGTTCTGTTTCAGCATCCACACGCAATCCTTCTGCGACTGGTAAATGGAGCTGATTCCGTACCTATCGCCCAGCATCTTCATGTTGAGGTCGGGGAAAGTCTGGTGTGAGCCGTCATACTTCGGGCGCACGAAACAGTTGAACTTGCGGTTATAGAGGTCAACAAGCCTTTCCTTGAACTCCGGGCTTTGAGCCTCCAACCATTCAGAGAATCCGTTGCGTATCTCGTCAATCTTGGTATTTGCGAGTTGAATAGCCTCGCTGTCCGGCACCTTGATGTCGTTGCCGTTGTCGTCCTTGCCTATAGACTTTTTGATGTCCGGCACGGTGTTGTGCAGGGCGTGCTTCAAGAGGTTCATTCCGTCGTATGTGCGGTAATATCCACGCACGCAGAACTCCTCCCATATCTTCATGTTGCCACGGTCAGCCTTTGCCGAATACTCGTCCATTGAGGAAGAATAGGCTATCGTAACATTAGTGCCATAGAGGTGGCTCATGTATGCGGAGTATATTCCGGTCGGTATCCACCGCTCACCGAAGTTGAAGTCAAGCTCGTCGAAAGTAATCTTTCTCGGAGTCGCATCCTGCAAGGCTTTGAGCGAGTCCTGCGCCATTTCGATATACGGCTCGATGCCGTCATATCCGGGAAAGCCCTTGATGCGGTCGTTCTCACGGTCAATCCATGCCTGAATGTCCTCGGCTTTCTTGACAACATTGCCGGCGATGAAGCGGTCGGCAATCTCGTAGTTGTCAACCAATGGGTTATAATAGATATGGTCTCCGAGGCTCTCAATGAGCTTTTCCTCGCCCATGTCAACAAGGCTTCGCATATACTCCAAGTTGACAACACCGTATTTATTGAGCGATGCTGATAGAGCTTCCATAGGTGTATCGACTGATGTCACCTCATCAACGGCAAAGGCTACCGGATGGTCGAAGATGTCAGCCTTGACAAACATACCGTTCTCACCACGCTCCAATGCCAATGCGTCACGGCCGTTGGCATCCATAAGGATAAACTTGGCGTTCTGTTTCTCGTTGAGGTTGCCGTATCGGGTCACGAACTCATCGTAATACTGGTTGAGGTGTTCGCGGAGATGTTCGCTTGCCTCGTGCGTCTCAGCCTCGTAATTGTAGAGTTGCTGATACGTTTCGGATAAAGTGATATACAGCATGGCACGTTTCTCTTGTTCCGCTTTGAGAGGGAGCGGAGTAAACAATGCGCCATACTTTTTGACCTCCGAGAGAAAACCGACCTGACCGTTATCCACGACCATAGAGCCATTCTTGTGGAAAAACTGAATATCCTCCGAGAAAGGACGGGGTGACATATCCGGCTTATCTTCCGATACCGAAGCTGCTGATGCAGCCACTCTTGGCTTCGGAATGAAATCGCCCTCGGTACGGGAAATCTTCACGCCCACTTCAGCGTCTTTGGCTATAATCTCTTCCGCCTTTCGGGCCGCCTCATGCTCCGCGAGTTGGCGGTGGGCGATACTCATCATAGTTTCATAGAAACCGTTGATGGGCGGATTGTCATCCCAGTTGAGAGAACCGTAAAACTCCAGCTCCTTATCGGTAAGCTGACGGAACTTAGATTGTACCTTTGGAGAAATATCCACCGTCGGCTTACGCTCAACTTTCGGTTTGTCCTCATTCTTCGGCTGTGTCGGTTGGCGCGGCTGTCGTTTGGGCTTTCCGATTGGCTCCAGTTCACCGAAAAGATTGTAGGCGAATAATCGCGGGTCCGGGTTGTCATTGTAATCAGGACTGCCGTCGGTCTCAATCTCTCTGGTGGGTTCCTTTGGCGCGGAGGTGGGTTCAGGCGCGGGCTTTACTTCCGGCTTTTGTTGCGGAGTTATAACCTCGGTAGGCTTAAATTCCTCATGTTGTTTCTGCTTCGGATCTTCAAGCTGCTCACATATTGCCACACGTTGCCCGGCTCTTACCAGTTTGGGCAGATAGGTGTCGAGCGCATGATGCGGAAATCCAGCCAACTCTATGGATCCGGCTTTGCCGTTCATCCGCCTTGTCAATGTGATACCCAATATCTCCGAAGACTTCACCGCATCCTCACCCATGCACTCGTAGAAATCGCCCACACGGAAAAGAAGAATAGCATCGGGGTGACGCTTCTTCATATCGGTGTACTGCCTCATTATCGGAGTCTCCGATATTTTCTTGGTCTGGGTGGATTGTACCGGCTTGGCGGGTTCAGGCGAAAGCTGCTTTATCCCCTGCGAATTATACAACTCATTATCAAGACGCAGTTTCAGTGACTCGTCAAGAGCCAGACGAATATCCCTTGCGATGCCATCTACTCCGCCGCTGTGCTTGTAGATAAGCGCGGGCTTGCCGTATGGGTCTGTGCCTACACTCGCATCGGTGCAAATCACATTCTGAGGAAATGCGGTGAAATACTTGTTGGTGGGAGCTTTGCTGTCACGGTCAACAACCGACTGGACGAAAAATTCCTCGTCAGCCGACAACACGGTTTTTCCGCTATGCTTCTGGAGAATAATCAGGTCACTGCCCGTATCAGTCCCGGCATTGTCGGAGAAAGTGTTGTTCGGCAACCTCAATGCCGTCACCAAATCGGCACGTTTCACCAACTCCGCACGTACAAATGGCGAAGCAGAGTTCATTACCCCCTGCGATGTGATAAAGGCAACCAATCCACCCTCTCGCACTGAGTCCAGTGCTTTGAGGAAGAAATAATTGTGTATAGCCTTTGTCGATTGTCTGTAAGCCAACTCCTTGCTCGTGGCATAGACGGGATCCGGCACGGCGAAATCGCCGAAAGGGATATTGGAACATGCCACATCAAAGTAGCCGTTGTAGTCCTGCTCAATCCTTTCGAAGCCTTCAATCCTTGTGGAAACGGAAGGGTGCAGCGCTTCAAGGATTTTGCCTGTAAGCAAATCCTTCTCAAAAGCCATAGCCTCGGCACCGGGATAATCGCGCATGAGGGAGTCAACAAAAACACCCTGTCCGGCACTCGGCTCCAGATACCTCTTCACCTCAATGCCGTTGGCTTTGAGCGTATCAAAGATAGCATCAACAACCGGCGACGGAGTATAAAACGCCGTCAGCACCGAGGTTTTCAACGAGTCCATATAGCGAGAAAACTCTCGGTCATCCTTTGAATACTCTCGTATAAGCTGACGCAGTTCTACAGTCGGGGCAAACAGCTCAATGTCCGATTTACTCCACTTTGCCGCATCCATAAGACTGTCGGCATCATTGAGGATACATTTCAACCCACCGAACCCGGCATACCTGCCCAGCACCTCCATTTCCTCTGCACTGGGTTCGCGCTTCTCAACACCGAGACGAAACGCCGTGCGTATCGCCTCGATGTTTCCGCGCATCGTCTGCAAACGGTTATAAGCCATTCTCAGTGAGTATTATGGAGATTATGCCGGTGAGTTCGCAGCGAAGCTGGTGATATGTTGCGGTGTTTACAAACGTGTTTGCCTGAATGTCATAACTATCAAACACATTCTCAACCATTCCGAAAGACAGGAGGAATGTCGCCATGAACGGACGCATCTCCTCACTCACATCATCCTTGAACTCTTCTTCAAGGACATCCATAATTATCTCGTATTCGGAATATCGGTAGCCTTCAAGTAGTGCGGCCATTGACATCTCGTGTGCCTCGTCAACCTCGGCACCGTTGCGGCGTGCGTTTTCGTATGTTTCCTCGGCTTTTTCAGCGCGGGCGCGTATCATAGTCTCGGTAACGCCCTCAAAGCGGTACGATGCCAAATAATTTTTCAGGTAGAGGTAGTAGAACGACAGTTCTTCCTCGCGTGTTGGATTTTTCATCTTTTTGGAGATTTTAGTGGGTGGGTAAATGAAAAGCCGTCCGGGTATCCCTCCCAGACGGCGCCACTAAAATCCCAATCAGATGAATCAAAAAGATTTTATGATTGGATTCGGTGGCAAAGATAATAAATATCTTCGGTTCGGGAGTGGGGAACGGCTCGATTTATTTTTATTCTCTACATATATCCTGCATTTATAGGAGATAATATTATGGTTGCAGGGGCTTTTCTCACCCCTGCAACCGGGATTAATGAATATTGGGATTGCGTGGATTAGTGGCGCCGTTACGGGCAAAGTCTAAACTTTCGGACCTTTGGGCTTTCGCTGCTGCTTTTGTTGGCTGTCATTCTTTGGTGCTGTCTGTCCCTGTTGAAGCGGCTCCTTCACATTCTTTGTGGCTTCATTGGTCCTGCCGTCGTTATTGACCGCCATTTGAGTGGCGCTCTCATTTGACGGAGCAACGGTCTGTGCCAGATCCAGATTTTTAGTTGAGGCGATAGGCCGCTGTTTAGTCGGGTCGAACTTCAGATATAGTGTGCATGGCTGCCCCTTTGCGTCAACAGCATTTTCCAGCACTACCGTCTTGCCTGCCACATAATCGGCTTTCTGCTGTTCGGTGAAGCGGTTTTCCTTCCATTTCCCGATAGGACGGATATTGCCCTCGGCATCTGTCCAGCTGTTTTGTTGGGAGGACTGCTGACGCTGGCCCTGCGGCTGTTGTTGCTTCTCGACCATGTTGTGTTTCTGCCATGCTTTCGGGACGAACTCCACGCATCTGGAGTCGGCGTTGACCTGCAAAGTGGTCGTGAAGGTTTTGCCCTCGCGAAGACTCACTTCTTTGTTAATGAGCGGCAGACCGCTTTTCAGTGTCTCGATTTCCTCTTTGGTGAGAACTGTCTTGCCGATATTGCCACGGATGTGCAGCTTGTCCACAGGAAGGCTCACAATCTCGTTGGTCAGGCGGTCGAGGCTGACATACGAAGGTATCTTCTTACCGTCCTTGCCGTTGAGCTCCACAACCCTGCCGAGGTTGCCGGTGTTGAGCAACTGAGCCTTATCCTCTGCCGTGAACTGATGACCACGGTATTCCTTTTCAAGATTCGGCTCCAGATGGATGAAGTGGGGCACGAGTTTCACCATGCCGTTGGTGTCCTTGCGTAACGACAGACGGGCATCGAGTTCCATCTTTTCTCCGGCAAGAGTGGGCTGAATTTTCACAAGCCCCGATTTGCCGTAGTTGAGCATCTTATCAAGATCTCCCGACTTTTCAAGCTGCTCCCGGTCAACGCCCCAGTTCTCCTTGAAGGCAGCCCAGTCAATGCTGTTTCCGTCGATTGCCTGATACTTGTGCTGTGACTGCGATTGCGACTGTGATACCTCCGACGCTTCCACCTTGAAGGGTGCCAGCATCTCCTTGTTTTTCTCAGGCGATTCAAGCAAAGCGCCGAGACCTTGTCCTACCGTGCCGAAGTCGTCGGCATTGACGCTGAAGAAACCGAATACGGACGGATTCTTCGCCTGACGGAGAAAGTTTGACACAAAGGCCTCTACCGGATTCTGACCCTTTGTGAACTTCACGAGATCGCTGAGTTTCGCCGACTTGACATCGGCCATCTGCGGTGTGCCGTCGGGATTCTGCCCCGTCACCGCGCCGATTTGCCCTGTCTCGTTGTTTCGGGCAATCAGTACCTTTTCTTTTTCTTGGTTTTGATCCATTTGAAAATAATTAAGATTTTAGTGGGTTATTATGGTCCGGAACTATTCCGAATCTCTCAATTTCTGCATCTTGTCAGGACTGGTGATTATTTCCGCCACCTCATGCTCCAGCATACGGAGCTTTCCGCCTATTTTACGGAGAGGTATGCTCCCGAGGCGTTTCCAGCGGTAAATGGTGTTGGCTGTCACATTGAACACTTCGGCGAGTGCCGGCACATCATACACTCTCTCGCCCTGCACTTCGGGAAGCGACGGCTGGTTGCGTCTGGCGAGCGCATCGAGTTTCTTGTCCTGACGGTCAAGGCGGTCAAAAATCATCCGCATCCAACGCTCGAACGAGCCTTTCTCCATAGTTATCGTCTCCATGTCGTGTTCCTTTTAGAGATTACAGCATGGTAGTTATGCTCAAACTCAGCCTGTATTCTTGGAGTGGACTTGATTTTGCATCTTTCAACCGCATCCCAGATGTCATTATAGGAATATCGGCAGGAACCTTCCACGATGGAATATGCTATGCTTCCATTAGCCCTCATACGGGCAAGTGTCCGGGTGCTGACATTGAGCAGTTCGGCAGCCTCAGTGTTTGTCAGAAGACGGTCGGTGTCACGCTTTGTCTTTTCCTCAAAGATCGAGCGTATGAAGTCGGCTATGAAGGTTATCCCTTCCGAAATCCGCTCCAGTCTTTTTTCATCAATCAGTACGTAGCTCATATTGGGATTTTTAGTGTTGCTTGTCATTATTGACATCGCAAAGTAAATTCATAATCCCATGACCATTTCCTAATACTACCCATGAGGTAGGGGTAGTTAACGGCGATACTTAACAGCATTTAACAAAATTGGTATGTATGGGCAAAAAAAAGAGCCGCAGAAACAGGTTCTACGGCTCCTTTTAATATATTTTTTCCTTATATACCCATAAGATTTGATGCTTTTGGGATAAAAACACCCCATTTCAGAGGCCTATATCACCTTTATTTATGAATTTTGTTAACATTCATTTAGAAATTGACGCTGACACCCCAAGGCTTCCTCCCATTTTCTCGGCGAGTGCTGCCATATCCTTACTTATTTTTTGATTGGTAATTCGGGCGTATATCTGCGTAGTCTGAATATTGGTATGACCCAGCATCTTCGATACTGATTCGATGGGTACACCATGTGAGAGTGTAACGGTTGTGGCGAAGGTGTGACGGGCAAGGTGGAACGTGATGTTCTTCTCAATGCCGCATACAACGGCTATTTCCTTCAGATAGGCATTCATCTTCTGGTTGCTCAACACGGGGAACAGAAGACCGTCCTTAGCCTGCCCCTCGTATTTCTTGATCAGTTCCTGTGGGATTGCGAGTAAGGGCACATTCACCGGGGTACCCGTCTTGTGCCTGTGAGTCATTATCCATTGATTGCCGTCAAAGGAAGTTTGGATATGTTCTTTCTTCAACTCTTTTATGTCTATATACGCCAATCCGGTGTAGCATGAGAAGATGAATATGTCGCGCACCTGCTCCAGCCGCTTTGTCGGAAACTCTTTCTCAGCAATAGTGGCAATCTCTTTTTCGGTGAGATAGCCTCTATCTACTCTCTTGATGCGGATTCTGTAGTTGGCAAACGGATCAGCAATAATCCAACCGTTGTTTTTGGCTTTTATGATAATCGCCTTGAATGTTTGGATGAACTTGGCTGTGGTATTCTCATTACATCCGCTTACTGTACGCAGATATGTCTCCAAGTCCACAATGAATTTGTGGTTAACATCGCGCAGTGGCATATCCGTAAGATGATACTTGAACTTGATGAATTCCTTTACTCTGCGTAATGCGCGGTCATATTTCTGGACGGTTGCAGGGGTCTTGCTTATTCCTATAAGGGCACGACATTCCTCTATGTGTTCCGTAAATAACCCTATGAGCGTCTGGTTTTCCGGAACAATCCCCATAAAGGCATTACGGAGTTTCTCGGCTGTGACAGTTTCATATCTTGACATATCGAAGTACATCTGACGAATTGATGACTCCATATCAGACATAAGTCCATTCAATTCAGTGGCAACTTTTGATTTGCCGCTGACCTTGCCTTGCTTGGTGTCCCACAGTTTGGGATTGACATTCAGTTTAGAACTGAAATTAGTGTTCTCTCCGTTGATGGTGATTCTTGTCATGATGCAGCACGTTCCGTCTGCATAGACATGGTTTCTTCGCAGGAAGAAACGGATTTTGAGGGTGCTTTTACTCATACGTCTTTTTGATTTGTTTGGGATTTTTTGTGGCGATCCCCAACAGGAATGAGCAAAAAGGCGTTAAGGATATTTAACTATCCCGATATTTGTCTCCGTAGGCTCATATCCAATTGGTAATCGAACGCAAAGTTAATTGATTACTCTGAGGTATGAGTAGACAAATCATTGCCAAATGACGACAAATCAGTTTGTTATACTGAAAAACCTAACAATTTGAGGTTTGCCGATTTTTCTGTTAGGTTTTTGTTAGGCAACTCTGTCTAACAATGGCCTAACAGTGTCAAATCTTGGCATTGCATCCAAAAGAAAATCCCCTGTAAATCAAGAATTTACAGGGGATTGGGATTGTTCCAAGCGGAGAGACAGGGATTCGAACCCTGGGTACCTAAAAGGCACAACGGTTTTCGAGACCGCCCCGATCGACCACTCCGGCATCTCTCCCGGTCGTTTCTGATAGCGAGTACAAAATTACAGTTTTTTTTTGAATCCGCCAACTTTTAATGAAAAATATTTCTTACTTCGTTTGGAAATAATGAAATAAAACATGGGGAGACATCCACTGAATAAGGCGATCCTTACATATAGATATGAAACGAACGCATCCGGACTGGTTTCAGGCAAGCACTTAACACGGCAATGCCCCGACCGAATATGGCCGGGGCATCCTGGATTTCTGTTTAAATTTTCTTATCGGCCTGTGCCTTGTATATACTCGAAATAGACTTAGCGACGGGTAAAATAAACCTTCTCTTTAGGGTTCTTGAGTTCGAGATTCATGGACTGTCTGTCCTTAGAAACCTCCACATCGTCTACTACCGAGTAGCGTGAGAGCGTGGAGCGGAATGCGTTCTCCACCTTCATCCTGCACAGTTCAGCGGTTGTCGAGAGCTGTTCCGGAGAAAGATTTGCACCAGCGGAAAGAGAATTCTTGTCGACAGTAACGGTGATGGCGTCGTAATCGAACGCAAGAAGGAGATCGTCGTAATCATCTCCCTCCGGAGTCCAGGATCCGCCACAACGGGCATCGGCAGTGAAATTCACCGGAACATGAGCGGCTGCCGAATCGGAAGGAAGCGCTACACTCACCTTGAACTTGCCGGTCATCTCCACCTTCCCCGCGGAATTTCCCTGCGCCTCGCTGAAAGCAAGAGTAATTTCCTCCGAAGCTGATTCGGCTCCGGCAACCTCTGCTGCGACATTCACAGGTTTGACCGCTTTCCATTCGCCGATGAAATCCGCCTTCTTATCTGTACAGGATGAAAGCAGTGCGAGGCCGGGCAGAAGAAGTGCGGCCAGATTACCGATTTTTTTCATAGTTTTCATTTTCCTATTAAATTATGGACAAAAGCATCCCGTGCCGCATGCGTGGCAAAGGAGATGCTACTGGCCAGATTGATTATTATTTCACCTTGTGTCAGAACTCGTATCCGATACCGACTCCGAAGAAACCGCCACTCGTGTCGTTCATCACCGAGTATTTGCCCTGAATGTTTAATTTCAAGTAATTGGTCAGATAGAAATCTATTCCTGCTCCGAAATTTCCTCCGACTCTCGCCGCATTGCCGTCATGCCACATCCAGTTGTTGAACGTAAGACCCACTAACGGATATACGGCCACAACCCTGTGAAGGCGGAACGGGAACTGCATATCGACATTCATCGTGAATGCAGAACAACCGTCATTGCGGAACACATAACCGATTTCGGGAGCAAGCCGGAAATGCGTGGCGAACTCATACTGATAATAGAGACTCATGTAACCTCCATCGTTATACGTGGCAAATCCACCATTGAGACCCACAGCCATATCGCCACCCGCGGCCTTGGCCTTCTGCGGACCCATTGCTCCGAACAGAGCTGCGATTGCAATCAATACAGTAACAATTTTTTTCATATCCATCAATTTTTAGTTTTACCGTGTTAAAAATTTATCCGAGTGTTAAAAATTTCTGTTTTTTTAACATTTTATATTAGAAACAACTCATCAATCAATATGGTTTATTAATTTTGTAAAAAAATATCGGAATCAGATGAACGGATACGGATACGCAAGGGTGGCTTCATGCACACCCACAGTACGGCTTGGCGACCCGGCGGCAAACGCCGCCGCAATAATTTCCGCACTTGAAGAGGCATCGGCACGCCACGCCGACATATTGGTTTTTCCTGAACTCAGCGTGACCGGATACACATGTGCCGACCTGTTCGGACAGAGCGCTCTCCGGGAGGGAGCGGTGTCGGCTCTTACGGAAATAGCGCTCGCCACCGGGGATCTTGCCACGGTGTGCGTGGTCGGAGCGCCGCTACAGCGTAACAATCGATTATATAACTGCGCGGTGGTCATGGCCAACGGAAAAATTGAGGGCGTGGTGCCGAAATCGTTTCTCCCGAATTACGGCGAGTTTTATGAAAAAAGATGGTTCGCGTCGGGACATGATACCACCGGCACTATAGAAGTCGGAAACAATACCGTACCCTTCGGCACCGACCTGCTCTTCAGATGCCATACAGCCGCAAACCGCGGAGATTTCAAATTCGGCATAGAGATATGCGAGGATCTGTGGGTACCCATACCGCCAGGTACAAGACTCGCTGTCGCCGGAGCCGACATCATACTCAATCTGTCGGCAACCGACGAACTTACAGGCAAACATGACTATCTGGTCAACCTTATCAGAAACCAGTCGGCGAGATGCCGCTCTGCGTATGTATATGCCTCGGCCGGACTCGGGGAATCATCCACCGATCTTGCATTCAGCGGCAACGGCATCATAGCCGAAAACGGTACACTTCTCGCCGAGTCCAGACGATATTGCCTTGAACCCCAGACAGTATTTGCCGACATCGACATCGAGTCCCTGAGGAACGACCGTATTCATTTCTCCTCATTCGGCGACAACTACGATCCCGAGCAGAACGCCCAAACCTGCCGCGAGATACGGATAGCGACAAAAGAGAATGACTTTGAACTCGAATACAGGAATGTAGCCCCCCACCCCTTTCTCGACCCGGATCCGGCGAAACTCCAGGCTCGTTGCGACGAGATATCCTCCATCCAGGCATGGGGACTGCTGCAGCGGCTCCGAGCCACCGGCTGCCGGAAAGCCGTGGTAGGCATATCCGGAGGACTTGACTCCACACTCGCCCTATTGGTAACCGTCAAGGCTTTCGACATGCTCGGCATAGACCGAAAAGGCATAATAGGAATAACAATGCCAGGATTCGGCACGACGGGACGGACACACCGCAATGCCGTGACACTGATGGCACGGCTCGGAGTCACCAACATGGAGATACCGATAGCAAAGGCTGTGACCGGGCATTTCGAAGACATCGGCCATAACCCGGATAAGCATGACGTGACATACGAGAACAGCCAGGCACGGGAACGCACCCAGATACTGATGGACATGGCCAACAAGGAGAACGCCATGGTGATCGGTACCGGTGACCTCTCGGAACTCGCCTTGGGATGGTGTACCTACAACGGTGACCAGATGTCGATGTATGCCGTCAACACTTCCGTACCCAAGACCCTGGTACGTTATCTTGTGGAGGGCTACGCCCGCAACACCTCCGACGAGGCGCTGCGGGACACGCTGTCGGATGTGACGGAGACACCCGTCAGCCCCGAGCTTCTGCCGGCAGACGCCAACGGAAACATAGCACAGGTTACCGAGGATCTGGTGGGACCATACGAACTCCACGACTTCTTCCTTCACGCCATGCTGCGCCACGGTTTCGGACCGGACAAGATACTGATGCTCGCCGACAAGGCATTCGCCGGGAAATATGACAGAGAGACAATACTGCGTTGGCTGAGAACATTCTACCGCAGGTTCTTCTCCCAGCAGTTCAAACGCTCATGCATGCCCGACGGAGTGAAGGTGGGAAGTATCTGCCTTTCTCCACGCGGCGACTGGAGAATGCCCTCCGACGCGACGGTGTCGCTGTGGCTAAAGCAACTTGACAAAGGGGTATCTAAGTGATGGATATAGACTTAAGACAATTATGGAAAACGAAAGATATGACCGGGAGGACCTTGACCGCGCCGTGGAGGCTATCCGCAACGGAGGCATAATCCTCTACCCTACCGACACGGTCTGGGGAATAGGCTGCGATGCGGCAAACGTCGACGCCGTGGAGAAAATCTACCGTCTGAAAGAGCGCTCCGACAGCAAGGCAATGCTTTGCCTTGTCGACTCCGAAGGGATGCTCCAAAGGTCGGTACGGACCGTACCGGACGCCGCGTGGCAACTCATCGAGGCTGCTGTCAACCCGCTGACAATCATATATGACCATCCGATCGGAATAGCCGAAAACCTCAAAGCCGACGATGGATCGCTCGGAATAAGAATCACCTCCGAACCCTTCTCCTCGGCACTATGCCGCAGACTTCGCGGACCAATAGTCTCGACATCGGCAAACGTGAGCGGCAAAAAGACCCCGAGACAATTCGCCGACATCGAACCAGAGATTATCGATGGTGTGGACTACGCGGTCCGCTTCGGACGTACATCCTCCGGAAGCCCGAAACCGAGCAATATCATCAAAGTCTGTGACAACGGAGTGATAAAAGTAATCCGATAGATTGCCGGATAGCGGATTTTTGGCTAAATTTGCATATTGAAGAGATGCGGGACGCACATCCGGGACCAGGCATGAATATGAAAAAAGACAAGAGCACGGTAGCCACACGACAGAGACTGAGATACATAATCGCCGATTATGTAGCGGTCAATGTGGCCGTACTCCTGTTCAACATATTCCGCTTCTTCTTCATTGGAAGGCACGACACGCCGGAGGGACTCGAGTATTACCTGATGTCGGAGACACTTGTGCTCGAACAGATATTCTTTCCGATAGGCATGCTGATAATCTACGGAATATCGGGATATTACAACAATACACTCGAGAAATCGAGGCTGAGCGAGCTGAACCAGACAGTATCGGGAGCCGTGATCGGTTCGCTGGGAATCTATCTGCTGGCGCTTATCAACGATCCGATGTCGATGCGCCGACACATCTATTTACTGATACTGATTCTCGCCCTGTTGCTGTTCGGATGCACTTATGCCGCGCGGTACGCCCTGACTTCGCGTACAATCTCCATGCTCAAGAAACGGAAACTAATCTACTCCACGCTGATAATAGGAAACTCGCCAAGATCGCGCAGGACATACAATACAATCAAGAAAAGCGGCTCGGTATGGGGTCATGACGTGGTGGGATTTTTAAGGATTCCCGGCGAAAAGGATGCATACGACCAACGAAAAGTGTGGGATCTGGAGGATATGGAAAAGATATGCCGTCAGAAAAGAGTGGACAGGATTATAATCTCTCCTGCTAAAAACAGTGACGACACAGTGATGGACATACTTAACAAGGTATTCCCCCTCGACATCCCGGTATACATCGAGCCTGACACGCTCGGATTCATCACATCAAACATTGTGCTTGATGACATCATGGGACTGCCGATGATTACACTTACCTCCTCGCGGATGAGCGAATGGGAGAAAAATGTGAAGCGGATAACCGATATAGCGGTGTCTGCAGTGGCATTGCTGCTTCTGTCGCCGGTGCTGGGAATCCTGGCCATCGCAGTGAAAAAGAGTTCGGAGGGTCCGGTATTTTATCGTCAGGAACGTCTCGGACTCCGCCAGAAGCCGTTTAAAATCATCAAATTCCGCTCAATGCGTATGAATGCCGAGGAAAACGGTCCGCAACTTTCGAACGATTGCGACACGAGAGTGACGCGGGTGGGACGCTTTTTGCGCAAATACCGTCTTGACGAGTTGCCGCAGTTCTGGAATGTGATAAAAGGTGACATGTCGCTCGTGGGCCCGAGGCCGGAGCGGGCCTATTTTGCTGACAGAATAGTGAAGCAGGCACCGTACTACAGACTCATACATCAGGTGAGACCCGGAATCACAAGCTGGGGAATGGTGAAATACGGCTATGCGTCGACTGTGGCGCAGATGGTCAAGAGATCGCAGTATGACCTACTCTATATCAACAATATGTCGCTATCGATGGATATAAAGATATTTATATATACAATCCGCACTGTAATCAAGGGATCGGGAGTATAATATGGCATATAAAGAGACACATAACCGATGGACGGACCTGTGGATGAAGTTCGTTACATGGCGAGAGCACCATATCAGTGAGAAGAGTTTCATGGTGATTCTGTCGCTGGTGACAGGCATAGTGTGCGGATTGGCAGCGCAGTTGCTGAAGCTGCTGATCGAACTGATAGCGGGGCTGCTGACATCGCACTTCAACACTACGGAGGCCAACTGGCTATATCTCGTCTATCCTGTGGCAGGAATCCTGCTGACCGTGCTGTTTGTAAAGTACGTGGTGCGAGAGAACATCTCCCACGGAGTGACCAAGGTGCTTTACGCCATCTCGCGCAGAAAGTCACGGTTAAAGAAACGCAACATATACGCATCGCTGATAGCCTCTTCCATCACGATCGGCTTCGGAGGATCGGTGGGTGCGGAGGGTCCGATAGTCTACACAGGCGCCGCGATAGGCTCCAACGTGGGGCAGGCTTTCAGACTTTCCCCCAGGATGCTGATGACACTGGTGGGATGCGGCGCAGCCGCAGGTATAGCCGGAATTTTCCGGGCTCCGATAGCCGGTATGCTTTTCACCATAGAGGTGCTGATGATCGATCTGACCGGCCTCACAGTAATGCCGCTCCTGATTTCCTCGATAGCCGGGGCCACTGTGGCGTACATCCTCGAAGGCTATAACTCCGAATTCTTCTTCGCACAGAGCGAGCCTTTCCTCACAAACCGGATCCCCTTCTCTATAGTATTGGGAGTGGTATGCGGCCTTATATCGTATTACTTCACCAAGGTGATGTTCATGATGGAGGGAATTTTCGGCAAGATCAAGAACCAGGGATGGCGCATATTCATAGGCGGAGTCATAATCGCAGGGCTCATCTTCATATTCCCTCCCCTCTACGGAGAGGGCTACACGACGATCAACGATCTGTTGAACGGCAATGTATCGGATGTGCTTGACCGCACACTATTCTATGTAGACCGCGAAAACGTGTGGTTCATCGCCATGTTCATCGGAGCGATAGCGATGTTCAAGGCCTTCGCCACCTCCGCCACCAACGGTGCCGGAGGCGTGGGCGGAACCTTCGCTCCGTCGCTGTTCGTGGGTGCTCTTGTTGGATTTCTCTTCGCCTTCATACTCAACAATCTCGACTTGGGACTGACATTGTCGCAGAAAAATTTCACACTGATGGGAATGGCCGGAGTGATGGCCGGAGTGATGCACGCCCCACTGATGGCGATATTCCTCACGGCGGAAATGACAGGAGGCTACAACCTCTTCCTGCCGCTGCTGATAGTCTCAACCATCTCATATCTGACAATACAGATATTCACACCCTACAGTATCTACACCATGCGGTTGGCAAAAGCCGGCGATCTGCTCACGCATCAGAAGGACAAGAGCGTGCTCACACTGCTTAAGATAGACAACCTGATAGAGACCGACTTCCGCGAAGTCAATCCCGACATGAACCTCAAGGAGATGGTCGACGTGATCTCAGTGTCGAACCGCAACCTCTTCGCGGTGACAGATTCCGACGGAATGCTCAAGGGCATCGTACTGCTTGATGACATACGCAACATCATGTTCCGGACCGACCTGTACAAGAAAATGCATGTGTCGCGGTTCATGTCGGCGCCTCCGGCCATGATCGACATCAATACTCCAATGGACCGCGTGATGGAGATATTCGACAAAACCAACGCATGGAATCTGCCGGTGGTGGATGGAGGACGGTATGTGGGATTCGTATCGAAATCAAAGATATTCAATTCTTATCGGCGGGTACTCAGGCACTTCACTGACGACTGACAGCGAGGAACAGCGTGCGCCGCATATCAGGAAACCAGAAAATGGAAAAAAAAGATCTCAAGATAGTGTTTTTCGGCACACCGGAATTCGCGGTGGCCAGCCTTGACCGCCTTGTGGAGGAGGGCTATGACGTAGAGGCCGTGGTGACAATGCCCGACAAGACTGCAGGACGAGGCCATAGGCTGATACAGAGCGACGTAAAGAAATATGCGGAGGCTCATGGTCTCGAAGTGCTCCAGCCGGATAAGCTTCGGGCCGAGAACTTTCTGACCCGGCTAAGTGAGATTGACGCCGACCTCTTCATTGTGATAGCTTTCCGTATGCTTCCCGAGGCGGTATGGGCGATGCCACGGCTGGGAACATTCAATCTGCATGCCTCTGTGCTCCCCGCGTACAGAGGGGCGGCTCCCATCAACCGTGCGATCATGAACGGAGAGACTGAAACTGGAATCACCACTTTCTTCCTCAACCATGAAATCGACAAGGGTGATATAATCGACGTGAGGAAAACGGAGATATCGCCTGAGGACAACGCCGGAACGCTCCACGACCGACTGATGACGATGGGCGCCGATATGGTGGCCGAAACCGTAGGCAAAATCTGCGACGGCACGCTGACCACGCGCCCACAGCCGGCAGGGGAATTTGTTCCCGCACCTAAGATATTCCGCGAAGACTGCGCCATAAAATGGGATTCCCCCACTGCCGAAATTCACAACCATATCAGAGGACTAAGTCCCTACCCTGCGGCATTCTCTACTCTTAAGGACGAGGCAGGACGGACATTCGACGTCAAGATTCTGACATCGGCCGTGTCCGATGACGCTCCCGGCGGACTCGCACCGGGAGAAACCGAGGTAAGGGGACGCCGCCTTTTCGCGGGAACATCCGACGGTGCCATTGAGATTCTTGAGCTCCAGCCGTCGGGAAAGAAAAGGATGGACGCCTCGTCATTCCTGCTCGGATATCATCCGGCAAGATTCCTTATGTAGCATTAAAAAATGGAATATCCCGCATCATACCGTGACACAGCCGACTGCGGATGCAGTCAGCTTATGGATGTACTTGCGGCCCGCGGCGTGAAGACAATAGTCCTGTCGCCAGGCAGCAGGAACACACCACTGATGATTGCCTGCGCAGCTCGTCCGGAGCTGAAGAAGCACCTGGTGACCGACGAACGCACCGCAGCGTTCATGGCTCTGGGCATCGCTATGGTGTCCCGCAATCCGGTGGCAATAGCCTGTACGTCCGGTACCGCACTCTACAACTACGCGCCGGCGGTGGCAGAGGCATTCTACCAGCAGATTCCCCTGATTGTGATATCCGCGGACAGACCAGGACAATGGATCGATCAGGACGATTCACAGACTCTCAGGCAGTTCCGAAGCCTTGAGAACATAGTAAAGAAAAGTTTCGACATTCCGGTGTGGGACCCGGCACCGATACCGTGCGCCAACGGCAGATTCCGCTCGGAGGGGGAATGGGCGGCAAACCGTCTTGTCAACGAGGCCATTACAGTGGCCACGACAGGACGTCCGGGACCGGTGCATATCAACATCCAGTTCGCCAATCCGCTCGAAGCGACAGTATCGCGCGACTGCACGCCGCCGAGAACCGTCGAGACCATAACGGACACATCCGGCATTCCATCAAAGATTTCGGAAGAGCTCGCCGGCAGACTCGCTGACAAGCGCGTGTTGCTTGTTGCCGGGTTCATGCTTCCTGACAACATGCTCAACCGCGCCATAGCTGATTTTGCAACCCTCCCCAATGTCTGTGTTCTGTGCGAGACCCTCTCCAACCTGCATCTTGACGGCACCCCCTACATGATAGACGGAATAATGACCGCCATGTCGCCCGAATGGCGGCGGCGCCTCGCTCCCGACATAGTCATAAGCATCGGAGGCGCTCTCGTGTCGAGGATGCTGAAGGATTTCCTACGCAGCTGCGAAGGAGTGCGTCACTGGACGCTCGCCGACACACCTGAAGGGATGGACTGCTTTCAGCATCTCGCACTCCATGCCGACATCGAACCGCTCTCTTTCATACGTGGAATAACACGCGCGCTGAGAAAGCATTTCCGCAAAAATCCCGGAATCTCCCCGGCATACGGAGAAGAGTGGAAGAGACTCCGGGAATGCATTTCGGAAGACTATGACAAACGGTTGCGCGCCAGCGGATGGACAGAACTCACAGCTCTCGACATAGTTTTCAAAAGCATACCGCCGCACTACAACCTGTTTCTGTCAAACGGTACCTGCGTGCGTTATGCGCAACTAAGTCTGGAACGGCTTCCACACGCCTGCTACGGCAACCGGGGTGTATCGGGCATAGAGGGAACAAACGCCACGGCACTCGGATGCGCCATGTCTTACGGAGGAAAGACCCTGCTTGTGACCGGAGACATGTCGTTCGCCTATTCTCCCCAGATAATGGGCCTTTCCGCCGGGGTACCGCTCAATATCATCGTGGTCAGCAACGATGGCGGCGGCATATTCAGATTCATCCGCACCACCCGCGACCTCGACATCCGCGAAGAATATTTCTGCGCGCCGCCCGTACTTCCCCTCAAAGCGCTGGCTGAGGCGTACGGATGGAAACATCTATGCGCCGAAAACGAAGAAGAACTCCGCAAGGCGCTGCATGAACTTTATTCCGGAGAGCACCTGCTGTTGGAAATCAAGGCCGATCCGCAGAAAAGCGCGGATGCGCTGACAGAATTTCTCTCTCCAAAACATTAATATAGGCAAAATATATACATCAACATGTACGACTGGAAAAAAATAAAAGACTATGAGGATATTCTCTTCGAGAACTTCGAGGGAATAGCGAAGATAACCATCAATCGCCCTGAGGTGTACAACGCATTCCGCCCCAAAACCAACGAGGAGATGCTCGATGCGTTCCGCATCTGCCGGGAGCGCAGCGACATCGGAGTCATCGTTCTGACCGGAGCGGGCGACAAGGCCTTCTGCAGCGGCGGCGACCAGAATGTGAAGGGAAACGGGGGCTACATAGGCGAAGACGGTGTGCCGAGGCTAAATGTGCTTGATCTGCACCAGATGATACGATCCATTCCTAAACCGGTGATAGCCATGGTGAACGGGTACTCCATCGGCGGGGGCAATGTGTTGCAGGTGGTGTGCGACCTCTCTATCGCTTCCGAAAACGCCCGCTTCGGACAGACCGGACCGAAGGTAGGAAGTTTCGACGGAGGATTCGGCGCATCCTATCTGGCCCGCTGCGTAGGCCAGAAGAAAGCACGCGAGATATGGTTCCTCTGCAAACAGTATACCGCCCGGGAGGCCCTGGAGATGGGAATGGTAAACACAGTAGTCCCATTCGACAGACTTGAAGAGACAACAGTGGAATGGTGCCGCACCATCCTGAAACGTTCCCCGCTTGCCATACGCATGATCAAGCGCGCCCTCAACGCAGAACTCGACGGTCAGCACGGACTGATGCAGTTCGCCGGCGACGCCACACTCCTTTATTACACAATGGAAGAAGCCCAGGAAGGCAAGAACGCTTTCCTTGAGAAAAGGGATCCCGATTTCGACAGATTCCCCAAATTTCCCTAAGACCATCCGAATTCCTGATCCGATATAACTGAATGAGACTGCAATTCGCTCCATACATGCTTGAATTCAAGCAGCCTGCCGGGACATCACGGGGAACTTACACCGAAAAGATCACATGCTTCCTGCGTCTTTTCGACGAGGCCGACCCGTCATGCTTCGGACTCGGAGAAGCCGCAGTGTTTCCAGGCCTGTCGCCGGAAGCCGACGACAGGTATTTCTACAAGCTCATGGAACTCCAGGCCAACGTAAGGCTTGGAATACCTACCGACCTGCGACGGTTTCCCTCGCTGCAGTTCGGCTTCGAACAGGCCATACGGGATTTCTCGGGAGGGGGACAACGCACATACTTCAACTCGGCCTTCCTGCTCGGAGAGGAGAGCCTGGAAATCAACGGACTCGTATGGATGGGAGATTACGATACGATGATAGGGCGGATCGAGGAGAAACTCACGGCTGGATTCCACTGTATCAAGCTTAAAATCGGGGCGATCGACTGGAAAAAGGAGGTGGATATGATCGAATATATCCGCAACAGATATGACCGGTCAAAGATCGAAATACGCGTTGACGCCAACGGCGGCTTCACTATGGACAACGCGTTGCCCAGGCTGAAACGCCTCGCCGACCTCGACGTGCACAGTATCGAACAGCCCATCAAGGCAGGAAATCCTGCCTTGATGAAATTCCTGTGCGAGATCTCCCCTCTCCCCATAGCACTTGACGAGGAACTTATCGGCAAGTATACCGTAGAAGAGAAACGAGCGACCATTGAGGAGATCCGTCCGGCATACATCGTATTGAAACCGGCTCTGACCGGAGGATTCTCCGGAGCGGAAGAGTGGATAAAGCTGGCCGAAGAGACCGGTACCGGATGGTGGATAACCTCATCCCTGGAGTCGAGTGTAGGTCTTGACGCCCTGGCTCAGTGGACGGCTACGCTGAAAACAAAAATGCCGCAGGGACTCGGCACCGGAGCGCTGTACAGGAACAACGCACCGGAGCAATTGCTGCTGGAGGGAGATCGGCTCAGCTACCGGCCCAGGACGGAAGAACTTAACTTATGGACAGAAAAACTGGAATGGAGAGAATGACATACGAACAGTTTGCCGAAATGTGGGATGGCAACTCAGATTCCATCGAGTGCACCACTTCCGGATCCACCGGTACACCGAAATCGATTTTTCTGCCCAAACATGAAATGCGGCGTAGCGCGCGGCGCACGATAGATTTCTTCGGCGTAGGCCGCGACTCACTTCTGTACAGTTGCATCTCTCCGGATTATATCGGAGGGAAAATGCAGTTTGTCAGGTGCCGCGAGGCCGGATGCCGTTTCGCCTACGAGAAGCCATCCAACACTCCATTGGCAGGATACTCCGGAGGCAGGATCGATATGGTGTCAGTGGTGCCGTCGCAAATGCTGTACATCGCCGGACTTCGCAACCTGCCGGACGTGGACGCCTACCTGGTGGGAGGAGGGCCGGTACACGACAAACTACGCAAAATAATTGCGGCACGCGGAATCCGGGCATACGAGACTTACGGAATGACCGAGACAGCCTCGCATATAGCAATAAGAAGGATATCGGATCCGGAGGAAACATTCAGGATTCTTCCGGGAATCAGCATTTCCACCTCAGGCGACGGCTGCCTGAAGATTGATATCGAGGGATGGCAGAGTATCGTCACAAACGACATTGTCCGGATGGATACTCCAGAGACTTTCACAATAAGAGGAAGGGCCGACAACGTGATAATATCGGGCGGATTGAAAGTGCATCCCGAGGAAGTGGAAGCAAAAATCCGCTCACTCACGGGGATGGAATGTATGGTGAGTTCCGAGTCCGACGAGAAATGGGGCGAACGAGTGGTGCTCACCCTCGAACCGGATGGAAAAACCGGAATGGAGCCAGGTGAAATTATCAATAAAACCGTAAAATTGCTCAGGGGGCATGTCGCACCGCACGAATTCCCCAAGATTATACACATCGGGACTCTTCCACGCACCGCCAATGGAAAATTGCAACGGCAATTGTAAAGTGTCTTTTTAAATCAGTTGTACGTTAAGAATGTTTAATAACAAAAGCCACTTGGAAGCAGTTTTTTTACGATTTATTCCGCACATTCGGGCATGAGAATCAATTATTTTCTTCGCCAATTGAAGTTTTTTTTGTAATTTTGCATAACATTGAAGTACTACACAACATAGTTATTAAACATAACATTAAGGATATGATAACTAAAAGCACTCTTGAGCGGATTATCGGAGATGACCTTTCAGAAATATGGAAAGCATTGACATCCGATGAAAAGCGGGTAGTGACCGACAACTTCAAGTATGAGCGTTACAAGAAGAACCAGATGATATATGCGGAGTCGGAGACACCCGAAAATCTCTACTGTCTGCTGGAGGGAAAAGTCAAACTCTTCAAGAGCGGCATCGGCGACCGGGTACAGATTCTGAGACTATACCGTCCGGTACAATATTTCGGCTACAGAGCCTATTTTGCAAACGAACCATACGTATCGTCAGCCCAGGCCATCGAGCCGAGCGTATTGGGAATAATCCCGATGAAAGTTGTGGATAAGCTGATCAGGTGCAACAACAATCTCGCCATGTTCTTTATCCATGAACTTTCCAGAAATCTCGGAGGGTCAGACACCAAGATAATCAATCTGACACAGAAGCATATCAGAGGCCGTCTCGCGGAATCGCTGCTGATGCTTGCCGACAAGTACGGATATGAGGATGATGACTGTACACTCAAGATATACATGAGCCGCGAGGATCTTGCCAATCTCTCCAATATGACCACCTCCAACGCAATACGGACACTTATGGCTTTCGTAAACGAAAAGCTCATTTTTGTGGACGGACGCCGCATCAGGATAATAAATGAATCGCAGCTCCGCAAGATTTCCAAATACGGATAATCTGATTCAATTCATAGTCGCGAAAAATATATACCAATATTCGGTGGAATATAAAATAGTGGAATATAAAATAATTGAAGCACGCATTGATTATGCGTGCTTCAATTATTTTATCGCGGATTCCGTCGGGATATCCTCAGATCGCCGAACGGATCACGCCACGCTCCGAGTGCTCGATGAAATCGATGATCTCGTCACGGAGCGGCGATGCGGCACATGTATCACGCACAAGTTTAACTGCATTTGTGATATTGAGATCGCTCAGGTAGAGGATTCTGTACACGTCATTAATGATTCGGATCTCCTCGTCGGTAAAATGGTTGCGGTGCAGACCGACAGAGTTGATTCCCACATAAGAGATAGGTTCTCTGGCAGCCTTGACAAAAGGAGGAATGTCCTTGTTGACCAACGCTCCGCCCTGAAGCATTATGTTTCTGCCAATGTGACAGAACTGATGGATCAGACTCCCTCCGCCGATCACGGCCGCGTCGTCGATGCGGACTTCGCCCGCTATCTGACAAGCGTTCGACATGATGACTCTGTCGCCGAGACGACAGTCGTGCGCCACATGTGAATAGGCCATTATCAGACAGTTCTTTCCGATGACAGTCTTCCCTTTAGAGGCGGTTCCGCGGTTTACAGTGGTACATTCACGCAGTATGGTACCGTCGCCAATATAGACGAATGTCTCCTCACCCCGAAATTTGAGATCCTGGGGAATGCCGGAAATAACCGCACCGGGAAATATAGTGACACCCTCCCCGATTCTCGCGCCCGGGAACACAGTCACATTGCCGTAAATCTTGCAGTTGTCACCTATCTCGACATCTTCATATATCGTGGTGAAATCACCTATCTCCACGTTACTCCCGATTTTAGCTTCAGGATGTACGTTATACAGATTTGCCATCTTTTATTTGTTTTTTATAATCTGCGCCATGAATTCAGCCTCACAGACGATCTTTTCGCCCACGAAAGCATATCCCTTTACGATGGCGCATCCACGACGAATTTCAGTCATCAGCGACACATTGAGCAGCAGCGTATTGCCGGGAACAACCTTCTGACGGAACTTTACATTGTCTATTTTGAGGAAATATGTGGAGTATTTCTCCGGTTCCTCGAGATAGTTGAGCACGAGCACTCCCGCAGCCTGGGCCATCGCCTCCACCTGAAGCACACCCGGCATGACCGGCTCCTCGGGAAAATGACCCTGGAAGAAGGGTTCGTTGACGGTGACATTCTTCACGCACACTATATGCTTCTGGTCCATCTCAATGACTTTGTCGACAAGCAGGAACGGATACCGGTGGGGAAGAAGGTGTCGTATACCGTTCACATCGATCAGCGGCGCAAGGTTGGGATTATAGACGGGAGCCTGTATCTCAGTATGCTTCACATCCTTGCGGACAAGGCGTGTGAATTTATTGTTGACTGAATGCCCGGGACGTACTGCCACAACCCTGCCCTTCAGGGGCCGGCCGATGAGAGCGAGATCTCCGATCAGGTCCATGAGTTTGTGACGCGCCGGCTCGTTGTCCCATTTCAGAGGTTTCGGATTGATATAACCGAGAGAATGGAGTTCAACACGCGGAACTTTCATTACTTCGCAGATGTGGTCTATATGATTCTGCGGAATCTCCCTGTCGTAGATCACTATGGCGTTGTCAAGATCGCCTCCCTTGATAAGGTTGTTAGCCACAAGCTGCTCTATCTCTCGTACGAACACAAACGTGCGCGCATTTGATATTTCCTGCTTGAACTCGGCAAGGTCATCAAGAACCGCAAACTGGTTGGGCAACACAGGCGAATCATATTCCACCATGCACTCCACGCTGAACCCGTCGTCGGGATAGATAGTGATGGTCGAACCCGTCTCCTCATCACGGAACTTAAGTTTCTCCTTGATTATATAGAAATCCTTGTCGGCCTTCTGCTCCTTGAGTCCGACACGTTCAATATTTTCAACATAGATTATTGCGCTTCCGTCAAGTATCGGTAGTTCCGGCCCGTCGACATCGATCAGGCAATTGTCGATTCCAGCGGCGTAAAGAGCCGCCATGGCATGTTCTATAGTACTGATCACCACCCCTTTGCGGCCAATTACCGTACCACGGGTGGTATCCACTACATTCTCTGCGATAGCTTCGATAACAGGTTGTTCCGGAAGATCCACACGACGGAATCGATATCCGGTGTTTTCATCGGCAGGATTGAACACCGCGGTGATCTCTATCCCGGAATGAAGGCCTTTTCCCTTGACGGAGAAAGACTCGTTTATGGTCTGTTGGTTCATATATTTATATATGTTCGTTATTTCTTGTTAAACTGGCGGAACAGTTCCGGCAGACGCTTGAGATATACCTGCGTGCGGGCAAACTGCATCGCATCGACAGCGGGGTAGCCTATCAGTCTGCTGTTGGAACCGATGCTGTTGGGTATGCCGGACTGGGCTCCGATCTCATTCATGTCGCCGACATTGATATGACCGGAGAAACCTACCTGCCCTCCTACCCTGTTGTAGTTGCCGATTTTAGTGCTCCCCGCTATACCTGTCTGCGCGGCGAATACGTTTCCTGTACCTATTTCCACATTATGGGCTACCTGAATCAGATTGTCGAGTTTTGTTCCTTTTCCGATCCGCGTACAACCGAATGTGGCACGGTCCACAGCGGTATTGGCTCCGATCTCCACATCATCTTCTATCACCACCACTCCTGTCTGGGGTATTTTCTCGTAGGAACCGTCGGAACGTGGAGCGAAACCGAAACCGTCGGCGCCAATCACAGCTCCGCTGTGAATGACACACCGCGAACCTATCCGGCAACCTTCGTAAATCCTTACTCCGGCACGGACCACAGTGCCCTCGCCGATCTCGACATTGTCGCCGACATACGCCTGAGGATATATCATCACACCTTTACCGAGACGCACTCCCTCGCCGATGTAGGCGAACGCGCCGATATAGGCCTCGTCGGGGATATCAACCCCCTCCGCAATGTAACAAGGCTGTTCCACACCCCTCTTGCGCGGCTTGCGGGCCTCGACAGCGTTAAGCAGGTCGGCAAGAGCCACGTATGGATCCGGAACACGGATGAGAGTCGGCGAAACGGGACCTTCTGTCTCAAATCCATCGGCCACAAGTACGGCTGTTGCCGAGGTGGTATTGATGAAATGAGCGTACTTCGGGTTGGCTATGAAAGTGATGTCGCCGGCTTTTGCCTCTTCTATTTTTGCAAATCCTGTTATCGGCAGTCGGCCGTTTCCATCGACCCTGCCATTGACAAAGCCGGCTATGATGTCTGGTGTAAGATTCATTCCATTCATTTTTATGAGCTTCGGGCATCCCGACCGGTCGAAAGGTGTCAGCACCCGCTGACAACGCCGCTGCAGAAACCAGCTACTCCTCACTGTACAAAACTACAATGCCGTATGCTTTTAACCGTGAAATCTCGGAAACCGGAACCCACAGAAAAAAAGCACATGAAATATTCACGGCAAAATTAACAAAATTTGATAGAAAAACCTAATCGACATCAAATTTCGTATGAATTATGGGAAAAAACCGGGGTTATTTGGAGAATTTTAGTAATTTTGCATAATGAAGTGTAAAAGGTTGAAAAGCCTTCACGGTGAAACAAATTGAAATAACATAATCTAACCAAAAATCGAATCAATGGAAATTTCGCACATTGAACACATCGGAATAGCAGTGCCTGATCTGGCCGAGGCTATCAAGTACTACGAGAATGCTCTCGGACTTAAATGCTACAAGCAGGAAGTAGTTGAAGATCAGAAGGTAACTACCGCATTCTTCAAGGTAGGCGACACAAAGATCGAACTTCTCGAGCCGACATGCCCTGAAAGCACGATCGCCAAATTCATCGAGAAAAATGGCGGCCGCGGAGGTATGCATCACCTCGCGTTCGCCATCAAGGACGGTGTGGCCAACGCTCTCCAGGAGGCAGAAGAGAAAGGTATCCGTCTGATCGACAAAGCACCCCGCAACGGTGCTGACGGACTCCATATCGCCTTCCTCCATCCGAAGTCGACTGAAGCAGTCCTCACCGAGCTTTGCGAAGACCCCTCCAATAAATAAATTTATCACCTACTGCATCAAAACATAAAGCAATGAGCAAACAGGAAGAAAAAATCAGCCAGCTGATCGAGAAGCGTGCCGAGTGCCGTCTCGGAGGTGGCGAGAAAGCCATCGAGAAACAGCACCAGAGAGGCAAATACACCGCCCGCGAGCGCATAGCGATGCTGCTCGACGAGGGTAGTTTCGAGGAGCTCGACATGTTTGTGACACACCGCTGCACAAACTTCGGCCAGGACAAGAAGCATATCCTCGGTGACGGTGTGGTGACCGGTTTCGGTACAATCGAAGGCCGTCTGGTATACGTGTTCGCACAAGACTTCACAGTATTCGGAGGCTCCCTTTCCGAGACTATGTCGCAGAAGATCTGCAAGGTTATGGACATGGCGATGAAGATGGGGGCTCCCGTGATCGGTCTCAACGACTCCGGCGGTGCCCGTATCCAGGAGGGTATCAACGCCCTTGCCGGCTACTCGGAGATTTTCCAGCGCAACATCATGGCGTCGGGAGTGGTTCCCCAGATTTCCGCCATTATGGGGCCGTGTGCCGGCGGCGCCGTCTACAGCCCGGCCCTGACCGACTTCACCATCATGACAAAGGGTCTCTCCTACATGTTCCTCACAGGCCCCTCTGTGGTCAAGACTGTAACAGGAGAGGATGTAAGCCAAGAGGATCTCGGCGGCGCATCTGTTCACTCCACCAAGAGCGGCGTGACACACTTCGTGGCTGAGACCGAGGAGGAGTGTATCGCTCTTATCCGCAAGATCATCAGCTATATCCCGCAGAACAACATGGAGGAGACTCCGCTTGTGGACTGCACCGACCCGATCGACCGTCTCGAGGACAAGCTCAACGACATCATCCCCGACAGCGCCAAGCGCAGCTACGACATGTATGACGTTATCTCGGCAATCGTCGACAACGGCGAATTCCTCGAGGTTCAGCCTGACTACGCCCGCAACATCATCATTGGTTTCGCCCGCTTCAACGGCCAGTCGGTCGGCATCGTGGCCAACCAGCCCAAGGTGCTCGCCGGCGTGCTCGACTCCAACGCATCGCGCAAGGGTGCACGTTTCGTACGCTTCTGCGACGCATTCAACATTCCTCTGGTAACACTGGTGGATGTCCCCGGCTTCCTCCCCGGCACCGGCCAGGAGTACAACGGCGTGATCCTCCACGGAGCAAAGCTGCTCTATGCATACGGAGAGGCAACCGTGCCCAAGGTTACCGTAACCCTGCGCAAGAGCTATGGCGGAAGCCACATCGTGATGAGCTGCAAGCAGCTCCGCGGCGACATGAACTACGCATGGCCTTCGGCCGAGATCGCAGTGATGGGAGCCGAGGGTGCTGTCGGCGTTCTCTACGCCAAGGAGGCCAAGAACCACGAGAATCCCGCCGCTTTCAAGAAAGAGAAAGAGGAGGAGTACAGCGAGCTCTTCGCAAATCCCTATCAGGCAGCCAAGTATGGCTATATCGACGATGTAATCGAACCGCGCAACACCCGTTTCCGCGTTATCAAGGCTCTCAACATGCTTGCCACCAAGAAGCTGACCAATCCTGCCAAGAAGCACGGAAACATACCTCTTTAACCCAAACCAGCTACGCAATGCTTAAAAAAACAATTCTAAGCGTGGCGTTGACGTTCACCATGTTCGCGGGGGCTCCGGCCTCCGCGACGGTGACAGTCAACCCGGATCACCAGTACGAAAAGGTGGGCACACAAGGCGGGCAGGCCGAGGTGACTGGTGACTGGGCAGACAGCAAAGAAGTCAACACTGTGCAGGAAAGCGAACTCACCCGAAAGGCGATTCAGGCCGAAAAAGCGCGAAATGCAGCGGAAAACGATGAGTTCGGAGGCGCAATTACCCTAATAGCCATGTCGATAGTGGTTTCGGCCCTGCTCGTGCTCAGTATTCTGTTCATGCTTTTCGGAAAAGTGTCATCGTGGCTTCAGACAAGGCGCAAGCACAAAGCCCACGGAGTGACACCGGAAACATCGGAGGCACACCACGACGAGCCAGATATGGGCGAAGCCATCGCCGCAATCAGTATGGCTCTTGCAGAACATACAGGCCAGGGGCACGACATTGAAGACACAATCCTGACCATCCGCAGGATGAAGAAGTCCTACTCCCCATGGAACTCTAAAATATACAACATACGCGTAACACCGGGGCATACACATACGTCGGCAGACCGACGCAAGTTATGAGTCATGACCCTGCGCTTTCCAACATCAGACCAAAATGAAAGAATACAAATATAAAATCAACGGTATGAAATTCACGGTCTCCGTCGGAGACATAGTGGACAATGAAGCCACGGTAGAGGTGAATGGAGTCCCGTACAAGGTTGAACTCGACAAGAAAGCTCCCCAGAAACCGGCCCTGAGCCAGTCGGGCCAGACCAATCACGGACCGAAGCCCGCAACCACGAGCAAACCCGTGAAACAGACCGTAGCCTCCAGCCCAGACGCAGTGAAATGTCCACTGCCCGGCACCATTATGAGCATCGCCGTCAAGGAAGGTGATACCGTGAAAAAAGGAGACAAAGTGGCCGTTCTGGAGGCCATGAAAATGGAAAACGACATCCGCTCCGACAAGTCGGGCACCGTGAAAAAAGTCCTCGTATCGGTAGGCGACACGCTGCTTGAAGGATCAGATATCATGATAATAGAATAATCCGGCAAGGATCGATCAAATTAGAAATATTACTGATGATTCTGCTTAGTGAATACTCATTTGGCGAATTCCTGCGCCAGACCATAGAATCGTTCTGGAAATTCACCGGCTTCTACCATTGCGAGTGGACCAATCTCGTGATGCTCGCCGTCGGTTGTTTCTTCGTATGGCTCGCCATCAAAAAGAATTTTGAACCGCTTCTGCTCGTACCGATAGGTTTCGGTATGCTCATAGGAAACATACCCTTCCAGTCCGGAATGGAAATCGGCATCTATGAGGAAGGATCGGTTCTTAACATATTATACAACGGTGTTGAAAAAGGGTGGTATCCCCCCCTCATCTTTTTGGGGATCGGCGCGATGACCGATTTCTCGGCATTGCTGGCCAACCCGAAACTGATGATAATAGGAGCCTGTGCCCAGTTCGGTATCTTCGGCGCATACATGCTTGCCCTGCTCTGCGGCTTCGACCCTCTGTCGGCAGGCTGCGTGGCTATCATCGGCGGCGCCGACGGTCCTACCGCAATCTTCACCACATCAAAACTGAATCCGGAACTGCTCGGAGCAGTGGCCGTGTCGGCTTACTCCTACATGGCTCTGATACCCCTTATCCAGCCTCCTCTGATGAGACTGTTCACGACTCAGAATGAACGGCTCATAAAGATGAAGCCGGCACGCGTGGTCAGTCAGGCCGAAAAAATTATATTCCCCATAGTAGGTCTTATCCTGACCTGCTTTGTGGTGCCCTCCGGACTTCCGCTTCTCGGAATGCTCTTCTTCGGAAATCTGCTCCGTGAAAGCGGCGTGACCACCCGGCTCGCAAAGACGGCTTCGAACGCGATGACCGACATCGTGACAATTCTCCTCGGACTCACCGTCGGTGCATCCACCCAGGCAGACAAGTTTCTTACCACCGACACTCTCCTTATATTCGGTCTCGGTTTCTGCGCGTTTATCATAGCCTCGAGCGCCGGAGTGCTTTCGGTGAAACTGTTCAACCTCTTCCTGCGTCCCGGGAAGAAAATCAATCCCCTCATCGGAAACGCAGGCGTATCGGCAGTCCCGATGGCCGCACGTATCTCCAACAATATGGGACTTGAATACGACCCCTCCAATTATCTGCTGATGCACGCCATGGGTCCGAACGTGGCCGGCGTGATCGGCTCAGCTGTTGCGGCAGGTGTGTTGCTCAGCTTCCTCGGATAGTTTCTCTAATACGGCCGGGATGCAGTCTCTGCATCCCGGTCTCATTTATTTTCTTCAGGATTCAGCCAGTTTTTACAATTTAGGCTGAACTTTTACGGCTATTACGCATTATTATATTAGATGGTGTTACCATCCGCTTATCTAATGGTTTTCCACTCGCCAGGACAACATGATCACTGAAGATGTAATAAAAGATATTTATAGGAATTACAGCAAACCTGTAAAGAATAGGGATGACCTTCGGCTGGACTATTTTCTTGACTTGCTAAAGCCAATCCACAAACTGCATCAGGAAAACGACGAGATTATCGTCGGCAATCTCGAAGAATTCAGTCCGTTCAGAAGATTCCTGATCAGAAGTCTACATGCCATCCTTGAATTCGACCGCAATGTTGCATTTGTATTCCGCAATCACATTCTGTTTTTCGGTAAAGAGGACGAGCAACTCTCCGTCAATTTCAAACCGGAGGAGAAAAAATCATTCTTCGGAAGGCTATTCTCCCACAACGATTGACTTTGCGGCCACGAATGTAATTCCGACGCATCAGGCGGCTCCCGTTTTAGGACAGGAGCCGCCTGATGCGTCGGAACGGAATAAATGATGAGGGTACCCGACTACATACTCATTATGTCGAACCCTTCCTCAAGTTCCTCCTCATTGAAGTTGGAATCATCAAAACTATCCAGATCAATGTCCTCGACTACAGCCTGAGCCTTGGCATCCAACTTCTTTTCGAACTCATCCATATCAATTCTCTGACGAGGCGGATTTCCGCGCTTGATGCTGCACAGAGGCTCAATAAGAGTGCGGTTAGGTATCATCTCCTTCAATTCCATGAAGAAGCATCTCTGGGTAAAGTAGTCGAATTCAAATACCAGTTTCTGACCTTCCTCTTCCACAAGCTCGCTCACATGCGTATTGTCCATGAGCCAGACATCGCAGTCGCTGGTAGAATTTCCCATGTCCTGAAGAGTGATCTCCTCCTCCCTCTCCCAGTCGTCGCCGCAAAGGAAGAATGAATCGAGCTCATCCTTGGTGTAGCCAACGCTCTCCAATATGGAGTTACGGAGCTGCAGAAATGTATTTTCTGAATCTATCTCAATTTCGCGGGAGAAGTTGCTCACTTCGTCGCTTACCAATTTAAATCTATAAACCATTTTTTAGTAATATTTAAATCAGAATCATCGATGATTCCTAAAATTACAGTTTGAAATTGTTTGCGAATTTAATTCATTTGCTATGAAAAAACCAAATTCTTTAACTAAAAATTTCGTTAAAAAACTATTTTTTTGATTTGCAAGTTTTCAGTGAATTTTTTAGCATATCATATATGTGCCATATATTACTGAATATAAGAGAATACAACGTCGGACGGCAAGATTTGCCATCCGACGCATAGTCTTCCGGGATTATCCCGGAAAGCGATATCACTTGATGATGTCGTATTTCTTAAACACTTTTCTGATTGCCTCGAGCGAGCGTGTCACCTGGTCCTTGGTATGAGTGGCCATCAGCGAATATCTGATTAGCGTGTCATGCGGAGCGACTGCCGGCGTCACCACCGGATTCACGAACACGCCTTCGTCGAGAAGGTCGCGGGTCACATGGAAAGTCTTGTAATCATCTCGTATGAACAGCGGGATGATAGGCGTTGAGGTGTTGCCTATCTCGCAGCCCATCTCGCGGAAATTTTCAAGCGCATAATTGGTGATTTCCCAAAGATGCTCTCTGCGCTCAGGCTCGGCTATCATGATGTCGAGAGCCGCATTGACCGCAGCTGTCGATGCCGGGGTGATGGATGCCGTGAAAATATAGGAACGGGAATGGTGACGGAGAAAATTGGTAATGACCTTGTCGGTGGCGATGAATCCTCCGAGCGAGGCGAGCGACTTGCTGAATGTACCCATTATAAGGTCCACATCGTCGGCTACTCCGAAATGGTGCGCCACACCGCGCCCATCTTCGCCGAACACACCGAGACCATGAGCCTCGTCCACCATCACTGTGGCGTTATACTGCTTGGCGAGCCGTACGATTTCAGGCACGTCCGCCACGTCTCCCTCCATGGAGAACACTCCGTCGGTCACTATAAGCTTGCATTTGTCGGGGTCGCACTTTCGGAGCTGGGCCTCGAGCGAGGCCATGTCATTGTGACGGTACTTCAGATAATTGGAGAACGACAGGCGGCGTCCCTCGATTATCGAGGCATGGTCCTGCTCGTCGAGTATCACATAGTCCTCACGGCCGGTGAGCGTCGACACCACTCCGAGATTGACGCCGAATCCTGTGGAATAGAGCATCGCATCCTCCTTTCCCATCCAGTCCGCTATTCTGGCTTCAAGATCTTTATGGATGGTCAATGTGCCGTTAAGGAACGGGGATCCGGCCAGACCTGTGCCATATTTCCGCGTGGCTTCCACTGCGGCCTCTATCACCTTGGGGTGATTGGTAAGACCCAGGTAGCTGTTGGATCCGAACATCAGCACTTTTTTGCCGTCCATCATCACCTCGGTATCCTGCTCCGACGATATTGCACGGAAATATGGATAGACTCCGACCGCCTTTGCCTTCTGCGGCGCATCATAGGCCGAAAGCTTCTGTTGTAAAGGTTTCATATATTATAGTCTTCTCATATCCGGACTCTTCGCCCGGAATCAGAGTACAAAGTTACTAAAATTCCCTATTTTTTACAAATTTGAGAGTATGCCCCGCAAAAATTGTCATTTTTTTGTCATATTTGACATATATTAATATCGGCTGTAATTTTGGATAATATCCTGATAATACTATATTTACATTATCCACCAACCGAATTTTAATTTTTTATCATTTCTTTCAATATATAATTAATCCATTTTGCACAATATTTGTTAATAAGTTGTATGGAGTTTCGAAAAGGGGAAATGGTCCCGGCTCGAGGTTCATTAATAAGATTATTAACGTAAATTATAAAATACAATCATGGGAAAAATTATTGGTATAGACCTTGGAACCACAAACTCGTGTGTGGCAGTTCTCGAGGGAAAGGATCCTGTTGTGATCCCCAACAACGAAGGACGTAACACTACCCCGTCGGTAGTGGCATTTGTAGACGGCGGCGAGAGGAAAGTGGGAGATCCGGCAAAACGTCAGGCCATCACCAATCCTACGCGTACCATCTACTCCATAAAAAGATTCATGGGTGAAAAGTGCGACCAGGTAACGGACGAGATCAAACGTGTTCCCTACAAGGTGGTGTGCCAGAATGACATGCCTAAAGTTGACATAGACGGACGCGACTACACTCCGCAGGAAATATCAGCCATGATTCTTCAGAAAATGAAGAAGACCGCGGAAGACTATCTCGGCCAGCCCGTGACGGAAGCGATCATTACAGTCCCGGCTTACTTCGACGACTCGCAGCGCCAGGCTACAAAGGACGCCGGAGAGATCGCAGGCCTGAAGGTGATGCGTATCATCAACGAGCCTACAGCCGCAGCGCTCGCATACGGACTTGACAAGTCCACCAAGGAGCAGAAAATCGCAGTATTCGACCTCGGAGGAGGTACTTTCGATATTTCCATCCTTGAACTCGGCGACGGAGTGTTCGAGGTGAAATCCACCAACGGCGACACCCACCTCGGCGGTGACGACTTCGACCATGTGATCATCGACTGGCTTGCCGACGAGTTCAAAAAGGATGAAGGCGTCGATCTCCGTCAGGACCCGATGGCCATGCAGCGACTCAAAGAGGCCGCAGAAAAGGCCAAGATCGAGCTTTCAAGCTCAACCTCGACCGAAATCAATCTTCCCTACATCACGGCTACCGCTTCCGGCCCGAAGCATCTGGTCAGGACTCTGACCCGCGCAAAATTCGAGCAGCTCGCATCAAGCCTTATCGATGCAGTCGCAGCTCCCTGTATGCAGGCTCTAAAGGATGCCGGCCTTACCGCTTCGCAGATCGACGAGGTGATTCTGGTGGGTGGCTCCACACGTATCCCCGCTATCCAGGATAAGGTAAAACAGATTTTCGGCAAAGAACCCAACAAGGGTGTGAATCCCGACGAGGTTGTGGCTGTCGGAGCGGCTATCCAGGGCGGCGTCCTCAGCGGTGACGTTAAGGATGTGCTTCTGCTCGACGTCGTTCCTCTGTCGATCGGTATCGAGACCATGGGTGGAGTGATGACGAAACTCATCGACGCCAACACAACTATCCCTACGCGCAAGAGCGAGACATTCTCCACAGCGGCCGACAACCAGCCGGAAGTGACCATCCGTGTGCTTCAGGGCGAACGCCCCATGGCAGCCGACGACAAACTCCTCGGCGAGTTCAACCTCGGCGGTATCGCACCCGCACCGCGCGGCGTGCCTCAGATCGAGGTGACTTTCGAAGTAGATGCCAACGGTATTCTCAACGTAACTGCAAAGGACAAAGCAACCGGCAAGGAACAGTCGATCCGTATCGAGGCTTCCAGCGGACTCAGCGACACTGAGATCCAGCGCATGCGCGACGAGGCAAAGGCCAACGAAGAGGCCGACAAGAAAGCCAAAGAGCGCGCCGACAAACTCAACCATGCCGACACTGTAATCTTCCAGACCGAGAAGCAGCTCAACGAGCTCGGCGACAAGATTCCGGCAGATAAGAAAGCATCCGTGGAAAGCGCGCTCGAGCGTCTGAAAGAAGTCCACAAACAGCAGCTTGTAGAGGACATCGACTCAGCGGTAAAAGCCGTGACCGATGCGCTCCAGGCAGCAGCCCAGGACATTTACAATGCACAGAACGCCGCAGGAGCCGGCGCACAGGCAGGACCGCAGCCCGGACCCGATCAGCAGCCCAACCAGTCCAACGGCGGAGCTGAAGACGTCGAATTCGAGGAAGTGAAGTAAGATCACCGAATCAATAATGCCAAACTATTATAATGGAGTGTGACATCAGAAGTTACACTCCATTTTCTTTTCTAAACTTTATCGTGCCTGAATTGTTAAAATAGATATGATACGTTTAAATGTTTTTTATCTGATTGAATCGGATGACAACCGCGCGCCCTTTATTGAGAAGGCCACGGAATTGGTGAAACTGTCACGCGAAGAGGATGGTTGCGTGGCCTATGACATCTTTTCTTCTCTGACTGAGAAGAAGCACCTTATGATCTGCGAGACATGGAGATCCAATGAGGATCTTGAGAAACATGCCTCTTCGGAACACTTCAAGCGCATCGTGCCGCAACTTCACGAACTGGCCAAATCAAAACTCGAAAAGTTCAACTTCTGACCAAGTTCGTTCCGCGGACAACAGCGATTGCGTTTTATCAAAACAATACTCCGCCTCGGGCGGAGTATTATTTATTCCATATAAGACCCTCTATATCCGACTAAATATATACTGCGCTTGCGCATCCAACTATATCCACGGGGATTTTAAAGATATACGACAATGGCACACAAACTCCACATTGCACCTGCTGTCTCCCTGATTTTGGGAGCAGCTTCCGTACTCCCATGCATGGGGCAGACCGATTCGAAACCGAAAGCCGACCAACAAATCGACCATCTACTCCAAAGCCAGAAAATTATACCATTCGGCAAGAAACCCGACCACCCTGACGATCAGGCATACATTGACTCGATAAGACAGCAGGTAGCAGCCTTTTACTATGACCAATTCCGCCATTTTTCGGATCCTCATTCCCCTTATTTCTTGTTTCTGAGCAAAGATGCCAATCTGGCCATGGGAATCGGAGGAGCAGTCAGGATGCGCGGCTACTATGACTGGGGAGGAGCCATGCCTTCCGCAGGATTCTCTCCATACCTTATCCCGATGACTCCCGATCCGGCATCAATGCGACATCTTGACGCCACTCCCTCCGGCACCTGTCTCTTCTTCCGGATTCTCGGACGGAACAAATTTATGGGGAATTATCAGCTCAACATAGAAGCTAATTTCACCGGCTACAACGGGCGCGATTTCAAACTTAAAAAGGCATACGCCATCATAAATGACTTCACTGTCGGATATGCCAATTCCACATTCTCCGATCCCTCCGCCCTACCCCCAACAATCGATGCATCCGGACCAGCCAATAAAATTACACCCACATCAGTACTGATCCGGTATATGCCGGTAATAAAGAAAAAATGGGCACTTGCGGCCTCAGTCGAGATTCCATCAACCTCCACCGCCGTTGACAGCAAGGACGCTATGGTAATATCAAATTACGTCCCTGATTTCGCCGCATTCGCCCAGTATGAATGGGCACCCGGACAGCACATAAGACTCTCCGGAATTTTGAGAACACTTCCATATAGAAATCTTATTCAGGCAGAGAATCATACTGTAATGGGATGGGGCGCCATGCTGAGTTCAGTTGCCCGTCCGACAAATTCACTCAGTACATACGCCACGGTGAATTACGGGCGCGGATATTCTGGCCTGGGAACCGACTTGATGATGGGAAACTACGACCTTGTAGGAGACACATCAAAACCGGGAGAACTATATGCGCCGGCATCATTCGGATTTTGCGTCGGGCTGCAATATCACATTCTCCCCAATCTGTTCATCAGCGGAAATGTCAGTGAGACCAATTACCTGCCCCGCCACAAAGTCGCCGGAGATGAGTATAAATATGGACTCGTATGCACAGCTAATGTATTCTGGAACATGACTGCCCGCATGCAGGTCGGAGCAGAGTTCAATATCGGCACGCGCCAGAACTTCGACGGTCAGCAGAAATGGGCGCGCAGGGCCGCACTGATGTGCATGTTCTCATTCTAATTGACCGCCATCCGGTTGACCGCCATCCGGCTGTAGGGGCCTGATACGCGGACCGGCCTCCCTGGGACGGCCGGCATAAAAAAGAGACAGGCGCTTCCCGGAGGGAGCGCCTGTCAGAAAGGTGGCGATTACCTACTCTTCCGCTTTCGCAGTACCATCGGCGTGATAAGGTTTAACTTCTCTGTTCGGAATGGGAAGAGGTGGAGCCCTTATGCTGTCATCACCTGAATGTCCTTCAGAAGAGACCCAGGCAGGAAGCCAGGAGAAGATTCAGATTCACTCCGAGTCCCAGGAACAAACCAGAGACTTTCTTTTATGAAACATTCATATTTCTATGCGTTCTCCGGAACTTCGGGCAATTAGTACCGCTCGGCTGAACGTGTCGCCACGATTGCACCTGCGGCCTATCGACGTCGTAGTCTGCGACGGCCCTCGGCGAGATCTTATCTCGGAGTCGGCTTCGTGCTTAGATGCTTTCAGCACTTATCCGGTCCAGACGCGGCTACCCGGCGGTGCCCCTGGCGGGACAACCGGCACACCGGAGGTCTGTCCAACACGGTCCTCTCGTACTAGTGTCGGATCTCCTCAAATCTCAACGCCCACAACAGATAGAGACCGAACTGTCTCACGACGTTCTGAACCCAGCTCGC
>OFGE01000320.1_pt1 | contig 54726 bp, 50 predicted proteins | sample 1521681 | NCBI WGS metagenome assembly OFGE01 (sample SAMEA3504093, study PRJEB24116) | mouse gut metagenome | biome: mouse gut; feature: mouse-associated habitat; material: faeces | place: Denmark | collected 2011 | reverse complement strand
TGATGAACAATCGTTCTGCAGAGTTTCGCCAGATATAAATGTGTCAGTACACTAGATAAGATGATTTGCTTACAGCTTCTTGACACGCTCAATAGCCGCAAGCGTATTTTCACGGCTTCCAAAGGCTGTAAGCCGGAAATACCCTTCTCCGCTTGGACCAAAGCCGGAGCCAGGAGTTCCCACGACATTTGCTCGTTCCAGCAAATAATCAAAAAATTCCCAGGATGACATCTGACCAGGAGTCTTCAGCCAGATATAAGGGGCGTTCACACCGCCAAAAACAGTGTAGCCCGCTTCTATCAAGCCTTCCTTGATCACAGATGCATTTTTCATATAATAAGCCACTTGCTCCTTGAGCTGCGCTTTGCCCTCTTTACTGTAGGTTGCCTCTCCGGCGCGCTGCACGATATAAGGCGCTCCATTAAACTTAGTGCCATGACGGCGCGCCCACATGCCGTGAAGCGACACATCCTTGCATTTGAGCTCCTTTGGAATCACTGTGTAGCCCAAACGCACCCCTGTAAATCCTGCGTTTTTGGAAAAGCTCTTGAGCTCGATCGCACAGGTCCTTGCGCCTTGGCACTCATAAATGGAATGCGCCACATCCTGCTCAGAAATATATGCCTCATATGCGCCGTCATAGATGATCACAGCACCTACCTTGTTGGCATAATCCACCCATTCCTGCAACTGTCCCCTGGTGATGGTAGTGCCTGTGGGATTATTTGGCAGGCAAAGATAAATCATATCCGGGGTTTGCTTTGGAAATTCTGGAACAAATCCATTTTCCATCGTGCATGGCATATAGATCACATCGCTCCAGGTCTCTGTCTTTGCATCATAGACACCCGTCCTGCCTGACATCACGTTAGAGTCCACATACACCGGGTATACCGGATCACACACTGCAATCTTATTGTCCGCCCCAAAAATCTCCTGGATATTGGCTGAGTCGCTTTTTGCACCGTCTGACACAAAGATTTCGTCTGGCGCAATGTCGCAGCCTCTTTGCTGATAATCATGTTTTGCAATGGCATTCCTTAAAAATTCATATCCTAAGTCGGGGGCATAACCGTGAAATGTCTCTGCTTTGCCCATCTCGTCCACCGCCTTGTGCATAGCTTCAATTACTGCCGGGGCTAATGGCTGGGTGACATCTCCAATCCCCAAGCGAATGATATCCTTCTCTGGATTTGCCTCGGCAAAGGCTGATACTTTCTTTGCAATGGTGCTGAACAGGTAGCTTCCTGGCAGCTTCTGATAATTTTCATTTACCTTAAACATCATATCCTCCATTCTATGCGTTTTTGCATCTCATGTTTCTATTGCATCTCTTGCGGCAGGCTGATCTCCCCGTCAAAAACCGTGACGGCAGGCCCCGTCATATATACAGAGGCGTCATTGCCCTCCCAGCTAATTTTAAGATCCCCGCCAGTAAGATGAACCGTCACTTCTGTTTCACACTTTCCATTGAGCATCGCCGCAACGGCAGCGGCACAAGAACCAGTCCCGCAGGCAAGCGTCTCTCCGCTTCCCCGCTCCCAGACCCGCATTCTCAAGGTCCGCTCGTCTATCACATTTACAAACTCGGTATTGATCCGTTTGGGAAATCTTGAATGATTTTCAAATTGCGGCCCGAGCTTTTCCAAATCTAATGTCCTGACGTCCTCCTCGAAAAACAGCACGCAATGGGGATTCCCCATAGACACTGCCGTCATATGATATATTTTCCCGCCTGCTTCCAGTGGCACATTGACTGCTTGCTGCGCATCGGCAATAACCGGGATTTCTGACGTCTTTAGACAAGGCGCGCCCATATTTACTTTTACCTGGGATACTGTCCCTTGCTCCAGAGTTAAATTGAGATATTTGATCCCTGCAAGTGTATCGACGCTAATCTGCGTCTGATCGGTCATTCCATGATCATAGACATATTTTGCCACGCAGCGGATAGCATTTCCGCACATTTCTCCCTGAGAACCATCGGCATTATACATTGCCATCTCGAAATCCGCACGCTGTGACGGCCGGATCAAGATCAAACCGTCCGCTCCGATGCCAAAATGGCGGTCACTGACAAATTTTGAGACTTTTTCTGGATTCCTTACTTCTTCCTGGAAACAATTTACATAAACATAATCGTTTCCTGCCCCCTGCATTTTTGTAAATTTCATACTGGTCTCCTTTATTCTATTCAAGCGCACTGTGGCGCTTCCGTTCCAGACATCAGATACATTTTCATTTATAATGAAGCTTTTTCTGCCTTTGATCATATCAGTGGTTATTTGGTTTGTCAACGCCCGCCGCAAATCTTCTCAAACTCCAACACCCCTCCAAACAAATCCAAGGCGCTTCCTATTGTAAAGTTAAGCTTGTCTCTTCCCAGTCTCTTAAGCTGCTCCAAATCCTCATAGCTCCCGATGCCTCCCGCATAAGTAATGGGAATCTTGCCCCACTTTCCAAGCAGCGCCGCAAGCCCTGTCTCAATTCCACTAGCTTTTCCTTCCACATCCACCGCATGTATTAGAAACTCATCTGCGTATGCCGACAATTTTTCCAACAGAGGCACTTCAATTCTCTCTTCCGTAAAGTTCTGCCAGCGGTCGGTGACAATATAGTAACTGTCTGCCCTCTTGCGGCAGCTTAAGTCTAATACCAGATGCTCTTTCCCAACAGCCGTGCACAATCTTTCCAAGCTGCCGTAATGTATCATTCCTTCCCGAAACACATAAGACGTCACAATGACATGACTAGCCCCTGCCTCAAGGAACTCTTCGGCATTTTCCGGACGGATGCCCCCGCCTACCTGCATTCCGCCGGGATATGCGCCAAGGGCTGCCAGGGCCTGGGCTTTCGTCTCCTGATAATATTCACTTTGCGGCGGATTTAACAAAATGATATGTCCGCCCCGAATCTGACGCCTGCGATATAATTCTGCAAAAAAAGCAGCGTCCTGCTCTGCCACAAAATTTTCCTCTGCCTGATTTCCGGCATCCGTTAGGCTTCCTCCTACGATCTGCTTTACCTTTCCATTATGAATGTCGATGCATGGCCGAAATTCCATATTTCTTCTCCTTTTCCTGACAAAATAACGCTTATTGGCTTTTCATTATAAACAAAAAGGAAGATTTATACAACTGCAAATTGCTTTTGAGTTTCCGCATTTTGCAATTCATAGCGCCAAAAGGTCTTGCTGCCTTTGGCAGCATAGACATCTTGCACAAAAAGTGCTTGAAAAGCTAGCTTTTCAGAGCGCTTTTATGTGCAAAATGTTTTCATCACTTTGTGATGGAAACATTTTGGCGCTATGAATTGTAAAATGCGGAAACTCAAACAAATTGCTTCTCCATTTTCCTATCCTTATTGTTAGATTATTAGTATTACTTAACGCACTTAGAAGCAAAATTGATGAATAATTTGCACAGAACTGTCCGCCAGTCGTTGACAGCTTTTCTCTTTTTTGATAAAATCGTGGGAATAACAAAAAAACAGCTTCCAGAAAGAGAGGAAAAACAATGGGTACAATTATCGGCGATGGAATTACATTTGACGACGTATTATTAGTTCCTGCATACTCAGAGATTACCCCTGACATGGTAAACTTATCAACCTACCTGACTAAAACGGTAAAACTGAACATTCCCATGATGAGCGCAAGCATGGACACGGTTACCGAACACCGGATGGCGATTGCCATGGCTCGTCAAGGAGGCATTGGAATCATTCACAAAAATATGTCAATCGCAGTGCAGGCTGAGGAGGTTGACAAAGTAAAACGTTCCGAAAACGGGGTCATCACCGATCCATTTTCCCTTTCCCCAGAACATACATTGCAGGATGCGGACAACCTGATGGGCAAATTCCGCATTTCCGGCGTCCCCATTGCAGAGAACGGAAAACTGGTGGGAATCATCACCAACCGCGATCTGAAATTCGAGGAAGACTTCACCAAAAAAATCAAAGACAGCATGACAACCGAAGATCTTGTCACTGCAAGAGAAGGCATCACATTAGATGAAGCAAAAAAAATCCTTGCAAAAGCAAGAAAAGAAAAGCTCCCGATTGTGGACGACAACTTTAACTTGAAAGGACTTATCACGATCAAGGATATTGAAAAACAAATCAAATACCCTCTGTCTGCCAAGGACGCACAGGGGCGGCTGCTCTGCGGGGCAGGCGTAGGCATTACTTCCGATATGATGGAGCGTGTGGACGCACTGGTAAAAGCCAAAGTCGACGTCATCGTCTTGGATTCGGCGCACGGACATTCCAAGAATATTATCGAGGCTTTAAAGAGAGTCAAGTCTGCATTTCCTAATTTACAGGTTATTGCCGGAAATATTGCCACTGGAGAAGCTACAAGGGCTTTGATCGAAGCCGGGGCAGACGCTGTCAAGGTTGGCATTGGTCCAGGTTCCATCTGTACCACTCGCGTGGTGGCAGGCATTGGCGTGCCCCAGATTTCTGCACTGATGGACTGCTACGACGTGGCAAAGGAATATGGAATCCCGATTATCGCAGACGGCGGCATCAAATATTCCGGCGACATGACAAAGGCGATTGCAGCCGGGGCAAACGTATGCATGATGGGAAGCATTTTTGCCGGATGTGACGAAAGCCCTGGAAGCTTCGAATTATACCAGGGAAGAAAATACAAAGTATATCGGGGCATGGGGTCCCTTGCCGCTATGGAAAACGGTTCCAAAGACCGTTATTTCCAGCAAGACGCTAAAAAACTAGTACCAGAAGGCGTCGAAGGAAGGGTTGCCTACAAAGGCTCTGTGGAAGACACCGTGTTCCAGTTGCTCGGAGGGCTCCGTTCTGGCATGGGTTACTGTGGCGCTATCAATATTGAAACCTTAAAAGAAACAGGAAAATTCATAAAAATATCCGCCGCCTCCCTAAAAGAGAGTCACCCACACGACATTCATATCACCAAAGAAGCTCCTAATTACAGTATTGATGAATAAACAGCAAGGAGGCGCCTCTATGAGCGCCTCCTTTTTGGTATTTAATTATTTTGCCATGTTCTTATTGTCCTTGGTAGTTCCAGCTCCATTTCCTTTATTAGTTCCGGTGTTTGCGCCATTTGCGCCGTTTTTATCAGTCTTATTATTTGTGTTATTGTTATCCATCATATCATCCACGCCGTTTTCGACATCATTTCCAATGTCTTCCACTCCGTCTATAATATCCTCTCCAATATCCTCTATGACCCCGTCTCCATTATTATTCCTATCATCATTGCGATCGATGTCATTGTCATTGACATTGTTATTGTTTGTGCCGCCGTTGACATTATCATTTCCGGTTTTGTCATTGGTCGTCCCGTTCGTAGCGCCATTGTTTGTCCCATTATTGGTTCCATTTGTAGTATCGTTATTGACGTCGTTATTATCCATTCCGCAAGCGGTGACACAGCTAAATGCCAGGACGAACAGACAGCCCAAAACTATTTTTTTCAACTTTTTCATAATAAAATCTCCTTTGCAAAAAATTTTCTTTCTCTATCCATTATGGACAAAAACTTCAAATTTATACTTATTTTTATTTTAGAAATCTCTTACTTCTTCATTTTCGGCTGGAAAATCAGGCTTGCCAAATATCCAAAAATCAATGCTGCAGAAATACCAACGGCGCTGGCTGTAAAGCCTCCCATGAAAATTCCCAAAAATCCATCGGAATTGACCGCCTCTTGAATACCTTTCCAAAGCGTATTTCCAAATCCCAGCAGCGGAACGCTTGCGCCTGCCCCTGCAAATTCCTGAAACGGCTGATAAATCTGCAATGCACCCAGCACTGCGCCGCTGCACACCAGCAGCACCATGATCCTGCCAGGAAGCATCTTTGTTTTTTCCATCAATATCTGAACTAGCGCACAGATCAAGCCTCCTACCCAAAAAGCATTCACATAATCCATACCTTCACTCCTTTATTCTGCATATTCTATCACCACGCCATGCGATATGCCTGGAACGCTTTGCCCCTCATTAAAGCTGACGGTAGACAGCAGCGCCCCAGTAGGCACGAACAATACTCTTTTCCAGGTGCCCTTTTGTAATTTCGGCAGGATATATGCGCTGAGCGTCACGGCAGAGCAACCGCACCCGCTGCCCCCGGCATTGGTATTCTGAGAAGCGTTGTCATAAATCTCAATCCCACAGTCCATGTGGACGCTTGAAATGTCAAAGCCTTCCTTTTTCATTAAATCTATCAAGATTTCCTGTCCCACCGTGCCCAAATCCCCCGTTATGATTCTGTCGTAATCCTCTGGCTTGCGGTTAAAATCTTTGAGGTTCCTGCTGATGGTGTCACAGGCTGCCGGCGCCATGGCAGCCCCCATGTTCATTGAGTCTTTCACTCCGTAATCCACCACTTTCCCTGTGGTGATTCCTGTAATGCGCAGATTGGTTCGTTTTCTGCCAAGTATAAAGGCTCCGCTTCCTGTAACCGTCCAGGTAGCTGATAAGGGCCTTTGATTGGCATATTCCAAGGGAAAGCGAAATTGTTTCTCCGCACTCGCAAAATGGCTCGAGGTAACCGCAAGCACTTGTTCCCCATAACCCGCCGCCACTGCCATAGCTGCAAGGGATAAGGATTCCCCAGCTGTGGAACAGGCACCGTATAAGCCAAACAACGGAATATTCAGTTCCATCAGTCCAAACGTGGTCGCAATATTTTGCCCCAATAAGTCTCCTCCGAAAATATAACGGATATCCTCTTTCTGAAGTCCGGCCTTGCCGATTGCCATAGAAGCCGCTTCCTTTTGCAGCGTGCTCTCCGCCTCCTCCCAAGTATCTTCCCCGAACTTATCATCCTCCCCAACCAGGTCAAACAGCTTTCCTAGAGGGCCTTCCCCTTCTTTGGTGCCCACAATGCTGGCACTGCCCAAGATATAAGGAGCTTCCTCAAACTGGATGCTCTGTGCCCCAATAATCTGTGACATAGTGTTTCCTCCTGTTTCCAATTTCCTGTTGTTATTATGTCCTAAATTTGGGTTCTTACTCTGAAAATTCGTTTTTCGCAGAAATCATATGGGATCTTTTTCCAGTCTGAACCAATAATATCCTCTTGGATAGCTGATACCTGTGCGTATTGACTTTGTTCTGATTTCTATCATCTCAGAATAAAGCGTCAGTTCTGTAATAACGCCGTCTTTCCATTCTGACGGCTGCAGCGGCTCGCCGCTTAGCTCTGTCGGGGTAACGCTTCCGGCATCAATATAAAGAATCTGCTTCTCTGCTTGATATTCAACATTGCCTTGCTTCATGCTTGGAGAATCATGCGTATGACCCGACAAAAAAATGATATTTTTGTGGCTGTCAACGATCTGCTGTAATTCTGCATCTCTTGAAAGATATGGAGCGCCATCCTTGCGGTGCGGATTATGCGCTATCAATGGAGCGTGGCAGAGAATGATATGCCACTGAGCTGTATCATCATGATCCAGATGCCGATCGAGCCATTTAAGCTGAGCGCTTTCTGGAAACACGAATTTCCTGTAATTAGAAACGCACTGCAGTCCTATCACTTCTATCTCGCCAATCTGCACAAGATATGCGCCAGAAGCATCTTCGTAAACTGAATATCCCATTTTCTTTGAACGTTGAAATAAATACTTCTGAAACTTGTAATATCCTGCATAATTGTTAATCGTTGCCATGTCTGGATGCAGCAATTGATCGTGATTACCAGTCACTGACAAGATAAGCTTATCTGACGCAGATTCCTCGATGCAATGTCTCAATCCTTCAAATTGCTCCGCATAACCATCATTTGTAAGATCGCCCGGCATCAGTATTACGGAAGATGCCAGGCGCAATGCGCTGTGAATCATGCCATGCTTTCTAGACAAATGCAGATCACTCATCAATGAGAATTCTGCCAGCGGCTCTGAATCGAGATCAGCCGCCCGATATTTGACAGGTATTTCCCAAACAGCTTCTTCAACGGATGAAAAATCCTGCGCTATGCACTTTACATAAATATGGGTGGCTCCTGCTGGCACTGCGCGGCTTCCCTCAAAACGATAATGCGCATTTCCTGTCGCTTGTATGGGAATTGCCGCAAATGATGACCAGCCAGACAGAGGACCATTGAGATCTGCCCAGAATACAAGCGCTGCTAAAAAACCCTTTGCGCGAATCTCTATATCACAGTTACTATACCCGCATGTTGTAAATTTTACACTCAATTTCATATGGCGTCTTCTCCTTTTTGATCTACATAAGGTTCTATTTTTCCTACAGTATCTAAAGAAAATTGATTATAATGCCGCAATCTTGCTCGTCAAAAATATATCGCCCAGGTTCAAGCAAACTAATCTTAGAGACAAAAAATACTTGCTCAAAGCCTTGAATATGAACAATCTCCCAAGCTTATTTCTTTATTTAAATAACATAGTCTTTGATTTGTTTGAAAACTACTTCAATGCGTCAATGATGCCGTCTCAAGTGCCATGCAAACGTTTACAACCATCAGAAGTCGCTTTTTATACGTTTTCTAGCCATTTTCCAAAAAACGAAAAAGCTTCAAAACCCCTAAAAATCTAGGATGTTAAGAAAATCTGAAACAATCCATGTCAAGGGTTGGACAATGCATTGACACTGGACCAGCGGAAAGATTCTTGAGAATTATCAAAGCGAAGATGTATTAGATGAACGAAATAACGGATGAATCTTCCTTGAGACATGCGATAAAAGAGTATATAAGATTTTACAGGGAGGAACGCTCACAGGACAGATACCATTGCAAAACATCGATAGAAGTGCGGAATGAGGCTGTCGCATCAGACATTCATCCCACCAGTTTTCACCCTTATGTTCCAATAATACCTTAAGCACAAATTTGCACGCCATATTTTCAAATGCTGAAATAGCAATATAAATAGTTGCCATTTCTTTTGCGCTATTCACACATTTATCATCTAAATAAATCTAATGAAAGACTTTTTATATAATCCTACACAAATGATTCCGATGAAAAATGTTTACTAACAACACCAGAGGCATTAAGAGCAACTTTTGTCAATTCTCCTCTCCTCACAAACGAATATAATTTATCTTTATCCATTTTCTTTATCCTCTTTACAACAAATGTCTTTTTAAACTTTGAAAAATAGCATCATATACTGACATGTTAGTTGTTTCAGGCAAATGAATTTGTATATTATAATGCAAATTCATCTTTGAATCATTTAGCTTTTCAGCTTTACTGATATCGCTAACTGGCATTGACGTATTCTCCTCATAATTTATATTTTCCTTAATATTATTTGTATCAATCCTCTGTTCCTCATGAATAGACCAATCCGCATAGCTGCAAAGAGAACGAAAGGTCATTGCCATTTGCTCTATAACTCTATCACTTTTTTGACCTTGCGTAAGTGTTTTTAATTTATTTTTCACATCATCATTTGACATATTCTGTGCATTTCTATTGAGATTAAAAAGATCTTCATATGCCTCTTCTATCCCCATTGCAACAATTCTCTTTGATTGAGACTGATCCAAAAATTCATAATATCTCTGAGTTGGCTGACCTCCTTCATCCAAAAATCCCAATGCTTTTATCAATCCAATAAAAGTCTATCCGTGCTACTTTTAAATCCTAAATCTTCTAAGAATTTTGTTGTAAATCGTTCTGGTGCTTTTGCACCTATGATAGAATTAAATATACTTTTTACATTTTTTTACAGATGTTAAACATGACATAGCAATATCACTATGAGCATATGTTCCGCCATAGCGTCCTGCTTTTGAGGCAATACCAATGGCATTCATTTGTGTAATCCACTTTGTGGGTGTCATAACAAAACGATTTAAACCCGCCTCATTTTTAACCGCCTCGAATTGCACACAGTTAAACTCTGAATTGTGCAATTCTTCCCATACACCCAAAAACTCAATCGTATTTCTATTTCGCATCCAGTTTTGAATCACAAATCTTGGGTCATCCTCATTTCGATATTTTGCAATATCCGTCAGTAAAATAAACTCGTTTTCAAAATTTGTAGTATAGATGCCAATATCAATACCTTTTGCATGAATAATTTCCCTTTAAGAGATTTCTGCTGAGTAGCAATCTTCTTCCCACATTTCTTCTCAACATACTCCTGTATCATTTTATATGTAATTTTCGGTTTTGGCTGGTATTTCTTTGCCCTCTCTGCTATTGCATCTAAAGGTATTCTCCCATCACCTTATTCAAATTCAATCTTCACACTGATATGGCTGTCTGGTGATTTGTTGGGACCAAAGTACAACCGTCTCAATATGTTCATCATTGTCCAAACCTCATCACATATCTTTTCATTTCTTATCTGCCTTTTGTTCCAACATTTTTATAGAATTCAAATAATCCTCTTCTACATCACTAATGGTTCTGGCTTTATATTTCTTATATTCATCTGTTGCCTTATTAACAGCCTGCTTATGAGAGATACTTCCATTTCCCTGCAATAACTGCTCTCCTGTCATTGTAAGAATACGATCTAAATGTTCCGCCCAATCTTTCATGGTCATTGCCTGTTCACGTTCTGCCTGACGTTCCGCAAAATCTAAATACCCTGATACAAGTTGACCCATTGCCCGAAGTTCTTTTTCATCCAAATAATTTTTTGCAACAACAGCCTCTTTCAATGTCGGCTGATTTCCGGTAAATGTTGTAAGTCCCATAAACTCTTTTTCAGCATCTGCCCTTGTGTAAATAACCTCTGCTGCCGTCTGACCGTGAATGGCATAATGAATTTTATTTTGCACCTTTTTAAAAAAAAGAATAGATATTTGCGCTTTGGGATCATAATCAATACTAGTGGCATAAATCTCCAGAACTTGTCTGTAAAATACCTTTTCAGAAGCACGGATATCTCTGATTCTTTCAAGCAATTCCTTGAAATATCCTCCACCACCTAAATTCTTCAGGCGCTCATCATCCAATGCAAATCCTTTTCTCATATATTCTTTTAAAATATTTGTTGCCCAGATTCTGAACTGTGTGCCACGCTTGGATTTAACTCTATAACCAACAGAAATAATAATATCTATATTATAATAATCAACATGATAAATTTTTCCGTCTGCCGCAGTTGTTGCAAAATTTGCAACAACTGATTCTCTCACTAATTCTCCTTCGGAAAAAATATTTTTTATATGTCTTGAAATCGTTGATTTATCTCTTTGGAATAATTCAGCCATCTGGTCAATGGATAACCATACCGTATCTTCGTCAAAAGTCGTTTCAATTTTTGTCAGACCATCTTCTGTCGTATAAATAATAATATTTGATTTCTGATTCATATTTTCTCGATTCTTCACTCATACACCTCAATTCTACTAAAAAGTGCAACGTCTGTTGCACTTTTGCTATTCATTTACTATGTGACTTATTTTTCACCAAAACATACGAAAATGTCCTAGTACATAATTCTTGATTCACTTATAGTAAACTTTACTCTTTGTCGCCGTTAAATTTATCCACCATAAATTCCACCTCAATATCAGGCTCAACACCTAGTTTAAACAATAAACATACCGCACCTACATATTATCTTAAATCTTAATTTATACTGCATAATAAAAGTATGCAATAAATTTTCAAATTGAGATATGTCTTTATTCCCCGCTATGTATTATTTTCGAATCTCTATAGTTCCTCTTACTATATCTGCAACATATTTTGAGGAAATTTCATAATCTATAGAATCTGGACTTTCTTTAAATACTAATACTGATGGAAATGCCATTACTGTATTATGTTTAAGATAGTTTATATGAAATATCAAAATATCCACATCTTCTTTTTCATAATACTCATAACAGAAAATCCTGTTTAGATTTTCCGCATACTCCTCTTTATTTCTATTATACTCTTCTTGTGCTGAGGGTCTATTAAATGGATTATCAGTAATCAATGGCATACTTGGTGCTTGTAAAGGATATCCCGTATATTCAACAACATCATCATTACACTCGATTTGATACACATATTCCAAAAATCTCATTTCCAATATTTCTTCTATAATATTACTTTCTGGAACAGCTATATCTTTTATTTTACATATATGATTTTTCTTAATAAAAATTTTTATATCAATATCTTCATCAAATGTATTACCTATATTAGCCACGGTCAAATCAACCATCCCTTGTTTATCTATCTTTTCAAAAAAAGAAATATATTCATAATAATCTACAGTATCCCAGTATAATTCCTCTATGGAATCATACCGTTTTTTCTCTTCCTCACTACCTTCAAAACTTGTACCACTACCTTCATAAAAAGGAACTAGCGTAGATACCCTTTTTTTTAGATTTCCAACATTCCAAAAAGAATCTTCAATTTCGATGCCATTTTCTTTGGCAAATTTACAAATGATACTCTTCCTTCTATCAGTAATATCTGCATCCATTATTCTACCTGTCACAAAATCTGATTTTCCTAATAATTTATTCAAATCAGGAACATTAATCAATAAAGGATTCTCCTTTTTTTCAATGCTCTCTGTATTTTCCTTTTCTCTAGCATTCAGATATCCCTGCTGTAATAAAGCAATTTGGGAAATAATACTCTCTCTTTTATCTTTTACCAATTTACACTCAGAAAAGCCAGAATATTCCACAGTTGCACCTTCATCTTCCTCTAATGATGCAGCCTTAATTTTTAGAACAGGACTTTCCTTTTTTTCGAATAGCGTTTTCTTACCTACCGCTAACGGAAAAAAATGCATTCCTAAATGATTAGTAAATAGCTGTCTCAGTTCATGCTCATCTTTTACTATAAAATAGATACCTCTATCTTTATATTTTTCTTTAAAATCCTGCACATTTTTATATTGTTCCATATCTACATTAGATAGATTTATAGGTGCATCAAGAAAATACATAAATACTTGTTTATTTGAAGACAACATTTCTTCAATTTCTTCTTCCGTTCCAGATCCGTATTTATCTGTTGGTGTGCCAAATTTAGTCCAAAATATAGCAACTGCTGCATCACACTCCCGAACGAATTGTTTATTCAACAATTCCTGTGGTTTATCCCCAGATTGTGGATAACTATCTGTTGACCAATGCTTTGTCATGATTTCCATATTATTAATATTTCCATACACTCTATTAAAATCATCCACACATTCCCTAATGATATCAATAAACTGATTAACATCACCTGGACACGAAATTAACAAATCATACGCAGTAATTCCCACTCTTGGCATAAATACTCCTCCTCTGAAAATATTATTAATCTGTTCAGTAAATTTCATATCGCAAAGAATGACGATAATGCTCAAAAGCGTAAATCTATGAAAAGCATCCCACTATTTCTAAAGACACCTCAAATCATACGAAAATGTTCTAACGCTTCCCTTATAGCAGCTTCTTTCTCTGGTAGGCATTTCGGCTGTCTGGAATTTTCCGATTTCGGCAGGTTATAATTTGCCCTCTCAATAATCCCACATTTCTGCTTTACCTGTGCGATATAGAGATTGCTGACTTTTAATCCGCTTTGCTTCAGAACATAATCCTTGATTTCCTCATAAGTGGCTTTACTCTCCGCAGCCGTCAAATCACTTTCATCCATCCCTAATTCCACATTGATATGCTTCAACTTATTTTATTTAAGTTTGGAAAGCAAACACACCGTCTCCACATGCACCGTATGCCCGAACTGATCCACAGCCCTCACCCTGCGCAGTTCATAACCGCCGTCACAGAGAATCCGCAAATCCCTGGCCAGGGTGGCACTGTCGCAGCTTACATAGACAATGCGGTCCGGCCGCATCTGAAGCATGGTCTCCAGGCAGAGAGGGTCACAGCCCTTTCGGGGCGGGTCCACCACCATTACATCCGGGCGGCACAGTTGGTCCTCCCCCTGTTTTTCCGCATAAAAAGCAGGCAATACCTCCTCTGCTTTCCCCACATAAAAGAAGGCATTGTCAATTCCATTGCGCTCCGCGTTGGCCCGGGCGTCCTCTATGGCCTGGGGTATCAGCTCCACACCGCAGACCTGCCGGGCCTTTCCGGCCAGAAACAGGGAGATGGTACCGATGCCGCAATACAAATCCCAAAGTACTTCCCGGCCGGTCAGGTCTGCGTACTCCAGCGCCAGACTGTACAATTTTTCGGTCTGTATGGGATTGACCTGATAGAAAGAGAGAGGAGAAATGGAGAAAGTCAATTCCTGCCCCGTGCAGGGATACCCTTCCTTCCCCATATCCCGCACATGAATCACATCCCGGATTTCCCCGCGACCCCATAGGATATGGATTTCTTTTCCCATAATCACATTGGTTTTTTCGGAATTTATACTGACTGATACGGACGTCATTCCTTTGATCTGAGATAAAGCAGAGAGTAATTGGGCCTGCTGGGGGATTCCTTCTTTCCCCTTTTCTTTGTTTATCACCAGGCACACCATTATTTCCCCGGTGGTAAAACCTTTCCGAATCAAAATATGACGCACCAGCCCTCTGCCGGTGGTCTCATCATAGGCAGAGATATGATATTTCTCCATATGGGCCACAATTATTTCCAGAATCTGTTTATTCTCTTCCGCGCCCAGGTAACATTCCGTACCGGGAACAATGGTATGAGTACGGCCCGCATAGAAACCCGTCACCACATGGCCTTCCCGGTCCGTACCCACAGGATACAGGGCCTTGTTCCGGTAACGATACGGATCTTCCATGCCCACAATGGGTTCCATGACCCGGTCCACACAGTCCGAATCAAAGCCGCCGATGCGAATAAGATTGTTTCTCACCTTCTGCTGTTTATAGACCAACTGCCTCTCATAGTCCAGAGCCTGGATCTGACAGCCGCCACAGCGCCGGTGATGAGGACATCTGGGTTCCACGCGATAAGGAGAAGCCTTCAGCAGCTTCTCCATACGGGCATACGCATATTGTTTTTTTGCCAGAGTGATACGGGCTTCCACCACATCTCCCACCACGGCGTCTTTCACAAAGAGGGTAAAGCCATTCACTTTGCCGATGCCCTCTCCTCCTGTACCTATATCCTCTATGGTCACCGTAACCAGGTCATTTTTTTTATAGGATTGACACATTTCCTTCTCCATAAATGAGTTAATAATCAATTTTGCTGGCCTTCAGGTTGGACTCAAACAACCTGTTGTACCCCAGCCATCCCGGCTCCTTGGCATTGTCCAATATCTCCTTGAAAGTCTCCAGCTTGGCATCGGTGTCATCCGCATAATTCAGGGCCAGCGCTTCGATCAAGGCAGGGATCCTGGGTGATCCGAATTCATATTTCCCATGATGGGCCAGAATACAGTGCTGCACCTGGGATAACAGCTCATGGGGGAAACCCTGGATCCTGGCCGCCCGCTCCCCGATCATCTGGGAACCCATGACAATATGCCCCAGCAACTGGCCGTCATCGGTATAATTGTTCTCCGGAAAAGGAGAAATCTCCAGAATCTTGCCGATATCATGACACATGGCCGCCGTCAGCAGCAGATCCCTCTTTAGGATAGGATAAGCGCTGCAATAGTAATCACATAATTTGGTCACACCCAGGGTATGTTCCAGCAGGCCCCCCACAAAGCCGTGATGTACGGTTTTCGCGGCAGACGAATTGCGGAACGCTTTCTGAAACTTTTCATCCTGTACAAAGAAGCTTTCCAACAGCTGTCTCAGATAGGGATTCTCAATACTGGCCACCAAATCTGTCAATTCCCGGTACATTTCCTCAATATTCCTGCTGCTCACGGGAAGGTAGTCCGCAGGCTGGTATTCCCCCTCCTGACATCTGCGGATCCTCTTTACATTGACCTGCAGCGAACCTTGGAAACTGGTGATATCCCCATATACCTCTATGTAATCCAGGGAATCAAAATCCCCGATTCCCGGATTGTTGGGCTCCCACACTTTGGCGTCCAGCGTGCCCGTCTTGTCCTGCAATATCAGACTTTCGTAGGACTTACCGTTCTTGGTCACCATGGATTGTTTATGTTTGCACAGATAAATGTCAAACACTCTGTCGCCGTCCCTGTACTCTTTGATAAATTTCATATCCCTTACGTCTCCTTATTCTGTATTTTCTTTTTATTCTGCCTCTCCCGCCGTAACTTCAAAAGTCAGTTCCCTGTACTCTCCCTGGGACAGCCGCATCACCCGCAGCGTCAGAACGTCCTCCACATTGGCTTTCAACAGATAGCCCGTATAATCGCTCATCTTGGCCACGTCCTGCCGGTCAATTCCCACTATCACATCACCGCTCTGGATGCCGGCCAGCATGGCAGGAGAATCCATCTCCACTTCCCGCACATATGCGCCGAAGGGCACCTGGGACTGCCGATTGGCCTCCTTGGGCACATCCACTCCTATCACACCCAGATAAGGAATCCGGTCTCCCTTGGCAAGTCTGTTGATCATCTGTTTCAGATCGCTGATGCCGTAGGCACTCACCATATTCCGCATGTCACTGCCTGATTTTCCCGCGGTAATAAAGCCCACCACCTGGCCGCTGGTGTTGAACAGCACCCCGCCTGCAGACTGGCTCCCGTAAATATCTGTGGTCAGGAGCTGGAAATTCATATCCGCCAGGGATACCTGTCCCCCGGTGGAAGTGATGATTCCGTAACCTACAGAACCGCTGCTTCCCATGGGACTTCCCACGGCGATAACGGGGCTTCCCACCAGATTCCTCTGCAGGGAGGAGCCCAGAGACGCCACATGCAGATCCTCCGCCGGCATGGCCTGTCCCAGTGTGTTCAGGCTCACACACAGCACTGCCAGATTGCCGTCCTGAAAAGACTGAGCCATCAGGGCGTCCGCCTGGACTCCGTTGGAAAAACTGACTGTCAGATGATCCGCCCGCTTCACGGAACTGTAATCCGTCAAAATCAGCAGTTCTTTCCCGTTGTTTCCCACCACTATACCGGATGTCTGGTTTTTGCTCTCATACACATTGGCGAACCAGTCCGTGTCCGACTTGGTGCCCGTGACCACCACCATGTATTGTTCCAACTGTTTCACATACTCTGATAGAACATTGTAAATCTGCCGGTAATCTCCCATATCCAGCACCACACGGTTGAGAATTTCCTGCACCTGGCTCTCGTCCAGTTCCAGCTTTTCCGGCGGTGCTTCTTCCGGCTGGGGACTGGGACTGGGGCTGGGCTGAATATATTCCTCCAACATTTCCTCCGGCAGCATCTCCTCCGGCTCCTCCGGGAAAATAATGGCTTCCGGCTCCTTTTCCGGATACAGCCAGTTGCTGATCACCGGTTCCAGCACCAGAAAGGTAAAACAGGCAATCAAGCCGAAAATAATGGCCATGGAAGCCGTGATCATGGTCCGGCGGATCAGCCTGCGCTTGTTGATGGGCCTCTGCTTGATCTTTTCTATCATGAAATTTTCCTGGAAATTGTCCTGGCTTTGTTCTTTGCGGTCCGGCATTCTCTCACCTCTTGTTCTGAGTATATAATATCCCTTTTTAATTGTAAAGTAAAACCGGGGGTATCCGATCCAACGGAATTGTGTTATACTTGTAAAGAGTACGCCAATAAACATTTTTACAGAAATAAAGGAAGTGAACCCCATGAATGAAAAAGGATTAAAAATCTTAGAATATGACAAAATCATCGGAATGCTGTCGGAAAAGGCAGATTCCGCGCCGGGAAAAAAATGCTGTCAGGAATTACAGCCCATGACGGATCTGCATCAAATAAACCTGGCCCAGACAGAGACGGAAGACGCTCTGGCCCGGCTTTTTAAGCTGGGAAGTACTTCCTTCGGCAGCAATCAGGATATGGGCTTTGCCCTGAAATCCCTGGAAATAGGCAGCACTCTGTCCATGTCTGAACTGCTCCGCATGGCAAGAATGCTTGACAATGTAAATCGAATCAAAACTTATGGCCGAAAGGAAAGGGAAGATATTCCCCGGGACAGCCTGGATGATTATTTTGAGCAATTGACTCCCCTGACCCAGTTATCCGGAGAGATCAGCCGCTGTATCCTGTCGGAAGAGGAGATGGCGGATGATGCCAGCCCCGGGCTGAAACATGTACGCCGCTCCATGCTGCTTACCAACGAAAAAGTCCGCAGCCAGCTTAATTCCATGATTACCGGTTCCTACCGCAGCTATCTGCAGGACGCGGTGATCACCATGCGGGATAACAGATACTGTATTCCTGTAAAATCGGAGTACAAGGGACAGGTGCACGGTATGATCCATGACCAGTCCTCCACAGGTTCCACCTTTTTCATAGAGCCTGCTGCCGTGGTGGAACTTAATAACCGGCTGCGGGAACTGGAGATCCAGGAAAAAACGGAAATGGAAAAGGTACTGGCGGACCTGAGTGCCCGGGCGGCGGAGCATGTACAGGAACTGGCGGACAATCAGAAGCTGATGACCCACCTGGACTTTGTGTTTGCCAAGGGAAAACTGGCCCTGGATCAGAACGCCACCCGGCCTGTTTTCAACAACCGGCATTATATCAACCTGCGCAAGGGCCGTCATCCCCTGCTGCCCAAGGACAAAGTGGTTCCCATTGACATTCATCTGGGCAAAGACTTCGATCTGCTCATTGTCACCGGCCCCAACACCGGAGGCAAAACCGTATCTCTGAAAACCGTGGGACTGTTCACTCTCATGGGGCAGGCAGGGCTGCATATCCCTGCTCTGGACCGATCGGAATTGTCTGTCTTTACCAGGGTATATGCGGACATCGGTGACGAACAGAGTATTGAGCAGAGCCTGAGCACCTTCTCCTCCCATATGACCAGCATCGTACAGATCTTAAAGCACGCGGACGAGAATTCCCTGTGCCTGTTCGATGAACTGGGGGCGGGTACGGATCCCACGGAGGGAGCGGCTCTGGCCATTGCCATCCTGAATTACCTCCACGACAGAGGCATCCGCACCATGGCTACCACCCATTACAGTGAGTTGAAAATCTACGCTTTGTCCACAGACTTTGTGGAAAATGCCTGCTGCGAATTCAATGTGGAAACTCTGCGGCCCACCTATCGGCTGCTCATCGGCATTCCCGGCAAGAGCAATGCCTTTGCCATCTCCTCCAAGCTGGGTCTGCCGGAGGAAATCATCAATGCCGCCCGGGAACAGATCAGCAAAGAGGACGAAAGTTTTGAAGATGTGATATCGGATCTGGAGAGAAGCCGTGTCACTCTGGAAAAAGAACGCCAGGAAATTGCCTCCTACAAAGCCCGAATCAAGACATTGCAGGACCAGTTACAGGCCAAGAACGAAAAACTGGATAATGCCAAAGACAAGATTTTGAAAGAAGCCCACGAAAAAGCCCGGGATATCTTACAGGAAGCCAAGGAGGTTGCGGACGAAACCATCCGGGATTTCAACAATCTGGGACCCGGCGCGGATATCAGGGACCTGGAGAAAAAACGCCAGAAGGTAAGAGATAAAATCAATGAAAAGAACCAGAAGCTGGCTCTGAAGCCCGGCACCGGACAGGAGAAGAAAAAAACCCTGGATCCCGCCAAACTCAAGAAGGGAGACGGTGTAAAAGTGCTCTCCATGGGCTTAAACGGCACGGTGAGCACCCTGCCCGACAGCAGAGGCAACCTTTTTGTGCAATGCGGCATCATGCGCACCCAGGTAAATGTGAAGGATCTGGCTCTTACGGAGGAAGTCACCATCACCACTCCCGTGATGCAGCGCACCAACACAGGCAAGATTAAAATGAGTAAATCCCTGTCCATCTCCACGGAAATCAACCTTCTGGGTAAGACGGTGGACGAAGCTCTGTCGGTGCTGGACAAATATCTGGACGATGCCTATATCGCTCACCTCTCCTCCGTGAGAGTGGTACACGGCAAGGGAACCGGTGCCCTGCGCAACGCGGTCCACAGCCATTTAAAGCGCCTGAAGCATGTAAAGGAATTCCGTCTGGGAGAATATGGGGAAGGGGATGCGGGCGTTACCATCGTAACGTTTAAATAACCACTGCATAAGGAGTATTTTATATGGTAAATAAGCAGAAAGTTCTGATCGTAGACGACGACAACAATATTGCGGAACTGATATCTCTGTACCTCACCAAGGAGTGCTTTGAGACCATGATGGTGTATGACGGAGAATCCGTTATGGGAGCCATCGCTTCCTTTGAACCCAATCTAATCCTGCTGGATCTGATGCTCCCGGGCATAGATGGCTACCAGGTCTGCCGGGAGGTCAGGGCCAGATATACCACCCCCATCATTATGCTGTCCGCAAAGGGAGAAGTATTTGACAAGGTACTGGGTCTGGAACTGGGAGCGGACGATTATATGGAAAAACCATTCGATTCCAAGGAACTGGTGGCCCGGGTCAAGGCAGTGCTGCGCCGGTACAAACCTGCTGCCGATCCCAAACCCCAGCCCCGGGACGAATCCGTGGAATATCCCGACCTCACCATCAACCGCACCAATTACGCCGTAACCTATATGGGCAGAAGCGTGGATATGCCTCCAAAAGAACTGGAACTTTTGTATTTTCTGGCTTCTTCCCCCAACCATGTATTTACCAGAGAGCAGTTGCTGGACCAGATCTGGGGTTATGAATATATGGGAGACACCCGTACCGTGGATGTTCATATTAAGCGCCTGAGAGAGAAGATCAAGGATCACCAGAATTGGAAGATCAGCACCATCTGGGGCATTGGCTATAAATTTGAAGTGAAAAAATAAGGATGTAATCTCCGATGAAGAAAACCCTATACCTGAAATTTCTGCTGGCTTATCTGATTTTCGGAATATTCGGCCTGGTGATACTGGCCACCTTTGTGCCCAGCATGACCATGGAACATCTGATCCGGGAAAAAGCCAACTCCCTGTACTCGGAGGCCACCCTGATCGCCAACACCTACGCCAGGAACCTGTACAACAGTGAAATCTCTCTGGAGGCGGTAAAGGATCAGCTGGACGCCCTGGCTCTGTACCTGGATTCCAGCGTACAGATCATCAATCCCTCGGGCCGTCTGATCCTGGACACCAATATGCCCATAGACGTGGAAAATGAAGTGATCATCCAGGCCTTTGATCCCACTGTCACCGGGGTTTCTTTCTATGTGATAGACAATTTCTTTGACACCTATCCCCAGGATGTGCTGTCGGTGATCGCCCCCATCACCGCCAATTATATGGTCAAAGGTTATGTGGCGATTCACATGGAAATGTCCTCCATCAACGAATCCTGCAACAACCTGTTGAACATCTCCTATGTAACCCTGATTATCCTGTTTTTGCTGTCCCTGATCATCCTGATCTTTTTTACGGAGATTGTGTATCTCCCTCTGCGGAAAATCACTTACGCCACGGAGCAGTATGCCACGGGCAATATGCACTATGAATTTACGCTGGACAGTGAGGACGAAATAGGATATCTGGCGGCCTGCCTTTCCTATATGGCCAGCGAAATTGCCCGGTCCGAGGACGACCAGAAAAAATTTGTGGCCAATGTATCCCATGATTTCCGATCCCCTCTGACCTCCATACAGGGGTATCTGGAGGCCATGCTGGACGGTACCATTCCCCCGGAGCTCTATGAGAAATATTTGAATATCGTACTGAATGAGACCCAGCGCCTGACCAAGCTGACCAATGGTCTGCTCACTTTGAACAATCTCAATACCAGAGGAATGCTGCTGGATATCACGGATTTTGACATCAATCAGGTAATTCGCTCCACTGCGGCCTCCTTTGAAGGCACCTGTCTGAAAAAGAGCATTGCCATTGAACTGATTCTCACCGACGACATCATGTATGTCACGGCGGATATGAGCAAGATTCAGCAAGTGCTGTACAATCTCATCGACAATGCCATCAAATTCAGCCACCACAACTCTGTGATAAAGGTGGAAACCACAGAGAGAAAAAACAAACTCTTTGTATCCGTGAAGGACACAGGCATAGGCATCCCGAAAGAGGATCTGAAACTGATCTGGGACCGCTTTTATAAATCAGACCTGTCCCGGGGCAAGGATAAAAAAGGAACGGGCCTGGGATTGTCCATCACCAAGGAAATCATCCATTCCCACAACGAACATATCAATGTGATCAGCACCCCCGGAGAAGGAACCGAGTTTATCTTCAGCCTGCCCCGTTCAGAAGAAAACGACGAAGAAGACTGAACGCTTTTTTCACCGGACGGTAAAGTACCAGCATCAATATAAAATTCCCTGCACAGTGGAGTAAATCATAGGGAATGCCTGCCACCCACCAGGTAAAACCGGCGTAGAGACCCGAACGGATGCCTCCGTTGAAGCATCCGTTGATCACATAGGGAATGGCGCACAGAGCGCCGAAAAATAATCCATAGAGTCCTGATAATACAGCCCAGAACAGCGCATGTTCCTGCCTGCGGAAAATCCATGCGGTCAGCGCCAGCAGCGGCCAGGCGTATAAATACATTACCCACCAGATTCCGAAGCCGAACATACAACCCTCTATCAGAATAAAGGCGGGTATCACAAAACATATTTTCTTTCCCAATAAAACTGTGAACAGAATGATCCAGAAACTGGTCAATTCTATATTGGGCAGTCCCATCATGGCTCCCTTACACACTTCGATCAGAGCGATGGCCATGCCTGTCATGGCTATGTCATATGTGGTATTTTTCAGTTTTATCCCCCCTGTGCGCTTCAGCGCACACTCTGATCAATATTTGAAAGTTTACTTTCAAACTTGCCCTTCTCCATATCACTTGCTGTATATGATTTGGAAAGCGTCTCCGTCTGTCACGGGCTGGGTCTCTATGCCGTAATTACAATATTCCCCATTGACGAAAAAGCCCCAGTAAGACTGGTCCACATTCCAGTCCGCAGTCACGCCGTTCACCGTGTCCACCATCATGCCATACTCGCTCTCACTGCCGGAAAACTCCAGCCCCTGGGCTTCCTCCATGGCCTGGCGCAGATATTCCGCATCTGTGCGGACATCATACATAGTGGAATCACCATGGTTGTCCACCACTTCTATGGTGATGGATTTGGCTCCCTGGGTGGTTCCGGGCCGGAACATAAAAAACAGGATTGCGAATACCGCAATCAATGCCGCCAGCACGGCCAAGCCAATCAACAGTTTCTTGTCTTTCTTTTTTACTTCTGTCATTTTTCTGACTCCTTTTAAAAGTATTTGCATAAAAAGAGACAAAAAACCTGTCGCATGAAAGGCCCATACTCCCTTCCGCAACAGGTCTGTGCGTACAAAAACCAGATGTGAACGCATGATCCACATTTTTTGATGTACTAACCAGTCACTCGTGGTCTTACAGTACCGTCACAGGCAGGTCTTCTGACTTGGCGATCCCCGCTTTCCTCCATCTTCTCAAAGCATGCATACGCAGAGGCTTCAATGATTTTCCGGCGGATTTCCCATACATAAAGACGGAAATCCACTGGGGAAGAAAACTCCTTCCTTACAGCGACGAGTTCGTGCAGGACTTGCACCTGCTTCCCTTTTCACCGAATCTTAAGCTATCGCTTAAATCCGACACCTGTAACGTTTCTTTATTTCCTTTATGCAACTGGAAGTTTAACACATATGGACAGAAAATGCAAGAAGCAACTAAATCCTCATGCAGATCAGCGGCTTCTTTCTCTGATTTCATACAGATAAGCATTCCCTTTTTTGCCCGTGTGTTCCATCATCCCATAATATTTGTACAGTTTGATGACCAGGCTGGCCAAACGTTCATTAATATGGGCCGCCCTGGCAAATTGTTTTACCGTAAAAGGTTCTTCCAGATCCAGGGGAACAAACTGCATCAAATCTTCGGGCCGCTCAATCACAATTTCCTCTATAATATCCAGGGGGATACGGTCATATTTGGAAGCCCGAATCTTTTTATTCTTCCCGTAGCCGTTTAACAGTTTATACTCCTCCAGTTCCAACAGCAGCAGCTTTACTTTCAGGTGGCGATCCGCCAGATAATCCCGGATTCGGTACAATTCCAGAAAAGCGTCATAGGCATTTCCCTTTTTGGGCGATCTATGAGGAGCGCTGAGAGCACCTGTTTCCTGGTCAATCCAGATCAGACGCTTTATATGGGGAATGGGATGAACAATGGTCACGGGATATTCCGGCAGAAAGGCTTCCAGCTTATCCCGCATCTTGCCAAATCCGGCAGACTGAATCTCTATAATCTCCTGTCCTGTGAAGATATCCGCCACATAATTGCCAATGGGTATTTCCTGCTTATCCACATCCGGTTCATAATAGTTTTTCAGAACCATATGGGTGGTTTTCTCTGATAAAGTACCGATGCTGGCCCGAAGCCTTTCTTCCCCCAGTACCTTCTCTTTGGCCTCCTGGAATCTCTGCTTCTGTTTCTCCATTTTACCCTCTCCGTACAGCTTCTGTAATATGTTTTTTACGCGCTGGCATTGAGAGCTTTCTCATTTTTATCTTTTGCGTACAGAATCTTTAATATAATGGGTGTGGAAATACTGGAGACAATGATCAGCAGGATCACCGCCGTAAAATATACCGGCGTCAGAAGCCCTACCGACAATCCCTTCTGGGCCACAATCAGAGCCACTTCCCCCCGGGTCATCATACCTACGCCGATCTTAAGGGAATCCATATTGTTAAACCGACATATTCTGGCCATCAGACCGCATCCTATGATCTTGGTAATCAATGCCACGATCACAAATCCCAGGGAGAAAAGCAGGATGGCGCCGTCAATATTTTCTATATTGGTCTTTAATCCGATACTGGCAAAAAACACCGGTCCAAACAATATGTAGGAATTGACTTCCATCTTCTCCTCAATGTATTTGGAATCCCGGACGGAACAAAGCACAATGCCCGCCACATAAGCCCCGGTGATATCCGCGATCCCGAAGAATTTCTCCGCCGCGAATGCGAAGAAAAAGCACAGAGCAAGGCTCATAATGGGGATTCTCCGGGTATGAGGATATTTGTTGTCTATGAAGGAGAACAGCTTGTAAAACAGAGTCCCCACAATAAAGGCAAAGATAAAGAACAACACTGTGGAGAGTACCACTTTGCCGGGATTGGAATCGGGACTCTTAAATCCAATCACAAAGGTCAGCACAATAATGCCGATCACATCGTCAATGATGGCGGCACTGAGAATGGTCGTGCCCACTTTCCCTTTCAGCTTTCCCATCTCCCGCAGGGATTCCACGGTGATGCTGACGCTGGTAGCCGTCATGATCACGCCGATAAACACTGCCTTATAGAAATTCTCACTGCCCCAGGGTGCGGATCCGTAAAATCCCATGTACAGTAAAGTACCTCCCACCAGAGGAATAAACACCCCACAGCAGGCAATCAACAGGGCAATGGGACCGGTCTTTAACAGTTCTTTCAGATCTGTCTCCAAACCGGCGGAAAACATAAGCAGTACCACACCGATTTCCGCCATCTGTACCAGAAAATCTGTCTGCTGTACCAAACCCAATACACCGGGCCCGATGATCAGACCGGCCACAATCTCTCCCACCACCTGGGGGGCACGCAGTTTGCGGGCAATGATACCAAATAATTTGGCAAATACAATAATGATTGCCAGATCCTTAAATATGCTATATGCTTCCATACTCTTACCTCTTTTACTCTAATATAGATTATTTATACCAACCACAAATTATATCACATCTTCATAAAAAGGAAAGTAGTTTCTACGAAAATTTTGTAAAAGAAAGGTGCCGGAGGCCTGACAGTTTTTTCCTGTCAAAGTCCCCGGCCCTATTTATTGCTGTATATCCTCTTCGGTGTTTCCGTCCATATTTCTTTCAGGATCTTCCTCCGCCATTACATCGGTAATCTCAGCCGAATCCACTTCCACAATCTCCTCCAGGGCTTCTTCCACATCACTGAATTCCTGGTCGCCATTGGAAATTTTTTCCCTTACCTTGGCAATCCGGGCCACCTTATTATTTTTCTCAAGCTGAATCAGCTTCACGCCTGAAGTATTTCTGCCCAGAGTGGAAACATCTTCCATGCGGATTTGTATGATAATGCCCGCCGTGGTAATCATCATGATCTCATTGTCATCGTTGACAGCCTTGACGCCGATCACATCTCCCGTCTTGTCCGTGATCTTATAACATTTAATACCCTTACCGCCCCGGTACTGTACGGTGAATTCTTCCAGATAAGTACGTTTGCCCATACCGTTTCCGGAGACAATCAGCAGGGAATCCCCCTGGCTCTGGAGCTGCATGCCCACCACCTCGTCCTGGTCGGACAGATTCATTCCGATCACACCCATGGAAGCGCGGCCTGTGTTTCTCACATCCGTCTCTTTGAAGCGGATGCACATACCCTGCTTTGTCACCAGGAATATCTCGCTGTCCGCGTCTGTGGCCTTAACCTCGATGAGTTCATCACCCTCCCGGAGATTGATGGCTACCAGGCCGTTTTTACGGATATTGGAAAATTCATCCAGGGAAGTTTTCTTCACAATACCGCTCCTGGTGACCATAAACAGGTTCTTTTCCTCACTGTATTCCCGAATGGGGATCATGGCGCTGATCTTTTCTCCCGGAATCAACTGCAGGAGATTCACAATGGCCGTCCCCCGGGCAGTTCTGCCGGCTTCCGGAATCTCATAAGCCTTGAGACGATACACCCTTCCCAGATTGGTGAAGAAATGCAGATAATGGTGGGTACTGGTAATCAGCAGATCCTCAATATAATCGTCCTCAATGGTCTGCATCCCCTTGATTCCTTTGCCGCCCCGGTTCTGGGATTTGAAATTATCCACGGTCATCCGCTTGATATAGCCCAGACTGGTCATGGCTATGATCGTATTGTCATGGGGAATCATGTCCTCCATGGAAATATCCGTGATATCATAGGTGATCTTACTTCTTCTGTCATCCCCAAATTTATCCGATATCACTGTAATCTCTTCTCTAATCACACCTAAAAGCAGTTTCTCATCTGCCAGAATAGCTTTATATTCCTGTATTTTCTTCTGCAGCTCTGCATGTTCCGCCTCCAGTTTTTCCCTTTCCAAACCTGTCAGCGCCCGCAGACGCATATCCACAATAGCCTGCGCCTGGACTTCCGACAGTTCAAAGCGTTCAATCAATCGCTCTTTGGCAATCTGGGTGTTCTGGCTGCTGCGGATAATGGAGATCACTTCATCTATAAAATCAAGGGCTTTCAGCAGACCCTGCAAGATATGATCTCTCTCTTCCGCCTTGTTCAGATCATATTGGGTCCTCCGGGTGACTACTTCTTCCTGATGGGCCAGATAATAAGTCAGCATATCCAGAAGGTTCATCACCTTTGGCTCGTTATTTACCAGAGCCAGCATGATCACTCCGAAGGTATCCTGCAGCTGGGTATGTTTGTACAACTGGTTCAGAATCACATTGGCATTGGCATCCCGGCGCAGTTCAATCACCACCCGAATGCCTTCCCGGTTGGATTCGTCCCGGATATCTACGATCCCATCCACTTTCTTCAGCTTTACCAGTTCCGCGATCTTTACAATCAGATTGGCCTTGTTCACCATATAGGGCAATTCTGACACAATGATCTGGGACTTTCCGTTGGCAAGAGTTTCAATATCTGTCACGGCTCTCACCCGGATCTTACCCCGTCCGGTACGGTAAGCCTCATCACATCCTCTGGTCCCAAGAATCAATCCGCCGGTGGGAAAATCAGGGGCTTTTATGATATCCAGCACTTCCTCTATGGCAGTATCCCTGTTTTCCTCCACTCGATTATCAATGATCTTAATTACCGCCTTCACCACCTCCCGAAGATTGTGAGGCGGAATATTGGTGGCCATGCCCACCGCAATGCCGGTAGTACCATTTACCAGCAGATTGGGATAGCGGCTGGGAAGCACCACAGGTTCCCTCTCCGTATCATCAAAGTTGGGGGCAAAATTCACGGTATCCTTGTTGATATCCGCCAACAACTCCATGGAAATCTTGGAAAGCCTGGCTTCCGTATAACGCATGGCGGCGGCTCCGTCTCCGTCCATGGAACCGAAATTACCATGGCCATCCACCAAAACATACCGCATGTTCCAGTCCTGAGCCATATTTACCAGAGATCCATAGATGGAACTGTCTCCATGGGGATGATACTTACCCATGGTATCACCCACAATACGGGCACATTTACGGTGGGGCTTGTCGGGGCCGTTGTTCAATTCAATCATGGAGTACAGGACTCTTCTCTGAACGGGCTTAAGACCGTCCCTCACATCGGGAAGCGCCCTGGAGGCGATAACGCTCATGGCGTAGTCGATGTAGAATGTCTCCATCTTCTCCTTCAGATCCACTTCCTGTATTTTGTCTATTTCCTGGACATTATCAAATATATCATCTTGCATATTTATACCCCTTGTGCGCTTTAAGCGCACATACCAATCAATATTTGGAAGTTTACTTCCAAACTTACCTCACTCTTTATCCGGAATCCTGAAATCGGTTTAAGTAATATCCAGATTCTTAACAAATTTAGCGTTCTGCTCTATAAATTCCTTCCGGGGTTCCACCTTATCCCCCATAAGGGTGGTAAAGGTAAGATCCAGTTCCGTCTCTGTCTCTTCGTCATAATTCACCCGCATCAGAATCCGTCGGGCAGGATCCATGGTGGTCTCCCATAGCTGTTCCGCGTCCATCTCGCCCAGTCCCTTATACCGCTGGATCTTGTTATTCTGGTCTCTTCCCACCTCCAGCAGAATGGCATCAAGTTCCTCATCGCTGTAGGCATACCACACTTTCTTGTTTTTCTCCAGCTTATACAGAGGAGGCTTTGCCAAAAAAACATGTCCCTGTTTGATTAATTCCGGCATGAAACGATAGATGAAAGTGAGCAGCAAGGTACTGATATGGGCCCCATCCACATCCGCGTCCGTCATAAGGATAATCTTATTGTATCGAAGTTTAGAGATATCAAAATCTTCATGGATACCGGTTCCAAAAGCGGTGATCATGGCTTTGATCTCCGCATTGGCATAGATTTTATCCAGCCTGGCCTTCTCCACATTCAGAATCTTACCCCGCAGAGGCAGAATGGCCTGGGTAGCCCGGGATCTGGCGGTCTTGGCGCTTCCTCCGGCGGAATCCCCCTCCACAATATAAATTTCACAGTTCTTGGGATCCTTGTCCGAACAGTCCGCCAGCTTGCCGGGCAGAGCCATGCCGTCCAGAGCCGTCTTTCTCCGGGTCAGATCCCTGGCCTTGCGGGCCGCTTCCCTGGCCCGCTGGGCCAGTATGGATTTCTCGCAGATAATCTTGGCCACTCCCGGGTTCTGCTCCAGAAAATAGGTAAGCTGTTCCGACACTATCCCGTCCACGGCGCCTCTGGCTTCACTGTTGCCCAGCTTCTGCTTGGTCTGTCCCTCGAACTGGGGATCTTCTATCTTCACACTGATAATGGCTGTCAGGCCTTCCCGGATATCCTCACCCGAAAGATTGGGTTCGCTGTCCTTTAAGAGTTTGGCATTTCGGGCATAATCATTGAAAGTCTTGGTAATGGCATTTCGGAAGCCCTGTAAATGGGTACCTCCCTCCGGGGTATTGATATTGTTCACAAAACCAAATACGCTCTCATTGTAGGAGTCATTGTGCTGGAAGGACACTTCCACATACACATGATTTCTCTCCCCTTCGAAATACAGAATGTTCTCATACAGAGGAGTTTTGCTCTTGTTCAGGTAAGCAACAAATTCCCTGATTCCTCCCTCATAATGGAATTCCACTACCCGCTGTTTTTTTCCGTTATCCAAACGCAGGGTTCTGACGGCTCCTACTCTGGAAGTTTTGGTGTTTTCCTCTTCGTTCTCGGCGGAATGTAATTCTCCCTGCTCCTCCGCTGCCTCCTCCTTCTGCAGCTTCTGGTCCTCCGCAGCCCGCTGCAGAAGCTGACTGATCTGGGCGTTTTCCGCATCCGTGTCTGTCAGGATCTGCTGTTCCTCACAGCGGCTGTCTCTCAGGATAATCCGCAGATTCCTGGTAAGAAAAGCCATTTCCCGCAGCCTGCGTTTCAGAATATCAAAATCAAATTCCGTGGTCTCTGTAAAAATGGTTTTATCCGGCAAAAAACTCACTTTTGTGCCGGTCTTTTCCCGGGGACATTCCCCGATCTCCTTAAGGGAATATACCGCATGTCCCCTCTCATAGCGCTGCTTATATACCTTGCCCTCCTGGCAGATTTCCACTTCCAGCCAATCGGACAGGGCGTTTACCACCGAAGCTCCCACGCCGTGCAGACCGCCGGAGACTTTATATCCCCCGCCGCCGAATTTGCCGCCCGCATGAAGGATGGTAAACACCACTTCCACTGCGGGAATACCCGCCTTGTGGTTAATGCCTGTGGGAATGCCTCTGCCGTTGTCAATAACGGTGACGGAATTGTCTTCATTGATGGTTACGTCAATGGTATCACAGAATCCGGCCAGAGCCTCGTCCACGGAGTTATCCACAATCTCGTACACCAGATGGTGCAAACCCCTGCCGGAAGTGGAACCGATATACATACCGGGCCTCTTCCGAACCGCCTCAAGCCCTTCCAGAATCTGGATCTGATCAGCGCCGTATTCTTGTTTAACTGCCGCATTATTCATGGTTTCTTCGCTCATTTTTATACCCCATGTCCGCTTTGGCGGACTTAAAATCAACCTAAACTCTTCCCTGCAATCCGCCGGCTCTGCCCGCGGTATGATATTGATCAGCTTTCACGGATATGATCAGGCGACGGTATTTCCACCACCCCGCCGGTCACTTTATATACCCTGTTTATTTCAAAACGATTGTTTACAAATTCTTCCAGACCGGTACAGGTGATAATGGTCTGGATGTCCTTTATGCTGCTGAGCAGATAGTTCTGCCGGTTGCTGTCAAGTTCGGATAACACATCATCCAATAACAGGATGGGTGTATCCTTGGTCAGCTTCTTCACCAATTCTATCTCCGACAGCTTCAGAGACAGGGCGGCGGTGCGCTGCTGGCCCTGGGAACCAAATTTGCGGATATCCACATCCTCGATGAGAAAAGAAAAATCATCCCTGTGGGGTCCCACTGTGGTCTGCTTTAATTTGATATCCTTTTCCTGACTGCATTGCAGCTTCTTCTCAAACTCTTCAATCTCCACATCCGGCTCATATCGGACCGAGATTTCCTCCCTGTCCCCGGACAGGCGCTTGTGTATATCATAGATTATCTCATTGAGTTGTTCTGCGAACAGCCTGCGTCTCTCGATCACCTTGCTGCCGAAAGAGACCAGCTGAGAGTCCCAGATATTCAGAGTGTCCCTCAGATCCGGGTTAAAGTACAGATCTTTTAAGAGTTTATTACGCTGATTTACGATCTTGTTGTAATGGTTCAGATTGTACAGGTAGAAGCTGTCCAACTGGCACAACTCCATATCCACAAACCTTCTGCGTTCCGCCGGGCCGTCTTTGATAATGCCCAGATCCTCCGGGGAAAAAAAGACCACATTACAAATCCCCAGCAGATCCGCCGCTTTCTTGATCTTCTGGCCGTCAATGGCAATTCCCTTGGATTTGCTTTTTCTAAGATGCATGTCCACCCGGGTTTCCACCCCGTCCTTCTCCAGAAAAGTACGGATATGGGCTTCCTCTTTGTGAAAATTTACAATATCCCTGTCCTTGCTCCCCTTATGTGACTTGGTGGTAGCCGATACATAGATTGCTTCCAGAATATTGGTCTTGCCCTGGGCATTGTCGCCGTAGAGGATATTGGTCCCCCTGTCAAACGCCAGGTTAAGGGTGTCATAATTGCGATAATCCTGAAGTTCCAGTGATTTTATTATCATAACCTGTTCTATTGCCTTTACGCTTCCCGGGACACTACCTTCACCTGTGTCCCGTCAAATTCAAATATATCCCCGTCCCGGAGTTTTTTGCCTCTTTGGTATTCCGCTTCGCCGTTTACAGACACCTGCCCATCCTGGATCACCAGCTTCGCATCCACACCGGAGTCCACCAGGTCAGCCAGCTTCATGGCCTGTCCCAGCTTGATAAAATCGTCTTTTATTTTCAGTTCCAACATGCCTGATTCCCTCACCCTTCCCGTTAATTAACTGTGGTGAAATTCACCGGCAGGATCAGGTAGATATAGTTTTCTCCTTCATCCTTAATCAGACAGGGTGCCTTGGGATTCACCATGTACAGGTCAACCTGTTCATCGTCGATCACCCGCAGGGCGTCGATGAGGAATTTGGGATTAAACCCGATCATCAGATCTCTGCCCTCTTTGGTTATATCAATCTCTTCGTCCATGCTGCCAAGGGCGGAATTGATCTTCAGTTCCATACCGCCGTCGGTGATATTGATGATAATGGGCTTTTTGTCCCCTTCCTTCACCAACAAAGTAGCGCGGTCAATACAACTGAGCAGTTCCCGCTTGTTGACCCTCACCTTGGTCTCCCATTCACTTGACAGCATCTGCTCGATCCTGAAATATTCTCCCTCTATCAGACGGGATACCACCGTGGTATTGTCAAACTCAAAAATAATATGTTTTGGGGTAATGAAAATGCTCACATACTTGTCCGTGTCACCGGAAAGGATCTTGCTGATTTCGTTGAGAGTTTTGCCCGGTACCACGACTTTCCGCTGTCCGTATTCTTCTTTCAGCTGAATCTTACGGATGGAGATCCGGTGCCCGTCCAGGGACACTACTTTCAATTCGCTGCCCTTAATGTCAAAGAGTTCTCCACTCATTAATTTATTATTGTCATTATCAGATATAGAAAAAATAGTCTGACGCACCACTTCCTTCAGGGTAAACTGGGATACGGAAATACTTTCCTCCCTCTCCACCACAGGAAGGTAGGAGAAATCTTCTCCGGATTTTCCCATGATATTGAACTTTGCTTTCTCGCAGGTAATAGTGGTTTTATAATTTTCATCCGTCTGTATGGTAATATCGTTATCCGGCAGCTTACGCACAATCTCCCCAAATATCTTGGCGTCCAAAGCAATGATGCCTCTCTCCGCGATCTCACCCTCAATGGTGGTTTCTATACCCAGTTCCATATCGTTGGCCGTGAGGGTAATCACCCCCTTGGTAGCATCTATCAGAATACATTCCAGAATCGACATGGTGGTTTTGTTGGGAACTGCCTTGGATACAATCTGTACACCGCCAAGCAGACTGGATTTGGAACAAATCAGTTTCATAAGTTATGAACTCCTTTCCCGTGCACAACGCAAAAACCTTTCCAGGCGCCTGCGCAAGGCATATATAATATTACTTGTTTTCATAATATCCTTCTTAATGGATGTTGATATGTGCAAAACTGTTTCTATTATACTATTTTTCTGGGAAAAAGGGAATGGATATCTGGTGAATAATTCAACTTTTTGTTCTGGATAAGTTAAGACTTATTCACATCCGCCTTAAAAAGCCTTTTCAGGGCAGTTTTTGTTATCAACAGGCTTTTCTTTTTTTCCCCGGGCAATACACAATACCCTGTGGATTAGTTGGGGCTTATTTTCTTTGTTAGGATATCAATTTTGTTCTGGAGCTCTTCATTGCTTTTCAGTTCTTCCTCAATTTTGTTGCAGCCGTGCAGGACGGTGGTGTGATCTTTTTTCCCAAGGGCCTTGCCGATCAACGCGTAAGAGGAGTCGGTGAGGGTGTGGCAGAGGTACATGGCAACCTGCCTGGGCAGAACAAATTCTGAATTCCTTTTTTTGGAGATCACATCCTCGGGCTTTACATTAAAGTATTCCGCCACTGTGTTAATGATCAGTGAGGGGGTAATGTCCCTGGACTTGTTGGGGTAAATAACATCCTTTAAGGCTTCTTCCGCCGCGGCCTGGGTGATTTCCACCTTATTGGATTTGGCGTAAGCAATAATTTTGTTGAAAGCACCCTCCAGTTCCCGGATATTGGATTTTATATTGGTGGCAATGTAATTGAGGATCTCCTCATCAATCTGCCGGTGGCTTATCTCCGCATTCTTCCGCAGGATGGCTACCCGGGTCTCGTAGTCGGGAGGCTGTATATCAGCGATCAGTCCCCATTCGAAACGGGAGCGGAAGCGTTCTTCCAGAGTTTCCATTTCCTTGGGAGGCTTGTCCGAGGAGAGGATGATCTGTTTCCCGGCGGAATGCAGTACATTGAAAGTGTGGAAGAATTCCTCCTGGGTACTTTCCTTTCCTATGATAAACTGTACATCGTCTACCATCAGCACGTCTACGGTGCGGTACTTTTCCCGAAGTCTGGTCATAACGGCGGCGTTACCGTTACGGATGGACTCGATCACTTCGTTGGTAAATTCTTCGCTTGTCACGTAGAGCACTTTTGTATTGGGGTTCTGGCCCAGGATGAAATGCCCGATGGAATGCATCAGGTGGGTTTTACCCAGTCCGGCTCCCCCATAGAGATACAGGGGATTGTAGGTATTGCCGGGGGATTCCGCCACCGCCAGGGAAGCGGAATGGGCAAATTTGTTGTTGCTGCCCACCACGAAGGTATCAAATCTGTACTTTGGGTTCAGGGTGGCGTTGCCGTTTCCTGTTTCCATATAATAAGAAGGGTCATCTTCCAGGGGATCTTCCGAGGGGATGTCCGATTCCAGAATGAAATCCACCTCATAGATATGGTCATACATCTCAGAGATGGTTACCTGGAAGAAACTTTTGTATTTGCTGGTAATATAACTCAGGGCCTGGGCCTGGTCGGAAGGGATGATGATATACACCACGTCCTCCTCAATCTTAAATAGTTTCAGGGGCTCTACCCAGGTGGAGAAGGAAATGCCCGACAGATTGTATTCCCTTTTGACAATTTCCTTTATTTCTTCCCATTTTTCCTTGATATTGTCCATTTTCTTTTGCCCCTCCCGCAACATTCCTAACCCTATATTAATATAAAGTCGGAAATATTTCAAATGTTAGTTTTGAACAGGGCTGGAATAAAGTTATCCACATGCTGTTGATAAGTCGGGGTATAAGTGGTGCGGGAAATTTCATATGTGGACAATATGGTGTATAAATCAGGCCTTTTACACATACCAAAAATGCGGCATATATACAGCATATAGATAAAATATTTTTTGTTAAAAACAAGATATAGTGATTGGCAAAAACAGTTATCCACAAATTATCAACAACTTGTGGATAACTTTCTGTTTATAAAAAGCTGTGTATATAGCTGTGGATAACTCTGAAAAAAATTTTTTATGGGTTTTGGTTTGGAAAAATAATTTAAAAAAATCCTATATTTACTTGACATTCGGGGACTTTTCCATTACAATCAATATGCTATTTTCCATAGGAATCATCAATGCCTTATCATAGATTAAGGTCAGAGAAGGAGGTGCATTTTCATGAAGATGACATATCAGCCTAAAAAGAGATCCAGGTCCAAGGTTCATGGTTTCAGGGCCAGGATGAGCACTCCCGGCGGAAGAAAAGTTCTGGCTGCGAGACGTGCAAAGGGAAGAAAGAGGTTATCGGCATAGGTCACAGCAATGTGACCTTTTTTTCTATGCAAACCTGGATATTCTTCCCGGTAAAACGGCCCCTGCGGCCATTTATATATCATGGGGAGAACAGGTTATGAGATTTTCAGAATCGCTGAAAAAGAATACGCAGTTCCAATTTGTATATAGAAACGGTAAATCTTATGCGAATAAATATCTGATCATGTATGTTAAGGAAAATGGCACGGATAGGAACCGGGTTGGAATCAGCGTCAGTAAAAAAGTTGGAAACAGCGTTGTAAGGCACCGCGTTACAAGGCTGGTAAGAGAGAGTTACCGATTACATGAAAACATATTCAATAGTGGTTTGGATATGGTAATCGTCGCGCGACCGGCTGCAGCTTCTGTAAGTTACTATGAAGTGGAAAGCGCTTTGCTGCATTTGGCGAAACTTCATAAGCTGGTTAAGGTATGTTTTTATTTTGATTGAAATTGAGTATGATGAAAAAGATTATAATTGCATTGATACGGTTTTATCAGAAATATATATCCCCTATGAAGCGCACCAAATGTCCTTATATTCCTACCTGTTCCCAATATGGACTTGAGGCGGTTCAGAAATACGGCGCTTTCAAGGGATCCCTTTTGGCAGTCTGGAGGATTCTGCGCTGCAATCCTTTTTCAAAGGGGGGCTTTGACCCTGTGCCCTGACAGCCGTTATCCGATGCGATGCCGCGGAATTTCCCGCGGTGATAGGAAAGGTGTAAAGAATGAATGCAATTTTATTAACCAAGGACGATACCTTTATTATCGGATGGGTGGCCAGGCTGCTGGGCATGATCATGGAAGGTATTTTCACAGTTATCGACTTGATTGGTCTCCCCAATATCGGACTTGCCATTATTCTTTTTACGGTGGTGGTCAATCTGCTCATGCTGCCTTTGACCATCAAACAGCAGAAATTTTCCAAGCTGTCCAACAAGATGCAGCCGGAGATTCAGGCCATACAGGAAAAGTATAAGAATAAGAAAGACAATGAGACCATGATGGCTCAGAATCAGGAGATCCAGGCTGTTTACGCCAAATATGGCGTGTCCGCCTCGGGAAGCTGTGTTCAGCTTTTGATTCAGATGCCCATTCTGCTGGCTCTGTACCGGGTGATCTATGCGATTCCTGCCTATGTGAGTAAAATTGGCAATACCTTCCGGGTCCTGGCAGATCGGATTATGACCACGGATGCTGCGGAATTCCTGAAAAGTTCGGAAGTAAGCACCATCAAGAACACCATGTCCATGTATGGCAGGAACATACTGGATACGGGGGAAAACAGCATTAACAGCCTTATTGATGTACTGAACAAATTGTCCAGCAGTGATATGGCATTAGTGTCGGAACACTATAATCTGGCCGAGCTTACTTATTCGGGGCAGTTAATCCTGAGCAATGACACAACCAAGGGGCTTTTGGATATCTATAATAATTTTCTTGGTTTGAATATTGCCAATTCTCCTCAGCATATCATCGCCAACGCTTATCCCATGCAGGCCTGGGGATTGCTGATCGGAGCGGTGTTAATCCCGGTACTGGCGGCTGTGACGCAGCTGATCAGTGTGAAGCTGATGCCTCAGCCGGAGAACAGGGGCAGTGAGAACAGCATGGCATCTTCCATGAAGATGATGAATATGATCATGCCAATTTTTTCTGCGTGGTTCTGTTTTACATTGCCTTCCGGTCTGGGTCTGTACTGGATTGCCAGCGCCGTGGTACGTACCATATTGATGATTATTATCAATAAGCGTCTGGACAGAATGAGTTTTGAGGATATTGTTAAAAAGAATTCCGTCAAAAGTGCCAAGAAACTTGAGAAAATTCAGAAACAGCAGGAAATGATGAACGCTTATGCCAGTATGAATACCAGGAATATAGCCAGCAGGGCCAATATGAATACCGGCGGGGAAAGCGCTTCTTCCTCCAAAGATGTTTCCGATAAAAAGATACCCAATGTGGAGTACAGCAGTAAGTCAAAACCGGGCAGTATTGCCGCCAAGGCTAATATGGTGAAGGAATATAACGAAAAAAATAACAAATAGAAGCAGGGGGAAAAAGAAATGGAATATATGGAAATATCTGCCAAGACAGTAAATGATGCCGTTATTGAAGCCTGCCAGAAATTTGGTGTGGCCAGTGATAAACTGGAATATGAAGTGATTGAGGAGGGATCTTCAGGATTTCTTGGAATCGGTGCGAAGCCTGCGGTCATTAAGGCCTGGGTAAAATGTTCCCTTGAGGACGATGCTAAGAATTTCCTGAAAGATGTGTTTGCCGCCATGCATATGATTGTGGTGGTGGAGGCCAAATACAATGAAGAAGAGAAGTCCATGGACATTGAGTTGAGCGGCGATGATATGGGCGTGCTGATCGGCAAGAGAGGACAGACTCTGGATTCCCTGCAATATCTGGTATCCCTGGTGGTAAATAAGAACGCGGAAGAATATATCCGGGTGAAGGTTGATACGGAGAACTACAGGGAGAGAAGAAAGGAAACTCTTGAGAACCTTGCCAAGAACATTGCCTACAAGGTGAAGAGGAACAAGAGGCCTGTATCCTTGGAGCCCATGAATCCTTATGAGAGACGTATTATCCATTCCACCTTACAGAATGACAAATATGTGACAACCCACAGTGAAGGGGATGAACCTTTCAGAAGAGTGGTGGTTACATTAAAGCGCTATTCATAAAAGGCAGGGATACCGAATGTAGCGATACATTCGGTATTCTTTTCCGTTTTCATACGAATTCCATATTCATATGGATGCGGTAGCGTGGTTGTTTTTCAGGTAGGAGGTTTTGTATGCGCACAGATACGATAGCTGCCATTGCCACAGCCTTGTCTGAAGCGGGAATAGGGATTATCCGGGTGTCCGGTCCGGAAGCCGTTTCTCTGGTGGATCATATTTTTTATAATTCTGCCGGTCTTAGAAAATTGTCCGGTAAATCCAGTCATACCGTATCTCATGGATATATTGTGGATACCAAAGAGGGAGAAGATTGGAAAAAAGGAATTGTGGACGAGGTGCTGGCAGTATTGATGAAAGCCCCGCACAGCTATACCGGAGAGGATACGGTGGAGATCAACTGTCATGGAGGCGTACTGCTTTTACAGAAAGTATTGCAGTTGGTACTCAGGAACGGCGCCAGATTGGCGGAGCCGGGAGAGTTTACCAAGAGGGCATTTCTTAATGGCAGAATGGATCTGTCTCAGGCAGAAGCCGTGATGGATGTGATTCATTCTCAAAGCGAGATGGCTTTATCATCTTCCATAGAGCAGCTTACGGGGAAACTGGCTTTGGTGGTGAGGGATCTGCGGCAGCAGATTCTTTATGAAGTAGCCTTTATCGAATCTGCTCTGGATGATCCGGAACATATCAGTCTGGAGGGATATGAGGAGAGGCTGTCTCTGAAATGTACTTCTTTTATAGACAGAATTGAAAAATTGATTGCATCCTCCCAGGATGGCAGATTGATGAGAGAGGGAATCCAAACAGTGATTCTGGGAAGGCCCAATGCGGGAAAATCTTCTCTGCTCAATGCCATATTGGGAGAAGAACGGGCTATTGTAACCCAGGTTCCGGGCACCACCAGGGATATTCTGCAGGAGACCATCAGCCTCCGGGGCATTACTTTGCATATGATTGACACTGCGGGTATCCGTCATACGGAGGATGTGGTGGAACGGATCGGTGTGGACAGGGCCAGGGAATATGCCCAAAAGGCGGACTTGATTTTATTTGTGATAGACGGCAGTGAACTGCCGGATGAACGGGAGAAAGAGATTATTTCCTTTATTGGGCAGAAACATGTGATTGTGGTAATTAATAAAACGGATTTGAACACTATAGTGTCAGAGGATCAGATACATGCTTTTTTTCCGGAAAGAGCAGATATTCCCATTGTGAGGATTTCCGCCAGCAGTGGCGCCGGTTTGGATTTGCTGGGAAAAGAGATTGAAAAACTCTTTTTTGACGGAGAATTGAAAGGGAACAGGGAAGCCGTGATCACCAATCTGCGGCATAAGGAGGCTTTGGAGGAAGCAGGGAAAAGTCTGCTTTTGGTACGCCAGGGCCTGGAGGCCCGTATGCCGGAAGATTTTTATTCCATAGATTTGATGGGAGCATATACGGCGCTTGGTTCTATTGTGGGAGAGGAAGTGGGAGAGGATCTGGTACAGGAGATTTTCTCCAAATTTTGTATGGGGAAATAAGTTTACAGTTGGATTTACAGGATGAGGCGTGAGTATGAGTATGGGATTGGGTATCAGAGAAAAAGTGGATGTTTGTGTGGTGGGCGCGGGACATGCAGGCTGTGAGGCGGCCCTGGCCTGTGCCAGGCTTGGTCTGGAAACAGTGATTTTTACGGTCAGTGTGGACAGTATTGCATTAATGCCCTGTAATCCCAATATAGGTGGTTCTTCCAAAGGACATCTGGTACGGGAAGTGGATGCTCTGGGCGGTGAGATGGGGAAAGTTATTGACAGGACATTTATACAGTCTAAAATGCTGAATGTTTCCAAGGGTCCTGCCGTTCATTCTTTGCGGGCTCAGGCAGACAAGGCGGAATATACCAGAGAAATGAGACATGTGTTGGAGAATCAGGAGCATCTTACCATCAAACAGGCGGAAGTCTGTGAACTTCTCTGGAGCCGGGAGTCAGATAAAAAGAGGGTGACAGGAGTAAAGACTTTTACAGGAGCCGTCTATGAATGCGGGGCCGTGATTCTTTGTACGGGTACCTATTTGAAAGCCAGATGTCTTTGCGGGGAATCCATCACTTACACAGGACCTAATGGGCTGCAGGCCGCCAATTACCTGACGGATTCCCTGAAAGAGATGGGCATAGAAATGCGTCGTTTTAAGACAGGGACTCCTGCCAGGATGGACGGAAGAAGTATAGATTATTCCAAGATGGAGGAACAGTTGGGAGATCCGATGGTGGTACCTTTTTCTTTTTCCACAGACCCGGAATCGGTGCAAAAACCTCAAGTCTCCTGTTGGCTCACCTATACCAATGAACAGACCCATGAGATTATCCGGGAGAATCTGGACAGATCCCCCATTTATGCCGGTATTATCCAGGGAACAGGTCCCAGGTATTGTCCTTCCATTGAGGATAAGGTGGTTAAGTTTGCGGACAAGAGCAGGCATCAGGTGTTTATAGAACCGGAAGGACTTCATACCAACGAAGTATATGTGGGTGGCATGTCTTCTTCTCTGCCTGAGGATGTACAGCTTGCCATGTACCGCACCGTTCCCGGCCTGGAACAATGTAAGATTGTGAGGAATGCTTATGCCATTGAATATGATTGCATCAGTGCCAGACAATTGTATCCCACTTTGGAGTTTAAGGAAGTGGAAGGTTTGTTCAGCGGCGGTCAGTTTAATGGGAGCAGCGGATACGAGGAGGCAGCAGCCCAGGGCCTGGTGGCGGGAATCAATGCTGCCATGTCTCTGTTGGGCAGGGAACCTTTGCTTTTGGATCGGTCTGAGAGTTATATCGGCGTGCTGATAGACGATTTGGTGACAAAGGATAATCGGGAACCTTATCGGATGATGACTTCCCGGGCGGAATACAGACTGTTGCTTCGTCAGGATAACGCGGATCTGCGCCTTGGCAAGAAAGGATATAAAGTGGGTCTGGTGTCTGAGGAACAATATCTGCGATTGTTGGAGAAAGAAAAAATGATTCAACAGGAGATATGCCGCTTAAAATCCAGTATTATAGGTGCAAATCAGAAAATGCAGGATTTCCTTCAGTCTCATGGCAGCAGTTCCTTAAAAACGGCGGCTTCTTTGGCAGAATTGATCTGCAGGCCGGAATTGGACTATCAGATTTTGTCGGAAATTGACCCGGAAAGAAAAGCTCTTCCGAAGGATGTGACCCAGCAGGTGGAGATTGAGATCAAATATGAGGGATATATCCAGCGACAGATGCGGCAGGTGGAACAGTATAAAAAGATGGAAAAAAAGAAAATTCCCCCGGATCTGAACTATGATCATGTCTCTTCTTTAAGGTTGGAAGCCAGACAGAAACTGAAGGAATACCGGCCCATATCTTTAGGACAGGCTTCCCGGATTTCGGGGGTTTCTCCGGCGGATATATCGGTGCTGCTGATTTATTTGGAACATGAAAATCAGAAAAAATAGTATTGCCTTTGTAAGATATATGGGGAGATATTTTATCTGGAGGATTATATGAGTATATATGATACAGGTCAATTCAGAAAGGATTTACAGGAAATACAAGTGCAGTTGACAGATCTGCAGATGAATCAGTTTATCCGGTATTATGAAATGCTGGTGGAATGGAATGGCTTTATGAATCTCACCGGCATAACGGAATATGAAGAAGTAATGAAAAAGCATTTTATTGACAGCCTTTCCCTCACCAGAATATTTGACACTTCCAGGGAATGCAGGGTAATAGATGTGGGTACTGGCGCGGGATTCCCGGGACTGGCTCTTAAAATAGCCTTTCCCTGGATGGAAATAACTCTTCTTGACAGTCTCAATAAGCGGCTTCAATTTTTGGATGCGGTAATTGCCGAATTGGGTTTGGACGGCGTACACACTCTGCATGGCCGGGCGGAGGATTACGCCAGGCCGGGTCAGATCAGGGAACAGTTTGATCTATGTGTGTCCCGGGCTGTGGCCCATTTGGCAAGCCTGTCCGAGTACTGTTTGCCCTTTGTGAAATTGGGTGGATGCTTTGTCTCTTATAAATCGGAAAAAGTCAGTGAAGAACTGGAGATATCAAAAAATGCAATTTTTCTGCTGGGAGGAAAAATAATAAAAACGGAAGAATTTACCTTGCCGGACAGTGATATTTTCCGCAGTCTGATCTGCGTGGAAAAGGTACAGCCTACTTCCAAGAAGTATCCTCGTAAGGCAGGAATGCCGACAAAGCAGCCTATAAAATAAAACTTAAATTTGTATAAAAACTCTTTTCTTCGTTTCGAAAATAGTATATGATAGAAATACGATATTTTGAATGGTGCATGTTATGAAAGAAAATGGTAGATCATATATTAATAATTCAGATAATAATATTAATTCTATATATTCTATAAATAACCTCAGTATTTTAAATATACAAGAGGAAGAACGTCAGCGTATTGCCATGGAATTACATGACACTTCTTTGCAGACCCTTGCCCATGTGATTCATCAGGTAGACTTGGCCGGTATCTATATGGATAAAGATATAGTAAAGTCTAAATTGGAATTGGCTGAGGTGAAGCAGAATATCAAAATGGTTATTGAGGAGATCAGAAATACCATATTTGATCTTCGGCCTATGTCCTTTGATGATTTGGGAATTGAGGAAACCATTCAACGATATATCCAATATGCAAATAAAGATCATGCCTTTCAGATCCATGCAGAGATAGGCAATGTAGATACTACATATTACATTATCATGGCGAATATATATCGGATTATTCAAGAATGTATTTCAAATGCAATTAATCACTCTGGTGGAAATGAAATATTTTTTAAGTGCTATTCAGAGAATAAAGTCTGTTATATCAAAATAGAGGACAATGGAAAAGGATTTGTGGATGGCCAACAGGATGGTCAAAAGCATTTTGGTTTATCGGTAGTAAAAGAGAGAGTTATGTTATTAGGAGGAGAAATCCATATAACTTCTGAAATTAACTTGGGAACAAAAATATCTATCGTAATTCCACTTAAGTAATTCAGGATAAGACAAGGAGGTATAGTTATGAGCATAAGGGTTATGTTGGCTGATGACCATATCTTGATGAGAGAAGGCATCAGACAATTACTGGAATGTGATAATTCAGTTGAAATAGTTGGAGAAGTAAGTAACGGAGAGCAGTGCCTGGAAATGATTTATAAAGTAAGGCCCCAGGTATTGCTGCTAGATATCAATATGCCTGTTAAGAACGGTATAGAAGTTTTAAGAGAAATTCGAAATAATCATTTGGATGTGAAGGTATTAGTTCTTACTGTACACAATGAAATTGAATATTTGTTAAAGGCTATGGATTTAGGTGTAGATGGATATATTTTAAAAGAGTCTGAGTTTGTAGAATTAAAAAAGGCAATACATACTGTTTTTTCCGGACAGACTTATATTCAGCCTAATTTAATTCCTGTCTTGAATAGTAGGATGGTATCCAGAGACAGGGATAAGGATAAAATTGATGAACTTACTAAAAGGGAATTGGAAGTATTAATTGAGGTGGCAAATGGAAAACTCAATAAGGAAATTGCCAATGAACTTAAGATCAGTGAGAGGACTGTAAAAAATCATATATCCAATATATTTAAGAAGATTGATGTGAGTGATAGAACTCAGGCAGCAGTATTTGCTATTAAGAATGATTTAATTAAGTTGTATTGATTTATGTAATTTTGGGAATGTTTCACGTGAAACATTCCTTTTCTATATAGGTATGAAGCATGTAAAACACAAGATAATGTTTCACGTGAAACATTTTGACACTAGATTTTGTAATGAAAATGTGAAACATACTAATATTTAGGTGTGAAACATGGACTGTTAAAAGTTACAGGGCTCTTTGAAAAACATTTTCCTTTACCGGAGGCACATATTGGTAGTATATTACTTAGATGTTTGTTCAAAGTATTTTTAAAATATGGAATAGCTTACAAAATTATTCAGTCGTATAATAAAATATATCTTGGGACAGAAATAAAGAGATTTTTGTAATAGGAATGAAACATAGGAAATTGTTTAATAGTAACATGTTGTAAAATGATACATGGAAGGAAAAGATAGATAGATGTCTTTCTGTTTGTGCTAATCAAATGACAGAGATTACATATGGAATGCCAGATGTTCAATATGGACTCCAGCTGTTCCATAGTTGTTTCAGCGGTCTCCAAAATTTGATATTATGAAAATGTCTTATATTCAGTAAAGCATTGCAGAGATATATAGCAGAATAGACCTGTAAAAATACATAGTAAATATAGATGTAATGGTAAAACATTGATTGCCGCTACAGGAGAGAATTAATTATCTTACAGACTGTTACCCCTTGCAAATTTCCTCAATATTCCTGTCCTTATACTTATAAAAAACATGAAAATTCCTATAGCTATCTATTCCCATAAGTGATATAATGAAAAGGCATTACAAAAAGTTACGTAAATGAGAAAGGTAATACGAATCTATGGGTAGAATTATTGCAGTCGCAAACCAAAAAGGCGGTGTGGGAAAGACCACCACGTCAATCAACCTGTCAGCCGCTCTGGCGGTAAAAGGAAAGAAAGTTCTGGTAATTGACACGGATCCCCAGGGCAATACCACCAGTGGATTCGGTATTGACAAAAATAACCTGGATGACACCATTTATGAATTAATACTGGAAGAATGTACAATCAATGACTGTATAATATCCGATGTCATACCCGGTGTATCTGTCATACCTTCCAATGTTAATCTGGCAGCCGCAGAGATTGAACTGATCGGCGTGGATCGCAAAGAGTTTATATTAAAGAATGCAGTGGATTTCATAGAGGATAAATTCGATTTTATTATCATTGATTGTCCTCCGTCCCTGAATATGCTCACCATCAATTCCATGACTACCGCAGATTCCGTTCTGGTACCCATTCAATGTGAGTATTATGCTTTGGAAGGTCTCAGCCAGTTAATTCACACCGTGAATCTGGTAAAGGAGAGATTGAACCCGGATCTGGAAATGGAAGGTGTGATTTTTACCATGTATGATTCCCGCACCAATCTGTCTAACCAGGTGGTGGAAAATGTGAAGAGCAACCTGACACAATACATATTTCAGACATTGATTCCCAGAAATATCCGTTTGGCGGAAGCTCCCAGCTATGGAGAGCCAATTACCGTTTATGACCCTAAGTCTGCGGGTGCAGAGGCATATATGGATCTGGCGGAAGAATTGATTTGTAAAAATGCAGAATAATAATTAAATGCGTATAGCATAACAGGGAAGGAAGGAATGAGGCTATGGCTGCCAGAGGTTTGGGTAAAGGTCTGGACAAGATGATTCCGGACATAATAGGAGAAACAAAAGAGAAAAAGCAGAGAGCAGAAGTAAAAGAGAATTCCGCAGAGACTTCTGTAGCGATTACCAAAGTGGAACCAAACAGAAAACAGCCTCGTAAATTCTTTGATGAGGATGCGCTTCAGGAGTTAGCGGATTCTATCAGGCAATTTGGTCTGCTGCAGCCTATTCTGGTCCAGGACAGGAACGACCATTATGAAATCATAGCCGGAGAACGGAGATGGCGGGCTGCCAGACTTGCAGGTTTGAAGGAAGTACCTGTAATAATCAAAAACTATACCGATCAGGAGATAGTGGAAATCGCCCTGATCGAGAATATCCAGAGAGAGGATTTAAATCCCATTGAAGAGGCCCAGGCTTATAAGCGTCTGCTGGAAGAATTTAATTTAAAGCAGGATGAAGTGGCGGAGAGAGTCTCCAAGAGCCGGGCGGCAGTGACTAATTCCATCCGTTTGCTGAAACTGGGAGACAAAGTACAGCAGATGGTTATAGATGATATGATCAGTACAGGTCATGCCAGAGCGCTGCTGGCTGTGGAGGACGAGGAGGAGCAATATGCTCTTGCTCAGAAAATCTTTGATGAAAAACTCAGTGTCAGGGAGATTGAAAAACTGGTAAAGAATCTGCATAAACCTGCCAAGGCCAAGAAGCTGGATGACAAGGCATTGCAGGCGATTTATCTGGATATTGAAGAAAGACTAAAGCAGAAACTGAGTACCAAAGTGGCAGTAACTTCCAAGGGAGAAGGAGCAGGTAAGATTGAGATTGAGTTCTACAGCCATGAAGACCTGGACCGGATTCTGGAGATGATTGGCAGACAGAGTTGAATGAGGAAAATATGAATAACACAGGATACAGCAATTTATTAAATACCATTGGCTTGGGCAATATAGATATAGGATATCTTTTTTTGGGGATGGCGGTTTTGTTGGTGATCTTATTGATCCTGACAATCTGTTTACTGGTGAAAACCCAAAAGCTGAAAAAGCGCCTGGACAGATTTGTGCTCGGTAAAGACGGCGTCAGCCTGGAACAGGATATTATTGCGCTTTTTGAAGATAATAAATTTCTTAAGATTAATTGCGATAAGAATAAAAAGGATATTCATACTTTATATAAACGAATGGAAACAGCTTATCAGAAAATGGGACTGGTAAAATATGATGCCTTCCGACAGATGGGCGGACAGCTGAGTTTCAGCCTGGCTCTGCTCAATGAGAATAACGACGGGTTTATTATCAATTCCGTTCACAGTACGGACGGTTGTTATTCCTACACCAAGGAAGTGATTGCCGGGGAGTGTTCCATCACCCTGGGAAAGGAAGAGGAAAAGGCTTTAGCCATAGCCATGGGCGACGAAAAGTAACAAGCGCAGAGGCATAGGGAAAAATGATTGTCAGAAAAATTGAGGAATTGGTTGGAAACGAAGTATTGGCCAGAGTGCTGACGACCTGGGACTATCAAGTTATATTGCCGGAAGGCGCCGTTATCCGCCAGGATTATATAGAAAAACTGAAGGATCTGGGAATCAGGGAAGTATGTATCCATGAGGAAGAAGAAGGACAGGAAAGCCTGATCCTTAAGATGGATATCGAATGCTCAGTCAAGGAAAAAGTCAGGGATATTCTTGAGAAACATACTTATAAACATAATGAAGATCTGGAAGAACTTAGCAAAACTGCCGACAATATCATCAGCAATATTTTAGAAGAAAGTCGGGTGGTTGAAAAAGTATATGATATTAAGCAGAGAAATGCAGATATATACGAGCATTCCATAAGTATTTGTTCCATGGCTATTCTGACTGCTATAAAGTTGGGACTATCTTCCAAATCTGTTCATGATATTGGTGTGGCTTGTCTGCTCCATGATATCGGATTGCGGTATCAGACCTTTGATTATTCTGATCGGGAACTGGAGGAATTGCCTGCCCATGAAATATCTGAATTTAAGAAACATCCAATCTATGGATATACCGCAGTGAAAGAAGAAGACTGGCTTACAGAAGCCAGTAAGGATATTATTTTATTACATCACGAGAGATTAAATGGATCAGGATATCCGCTTAAATCCAGAAATACTTCTCAGGAATGCAGAATTGTCAGTGTATGTGATGCTTTTGATGAAATGATCTGCGGTATTGGCTGTAAACGGATCAAAGTACATGAAGCCGTCGAATATCTGAAAATATACAAAGGTATAAAATTTGACGCAAAAGTGGTGGACGTTTTTCTGAATTTTACGGCAGTGTATCCGGTGGGAACCCATGTGCTGACCAGCGAAGGGGAAATCGGAGTGGTGGTGGGGCAGAACAGGGATTTCCAAGACCGGCCCATACTGCGCATTATCCGGGACAAAGACGGCAGTAATATAAAAAGAGAGGTTATTAAGGATCTGGTAAAGGTTAAAAATCTTTTCATAGAAAAAGTAGTGGGATAATACAGGTTATGCCGGTTCACCGGTTCCTGATCGAAAGGAGATAAATATAATATGATCGACATTAAGTTTTTGAGAGAGAATCCCGAAGTTGTGAAAGAGAATATCCGCAAGAAGTTCCAGGAGGAAAAATTGCCTCTGGTGGATGAGGTGATTGGGCTGGACGCGGAGAACAGAAAAGCCCAGCAGGAAGGTGATGACCTGCGGGCAAGACGCAATAAGATTTCCAAGGAAATAGGCGCGCTTATGGCCCAGGGAAAAAAGGAAGAGGCGGAAGCCAAGAAGGCCGAAGTGGCAGCAGACGCAAAACGTCTGGAAGAACTGGAGACATTGAAGGCAGAACTGCAGGAAAAGGTCACCAAAATCATGATGGTGATACCAAATATCATTGATCCTTCCGTGCCGGTGGGCAAAGACGACAGCGAGAATGTGGAGATTCAGAAATATGGTGATCCTGTGGTACCTGATTTCGAAGTGCCTTATCATGCAGACATACTCATGAGCATCAGCGGCCTGGATAAGGAGTCTGCAGGCCGTACCAGCGGAAACGGGTTTTATTACCTGATGGGTGACGCAGCCCGTATTCATTCCGCAATGATCAGCTATGCCCGGGATTTTATGATTGACAAAGGATTCACCTATTGCATCCCTCCTTTTATGATCCGCAGCAATGTGGTCAACGGAGTCATGAGTTTTGCTGAGATGGAAGCCATGATGTATAAGATTGAAAATGAAGACTTGTATCTGATCGGTACTTCCGAACATTCCATGATCGGTAAATTCAAGGGAGAGATGGTGCAGAAGGAAGATCTTCCCATAACGATGACTTCTTACTCCCCCTGCTTCCGAAAGGAAGTAGGTTCTCATGGTATTGAGGAAAGGGGTATATACCGGGTGCATCAATTTGAAAAGCAGGAGATGGTGGTACTCTGTGAGCCTGAAGATTCCATGGATTGGTATAACAAAATGTGGAAGTACACGGTAGAATTTTTCCGGAGTCTGGATATTCCTGTGCGTACATTGGAATGCTGCAGCGGAGATCTGGCGGATCTGAAAGTAAAGTCCTGTGATGTGGAGGCCTGGAGTCCCAGACAGAAGAAATATTTTGAAGTGGGTTCCTGTTCTACATTAGGAGATGCCCAGGCAAGGCGGCTTGGTATTCGTGCCAAAGGGGTAAATGGCAATTATTATGTGCATACTCTGAACAACACAGTTCTGGCTACCCCCAGGGGTTTGATTGCTTTCCTGGAGAATAATGTACAGGCTGACGGCAGCATAAAGATTCCCCAGGCACTGCGCATGTATATGGGTGGTAAAGAGTTGATCTGTCCCACTCAGAAATAATTGTTTTTGATTTTAACAGATTAGGAAAGAAGGTGAGACCTTTGCACAGATTCATGAGGGCCATTGGCTTCAGTGAATACACTGATCGGAATAAGTTAAAAGAATTGCTGAAAGATGTAATCCTGACGGCGGACCAGCGGGCGTATACCATCAATGATGAGGATGTGATGCTGGGCGAATTCAGCAAGGGCTTTGCCGAAAACATGGGCATTACGGTCTGTGGAGAATTTGACGAAGAGGATAAATTCACATATGAATATTATTACCCTTACTTAAGGGGCAGGGGAATCACCAGCACGGAGGATATCTCCGTGGAACGTCATGCCTCCAGGGAGTCTTACGCGGGTGTATGCGATGATATTAAGGTGGGGATTTCCCTGATCTTTTATCTGCAAAACAGAATACCTTATGTGAAAGCGCATTTCTGCGGTGAATTGCCTGTTCGGGGAACCACTCTGACAATGTCTGCACTTTCCGTTCAGGGCAGTGTACTTTTGCCTATTGAGAAAGATGAAGAACAGAAACAGCGGATTATACAGGATTCTGTGAATCGTACCAATCTGATTGCCGCAGCACGAAAAGGGGATGAAGACGCCATTGAGATGCTGACCATGGAGGATATGGATATGTACAGTACCATATCCAGGAAGATCCAGAAGGAGGATGTGTTCAGCATCGTAGACACCTATTTTATGCCCTATGGAGTAGAGTGCGACCATTATTCTGTGCTGGGTGAAATTATGGAATGTACCAGAGTTCGGAACAGATTTACGGGAGAGGAAATTTTTTTATTAAAAATTTGCTGTAATGAATTGACATTTGACGTCGCAATCAATATAATAGATATGTTGGGAGAGCCCAAAGTGGGGAGAAGATTCAAAGGAACCATCTGGCTCCAGGGATTTATAAATTTTCCTGACTCTGTATAATCAACAACTTCATAGCTGAAATTCCTGCATATCTGCAGGTTTTTCATATAAGTCCTCGTAGCTCAGTTGGATAGAGCGATCGCCTCCTAAGCGATAGGTCGGACGTTCAAGTCGTCTCGGGGACGCTGGAAAGCATTGAAAACACTGTATTTTTCAATGCTTTCTTTTTTTGCCCCAACAAGAAACTCAAAATCAGAGGACTCGATTTTTTGAATATTTTTTATCAGCCGTGTTGCTAAGAGGGAATCGAACACTAAATTGCACTTTCAAAGCCGTTGCTAATAATCTGCTAATTGCAGAATTAGCAGGAATTAGCTGCTAATAGCAAACTTTTTTCAAAAGTTATCCTTTTAAGGCTTTTGTCAGCATGGCAACCAGTTCTGGTGACTGTTCCAATGCCGAGATTAAATTTGTCAGGTCTGAATTTGTATTTTCAGGTGCCTTCACATCCTTTAAGGGATTAACGGAATTTTTGGCGTAGAATGTAGCTTCAAATTTCTGTGCGTTTACCTTCCGGTCCTCGTCCAGTATGTGCGCATATACATCCGTAATCATATCAATCTGCGCATGGCCGGTATCCCCCTGGGTTGCCTTTAAGTCACCGTGATTGAGTTTCAGCTTATAAGTCGTGCTGGAATGGCTCTGGTTATGAAGTCACTTTGGCAAGTGATGGTGTGGAAGCTATTTCACTTTTTGCACAGAAAAAATATGACTTGGTATTATTGGATATTTTGCTGCCCAAAATTGATGGATATGGCGTTTGTGAATTGATAAGAAAACAATCTCAAATTCCTATTGTGATGCTGACTGCATTAGACAGTGAAGCAGATCAGATAAAAGGTCTTGATCTGCAGATTGATGACTATATCACAAAGCCTTTCTCTATGCCAATTCTAAAAAGAAAGATTGCTGCAATTTTACGAAGGACGGCGGGCTATACAGAAGCAGACAAATATCTGCATTATAAAAATATAGCCCTTGATCTGGAGGGATATAAAGCTTTTGCCCAGGGCAGAGATATTGACCTGACCGCAAAAGAGTTTGAAGTTTTAAGGGAGTTTCTACTAAATCAGGGACGTGTATATACCCGGCAGAATTTACTTAACATACTTTGGAGTTATGACTTTATTGGAGATGAACGGCTTATTGATACCCATATTAAAAATATCCGTAAAAAGGCAGGAGCGGATATAATTGAAACAATAAGAGGGGTGGGGTATAGAATTGCGAAAGAAAATAAAGAATAGTATAACAACACGTATCTTTGTGATGACGCTTTTTCTGCTAATGCTGATGAGCGGCATTACCTATTTGCTGATTGGACTGACCATGCCCGTTTCGTACCGGGTGGAAACAGATAATCATTTGGAAAGGGAGGTACTGCAGTTAATTGACCGGCTGCAGGAGACGACTTTTGAAAACAGCAGCATCCTTTTTGACAGGTTTCTAATGGAAAACAAGGCGACATTGTTTATCCGGCTTCCCGACAACACATTGATTGCGCCGCCTTCGAATGTTGTCGCGGATAATGGAACGGATAGTAATATTGCCACGGTCAAAGAAAATGAAAAAATCATTATTACGGATAGTCAAAACGGTGCATTGAATGTTCCTATAGACTTATCAGATGCCAGGGAGTATGGTTTCTTTTTTGAGGACTCAGTCGAGGAATATGCCTTGTTGGTAGTAGGTGAAGCAAAAGCTGTGAATCAGGTAATCTCTACCCTGTTGCAGATCCTGCCCTGGATAATTGTTTCTATTGTCTGTATTTCTTTGCTTGCTGCCTTTTTCTATTCTAATTACATTACAAAACCGATTGTAGCAATCAGTGCGCTTTCTAAAAAAATGTCTGATATGGAACTGGACTGTCAGTGTGATGAAAGCCGCCATGATGAAATCGGGGTACTGGCGCACAGCTTAAACGAAATGGCGGCAAATCTTTTTTCAACACTTACGCAGTTAAAAACTGCAAATGATTCCCTGAAACAGGATATTGATAAGGAAAGGGAACTGGACCGGCAGCGTATGATGTTCTTTTCTGCTGTATCACATGAACTTAAAACACCTATTACGGCTTTGCAGGGGCAGTTAGAGGGTATGCTGCAGAATTATGGAAATTATAAGGACAGGGATAAATATCTTGGGAGATCTCTTGACATTACAAAGTCCATGGAGCATATGATACAGGAAATTGTGACTATTTCGCAGATTGACACAGCAGATTTTATTTTGAACAGGAGAGAGTTTGATTTTGCAGAACAGGTTCGGGAGACAGTGGCGCAGTACATTGATTTGATGGAGCAGAAAGAATTGGATTTAGATATCAATATTGCCGACAGGGTAATTATAAATGCCGATCCTAAATTAACACAAAAGGTTTTAAGCAATCTGTTGAGTAATGCTGTCCGATATTCTCCTGCACGGGAGAAAATTTGCATTACTTTATTTTCCGGGAACGGACAGGCTGACTTTTCCATATCCAATACAGGGGTGCAGATTAGCGAAGAGGCATTACCGCATATTTTTGAAGCGTTCTATCGGACAGATCATTCCAGAAACAGGCAGACAGGGGGGAGTGGTTTGGGGCTGTATCTTGTGAAACGTATATTGGAACAACATAATGCCGTGTTTTATATATGCAATTTTGACTGTGGGGTGAAATTTTCATTTGTCTTGTAAACTTTTAGAAATCTTAGGGCTTGCCGATGAAGGCTCTTTTTTATCTGAGTAACTTCATAAAAACTCCATATTCTTGTCGTATCCTATAACTGTAGCAGACAAAACTGTGCATGGTAGCATGTCGAAAGGAGCAATTTTATGAAGTTCAGGAAAAAGGGTACAGCACTATTCATTGCAGCAATAACGGTATTATGTGTGGGAACAACTGCTTTTGCTGCGGAAAAATTTAACATTGGGAGCATAAACGACAGCAGTATTATTCTTGGAACAAGCGGTGAAAAGGAGGCTGATGGCATTGCCAAAATCAGCTTAGACATGGGCAATACGTGGATAGCCCAAAGTGAATATGTGCCTTCCGAAAGTCCGGCAGATTGCTGGACGTATGAGGAATACAAAGCTTATGCCGAAAAGGTAGCCAATGGCCTTATGGAAATGTATACTGCCGGAGAACCGGAGTTGACAGAGGAAGATATACATGCATGGAAAGAGAATGCGGAGCAGATGTTGGCATTTATTGATGCCGGAGGTAAAGTCTCAAAAAATGCAATGGGAACAGACAGTGAAATTATAATCTCAGGCTTAGATAACACTGTTATCGAAAGCGTAACAGAAAAAAAGTAAATATATGACTAAATGTGCAGTTTTGATGTTGTTACCGGAATCGTACAAAAGGCAAACCGCCGCACTATGGACTTACAATCATGTGCGGCGGTCTGTTTTTTCCCAGGCGGACCATGCAAAAGAGGCAGGCTCGGCATTTGCGGCTCATTCCAAAGATAAGGATGCTTTTTATGTAAAAAAAGCAGAAAAAAAGCGGGAGTATATGAAGCTGTTGGAGGAAAAGCGGGCGCAGGCTAAGAGACAGCAGCAGGAGTTTTTGGATGAAAAAATCGCAAAGGCGGAGCAGGAGAGAAGCAGGCTGGCAAAGGCATGGAGCAGTAAGCAGCAGAAGGCGGCATCCAATGCCTATGAATCGAATATAATGACGGAAACTGTGGCAGACGGTGAGGTAAAGTAAAATGAATGGCGTATCATTATCAAACAAAATAATCTATTGGAATCCGAAGGATTTTGCCGTGAGCCAGAATTTCAACAAGGTAATCCGGGAGAATGAAAAGGTTTCCAATGATTATTACTGGAAAAGCAATAAGTCTGAGGGCGTGGACTGTTTTGGGAGGGCACTTGACCTGACCACGCTTATCAATAAGCCGGACGGATACCTGCAGGGGAGGCTGGCAGATGCGGACGATGCTGACTATTATCAGTTCAACATAGCGGAGTACAGGATATTAGGGACAGTTTCCGACAAGCATAACCTTGACATAACAGTGACCCTTGACCATATCCCGGAGGGCTGTGATTATGAACTTGTCCTGTATGACGGTGACGGGAATCAGGTTGGAATCGGGCAGGACAATGGCAGTGGCGGCAAGAGCGTGACCGTGCCGAACTGGAATCTGGAGAATCGGGGGTACACAGTGAAGGTGTTGGCAAAAGACGGCTCCCCTGTAAATGCGGAGGAATATTACCACCTTTCCTTTCAGACGAAGCAGGCGGCAGAGGATAACGTACTCAGGCAGCAGGCAAAGGAAATGCAGGAATATGCCGGTGCGCTGCGCCGGAAACTGCATGACGGGCAGGATGCGGCAGAAGAAAAGCAGGCACTCCAGCAGATCAGGGAGAAGTACGGGGCGTATTATACACAGCAGATGGATGAGCTGCATAAAACACAGGCGGCGGAATATCTGCCGGAAGGGGAAGTTTTTGATGAAAGCCGTAAGGCTGAACTTCTTTCCAAAATGGCAGCGGGTGAGGAACTGACGGAGCAGGAGAAAGGGCTGGCCAATATCTTTGCATCTGCACAGGAA
>OFGE01000319.1_pt1 | contig 54765 bp, 41 predicted proteins | sample 1521681 | NCBI WGS metagenome assembly OFGE01 (sample SAMEA3504093, study PRJEB24116) | mouse gut metagenome | biome: mouse gut; feature: mouse-associated habitat; material: faeces | place: Denmark | collected 2011 | reverse complement strand
TCACATACTCGTGCGTCACCATCCACCACTACTACTTTCATTTTCTTCATTTCTTTCTTACTCCTATATTTTATTTTTTTAATTTAATTTTCATATTTTTTCTTGCAATTTTAATTGCAAAAACGAAATAAAAACCCCAATGCATTGATAACCAGTCAATGCATTGAAATCACTATAATCATTTGTCAGCACAACTTAATTTTTATCAATTTTTTTCATACTAGCTGGAATTTTAGGCTGATTAAACCACCAAAAACAAAAAGTGCTGACAGACTTCTCGCCAAGACTACGAGCAACTTTTGGCATAATACCTTTTTTTTGTTCATTAACATTCTTTTCCATTTTAAGCCCTCCTTATTCAACATATTTACTTACAAAATGCAAACTAATTTGACAAATATAAAAACGCATTAATTTTTAAATAAAATCAAAAAAATCACAATTAATAAATCAATTTAATCATCACTATTTACCCATTCTATCACGCGGATTCCATTATTTTTTTCATAAATCAAATTTTTTATCCACCCAACAAATAATGATATTGACACTGCTAACATCACAAAACTTATTGAATACGCATATCTGATTGTTACATCAAAGAAAATCATAATCACATAAGCCACAAGAAAAACAGCCATAAACACAATTGTTTTTCTTTTATATTTCTTTGTTTGCTCAATGGTAAATTGATTGTTAACATTATCCACCGGCGACAAAATCAAAATTGCAATCCCACCAACTGTTGCAAATCCTATGCTCAAAAATCTTAATATATCTTTTGGTATAAAAAATAATGTTATCGCAAAGATTGCATAAACAAGCATTAATATCAAAAAACAACCCCAATGTGTTTTTGCGTGATAACCACCTGCCGTGCCACGCAATGTCATAAAACTTATTGTAAAGCATAAAGTTTCCAAATATAATCCAGTTGCAACAGCTAGAATAATTATCGCCAGCAAGTTTAAAAATGTTGATAATAGCACCTCAAAGCAATATTCATAAACATCTCTTTCACTGTCATCAATTTTATTTTTTTTCACATAATGATCAGTTATTTTTTGAGATAGTTTATGCAACATTATCAGCTCCTCCAGCCAGTATATTACAACAAATAAAACCACAAAAAGCAATATTAAGTGCATAATTGGAGATTTATATTGCTGTTTTGGGTAATTTTGCCAATTTTTCAGTCAAAATTCGACTTGCTCATATGTTTTAATATTTTAATCAATCAAATAAATTTGTTTTCAACAAAAATAAAAATATTATTTTTTATGTTTGCAAAAAAAAACAGAGTGTGTTCCCTCTGCTTTCATAAATTTATATCATAACAAAATTGATATAATAAAATGTCCATCTTCAACTTTATTTTGAAAAAATCCATTATAATTTTGTGTGATTTCTTGAACGCTTTTCAACCCATAACCATGAACAAAATTATTTCTTTCATTTTTAGCGATAATTTTGCTATCATTAATAGGATTGGACATTTTGATTATTAAATGATTAAGCGATTGTTTTAAAATTAAATTTATGCATTCATTGACTTTTGTTGCTTTTATAGCATTGTCAAAAATATTGCCTAACAAAACACAAATATCCATCACATTGTAATCGGTAAAATCCGATAATATACTTGTAATTTTCACTGCAATTCCTTTGTCTTTTGCCGAATTTATTTTTGCATTCAAAAGAGAATCTATTGAATCATTATTTGTGTAGCAAATGCTTTTTGCACTTTCTACTATACTGCAAACATTTTTAATTTCGTTTTTTGCCAAATTCAAATCGGAATCAAGCAACTTGTCAATTGCATACAATTTATGCTTTAAATCATGATAAGTTTTATTAGAATTTTTGTACTTTTGCGTTAAATCACAATAATATTGTTTTTCCATTTCCAACTGCATGGCTTGCTGTGAAATTTCCAGTTCTTTTAATTTTTGTTTTTCCAAAAAATCGAACACAAAAAATACAATTAAATTGCTGAACAATAACATTGTTTCTGAGAAAATAACCATCAGCACATACATCTTATCATTTATATTAAACACGAAATAAGATAATACCGATAAAACAAAGAAGGATGAAATTGGCATTATAAGCAACATGACTATTGTTTGCCAATATAATTTTACTATTTTGTTATTTGTAAAATGATTGATAATTTTTAAAAGTCCCAGCAAAACTATTTTTGAACTTACTGCAGCTAGAATGTATAACCCTATATTCGTTTGAATATCTTCAATATTTTGATTGTAAACAGCACACATGATTAAACCTGTCAGCATTTCAATAATCACAAACAAAACACATAACAACACTAAAAACAAAGCTCTTTTCCAAAAATATATTTTATACATTAATGAAAATATTACAAGCAAAATCATTCCACATATAACAAAAACAATTTGAATTGGCACAAAACTACCAATTATTGAATTTATAATAGCGTAAAGAATTCCCACACCAAAATACAACCATTTGTTTTCAAATCTTCTGCATCCGTATGTTTTAAAAATTTCGTCTATAATAATTGCTTGTAATAGTGATGACATAAGATTTACAAGAAATTTTATAAAAATCATAATCTAACACCATGCCATTCACTTGTAAATTTACCACGCAATTCTTTAATATATTTTTTACTTATTGGCAATTTTTCTCCATTTGCTATATCTGCAGTATACCTATCAATGCCATTCAAGTATCGCAAATTCAACAAAAATCCATTATGTATTCTTATAAAGTCATAAATTGACAGCTCTTCTTCGCATTGCAAAAGACTAGTTCTTGTAAAATATTCCTTGCCGTCAATCATTTTTAGTTTGATTTTTCTTGAATAGCATTCCAAATAAACTATATTTTTAATATTGACACACAACTCTTCTTTGTTCCAAGAAAATGCCACTTGACTTTTTAATGAATAAAACTGCTTTAAAGCTCTATTAATTTCATCCAAAAATAATTTTTTATCAATGGGTTTTGTCAAATACTGAAAAGGCATTACCTTGAAAGCTTCAGAAATATATTGCGTGTAGTTAGTCACAAAAATTACTATCAAATCAACATTTCTCTTTCTTAACAAGTTTGCTACATTTACGCCTAATCCATCTGGTAATTCAATATCCAAAATCACAACATCATACTTTCTGTTGCTACTTAGTAATGCCTTACCATTTGCAAACTTTTCAACAAAAATATGCTTTGCTTTTTCGCTCTGATTTACTAGAGCCTCAATTTCTTGCCTGTAACTTTCTTCATCATCGCAAATTGCTATGTTAATCATCTTGTCATCCTCTATTGTACTAATATTTTATAATCAACTATAGTTTTTGAATATAATCTCCCATAATTATTTTGCATTTATTTCAACTATTTTTAAAACAAAATTACATACGAAAAATTATAATCAAAAAAACATATTTTATTGCTTATATTATATATAGTTAAAAAATCGCCATTTTTACCTAAATTTTTTAAAATTTTATAAAAAAAGTTAAAATCGACCTATTTTAAGCCAAGTATATTCTCAAATCACATGATTTTTGTAGTATTTAAGGTGTACAAAACTAAAACTGTTATAAATAATGGTTATATATGTTTTTAGAAGTATCAATGTTATACGCTGACGAAAATCAAAATATTTTTATAAAATTGACATTACAATGATTTTAAAACAAAAAATGATTCCGTTGCTCACGAAATCATTTTTTTATTAATTGTATTTAAATTATTTAATTAGCTGCTGCAAGTATGTTTTCCAACCATCTTCTTCAATCAAATCAAAACTAACCCTGTAAATCTTATCCTTATATTTAAACTTTGCATGCGTAATATATGAATATGTTGACTCATTATAATTTGTAGAAAAATCAACCTCAATACCATTTAATTTGACTTTATTTTCTAATTTATCATATTTATCTAAAAAGTCAAAAATATAATTATTTTTTAGTTCAACATATAAAATTATGGTTTCTAAAGTTTCGCTAAAAGTTATATGTTGATTTATTAAAATATCTTCTCCACTATCCAAATAGATTTTAATTTTTTCTTTGATATTTAGTAAATTATCAAAATACTCAAATTTCACATCCTTATTTGCAATATATTCTTTAATAGAATTATGCAATTCGGTATCTTCTTCATTATAGTAATAAAATTTTATATTTGGTAATAATGATGAATTACTATATTGCTTAGGTAAAATAATACCTAATGAAATACCAATCACTGCCATAACGAAAACTATTGACGCTACTATCATAAGCAAAATTTTATTTTGCCATAAATTTTTAATACGCCCATCATTTGTCATTTGATCCCAGTTTGTATTTTTTTTTGCTTTTTCCAACACCTCATAATTTATTGGTTGGGAAACACTGGATTTTTCTAGCAGCTTAGCTAATTTGTCTTTTCTTTGCATTAATAAACTTTTACTCCTACAACATCATCGACAACTGTCGTTTCAAATAAAATATATCCTAATGCAGTATCCATTAGACCAGAACTTACACTCAAATATGTATCCGTTCTTATTACACTATCATTATTATAATATCTTACTCTTTTTATTCCATTAATTATAGCAATATGTGGTGCATTATATGCTTGCGTACCTAATTTTAGCTGAGTATCTCCTATTTGCAAATTATATATCAAATATTTCATATCAAAAAATAGAGCAAGTGGAATTCCGTTTTGCAAACTTTGAGAGATTCCTTCATAATCCACAACATAGCTATTACCATAACTTGTGTAATTTACATTATAACCATGATCTACAACATAACTCCTTAATCCATTTTTAAAATCATTTTCAGTTGCACCTGGTTGAATCATATTTACATTCATTCTACCAAACAAATTTTGCATTACAGCAGCCGCCTCATCAGAAATTGGTTTAAAAATTAAATGTTCACCACGCTTTGCAACACTTGAAAAATTTGGAATCAAATTCTCATAGTCCTTATCATAATAGCCGACCAATACTCCTCCTGCTATTGCTGCACAACCATTTGGTAAAGATGCATTATAATCAAAGTATTGAGGTGTTCCCATAGATATTTTCGTATCAATCAAAACCTCTTTTCTTGTATAATTCAATGTTTCGTCATAAATTGAATAAGGTACAACATCATTTTTTGCACCATAATAAATCTCGACTGCCTCTTCTGCACTGGCAACAGGAACACACAAAGTAATCACACATAACATTGCCAGAATCATAACAAAACCGAATTTATATTTTTTGCTACTTTTCATCCTCTCTCTCCATTTTAATAATATTTTTTATTTATTAAATTTTATCTTTCATATAAGGCTTAATTTTCTCATAAATCCTTAATCTAGCATTATAAATTGTAGATTCAGCTGCATCTAGTTCCTTTGCAATTTCTGCAATTGTATAGCCTTCCCAAAAGCATTTATACAAAATAAACTTTTCTTTTTCAGTTAAAATTGAAAATGCCTCTTCAACTATCAATGCACTCAATGGATCTTCTGAATAGTCAGCAACCTCTTCGCAATCAATATAGTGGTCAATAAACTCACCATAGCGTGAGTTTTCCTTTTTAATTAAATTCCTAACAATTGTGAACATCCAAGTATAACCATTTCTTTCAATATCAAATGACTTTGCATAATTGATAATATTTTCGTATAGTTGCGACAAAACATCATCCAAATCACTTTTATTATACAAATAAAATTGCGCAATAATTTTCATATTGTCATAGGTATATTCAAACAAGGTGCCTAAAGCTTTTTTATAATCTTTAGCAATTAAAAGTATCAATTTATTTATCTTATTTACATCTAATTGTTTCAAGTATTTCTCCGATTGCTTTTTGTAATATTATAACTTAATATCACTTACCTTGTCAATTATAAAGCCCCTCATCAAACACTAATAAAAATAATTTTACTTAAATATCAATTTTCAAAATATAAAATGGTAAAATTTTTAACTGATTTTTACCTTCTACACTATATATAGTCAAAAAAACGCTATTTTTACTCATAAATTTGAAAAAATTTTAAATTTTTTTATTTTCTTTTCTCTCTTATTTGCAAAAAAGCTAGTAAATGCAAGCTTTTTTGAGGTTTTATCAAATTAATTAAAATTCAAATGTTTTTATCAAAAAATAATCGTTAGCAAGCTTATGGCTTAAAATTTCGACATTTTTTGATTAAAAGGATTATATAATTCGACAATTTGGGAAATAATGGCAATTTCATTAAAAATTAGTAACGATTATCATTTTTTACATAAATTTTTCTTTTGTACAAAATCCAATTTACCAACATATGCAAAAATGGGGAGTAAATTAAACAATAATAACTTTGAGTATTGCAAAGTTCACAAAAGGTGTCTTTTCAGTTAAAAAAATGTAAAAAAATATTAGATACATTTTACATATAATTTTCCTCAAATACTACATATTGTGGTCAAAATGCCATTTTACACAAAATTGACCACAATATATTGATTTTTCCTCTTGACAAGTATTTTGATTTGGTGTATACTAAGTGAGCAATATCAGTTGAACAAAAAAAGGAGAAAAAATTATGATTAAAAGCATTATTAAACGCGATGGCAGAAAAGTTCCATTCAATTTGCAAAAAATTGCTGATGCTATTTTCAAAGCAGCAGCATCTGTAGGTGGTAGCGACCACGACACTGCTCTTGAGCTTGCTGTTGAGGCTTGTGAGTATTTGGAGAATTTGGGTAATAACACACCAACAGTTGAAGAAATTCAAAACGCAGTTGAAAAAACTTTGATTGAAAAAGGTCATGCACAAACTGCTAAAAATTATATTTTGTACAGAGCTAATCGTACAAGAGCAAGAGAGATGAAAACATCTTTGATGGAAATATACAAAGACTTGACATTTAAAGATGCAAAAGATAATGATATTAAAAGAGAAAATGCAAACATCGATGGCGACACTGCAATGGGCACAATGCTTAAGTATGGTAGCGAAGGTGCAAAGCAATTCAACAAATTGTTTGTTCTTCGTCCAGAGCATGCAAAAGCACATGAGGAAGGTGACATTCACATTCACGACCTTGACTTTTTGACATTGACAGAAACTTGTTGTCAAATTGACCTTATCAAATTGTTTAAAGGTGGTTTTTGCACAGGTCACGGTTTTTTGAGAGAGCCAAATGACATTGCATCATACTCTGCTTTGGCAGCAATTGCAATTCAATCCAACCAAAATGATCAACACGGTGGACAAAGTATTCCTAACTTTGAATATGCAATGGCAATTGGTGTTGCAAAATCATACAAAAAGATTTACAAGAAAAATTTAATCAAAGCATTGGATATTTATGAAGTTGAAAATGCAGAAGAGGTTGCAAATAATATTACCGAAACACTAAGCAAACAAGCTCTTGTTCCTGCTCTTGAAAAAGATGATTATGTAATTGCAGAGGCAAAAGAGCTTGCGAAAATCGGTATTAATGATGCTTTAATCAAAAAAATTCAAAGATTTACAAAGAAATATTCTGAGCAAGAAATTGATCGTGCAACATATCAATCAATGGAGGCTTTTGTGCACAACTTGAACACAATGCACTCAAGAGCTGGCGCACAAATTCCATTCAGCAGCATCAACTATGGCACAGATACAACACCTGAAGGCAGACTTGTTATCAAAAATATTTTGCTTGCAACAGATGCAGGACTTGGAAATGGCGAAACAGCAATCTTCCCTATCCATATTTTCAAGGTTAAAGAGGGCGTTAACTACAACAAACAAGATCCTAACTATGATTTATTTAAACTTGCAATCAAAGTTTCTGCAAAGCGTTTGTTCCCTAACTTCTCATTTATTGATGCGCCATTCAACCTTCAATACTACAAAGAAGGCGATTACAGAACAGAAATTGCATATATGGGTTGCCGTACAAGAGTTGCAGGAAATGTTTATGACAAAGACAGGGAGATTGTTACTCAAAGAGGTAACTTGTCATTTACATCAATCAACTTGCCAAGACTTGGAATTTTGGCAAACAAGGATATGAACAAGTTTTATGAAATGCTTGATGAAAAACTTAATCTTGTTGCTGACCAACTTATGGATAGATACAAAATTCAAGCTAAAAAGAGAGTTAAAAACTATCCATTCCTAATGGGACAAGGCGTATGGCTTGACAGTGAAAAACTTGACTACGAAGACGAAATCGGCGAGATTTTGAAACACGGCACTTTGTCAATCGGATTTATCGGTCTTGCAGAATGTTTGGTTGCCTTGACAGGCAAACACCACGGCGAAGACGAAAACTGCCGTAAACTTGGCCTAGAAATTATTAAACATATGAGAGATTTCACAGATAAACTTTGCGAAGAAACTCACTTCAACTACTCTGTAATTGCAACACCTGCTGAAGGATTGTCTGGCAGATTTGTAAGAATTGATGCTAAAAAATTCGGCAAAATGAAAGGCATTACAGACAGAGATTACTACACTAACTCATTCCATGTGCCAGTTTACTACAATATTGGTGCACTTGACAAAATCAAAATTGAGGCTCCATATCACGCATTGACAAACGGCGGACACATCAGCTATATCGAGCTTGATGGCGACCCACTTAAAAACTTGGATGCTTTTGAGGCTTGCGTGCGTTGTATGAAAGAGGCAGGTATCGGATATGGTTCAATCAACCACCCTATCGATAGAGACCCTGTTTGTGGCTACAATGGTATTATTGACAATGTTTGCCCTAAGTGTGGAAGAAAAGAAGGCGACGGAAACCAAAACTTTGAAAGGATTCGTAGAATTACTGGTTACCTAGTTGGTACTGTTGACAGATTCAACAACGCTAAGCGTGCTGAAGTTAACGACAGAGTTAAACACCATGTGTAAAATAAGAATTGCAGGCTTAGTCAATGACTCAATAGTGGACGGCCCGGGCATGAGACTTACAGTTTTTTGTCAAGGTTGTCCGCATAACTGCAAAGGTTGTCATAATGGTCACACCCACGATTTTAAAGGTGGATATGAAATAGACATTGACGAAATTGTGACTAAGGCAAAAAACAATAAAATTTTAAGTGGCATAACATTTAGTGGTGGAGAACCAATGTGTCAACCAAAAGCTTTTTTGCAACTTGCAAAAAGGATAAAGGCAGAGACTGACCTTAATATCATTTGCTACACTGGCTACACAATTGAAGAGTTGCAAGCAATGAATAACAGCGATATTGACGAATTGCTTGATATCTGCGACTGGTTGATTGATGGAAAATTTGTTGAAGAACTAAAAGACTTGACTCTTCCCTTCCGTGGCAGCTCCAACCAACGAATTATTGAACTTAAAAACAACACTATTGATTGGACAAGATAATTATTATAAAGCAAAAAGAGCTATCCATAAAGGATAGTTTTTTTGTTAATCAAATGAAACCTTTTATTCTTACTTATTACCAATTTAAATACTACTATTTAAAAAAATTATTCAAACAATCATTATCTGAGTAGTTTTTAAAAAAATATATGCTTTGATATAGCAGTAATATAAAAACAAGTCTGAATATTTTGCAGACTTGTTTTTGAAGTTATTATGTTTTATTGCTCAATCAAAAGCAATATTTATTGAATATCTGTATTGTTTTCTGTTTTATTTTCTTGACTTTGCATTACGCGTGCAATTTCCTCTGCTTGTGCCTTTCTTGCTTGAGCAGTATGCTTTTCAACAGCCTCTGCAAGCACATTTTTAAACTCATAAGCATTAGTTATGCCAATAAAAGCATTTTTATTTCTGTGCCTACCGTCAATTTCTCCACCACCACGAACAATGACTTTGTGGTAATGAAAAATATTTCCCCAAAAACCTGTCTCGATGCAAACATTGTCAACTTTAGAAATCATATAATCCAATGTATGAACAGAAATTACTCCCATTTTGCCAATAACACGCTTGTTTGTAATGCACAACTCCATTGAATACCACTTTAAAATTACAGAAACCATCTCAATGATACTAAGTATGAACAAGACCCAAAACATAATTGGAATTCCAATAAAGTCAGACCAAACAAGTGAAAAAATCAATGCAATAGCAAAAGTAATAAAACATCCTATGATGCTGGGAATTATACCCCAAACACTTTTTGTTGCTTTCAAGATAATCTCTTCCCCAGTGGTTAAATTACTTTCAACATAATTACTCATTTTCTCTCCTCCTAAGTAATATAAGTATTTTTGTAAATTAATTATAACAAACACATTTTTCAATGTCAACAATTTTATTAAACATTTTTAAATTTTTATTTAATGCCACTATATATAATATTGAATAATAGCAATAATTATATTGTGTAACACAATATGATACGACAAAAAACAAGGTAAAATAAAAGTATAAAAGGAGGATATCAAAATGAGTATCCAAGAAATTGTTGAAAGAATAGGAATTATACGAACTAGAGCAAACTTATCTGCGCGTGCTTTAAGTTTAACCATAGGAAAAAATGCAAGCTATATCCATTTGCTAGAGAGTGAAAAAACAACTTTTGAGCCATCTTTGTCTGTTTTGTTGGATATCATTGAGGTATGTGGTAGCACTCCTGAAGAATTCTTTTATTCCGACCTTAACAGCTATAAACAAGACAAACAAGCACTTGACTTTTTTAAAACCTTGTCATCTTACCAAAAAGAGGCAATAATGAATCTTTATAAAAAATAATAAAAACATAAAAAAAATAACAGCAAACATTATGAATGATAAATAATGCTTGCTGTTATATTCTTATTTTGATATTTAAAGTATAATTTTTATCATTAATTGTTTGTCACATAAAAGTAAAATCTTGACAAGATACTATTATAAAGAACAATTATTATTTAATTTAATGCATATATTATTTAGATAAATTATAAAAAATGCAAATTATTTTCCTAAATATATAAATTAAAGCATTACTTATCTTAATCACCATTTTTAAGTAATCTTATTTATTATAAAAATTATTTATTTTACAACAAAAAATGCTCTAGTTTTCACTAGAGCATTTCTTTGCTTAATATCAAATTTTAAAATTCAAAAAATCGGTGTTTGTTAAAATTACTTAATAATTTTAGCAACAACGCCTGAACCAACAGTTCTACCACCTTCACGGATAGCGAAACGCAAACCTTCTTCGATAGCGATTGGAGTGATAAGCTCGATATCCATATCGATGTTATCACCAGGCATTACCATTTCAACACCAGCAGGCAACTTGATTGAACCAGTTACATCTGTTGTTCTGAAATAGAATTGTGGACGGTAACCATTGAAGAATGGTGTATGACGACCACCCTCTTCTTTTGTCAATACATAAACTTGAGAAGAGAAAGTAGTGTGAGGGTTGATTGAACCTGGTTTTGCAAGAACTTGACCACGCTCGATATCAGTTCTTTGAATACCACGAAGTAGCAAACCTACATTGTCGCCTGCGAAAGCCTCATCAAGAAGTTTTCTGAACATTTCGATACCAGTACAAGTTGTTTTAACAGTATCTTTAATACCAACGATTTCGATTTGATCTTGCATTTTGATGCAACCACGCTCTACTCTACCAGTAGCAACAGTACCACGACCAGTAATAGTAAATACATCCTCAACTGGCATCAAGAAAGGCTTATCAGTGTCACGCTCTGGAGCTGGGATATAAGCATCAACAGCATCAAGTAGCTCAGCGATGCAAGCACAAGCTGGATCATCTGCATTGCCGTTTGAAGCAGCCTCAAGAGCCTTGAATGCAGAACCTTTAATGATTGGAGTGTCATCGCCAGGGAAACCATACTCAGAAAGCAAGTCACGGATTTCCATTTCAACTAGCTCAAGAAGCTCTTCATCATCAACAAGGTCAGTCTTGTTCATAAATACAACGATATATGGAACGCCTACTTGACGAGCAAGCAAGATGTGCTCACGAGTTTGAGGCATTGGACCATCAGTTGAAGCAACAACAAGGATAGCACCGTCCATTTGAGCAGCACCAGTAATCATGTTTTTAACATAGTCTGCGTGTCCTGGGCAGTCTACATGTGCATAGTGACGAGTAGCAGTTTGATACTCTACATGTGCAGTGTTAATTGTAATACCACGCTCTCTCTCTTCTGGAGCTTTATCAATTTCATCATACTTCATTGCATCAGCAAATCCCTTAGCAGCGCTGTACATTGTGATAGCTGCAGTAAGAGTTGTTTTACCATGGTCTACATGTCCGATAGTACCAATGTTAACGTGGGTCTTGTTTCTTTCAAATTTAGCTTTAGCCATATTTGTAATCCTCCTAAAAAATTCAATTTATAATGTTTTTTATTTTTGTACAATAATAAATATTGATTATTGTTGTTTTTGTCCTAAAACATTGATGTTTTGGGAAATTTAAATTACCTTTATTTTTTTAACTATTTATATTTACAAAAATCCATTGCAAACTTTTTCAAATTAATACTAAACAAAAGCAATTAATTTTGCTTTAACTTAAAATGGCTTAAACAAGCTATGTCATTTTTGCCATTTTAAATTTTAGCTGTTATAGATATTATAACATTTTATTTTCAAAATGTAAATACCTAATTTTATTTATCTTTGTTTCTCTCGCCGATAATCTTTTCAGCAACACTTCTTGGAACCTCTGCATAGTGAGAGAATTGCATTGAGAATCCTGCTCTACCTTGAGAAGTTGAACGAAGTACAGTTGCATAACCGAACATCTCGCTAAGTGGAACTTCAGCAGAAATAGCTTGATCGCCACCTCTCATTTCCATTGTCTTAATGCTACCACGACGACCATTGATTGTACCGATAACATCGCCCAAGTACTCATCTGGAGTAACAACATCAACAGCCATGATTGGCTCAAGCAACACTGGATTTGCTTTTTTAGCACCCTCTTTAAGAGCCATGCTACCAGCAATCTTAAATGCAAGTTCTGAAGAGTCAACATCGTGGTAAGAACCATCATTGATAGTAACTTTGAAATCTACCAATTCATATCCTGCAACAACACCACTCAAAGCAGCCTCACGGATACCCTTGTCAACAGCTGGTATGTATTCCTTAGGAATTGAACCACCAACAGTTTTGTCCTCGATAACAATACCAGTTCCTGGCTCGCCTGGCATCATAGTGATACAGCAGTGACCATATTGACCAGAACCACCAGACTGACGAATGAATTTACCTTCAGCATCAACAGTGTTACGAATAGTTTCACGATAAGCAACTTGTGGTTGACCAACATTTGCCTCAACCTTAAACTCACGAAGCAATCTATCAACAATAATTTCAAGGTGCAACTCGCCCATTCCGGCAATGATTGTTTGACCAGTTTCTTGATCTGTATATGTCTTGAATGTTGGGTCCTCTTCAGCAAGTTTAACCAAAGCCATACCCATTTTTTCTTGACCAGCTTTTGTTTTTGGCTCGATAGCAACTTTAATAACTGGCTCTGGGAAATCCATACTTTCCAAATGGATTGGATGATCTGGGTCACACAAAGTATCACCAGTTGTAGTGTCTTTTAGTCCTACGATAGCAACGATATCACCAGCAAAAACTTCATCAACCTCTGTTCTTGTGTTTGAGTGCATACGAACAATTCGTCCAATACGCTCTTTTCTGCCTTTTGATGCGTTGTATACATATGAACCACTTGTCAATTTACCACTGTAAAGTCTGAAGAATGCAAGTTTACCATATGGGTCAGCAACAATCTTGAATGCAAGACCTGCCATTGGTTGATCATCAGAAGAAATTCTTTCCTCTTCTTCGCCTGTGTCAGGGTTAGTACCTTTAATGTGTGGTACATCAAGTGGAGATGGAAGATAATCAACAATTGCATCCATCAATGCTTGTACACCTTTGTTACGATAAGCACTACCACAGAAAACAGGAGTGATAGCCATATCGATTGTAGCTTTACGCAAAGCAGCTTTGATTTCCTCTGCACTAATCTCCTCGCCTTCAAGGAATTTAACCATAATATCCTCGTCGTAATCAGAGATTGACTCAATAAGAAGCTCTCTTGCAGCCTCTGCATCTGCTTGCATATCACTTGGAATGTCAACAATATCAAACTTGCTGCCGTCTTTATCGTCTTTAGCATAAACAACAGCTTTCATTTCGATAATATCAACGTGACCAATAAAATTGTCTTCTTTTCCGATAGGCAACTGAACAGGAACAGCATTTGCTTTCAAACGATCTTTCATCATTTGCACTACATTTGCAAAATCAGCACCTTGACGGTCCATTTTGTTTACAAACGCAATACGAGGAACACCGTATTTTGTAGCTTGTCTCCAAACAGTTTCTGATTGTGGCTCAACACCGGATTTTGCACAGAACAAAGCAACAGCACCATCAAGTACACGCAAACTTCTTTCTACCTCAACAGTAAAGTCCACATGCCCAGGGGTATCGATAAGGTTGATACGAGTGCCTCTCCATTGAGTTGAAGTTGCAGCAGAAGTAATTGTAATACCACGCTCTTGCTCTTGTACCATCCAGTCCATTGTTGCACTACCATCGTGAGTTTCACCAATCTTGTGAACACGACCAGTATAGTACAAAATACGCTCTGATGTTGTTGTTTTACCAGCATCGATGTGCGCCATAATACCTATATTTCTTGTATTTTCTAACGAAAATTCTCTTGGCATAACGCCCTCCTAAAAATCAAATTAACTTTTTTGTGTGGGCAATTAATATATTTATGATTAACATTAAATCTTAACTTAATCTCACACAAATAGTTTTAGCAAAAATAAACTTTTGCTCGAACCTGTTAAATTACCAACGATAATGAGCAAATGCCTTATTAGCCTCAGCCATTCTGTGCATATCATCTTTCTTCTTCACAGAGTTACCTGAGTTATTATAAGCATCCATCAATTCGCCAGCAAGTCTCTCAACTGTTGTTTTCTCATTTCTTTTTCTTGCGAAAAGAACAATCCAACGAATAGCAAGAGTTTGTCTTCTGTCAGCCCTAATTTCCATTGGAACTTGGTAAGTTGAACCACCTACACGGCGAGCTTTAACTTCCAAAACAGGCTTAACATTTTCAAGTGCTTGTTCAAAAACCTCCATTGGGTCTTGATTCATTTTTTCTTTAATTATATCAAAAGCACCATATACGATATTTTGAGCAGTTCCTCTTTTTCCATCAAGCATAATTTGGTTGATCAGCTTAGTAATAACTTTGCTACCATACAAAGGATCAGGAAGAACATCTCTCTTTATAACACCACTTCTTCTTGGCATAATTTTTTACCTCCATTAATATTTAGACTGCCTAAAAATCACAAAAGCAAAGCAGTCATAGTTGTTGCTTTAAACATCCGATTACAAGTCTTATTTAGGGCGTTTTGCACCATATTTAGATCTTGCTTGTCTACGATTAGCTACACCTGATGCATCCAAAGTACCACGAATAATGTGATATCTAACACCTGGCAAATCTCTAACCCTACCACCACGAATCAAAACCACGCTATGCTCTTGCAAATTGTGTCCAATACCTGGAATGTAAATTGTACCCTCTTGACCGTTTACAAGGCGTACCCTTGCAATTTTACGCAAAGCTGAGTTTGGCTTTTTAGGAGAAGTTGTTGTAACTGAAAGACAAACTCCACGCTTTTGAGGATTTGCATCCATAATTGGAGAATTGCTTTTAGAAACTTTGTCTTTTCTTCCTTGCCTAATTAATTGGTTAATAGTTGGCATTTCTTTTTTACCTCCTTAAAAAATATAAAATCGGATGAGTAATTCCCGCAACCCCTGAAGGATACTCACACAAGCTGTGCGATATTTCATTTTTCTTGCTACTGCACAAACAATATCAAATCAACATTAAAAAAGACAAAATAAATTTTGCACAGGCAGCTCGCCACATTGCAAACAAAAAATATTAATGCCTTTTATCAGTTTGATACACTTTCTGCAATAACCGCCCCAATAAAATGTTCGCTGTCAATAGACATAAAGCACACCTACCTATGCCATATAGACTGCCGTCAAACCCCACCCAACCCGAGTGAAATGTTGACGGATTTAAGCAATAAATTTGTTTATAATCAAAGCTTTTTTGGCATAATTTGCCTAAGCCCGACTATATATGTGATATTCTAACAAATATAATAATAATTGTCAAACATTTTAAACAATTTTTACTTTTTTACGATTTTTATTTGTTTTTGAATAAAATTAGACAAGTTGTGTCTAATTTATATGTTTCGCATTTTAATATTCAAACACATCAAAAAGCCTTTTTTAAGCCTAATTAAATATATAATTTATAATAATCATTCATTATTGTAATAATTTGAATTGATTACTGCAATTATTAAAATTATTTTCAATCAAATATCCTTACATTTGCTGAGCCATCAAGGTCTATATCTGCACATTTTACACCACTTTCAATAAGTATTCTTGTTTCGCTTGCAATCATTGCTGCATTATCTGTGCACAAATTTAGTGGTGGATAAATCACATTAATCTTATGTTTTTGACCTTGCTCGCTGATTTTTGCACGCAAAAGCTTGTTTGCACCAACACCACCTGCTATTACAATCGTGTCATATCCGTACTTGAGTGTTGCCCTGATTGTATTGTCCACAAGCATACCAATTGCACGATTTTGAAAACTTGCTGCAACATCTGCTTTGTTAAACTCTTCGCATTTTTGCTCTTTATTGTGTATGTAATTGATAACAGCAGTTTTAAGTCCACTGTAGCTGAAATTGAAATGATCCTCTCCTTTAAACGGCAATGGCATTTCAATATTGCACTCTCCATTAGTAGCTAACTTTTCAATTTCCACACCACCTGGATATGGCAACCCCAAACATCTTGCAACTTTGTCAAAAGCCTCTCCACAAGCATCATCAACTGTGCTACCAATAATTTCAATTTCATTAAGCCCTTCAACTTTGCAAATTGCTGTATGACCACCACTTGCAATCAAGCAAATATATGGTGGTTTCAAATTAGGACAAGCAATATAATTTGCTGCAATATGCCCCTTGATATGATTTACTGCAATGAGAGGTTTGCCAAGGCTATATGCCAAGCTCTTTGCATAGCTTACACCCACAAGCAACGCTCCCAAAAGTCCTGCACCATAAGTTACGCCAAAAACATCAATATCGCTCAATGTCATATTTGCTTTTTCAAGTGCTTCCTTAACCACATTTTCCACAGCCAATGTATGATTTCTTGATGCAATTTCTGGCACAACACCACCAAAACGCCTGTGAATTTCAATTTGTGTTGCTACCACATTAGAAAGCAACTGCTTACCTTTCATAATTGCGCAAGCAGTTTCGTCACAAGAGGATTCAATCGCAAGTATTACTATGTCATCACGACCTTTTAATTGCTCCAATTTTTCATTTGCTATTTGTATGTATGACATTTTTAATTCCTTATATCAACAATATAAATTTACATTTTAGTACCGATTTTTAATAGGATATTGGTTTGTTATCCCTCAATGACTCATGCATTGGATATTTATATTTGTCTTGTTCTGTTATTTCCCTTTGCACTCTGCAAGGCACTCCAACAGCAATTACTCCCGAAGGGATATCTTTTGTAACCACACTGCCTGCCCCAATCACAGAGTTATCTCCAATCGTTACACCTGCAAGAATTGTTGAGCCTGCTCCTATCCAAACATTATTTCCAATGGTAATTGGCTTTGCAATTTCCACACCAGCTTTTCTTTGCTCTGGGTCAAGTGCATGTTCAGCAGTGGTAAAACAACAATTTGGGGCAACAAAAACATTGTCACCAAACTTAACTTTTGCACCATCAGTGATTATCATATTATGGTTGGAATAAAAGTAATCTCCCAGCTCAATATTATAACCATAGTCACACCAAAACGGAGGAGTGATAAAACACTCTTTTCCCATTTTGCCCAGCAAATCTTTTAAGATACTGGCTTGTCCTTCTCTATCTGTAATTTTAAGCTTGTTATACTCATAACATTTATCTTTTGCTATTGCAATTGCTGCCTCAAGCTCAGGATTGTAACAGCCTTGTATAAGGCAATTTATAGGTACTATCGGTTTCATATTCTTCCCCTAAAGCATGTTAAATCAAGCTTTTTTCAAATATTCCTCAATAAACTCCTCAATTTCTCCATCCATAACAGCAGAGATATTGCCTGTTTCGTAGTTTGTCCTGTGGTCCTTAACCATTGTGTAAGGACAAAAAACATATGACCTAATTTGCGAACCCCACTCGATTTTTTTCAAATCGCCTTTAAGTTCTTGGTCTTTTTCCATTCTTTCTTGCTCTTGCCTTTCAATAAGCTTACTTTTAAGCATTTTCAAAGCTTGCTCTCTGTTTTGAATTTGGCTGCGCTCATTTTGACATTGCACAACAATACCAGTTGGAATATGTGTCATACGAACAGCAGAATCTGTTTTGTTGACATGCTGACCACCTGCACCACCACTGCGATAGGTATCCACACGCACCTCGTCCATATTGATAACGATTGAATTGTCATTTTCAATTTCAGGCATAACTTCAAGTGAAGAAAAACTTGTGTGTCTGCGACTTTGAGAGTCAAACGGAGAAATTCTGACAAGACGATGAACGCCTTTTTCCGCCTTCAAATAGCCATACGCATTTTCTCCAGACACCATAAAAGTGACAGCTTTTATTCCAGCCTCATCGCCGTCAAGTCTGTCAAGTTCTTTCACAACAAAACCTTCACGCTCTGCATATCTGTTGTACATTCTGTAAAGCATACTTGCCCAGTCTTGAGCCTCTGTGCCACCTGCGCCTGCGTGCAGAGTCAAAATTGCATTGTTGGCATCATATTTGCCTTTTAGCAATGTTTGAAGTCTTAATTGCTCAATCTCGTGAGTCAATCTTTTCATTTCAGCAATAATATTTTCGTCTTCGCTGTCATCTGACATTTCAATGCACATATCAATCAAAACTTCAGTGTCCTCTAAGCCAGACATAAGCTGATTGAATTTGTTCAATTTGTTTTCAATACTCTTGCACTCTTTGTTTACAACTTGAGCCTTTGCCATATCATTCCAAAAGTCTGGCTCGTTTTGAATTGCCTCAAGTTCTGCTTTTCTTGCTTTCAATTTTTCCAAATCCAAAGCATCGCCAACACCAATAAGCAGTTCCTTTGTTTTTTGAAGTTCTTGTTTTGTTTCTTCTAGTAAAATCATAAATATTTCCTTATTTAATTTGTTTGGCTTTTTTGCCAAACTGCAATATTTTTTTGTCAACTACATTTGATTTTAGTGGCAAAAATTGAAATACATCTCAAATTAATGCCGATTTTTGATTGTTTATTGAAAATTTTACAAATTTTGCCTACACATTATTTCCACAGCAGTTTTTGTATTTTCTGCCTGAGCCACAAGGACAAGGGTCATTTCTGCCAATCTTTTTATCCTTGTTTACAACTGTTTTATTTTCGTTTGTGCTAGACTCCTCTGCGACCTTTTTTCTCTCCACATTAGCTCTTAAAACGCCTTTACAAAGCGTTGCAACAGTATCTCGATTGATTGCATCAATCATCTCATCAAACATATCGATTGCGTTGTTTTTGTATGCAATAACAGGATCCTTTTGACCATATGCCATAAGTCCGATACCCTTTCTTAGTCTGTGCAAACTATCAATGTGATCCATCCATTTAGAGTCAACATTTCTCAAAAGCACAACTCTTTCAACCTCGTGAAAATCAATTCCGTTTTCTGTTGCATCTGCCACTTTTGCATCATATTGACGGAAAACTTCATCCAAAATGCCGTCTCTGATTTTGATTGCGTTGTAAACAGAACAAAACTCCTCTGTTATAAGATTTGTACCATCTGCCAAAACTTTTTGTTCCAAAGCAATGTTAAAACCTTCATAATCCCAAGACTTGTAACCAACTGTCATATCAATATAATTATTGCAGATAATTTCAACCTGTTCAATAATCATTTTTTCAATTTGATTTGACATATCAAGGCCGTCAAGAACTTTGTTTCTTTGTTCGTATATCAAATTTCTTTGAACATTCATAACATCGTCATAAGCAAGCACACTTTTTCTTATGCTGAAATCTCTGCCTTCAATTCTTGCTTGCGCATGCTCAATCTGCTTTGTAAGCATTGAAAGTTCAATAACTTGGTCCTCATCAACATTAAGTTTTGCTGCAATGTTTTGCATTGTTTCGCCACCAAACACACGCAACATATCATCTTCCATACTCAAGTAGAATACGCTGGAACCCGGGTCACCTTGTCTGCCACTTCTACCACGCAGCTGGTCATCAATACGCCTGCTGTCATTACGGCATGTGCCCACAATTCTAAGTCCACCCAAAGCTTTAACTTGCTCTTTTTCTTTATCCGTAATTTGCTTGAATTGCTCGTAATATTTTTGATATTCCTCTCTTGCTTTCAATATTTCAGGGTCAGTGATAACAGCATAAGATGTTGCCTCTGCAATCATTTCCTCGCTGTAACCATTTTTTTCCATTCTCTCTTTTGCAAGATATTCTGCATTGCCTCCAAGCATAATATCTGTACCACGACCTGCCATATTTGTGGCGATTGTAACTGCACCGATTTTTCCTGCTTGAGCAATGATTTCAGCCTCACTCTTGTGATTTTTTGCATTCAAAACATTGTGATTTATCTTGTTTGCCTTCAAAATTTTTGACAGAGCCTCAGAGTCCTCAACATTTGATGTTCCAACCAAAATTGGTTGTCCTGTTTGATGATGAGCTGCAATATCTTGAACCAAAGCTTTAATTTTGCCTTTTTTTGTTGTGTAAAGCCTATCATTTTCATCCACTCTTTGAATTGGCTTGTTTGTTGGCAACACAACAACATCAAGGTTGTAAATATCATTAAACTCTTTTTCCTCTGTTTTTGCAGTACCTGTCATACCTGACAATTTTTTGTAAAGTCTGAAAAAGTTTTGGAAAGTGATTGTTGCAAGAGTTTTTGACTCTGCCTTGATTGCAACTTTTTCCTTTGCCTCAATGGCTTGGTGCAAACCCTCGCTATATCTTCTGCCCTCCATAAGACGACCAGTAAACTCGTCAACAATGATAACCTCGTTGTCTTTAACCACATAGTCAACATCTTTTTTCATTATAACATTTGCTCTTAAAGCATTGTTAACATAGTGTGCTAAATCTTGATTTTCAATGTCAGCATAGTTTTCCAAAGCAAAATATCTTTCTGCTTTTGCAACACCTTCATCGGATAGGCGAACAGTTTTTTCTTTTTCCTCAACAATATAGTCATCTTCATTCAAAGACTTAGCAAAAGCATTTGCACGAGTGTAAGTTTCGCTTGATTTTTCGCCCATACCACTGATAATCAATGGAGTTCTTGCCTCATCAATCAAAATGCTATCCACCTCGTCCACAATGGCAAAGTTAAGTTTTCTTTGCATTTTTTGACTAATTTGAACAATCATATTGTCTCTTAAGTAATCAAAGCCAAGCTCGTTGTTTGTGGCATAAATAATATCGCAATTGTATGCAGCTTGTTTATCCTCATTGCTCATTTGAGGCACAACCACACCAACAGTCAAGCCTAAATATTTGTAAACTTTGCCCATCCACTCCGCATCACGCTTTGCAAGATAGTCATTGACTGTAACGATATGCATACCTTCGCCACTCAAAGCATTCAAGTATGCCGGCAATGTTGCAACCAAAGTTTTTCCTTCACCTGTTGCCATTTGTGCAATTCGTCCTTGGTGCAATGCAATACCACCCATCAACTGCACATGGAAATGTCTTAAGCCAAGCACTCTATCACTTGCCTCTCTTACGGTTGCAAAAGCTTCTGTCAAAATATCATCCAAACTCTCGCCGTCTGCAAGTCTTTGTTTAAATTCAGCAGTTTTTGCCTTCAAAGCCTCTTCTGATAAATTTTTATATTCCTCTTCCAAAGCTTCAATTTCATCAGCTTTTTTATTAAGTTTTGTTATTTCCCTGTCATTAGCATTAGGAAACAATTTAGAAAACAATCCCATATGTCATCCTTGATAATGTTGTTGAATTTAGCAATGCGCTAGCAACATTAAGAAAATATTTGCATATATTCTTTTTTATTTTACACCAAAATTTGCCATATGTCAATTAGCATATTATTATATAATAAAAAATATTGTAAACTTGCTTGCAAAATTTGTGCAAATTCACAATATTATTTTAATTATCTCAATTTTTTGACATTTTAAGAAAACTGAAAAATTTTAACTTGAATTTCAAATTAAATTGCCAGATATTATTTTTTAGCTTATAATTTCAAAATCAGTCAAATCTTCATTTTGCTCTGCTGGCACTTTGTACTGTGGACTTGCAACAACCAAACCATAAACTGCACTCGCCCCTGCTTTTTTAAGCAAACGGCTAATTTCACTCAAAGTACTGCCCGTTGTTAGAATATCATCCACAAGCAAAACTTTTTTGCCTTTCACAATGCTTGCATTTTGCAAATTATAAACACCTTTCACATTTTCTCGTCTCTCTCGAGCAGACAATGAGGACTGCTGTTTGTTATCCACAACTTTAAGCACAACATCGTCAGCTAATGGCAATTTTAGCTTTTCAGCAAGACTTTTTGCAAGCAGTAGTGCTTGGTTATATCCTCTTTGTTTTTCTCTTTTGTAAGATAACGGCACAGGAATGACAATTTCTGCATCCAAATGATTTTGATTGTATGTGTCAAACAACATTTCTGCAAAGTGCTTTTCTATCCAACGATTGTTGTTAAACTTCATATCAAGCACAATCCGTTGAGCCTCTTTTTCATAAACAAGACTGCTACGAACAAAATCAAAATGCTTGGTATTATTTTGGCAATCAATGCAATAATTTGCCTCATTTCCAACTGGACTACCACACTTCACACAAATTCTGCCATTGTTAAAAGGAAATGTCCTAAAGCATTGTTCACAAAGACAATATTTACTGCCTTTTGGGATTTCTTTTTCACACACAATGCAGTTGCAATCATCTGGGTAAACTGCTTTTGAAATCACTGCACCAATTTTACCAAACAACAATTTCAATTTCCCTTTTTTGCGCAAATTTTTGCATTTTACACCCGATTTTTGATGGGTTATTGAATTTTTTGAAGTTTTTTCTTTATTTTTCATTTCCATTTTTCTTCGCACCCAACAAAACTTTTTTGCATTAAAATTTCACTAACTAAACTTTTTATTATCCTAAAACTGCAATAAATTATGCTTTATTTTTATAACTGCACTTTATTAGCGCAACAAAATATTAGCCAAATAAACTGCTTAGTTATCCAGTTGAATTTGTTGTCTTTCGTATTCTTCCTCAAGCATTTGAGTTAGCAATGTATATCTTTTTGCAGTGTAATTATTGTGAACCATATTTGAAAGATACTTTTCCTCTCCCACAATCACACTCATTTTTTTTGCTCTTGTCACAGCCGTATACAAAAGATTTCGCGTCATAATAGTATAGCTACCACCCATCAAAACAATGACTACAATATCAAACTCACTGCCTTGCGACTTGTGCACACTTATGCTATATGCAAGTAAAAGCTGGTCAAAAATATCTCTTGTGTAAGTTGCAATTCTTTCATCTTCAAACTCCACAACCAGTTTTCCGTCATTTTCATTTATATCAATTATCGTGCCGATGTCACCATTAAAAACGCCAACACCACTCTCATCGCCTCTCTCCCATTCCAAATCATAATTGTTTACAATATGAATTACTTTGTCAAATTGCCTGTAAATATGCTCGCCAATTTTAATTTCTTTTTTGTCACTTGAAAAAGGATTTATCGCATTTTGCAAAAGACGATTGATATTGTTAACCCCACTTGCACCTTTTTTTAGAGGGCACAAAACTTGAATGGAAAGTGGCGAAACTTTCATATATGATGGGATCCTTCTGCTTACCATATCCACAACAACTTGCGCAATTTTTTCCTGTCCTTCTATGTTTGAATACAAAAAATCGCTGTCACTATTGCGAATAATTGGCATTTCTCCATTGTTTATTCTGTGAGCATTTTCCACAATCATACTATGATGATCTTGCCTATAAATATATGTAAGATAGCTTATTGGTAATTTGTTGAAAGCAATTATGTCCCCCAAAATATTCCCTGCACCAACTGATGGCAATTGATCTTTATCTCCAACAACAATTAATCTCCCACCTTTTTTGATTGCACCAAGCAACGCACTAAAAACATACTCATCACACATACTTACCTCGTCAACAATAACAACATCAGCCTCCAAAGTTGTGTTTTCAGAATAAGTAAAATACCCCTTTCCACCTTTAAAATTTAAATCCAACAAACGATGAATAGTTTTTGCAGGTTCACCACTCGCCTCTGCAAGTCTTTTTGATGCTCTGCCCGTAGGTGCACATAGTTGAGTGTTAAGATTTAATTTTCTGAAAATGTGCAATATACATTTGATTATTGTTGTTTTTCCTGTTCCGGGACCACCTGTGATAACATTGACGCCGTATCTGACAGCGTTTTCTATTGCCTTAACTTGATTTTCGTGCATTTTTAAGCCATTAATCTCTTCAAACTCACTTATATCTGCACGAACATCCGTGTGCAACTCTGTTTGTGAATTATTCAAGCTTATAAGTTTTTGCGAAATTTTGCGCTCAAGCAAATAATAGCGATTAAACATTATAATACTGCTATTTTTGTTTTGCAACACTACGATAACACCACTTATCTCCATAAGTTCAATGACGCCTTCAAGCAAAATTTTGTTTTCTTCCTTGCTTAGTCCAAGCAACTTGAAAACCATGTCAAACAAATGTTCTTTTGGAAGATAGGTATGTCCGTTGTTTGCTGCTGCTTGTTTTAGGCAATAAACAATGCCTGCTCTTATCCTAAACTCGCTGTCTGGTTGTATTCCCACCTCGTGCGCTATTCTGTCAGCAGTGACGAATCCAACTCCGTCCACATCTTCCACAAGTTTATATGGATTGTCATTTATCAAACTTAAAGTATTACTGCCATAAGTTTTATAAATTTTAACAGCTAGATTCAAAGAAATATCTAATTTTTGCAGTCCCACAATTGTATCCTGCATATGCTTAAGCTCCACAAAAGACTCGTGAAGTTGAATTGCTTTGTTTTTGCTTATGCCTTTTACATTTACAAGCTTGCCCGGATATTTTTCAATAATCTCAAAAGTTTGCTCGCCAAACTCTTCCACAATATTGTCAGCTGTTACTTCGCCAATCCCCTTGAAAAGTCCACTGCCCAAATATTTTGCGATTTCATCTAAACTATTTGGCAAACAAATTTTTGCACTTTTAATTTGCAGTTGCTCCCCATATTTTGGGTTGATAATCATATCGCCTTCAAGCTCTACAACTTCGCCTTCACTGACAGGAGGAATAATGCCAACAGCAGTAATACTGATAACAGAATCACTGATTATTAAAACTGAGTACCCATTGTCATTATTGCGGAAAACAACTCTTTCCACACTCCCTTTTACTATCATAACAACCTTTTTAACTATTGTTTTGCGAGAAATTCTTCAACTTAATACCGATTTTCGCAGTATTTTTGCAAAATTATTTTAAATATTATCAACCGAAAAGCTCAACTGCAAGTTTTTTGATTTGCTCTGCTTTATTAGTTTTTTCCCAGCTAAATCCATCCCTTCCAAAATGTCCGTAGTTGGAAGAGTTTGCATAAATAGGATTTCTAAGCTCCAAATAATCAATCAAAGCACTTGGTCTTAAATCAAACACTTTCATAATGATTTCAGTGATTTGCTCATTTGAATACTTGCTTGTTCCAAAAGTGTTTACTTGAACAGAAACTGGCTTTGCAACACCAATTGCATACGCAACATCAAGTTGACATTTTTTTGCAATGCCACTTGCAACGATATTTTTGCAAATGTGTCTTGCCATATAGCAAGCTGACCTGTCAACTTTTGTTGGGTCCTTACCACTGAATGCACCTCCACCATGAGGGCAATATCCACCATAGCTGTCAACAATAATTTTTCTGCCTGTAAGTCCACTATCCCCTTGTGGTCCACCAATAACAAATCTGCCGGTTGGATTGATAAAATATTTGGTGTTTTCATCCACCAAATCTTGTGGAATTACCTTGTCAATAATGTGTTTTTTAACCTCTTCACGCAAAACTGACATTTCCACATCAGGGTTGTGTTGAGTAGAAAGCACAACTGCCTCCACTCTGCTTGGTTTGTCGTCCACATATTCAATGGTAACTTGTGCTTTGCCATCTGGTCTCAAATATTTTAGAGTTCCGTTTTTTCTTACCTCAGTCAACTTTGCTGTAAGCTTGTGAGCAAGATAAATTGGCATTGGCATAAGGCTTTCTGTTTCGTCAGTTGCATAACCAAACATCATACCTTGGTCGCCCGCACCATTTGTATCATAAATATCTCCACCTGCCTTTTTCTCAATGCTGTTATCCACACCCATTGCAATGTCTGGAGATTGTTTGTCAATGCTTGTCATAACAGCACAGGTATTGCCATCAAATCCCATATCGCTGCTTGTGTAGCCAATCTCGCACACTGCTTTTCTGACAATTGCAGGAATATCTATGGTTGCAGTGGTAGTAATTTCTCCCATTACCATTACAAAGCCTGTGTTGCAACAAGTTTCGCAAGCAACCCTAGCCATTTTGTCTTGAGCAAGTATTGCATCAAGCACACTATCTGAAATTTTATCACATACCTTATCAGGATGTCCTTCTGTTACACTTTCACTTGTAAATAATCTTTTATTCATATGTATCTCCTTTTGGAAAGTTTCATCTTTCCTGCATTTTGCAAAATAGTACCGATTTTTGATGTGATTTTCATCTTTTTTACTAATTTATTAAAAATCAACTTTACTTTTAATCACAATTTAAATTTGATTTTTGCAAAATATTAAAACAACAATTTAAATGTTTTACAAACATAATTTTATCTTCACAATTGTTAGATATGATTTCCCATTGATATATTCAAAAAAGCTACTCATTTGACAGAGTAGCTTTTTTAAAATTCTATCTGTCAAGACATTTCGTCTTGCGGAATTTAGCACCTTACAAAATTAGGTTGCTGTGCAATCAACGGGTCCGTTCCCTCCTGCAACTCATAATAGAAACTATTCAATTTTTATTCTTCGTCACTGTCGAAAGAAAACATATCATCGTCGTTATCAAAGTCGAACTTATCAATATGTTCGCCAGTTTCAAAGATTTCCATTTCTTGATTTTGTGCAAGATTTGCATCAACATTTTGATAGCATTTCATACCTGTACCAGCAGGAATCAACTTGCCCAAAATAACATTTTCTTTCAAGCCAACCAAATTGTCAACCTTGTTTTTGATTGCAGCTGATGTCAAAACTCTTGAAGTCTCTTGGAAAGACGCTGCTGACAAGAATGATTCTGCAGCCAAGCTTGCTTTTGTAATACCAAGCAAAGTACGCTTAGCAGTTGCTGGTCTGCCACCATTTTGCAATGTCTTTTCGTTGTTTTCTTCATAAGTGAAGATATCATACATATCTCCCGGTAACATATTTGTATCGCCTTGAGTTTCAATTTTAACTTTCTTAAGCATTTGTCTGATAATAATTTCAGTGTGCTTATCATTAATATGAACACCTGATGAACAGTAAGCAGATTGAACTTCTTTAATCAAATACTCTTGAACACCCTTTACGCCACGAGTTCTAAGCATATCTTGTGGATATACGGAACCTTTTGTAAGTGATGTACCAGCCTCAACCTTATCGCCACTTTTCACGATAACTGTTTGTCCGTAGTTATACTTATATTCTTTAACATCGCCAATGTCAGATGTGATTGTGATAATTCTGTTGTCTTTATCGTGAGAAACTGTACCTTGAATGTCAGAAAGTATTGCCTCACCCTTAGGTCTTCTAACCTCAAACAACTCTTCAACACGAGGCAAACCTTGTGTGATATCGTCTGCAGTTGCAACACCACCAGTGTGGAATGTTCTCATTGTAAGCTGTGTACCTGGCTCACCGATTGACTGCGCTGCAATAACACCAACAGCCTCGCCAAGCTTAACAATGTTGCCAGATGCCATATTTGCACCATAACATTTTGCACAAACACCTTGTTTTGATTTGCAAGACAAAGCACTTCTGATACGAACAGATTTAACACCTGCATCCTCAACCATTTTTGCTTGCTCTGCATTAAGCAAAGTGTCTGCCTTAACAAGAATTTCGCCAGTTTCAGGGTGAATGATATCATCCATACAATATCTGCCCTTAATTCTGTCGCCAATTCCCTCAAGTGGCTTATCACTATCAGCACCAAGGATAGCACTAACAACAAAGCCTTTGTTATCTCCACAATCTTCTTCGTTTACAATGCAATCTTGAGCGACATCAACCAAACGACGAGTCAAGTAACCGGAGTCAGCAGTCTTCAAAGCTGTATCGGCAAGACCTTTTCGTCCACCGTGTGAAGAAATGAAGTATTCAAGAACTGACAAGCCTTCACGATAGTTAGCTTTAACTGGAAGTTCAACTGTTTTACCTGATGGGTCAGCAACCAAACCACGCATACCACAAAGCTGAGAAATCTGTCTCATGCTACCACGCGCACCAGAGTGAGCCATCATATAGATAGGGTTGAATTTTCCAAGTCCTGCCTCAAGAATCTTATCAACCTTCTTCTTAGCATCTGTCCAAGCTTGAATAACTTGATTATATCTGTCATCCTCAGTCAACAAACCACGACGGAATTTCTTTTCGATATCCATAACAACTTTTTCGGTATCTGAAACGATTTGATATTTCTCCTTAGGGATATGCATATCAAACACTGAAGTTGTGATTGCACCGATTGTTGAATATTTGTAACCTTGTGCCTTAATCTTATCCAAAACAACAGATGTTTCAGTTGCACCCTTAAACTTAAAGCAAGCATCAACGATTTTTGAAAGTTGACTCTTTCCAACAAGGAAATCAATTTCCAAATCAAGATCCATTTCAGGGCTATTGCTTTCACTGATTGGAAGTTCTGGATTATATCTCTTTACAAATTGCAAATCTTGTGGAATTGCCTCATTAAAGATAAACCTACCAACAGAAGTTTTGATGTTTTTTTGGCAATGTTTTTTAACCATTTCGCCATTGATTTCCACTTGTATATCACGCACAACACGAATACTTACAACATCTTGAAGTCCAATTTCTTTTAATTGATAAGCCATCAAAGCCTCATTAAAGCTACGATATGACTTCAAATTGTAATTTTCAGGAGCTTTCCAATATTCGTCTGCATCAATAATGACTTCATTGTTGTTTTCGTCAATAGTGATTGCATTCTTTTGAATTGTCAAATAGTATGAACCGATAACCATATCTTGAGATGGAGAAACGATTGGGTTACCATCTGAAAGTTTCAAGATATTGTTTGTTGCAAGCATCAAGAATCTAGCCTCTGCTTGAGCCTCAAGACTTAAAGGTACATGGACAGCCATTTGGTCACCATCGAAGTCCGCATTGAACGCACCACAAGCAAGTGGATGCAATTTGATAGCTCTACCCTCAACAAGAACTGGTTCAAAAGCTTGAATACCAAGTCTGTGCAATGTTGGTGCACGGTTAAGAAGTACTGGGTGATCTTTGATAACATCCTCAAGGATATTCCACACTTCGTCAGAACCTTTCATGATGTATTTTCTTGCAATTCTGATGTTTAAGCAGTAGTTAAGTTCAACCAATTTTTTGATAACAAATGGTTTGAAAAGCTCAAGTGCCATTTCCTTTGGCAAACCACATTGATACATTTTAAGCTCAGGACCAACAACGATAACTGAACGACCAGAATAGTCAACACGCTTACCAAGCAAGTTTTGACGGAAACGACCTTGTTTACCTTTTAGCATACCAGTCAAAGATTTCAACTCTCTGCCACCAGGACCAGTAACTGCTTTACCCCTTCTGCCGTTGTCAAACAAAGCGTCAACAGCCTCTTGCAACATTCTCTTTTCATTTCTAACAATGATATCTGGAGAGCCGTACTCAATAAGCTTTTTCAAACGCTTATTACGAGTGATAACTCTTCTGTACAAATCATTCAAGTCAGATGTTGCATATCTGCCACCATCAAGTGGAACCATAGGTCTTAGCTCCGGAGGAAGGACAGGAATAACATCCAAAATCATCCATTCAGGGCGATTGCCACTCAATCTAAATGACTCAATAATATCAAGTCTTTTTGATGCCTTAATCTTTTTAGCACCTTCGCTTTTTGCAATTTCTTTTTTAAGTTTTTCAGCCTCTTTCTCCAAGTCAAGTTGTTTTAAAAGCTCTTTGATAGCCTCAGCACCCATCATAGCTTTAAAGCTATCTCTACCAAATTTTTCTTGAGCATCACGATACTCTTGGTCATTGATAGTTTGTTTGTAAACAAAATCAGTTGTACCTGGGTCGATAACAATGAATCTTGAAAAGTAAAGTACGCTATCCAAATCCTTAATACCAAGGTCAAGACACAAGCCTATTGAGCTTGGTGTGCCCTTGTAATACCAAATGTGTGATACAGGGGCAGCCAATTCGATATGTCCCATTCTTTCACGACGAACTTTGCTGTCAGTAACCAAAACGCCACATCTATCGCAAACAGTACCCTCATTTTTCTTTTTATATTTGCCACAAGCACACTCCCAACTGCGAGAAGGTCCGAAGATAACCTCGCAGTAAAGACCACCTTTTTCCGGTTTTTGAGTTCTGTAGTTGATAGTTTCAGCATTAACCACTTCGCCCTTTGACCAACTTCTGATTTTATCTGGAGATGCAACTCCTATCTGGATAGAACTAAAATTATTTAATTCAAACATTCTTTACCTCCATTACTCTTTATCGTCGCTACTGATACCAATATCAAACAATTCAGCTGTATTAATATCATTTTTTGACTCGTTAGCGATATCAAACAATTCGCCTGCGTTTATACCACCATCGCCATTGTCCACATTATCGCTGTTGAAACCAAACAAATCATCATCTTCAAATGGGAAATCATCCAAATTATATGAATTGTCATTGTCCAATCCAAAGATATCCAACTCGTTATCGCCAACAACATCAATCTCTTGCAGTTCCTTAGGCTCGTTGTAATTAACAGGAACACTCTTAGAGCTATAAGTATCAATGCTGATTTCATCGCCGTTGTCATTCAATGTGCGAACATCAAGACAAAGTGATCTGAACTCTCTTACCAATACCTTGAATGCCTCTGGAATACCAGGTTCGCAAATTGCATTGCCTTTAACGATAGAGTTGTAAATATTTGTACGACCTTCCACATCGTCTGACTTAACTGTAAGAATCTCTTGCAAGATATGAGATGCACCATAAGCCTCCAATGCCCAAATTTCCATCTCACCAAATCTTTGACCACCAAATTGAGCTTTACCTCCAAGTGGTTGTTGAGTAACAAGTGAGTAAGAACCAGTTGCTCTTGCGTGAATCTTATCGTCAACCAAGTGAATAAGTTTCAACATATACATATAACCAACAGTAACAGGATTTTCAAATGCCTCACCTGTTCTACCATCATATAATTTAATTTTGCCGTTAGGGCTCAAATTGTTTTCAATGAACAAGTTTTTAATATCGTGCTCTGTTGCGCCATCAAAAACAGGAGTTTCAACCTTCCAATTAAGCATTTTTGCAACATAGCCCAAGTGAACTTCAAGCACCTGTCCGATGTTCATACGAGAAGGAACGCCCAATGGGTTAAGCACAATTTGAAGTGGTGTGCCATCTTCCATAAATGGCATATCTTCTTTTGGCAATACTCTTGAAACAACACCCTTGTTTCCGTGTCTACCTGCCATCTTATCGCCTACGCCAAGCTTACGCTTTTGAGCAACATAAACAACAACTTTCATATTTACGCCAGGAGATAGCTCGTCTTTGTTTGCCCTTGTGAACACTTTAACATCCACAACAATACCTTTTTGTCCGTGAGGAAGTCTCAAAGAAGTGTCTCTTACATCTCTAACCTTTTCGCCAAACATTGCTCTTAGCAATCTGTCTTCAGGAGTAAGATCAGTTTCGCCCTTTGGTGTAACTTTACCAACCAAGATATCCTCACTGGAAACTGTACTACCAATTTGAATGATACCATCCTCATCCAAATTTTTAATCATATCATCGCTTAGGTTAGGGATATCACGGGTGATTTGTTCTGCACCAAGCTTACTATCACGAGACTCAATCTCATATTCCTCAATGTGAACAGATGTGAACACATCATCCTTAACAAGGTCTTCACTGATAAGAATAGCGTCCTCGTAGTTGTAACCTTCCCATGACATGAATCCGATTAGGATATTTTTACCAAGCGAAAGTTCACCTTGAGAAGTTGCAGGACCATCGGCAATGATTTCGCCTTTGTTAATTTTTTGCCCCAAAGAAACAATCGGTCTTTGGTTGATACAAGTGCCTTGGTTTGACCTTTCAAACTTACGCATAAAGTATTCTTTCTTTGTGCCGTCATCACTTGTGATAACAACTTTTTCGCCGTCGACATAGCTTACAACACCTGCCTCAGCAGCCAAAATACAAACACCACTATCGTAAGCAATTCTATGCTCAATACCAGTTGCAATGATTGGCGCCTCAGTTTTAATCAAAGGCACTGCTTGACGCTGCATGTTAGAACCCATCAACGCACGAGATGTATCGTCGTTTTCAAGGAAAGGAATCAAAGATGCAGCAACAGAAACAAGCTGTTTAGGGCTTACATCCATATAGTCAACAAGTGTTGCGTCTACCTCACGGATATCATCACGGATACGGCAAGTTACACGCTTATTCTTAAAGCTACCATCCTCGTTAAGCTCAACATTCGCTTGAGCAACAATATATTTATCCTCTTCATCTGCTTGCAAATATTCAACATTGTCAGTTACAATGCCGTTTTGCTTGTCAACCTTACGATAAGGGGCCTCGATAAAGCCATATTCATTAACTTTTGCATAAGTTGCAAGTGAAGAAATAAGTCCGATGTTTTGTCCTTCTGGAGTTTCAATAGGACACATTCTTCCATAGTGAGAGTGGTGTACATCTCGAACTTCAAAGCCTGCACACTCTCTGTTCAAACCACCAGGTCCAAGGGCAGAAAGTTTTCTCTTGTGAGTAAGCTCTGCGATAGGGTTGTGATGGTCCATGAATTGTGACAATTGTGAAGAGCAGAAAAACTCTTTAATTACGCTTGTTACAGGTTTGATATTGATGTAAGATTGAGCAGTTTGATCATTATCGTCTTGAGTAACACTCATACGCTCTTTGATAACTTTTTCAAGCCTTACCAAACCAACACGCATTTGATTTTGCAACAACTCGCCAACTGCTCTAACTCTTCTGTTAGCAAGGTGGTCAATATTGTCAACATCGCCAAATCCTGATGCATGTGCAAGGTTGATATTCATTGTAGCAATGATATCATCCATTGTGATGTGTTTAATAACCAATTCTTTAGCGTTTTCTTTGATAGCAGCAATCAAATCCTCGCCAGACTTATCAGCCATAATTTGTTTTAAGGTTGGATAGTAAACTCTCTCATTTATACCAAGTTCCAAAGGATTGCAATCAACAAATGCAGTGATATCAACAGTGTTGTTACCAATCATTTTGAATACGCCACCATCGCCGTTCGCATTGTAAAGCAAAACTTCGTTAATACCAGCATTTTGAATATTCCAAGCAACATCTTCTGCAATAACTTCGCCTTTTTTAACAAAGATTTCGCCGTCTTCGCTTATGATATCGCTTGCCGCAGTTTGTCCTGCGATACGAGAGCCAATAGCAAGTTTTTTGTTAAATTTATATCTGCCGACTCTTTGAGTGTCATATCTCTTGTTGTCAAAGAACATATTGTTGATAAGTTCAGTAACACCTTCAGGAGTTGGAACTTCGCCATTCTTCAATTTTTTGAAAAGCTCAATCTTAGCGTCATCCACACTGCGAGCCAAGTCTTTTGCCATAGTGTCTTTCAACATTTGATTGTCGCCAAACAACTCAAGAATATCCTCATCAGAACCATAGCCCAATGCACGAATAAAAGTAGTTGCAGGAAGTTTTCTCTTTCTGTCAACAACTACATTAAGAATGTTGTTTGAATCTTGTTTGAACTCAAGCCAAGCACCTCTGTTAGGAATCACAGTTGTATCAAAACGATCCACACCATTTCTGTCCTTTTGTGATGTTGTGTAAACACCTGGGCTTCTTACAAGCTGAGAAACGATAACACGCTCTGCACCATTGATAATAAATGAACCACTGTCAGTCATCAACGGGAATTCTCCCATAAACACATCAGTGTCAACAATGATAGGTTCGTCGTCAGCATTTTTCTTGATTAATCTAACTTTAACCCTCAAAGGCACTGCATATGTAGTGTCTCTGTCTTTGCACTCCTTAACAGTGTATTTTGGATTCATATCAAGATAGTAATCCAAAAAATGAAGTTCCATTCTGCCAGCGTGGTCCTTAACAGGCGAAAAGTCTTGTAATACTTCGCCAATTCCTTTTTCCAAGAAATTTTTGTAAGAGTCCTTTTGCAAAGCAATAAAATATGGTATGTCAATTGTTTCTTTTATGCTGCTGAAAGAAACACGCTCAGTTTTGCCATATTTAACTTTGTGAATATTTGACATATTGCACTCTCCTTTAAAAAACTTTTAAATTAACTTGTTTTATGTAAATTTGTCCCATTAATTTGCTCTGTAACAAACAATTTTTCTTGAATAATTGCCCGAAACAAATCGCATATTGCGACATTATAATACCATATCATTTTACTACAATGGGGATTTTTAGTCAAATATTTTAATTATAAAATAATAAAAAATTAAAAAATAAATTAATAACGCGTAAAAACAACAAAATAAACAAAATTTAAACAAAAATAAGCACAAATTTATCACAATAATTTTACTCAAATTTTTCATTGTAATATTTTTGTAATTAAAAAATAGCCAGATTATCTCCAGCCAATTTAAACATACTTGCAATTAATGATAAATTTGATTAAATTTTTTCTACAGAATTTTATTGATATATTACTTTTATTATAATATTAATATTATTAACATTGCTTTTAATTATCTGCATATAATTTGCCGTATAATATGCAGATAAACCTATTTTGTATGCAGTTTATGCAAAATATTATCAAAAATAATTAACTAAACAATGATTTCACATAAACAAAAGAAAACACAAGCTGTGTTTTCTTTTGTTTATATCATTTGTATTATTAATATTAATGTATTAATTATTTAAAAATTATTTTTTTATTTAATTTTTACTTAATATTAAAGCTGTCTTTTAGTGAAACAATGCGATTAAATTCGTATTTGCCGTTTTCGCCATAATTACCTTTTGCACTATAATAGCCTATACGCATAAATTGGAATCTGTCATAAGCTTTTGCATTTTTCAAACTGCTTTCAGCAACTGCTTTGTCAAAGATAATGTGAGAATTAGGGTTCAATCTATTATTGAAATCGCCTTCACCATCCATTAGCAAATAGTCATACTCGTGCAGTACACAAGGCAAATAATCATTTGCGTTTACCCATTGGATTACGCCTTTAACTTTCATACCTGCATTTGCACCACCACTTTTGCTGTCAGGAATAACTTCTACAGTAACGCTTTCAACATTGCCATCTTTATCGCATTTATGGCTTTTGTATTGAACGATATAAGAATTTCTAAGTCTTACAGTGCCACCAACAACAAGCCTTTTATACTTAGGTGGTGGGTCAATCATAAAGTCATCACGCTCAATAAACAACTCATTGCTGAAAGTAACTTTGTGATATTCCTTAACTTCAGCATTAGGATTGTTTTCCACCTCGTAAACTTCGTCGCCAGCACCTTCAACTATCATCTTGATTGGATCTTTAACCACCATTGCTCTGTCTGCATTTGCGTTCAAATTTTCTCTTACGCAAAACTCAAGCATAGCTGTGTTAACCTCGCTGTTTGCTTTTGCAACGCCAACTCTTTCACAAAACTCTCTGATTGCCTCAGCAGGATAGCCCCTCTCCCTCATACCACTTAAAGTAGGCATTCTTGGATCTGACCAACCTTCCACAAAACCTTCGTCAACAAGTTTTTTAAGATATCTTTTTGACATTATTGTTCTGTTCATATTAAGTCTTGCAAACTCAATTTGTCTTGGACCTGGCTCAAAACCACAATTAATCTTTACCCAATCATAAAGTGGACGATGATCCTCAAATTCCAAAGTGCAAATGCTGTGAGTAATTCCCTCAAAAGCATCTTCCAATGGATGAGCAAAATCGTACATAGGATAAATGCACCATTTATCTCCGGTTCTGTGATGTGTCTCACGCAAAATACGATAAATAATAGGGTCCCTCATATTGATATTAGGGCTTGCCATATCAATTTTTGCCCTAAGCACTTTGCTACCATCTGGGAATTCGCCATTTTTCATACGACGGAATAAATCCAAATTTTCCTCAACACTTCTGTTTCTGAAAGGAGAATTTTTGCCAGGAGTTGTCAATGTTCCTCTGTTTTCTCTGATTTCGTCGCCTGTCATATCGCAAACAAATGCCAAACCTTTTTTGATAAGCATTTCAGCACATTCATACATTCTGTCAAAATAGTCAGAGGCATAAAGCTCCTCATCCCATTTAAAGCCAAGCCATGCAATATCTTGTTTGATGCTGTCAACATACTCAACATCCTCCTTTGCAGGATTGGTGTCGTCATATCTCAAATTGCATTTTCCGTTATATTTTTCCTTCATACCAAAGTTGATGCACAAGCTTTTGGCATGTCCAATATGTAGGTATCCATTTGGTTCTGGTGGAAATCTTGTGATAATCTCGCTATGTTTACCACTCTCCAAATCGTTATTTATAATGTCCTCAATAAAATTAGTTGATTTTTCCATTTTTAAAATAGTCCTTTAATCACATTATTTTCGTCAATTTCCATATTGCAAGCTGCTGGATTTTTGCCAAGTCCCGGCATAAGCATTATGCTACCTGCTATTGCAACGATAAACTTTGCACCACTTCTAATTTGAATGTTTTCCACATGAAAAACAAAATCTTTTGGTCTGCCCAACATTGTTTGGTCGTCAGAGAAAGAATATTGTGTTTTTGCAATGCAAACAGGATAATCATCAAATCCCAAATCCTTGCAAAGCTTGATATTGTTTAATGCTTGTTTTGAAAAATCTACTCTGCTTGCACCATAAACTTTTGTTGCAATTTTTTCAATTTTTGTTTTGATATCATCCTTCAAGTCATAGGCATATGTAAGCTTTTTGTCATTGTTATCCACTATTTCCACAATAGTTTTTGCAAGCTCCACAGCACCTTCGCCACCCTTTGCCCAACTTTCGCAAAGCACAACTTTTGCACCATATTCCTCGCATTTACTGCGAACAAACTCAATTTCCTTGTCTGTATCTGTAATAAATTTGTTGATAGCTACCACAACATTGCTATTGAATACTTTTGTAAGATTATCAATATGCCCAAGCAAATTGCAAATGCCACCATCCAATGCCGTCATATCCTCTTTATCAAACTCCACTTTCTTACCACCATTGTACTTCAACGCCCTGATTGTTGCAACAAGACAAACGCAATCTGGCTCAATGCCTGCAACTCTGCACTTGATATCAAGGAATTTTTCTGCACCAAGGTCAGCACCAAAGCCAGCTTCTGTAATAGTATAATCACTCAAAGACATTGCAAGATTTGTTGCGATAATTGTGTTGCAACCATGCGCAATATTTGCAAATGGACCTCCGTGAATAATTGCAGGAGTGCCCTCAAGAGTTTGCACCAAATTTGGCTTTATAGCCTCTTTCATTACAATTGCAACAGCATCTTCAACCTTCAAATCTCTGCAAGTAACAGGCTTGCCTTCAAAATTATATGCAACAATAATATCTCCAACACGCTTTTTAAAATCCATCAAGTCTTTTGACAAGCACAAAACAGCCATAATTTCAGATGCAGCAGTGATGTTAAAATGATCCTCACGAGGCACACCATTAAGCTTGCCACCCAAACCAACAATCACATTGCGCAATGCTCTGTCATTCAAGTCCACACATCTGTTCCAAGTAATACGACGACAATCTATGCCAAGGCTATTGCCTTGTTGCAAATGGTTATCCAAAATTGCTGCAATAAGATTGTTTGCAGTTGTCACGGCGTGCAAATCGCCAGTAAAATTAAGATTTATATCCTCCATTGGCAAAACTTGTGCATGTCCACCACCAGTAGCACCACCTTTGATACCAAACACAGGACCAAGTGAAGGCTCACGCAAAGCAAGACAAACTTTTTTGCCGATTTTTGACATTCCGTCAGCAAGTCCTATTGATGTGGTAGTTTTTCCCTCTCCAAGACTTGTTGGGTTGATAGCAGTAACCAAAATTAATTTGCCTTTTTTATCGCTTGGCTTAACATTGATTTTTGCCTTGTAATGACCATATGGGTCAATGTCCTTATCACTCAAGCCAAGTTTTTTTGCAATCTCACTAATTTCTAACATTTGGGTGCTGTTTGCAATCTCTATATCTGTCATATACTTCTCCTAAAAAGTTGTTGTGTGTATTTGCTTTCAATTTAAAACATAATTTTGTTTTATTGCAAAAATTCAATTACCACTCCTTAAGGAATGGTAATTTTTTATTATTCATTTACTACTTTGTTCAAAGCCTCAACCATTTCGTCAATATCAATGCCATGAACCATTGCAGCCTCTTCCAAAGTTTCGCCACTTGCCATAGCACAACCTAAGCAATGCATACCAAAGCTAAACAAAGTTTCAGCAATCTTATTGATTTTTTCATCGCCAACATTAAGTTCCAAAAGCTCTGCAATTTTCATATTCTTATTTATCATATCAGTTCTCCTTCAACTTTTAATTTCAAAATAAATACTTAAAAATTAAACATAAATTTTATATATTCCTATTGTAACACAAAATAAAATTAAATGCAATAAATATTATTTAAATATTTATATATTTAGTATCTAATTAATTTTCACTTTTATTCATAGAAAAACTTAACCTTTCGTTCAATTTATTTGATAACAAACATTGATTTTACCTTTATTTTTATTTTTTAAAACACAATCTTTTCGCTTTATTTCAAATTTAAAAATTATCCAATTTTCAACTTTAGTATCGATTTTCAATATGTTATTTCAAAATTTTATTTTTTTGCACTAAAGCAATAAATAAAAGAATGACTTCAGCATAACACCGAAATCATTCCATATAAATTTTATTTATTGTTCAATTTATCAATTAATTTTCCATTTAATCTTTGTACACATAGCACAAAGTTAAACACTAGATTTTATTAAACAACAGCTGTATCCTTAATTTCCTTTTTTGCTTTTTGTTTTTTCTCTTTTTTAACTTTGTTGATATTTCTTTTTACAGAATTATCACTTGCATTTTTCATTAAGCAATACAAAGAAGGCGCAATGAATATAGATGAGAAAGTACCAGCTAACAAACCAAACAATACTGGAAGAGCAAATTCACGGATGGAAGAAACACCGATAATTGTCAATATAACAATTGCTGCCATTGTTGTGATTGTTGTCAAAATACTTCTTGACAAAGTTTGTGCAATTGACTTGTTTACAACCATATTGTTATTTATTGTCTCGCCTGTTGGAATTGCCTTGTAATTTTCTCTTACTCTGTCAAACAATACGATTGTGTTGTTGATTGAGTATGCGATAATTGTGATGATTGCTGCAATGAAAGATGAGTTAATTTGAATGTGGAAAATAACAGTCAGTGCAAACACAATAATAACATCGTGCAACAAAGCGATTACCGCAGACAAACCTGTAAACAAATTTCGGAACCTTATTACAATGTATACAAGTATCAACAAAGTTGAAATCAAAACTGATAAAAACGCTGTCAATATCAACTCGGAACTTGCACTTGGACCAGTATATTCAAGTGTAATATCTTGGTCATTTGCAATTTGCTCACTCAATTTTGATTGCAAACTTGCAACAATTTCATTGTTTAATTTTTCATTTGTATCATTATCTTTTGACAAAAGATTAAATCTTACAATAACATTTAAGTTGGTAGAACCACCTGTTTGAGTGTAGCTTATTTGAGCATTTTTCTCACCAAGAACCTCTTTGACAACAGCCATAACTTCTTTTTCGTGTGCGTCGTCTTCTGCACCCCTTTGATATTTTGTTTGAATAGTTACGATGTTACCACCAGTAAAGTCAATACCAACATTCACTCCTCTGCCAGCATCCTTGTTGACTCCAGCAAAAATGCTGAAAGCTATCAAAGCAATTGCAACAATTGAAAGTGAAATTGAAATCCAAATTTTCCATTTTTCTACAACTTTTTTTCCAGCCAAAGTAAAATTAATTTTTTTCATTACGCTTCTACCTCCGCTGTATTATTTTGCCCAGTCTCTTCTTTTGATTTTTTATCTGCAACTGGCTCAGCAAGTTGTTTTTTATCATTTTTATAATCGATTGAATAATCTACATCTTTAACTTCCAAAGCATAAAGCTTGGTTGAATTGTCATTGAATGCAAGCATACATTTGATTAGCACACGGCAAACAATCAAAGAACTTACCAAAGATACCAAAATACCAATTAGCAATGTGATTGCAAAACCTTTGATTGAACTTATTGCCACAATTGCAAGCACAACAGCACCTATCAAAGTTGTTACATTACCATCAATAATCGCTGACAAAGAATTTTTGAAACCTTGATTGATACTTGCACGAATATCCCTTTGACTATTGCCACTCATAAGCTCTCTGATTCTTTCAAAGATGATTACATTGGCGTCAACTGCCATACCTATTGATAGCAAAATACCTGCAATACCTGGTAGTGTAAGTTGTACCCAAGGGAATATTGAAAGAATGAACACATATGTCACAGCAAAGAACACCAAAGCCAAAGATGCTGCCACTCCAAGCAATCTGTATCTTGCAATTAAAATAACAAAGATAAGCAAAAGTCCTACGCCACCTGCTATTAAGCCTGTATTGATTGCATTTTTACCTAATGTTGCAGAAATTACACTTGAGCTATCCATTGAAAGCTTAACACCCAACGCACCTGATTGAATTTGTGTTGCATATTGATAAGCTTGTTCATATGTGTAGTTACCAGTGATAATCGCTTGTCCATCTGTGATTGATTGATTTACATCTGGTGCCATAAGAGGACGACCATCAAGGAATATTCCTAGTTTTTTGCCAGTTAAATTTGCAGTTGCATCTGCAAATTTCTTTGTTCCATTTCTGTTAAATTTAAGTTGAATAACATATTTGCCTTCATCCATACCAACGCTTGCAGATTGAATATCTGCACCACTGATAAGCAAATCGTCATTTGCTTTTGAAATGTTACCTTGATTGTCCATTGTAGCCTCATACATTGTAAGAGTGGCAGGCTTTGCAATCAAATTGAACAATTCCTCAGGATCGGCAACATCCGGCACTTCAACACGAATTTTTTGATTCTCGCCACTGCCATTTACAGTAATTTGTGCCTCAGTGTAACCTCTGTCTGACAAAAGTCTTGTCAAACGAGAAACAGTGCCCTTCACAGCAGTATCAAATGCGTAATCAACCTCATTTGTTTTTGACTTATCTCCCTCATATTTATTGTCAATAAAGTCTTGCTTATCCACAGCAAAAACAGCATAAACACCACCCTTGACATCCAAGCCAAGTTTGATATTGCTTGCAAAATTTTTGTAGTCTTTGATACCCAACTGACCTTCGTCAAGTGGCACAAAAGCAAAAACTATGCCTAAAATCATAAGGATTACGAACACAGACAAAATGACTATGCTCCAAGTTTTGCTCAATCCTTTAGATTTTAATCTACTATTATTGTTTTTCACGAAATGCCTCCTATCGTCAACTTCCCGATAATTATATCTATCAACTTACATATCAATAAAAATGATATATTTATTATTATAGGCAAAGTTAAATACTATTAACATAAATTTTTATATTATATACATAATTTTGATGTGATTTTTATGCGTTTAATATTTACCATTTTTGCTCTAATGATTATTCATATTCTCACAAATATGATATCAAATTTATTAAAGATAATTTTTAATCATTCGCAAAATGTTTTAAATTTCTAGCAATACTAAAAAGCATAAAATCAAGATCATTCTTGCGTACCTGCCTGCTCAATCGCACTGATTGCAAGCGACAATTCAAATCTTTTTTTCATCATCTCACAACTTATTGAATACGGCTTGCTGATGTCTCCTGCAAAATGTATGTTATTTGCCGCACAACCACCACTGCAATAATATTTTGCTGGGCAATTTTCACATTGTGGCTTGTTTGTAACAACATTTTTGGCAAACAGCTTGCTTATTTCCAAACTGAACTCATCTTGCATAACATTTCCAAGCTTATACTTGCTATCTCCAGCAAATTGGTGACAAGGATAAATATCTCCGTAAGGAGTGATTGCAAGATACTCACAGCCTGCACCACAACCAGTTAGCCTTTTTTTAATGCAAGGTCCATCCTCCAAGTTCATCATAAAATGGAAAAAATTAAACCATTTTCCTGTTGCACGAGACTGAAGATATTCCTCTGCAAGTCTTTCATATTCTGCCATGATTTGTGGAAGGTGTTCCTGCCTTAGTGCCATTGGACTATCCTCAGGTAAAACAACTGGCTCAATGCTTATTTGCTCAAAACCTTGGTCGCGCAGATACAAAATATCATTTGCAAAATCAAGATTGTATGCTGTAAAAGTTCCCCTTACATAATAGGACTTATCCCCACGCTTTTCAGCAAACTTTTTAGCTTTTTGCAAAACAATTGCTTGCGAGCCTTTGTCATTTGCAGTGCGTCTTAGTCTGTCGTGAACTTGCTCCCTGCCGTCAATGGACAAAACAACATTGTACATTTCCTTGTTAAGCCAGTCGATTGTTTCATCATCCAAAAGCAAACAATTTGTTGTTAGCGTGAAATTGAAAGTTTTTCCTGCATCATTACCTTTGACTCTTGCATAATCAACAATTTGCTTGACAACATCCAAATTCATCAACGGCTCGCCACCAAAAAAGTCAACTTCCAAATTGTGGCGTTTGCCACTGTTTGCAATCAAAAAATCAATCGCTTTTTTGCCAACTTCAAAGGACATATATTCCCTACATTTAGAGTGATATGTACCTTCGTCTGCAAAACAATATTTACATCTCAAGTTGCAGTCATGACAAATATGCAAACACAAAGCTTTTATTTCGCCAATTTGTTTGTCCTGAGCTTTTGCATACGCAGGGGTGTTCAACCCACCAGCCTCTTCAACTTGTGCAAATTCTGCTTGTATTTCTTGCACCACATCGCAAGGAATCTGTGCAAATTTTTGCATCTCTGTTGCACTCAATTTGTCATATTTGTTTTTTGCAACCAAATAAGCAACTGCGTCCACATTGTGCAAACTGCCACTTTCCACATCCCAAAGAAAATGAAAATCCCTGCCTTTGTGATTATATTTAAAGCAATGTACCATTATAAATTAAAGCAAAGGTTTTTTTGTTGTGTTGATTCTCTCGCCTTGGTGTCTGCAAGATTGATTGCCAACTGTGCAGCTTGTTTTGCAAGCAGATTGACAGCTTGATTGACACTCTCCACAACCTATATTACCAGTTTTTTTCATTCCATTATTTACGATAGTATTGATATGTTTCATAAACATACTCCTCCATTTTGATTTTGACATACTAGCATTATAATATAAAAATAATTATAAATCAAGTGTTTTATTAAAAAATAGTTGCAATAATTCTAAAAATTTTGCAACCAATTTAAAATTTTATCCATTTTAAGCAAATTTTTGTCTGAATTTTCAATGTTTATTACTTAAATTTTTTTGAATTTCTCAAACAATCAAATTTCATATTTATTTCATAAAGTAATAAAAACTTATATTTTGCTGATACAATTCAAATATTGCCTCATTACAATTCTTTTATTCCATAAGGCAAAGTTGTGCAGGCTTTTACATAAGAAAAAGTTTTTTTTAATCCTTCTGCAAGCAAATTTGCATCAGACATATTCTCTACAACAGCAAAAACACAACTTCCACTACCACTCATACAAACATAAGTGCTATACTTGTTTAAAGTGGCAATTACCTTTTGCATATCTGTGCATAAAAGTTGAGTAACATTCTGCAATCCATTGCCAATAAACTTTAACTCTTCTTCATTTGCCAGTCCTTGAACAAATTGTTCAGTAAAATGTGTGAAAACACCAATTTCGTCAAACTTATCAAAAACATCCTTTGTGTTCGCAGACATTTTGCCTTTTGCAACCACCAAACTATATTCCTTAAATGGCAAAGCTTGCAAATTGTCACCTTTTCCTCTTGCTCTGCAAAAACCACCTTTAAGCATAAAGTTTACATCCGAACCAACACGCGCAGCAATTTTTTGAGCAGCCTCATCGCTTAACCCAAACATTTTTTGCATACAATACAACACAGCACTTGCATCTGCAGAAGAGCCACCCAATCCACCACCAAAAGGAATACCTTTGACGATATCTATTTTTACGGCAGGCATATCGTATTCTTTTTGGCAAATGTCTGCAACTTTGTAGGCTGTATTGCTCTCATCACATTCTCTGCCATCCATAGTCACACAAATGCTATCAGAAAAGCTGACTTCTACAACATCAAATATTCCAACCGAAATCATTGTCATATCCAAATTGTGATAGCCTTCTTTATAACTTCCGACCACATCCAGTGTCATATTGATTTTTGCATTTACTCTAACTTTCAGTTTTTTCATATTTGCTCCCAATGCTATTTTAACACTTTATTATGCGATAATCAATAGAAAGCTTAAAAAAATTTATTTTGTTTTTATATCTATAATCAGTTTCGTTATAAAACATTTAAAATAAGAATTTCAAACACCATTTTTTGTTTGATTTTTAATCCATAAGCAAAGCTAAACTTGTAAAAAACCGAAAAAATACAACTTTAAAACCAGCTTAAAAAGCAGCAAAAAAAGCAAGGCGTTACCCTTGCTTTTAATGCATAAATTATGTTTGTTATGTCAAATAATACCGATTTTTGACAGATTTTTTTGTTTTGGTTAAACTTTTTCTAGCAATTAATTTGTCTGTAAAAAACAATTTTTCTACCAGTCAAATCGCCATCCATATTGCCGTTTTGTGCAACAATTTGCTCCATAGGCGCGCCAATTGCTTTTGCAACTTCCCAAAGGTCATCGCCCTCTTTGCAGTTATAAATCATAATGCTGTAATTATTGCATTTTTTAATATCTGTTACTGTAACAGCTTTTACAGTTTTGCAAGCAACCTTTAAATCTGCTGTGACAACAATGCTGATGTTGGCTGTAACTTCAAACTCTCTATCGCGTTTTAGTTTTGCATAAAGATTGTCAACAATGGATTCTGCGCTAAGCATAGAATTGTCACACTCAAACACCTCATCAAATTGAAGGCTATATGGCAATTCAATAAGAATGCTTTGTGGATTACTCTCAACATTCAAATAAACAACATTGACAGCAAGAACACCTTCCACAACCATTTTGCCTTCATCGTAATATGTATTGACAAGAATATTTCTGCTCAAACTTGAACAAATAACCTTGGAAACAGCCACCATATCATCGCCTACTGCTGCATTGCCAACAATCTTGTCAAACAGATTGTATGTTCTGTCAAGCACTTTATAGCGACAATCTTCACGCTCAATCTCAATCTCATAATCTGCAAGGAAAACATCAGAAACAACTTGCTTATCTTCCTGACGGAAACAATCAATTCTCAATCCAACTGACACTTGCATAAGAATGACATTTTCCCCTTCCATACCAGTAAGCACAATTTTGCAATCAGTGTTGGTGACAAAAACATTTGCCTTGTCGCAATCCAACATGCCATCGCAGACAATTTCTTCTTGATATGGAGTGTTGAAGTTTTTTGAGGTTACAACACCTTCGCTAAGATAACAGATATTCCCACAAATATTACCACTTACCAAACATTTGCCATCCAAAGTTTTTGCGTTGTTTACCATTGCGGTTACATCTGAGAAAAGTATTTTATCCACTGTGCAACCTGTGTCAAAACTTTCCTCCATTTCAATATTGCTTTGTGTAATATTAATCAAAGTTTGAGTGGTAATCTCACATTTTTTGCAAACTACATCTTCAGGCAAATCAGCTGACATCTGACATTGTGCATTAAAAATACCAAAAACTTTTATGTTCACAACGCTTTGAATTTTAATCATTTCCCCTGTAACACTGCTGTCAATATCAGCAACGCCACAAACAGCCCACAAATGATTGAAATTTTGCAAATTGCAATCGCTATCTTTGCCGTTTACTGCTTGAGTAAAATCGCATAGGTAATCAAAGCTGTCATATTCACCTGCTTTGTTCAAAAAGACAACTTTGCAATTCAATGTTGCCATAACCTTTGCAGTGTCGCCACTCTTGTCCACCATAGCACTCTTAACATTTGCAGAAACAGACAAAAGTTTGCCTACACCACCCTTTGCACTGCTATCGATATTGCACTCAACTGTTGCAGTATTACTGCCAAACTCGCGTGCATATTCGTTCATTAAAATCTCGTTATTATCCATAAATCCTCCAAAATAATAAATTGACGGCACCTTTTACCTATACTAATTTATTGCAGAGGATTAAAAATTATGACAAAACATTCTGACTTTTTTCAGATGCAGGAAAAATTTTTATTCTTTTTGTCATCAAATCAACATAACTGAAAGACAACAAGCGTTCTTTGCCATACAAAAATGCTACAAAAGTGAACACATAAGGATATAAATCTTTTATTTTGCCCTCATAACAAACAAATCTGTTTCGTCCTTCATTGACCTCAAGTTTAACTTCAATGCCTTGCAACAATTCTGCTCTTTTTTTTGCGACATCAATTTTATTCATATACGCCCTCTTTAATGATTAATTTTTATCATTATTGACAAAAACCATTGATTTTAAACAAAACTGGCTTATGTGCAAAAAAATACACCCTACTTTTTAGTAAGGCGTTATTTTTATTTTAATATTGAGAGAAAATTTGTACAAAGCCAATTTTCACTTTAAGATATTGCTAAGAAGATTACACAATTTCAATTTCTGCCTCAACTTCTCTGCCTTCTTCCTCGTTGTCATCTTCTGATTGTTCCTCTTCAGTTATCTCTTCAGACTCTTCATCATTATTCAATTTGTTTTGTTCCATATATCTTTTTTCATCTTTCATCATTTTGCTGCACATAAACAAAGTTGCCCTTGTCATTTTTGAAATATTGTGCGCCACAACAATCAACAAACCAATCAAAAGAATATCCACAGCCACATTGATAAATCCTACAAAAAGTGCACTGAAACCAGATGCTAGGCTTAAGCAAAAAGCTATAATCATACTGATAAGATTTGCAGCAAGCATTAATGAACAAACCACAATAAAAATAATGGTATAAAGTTTTTTCTCTTTTTTCAAATTTTCATTTGGATCGTCTTTAACTCTATCAGGCAAGAATGATTCAAACAAATCTGTAGTGTTATTGTTTTTTTCTTTTTTCATAACAAATAAACTCCTTATGTTATTGAATAGTTTATTTTATCATTTTTTTTGATATATGTCAATATTTGCTTTATCTAAATAAAAAAGTAAAATTACAAAATTAAAAAATATCTTAAATTCAATTTAATTTTTCAATCAAAAAAACAGCTATATCTAGTATTTTTCTGACTGAGAACTTGCGTTATTAATAATAATTTGCGTTTATCCATTCTTTTTGAGATAAACATTCACTTAAATATTCTACTTCTTTTTTGCTATAAAAATTCATTTTTAGAAAAATAAACACAATAATAGTTGCTTTGTAAAATAAAACTATAATTTACTGAAAAACAAACATTTACTTAACAATAACAAATTCTGTCATACAAAGCAAAATTAAAATTCATTAAAATTTTTAATTTTGTATCAAAAACTATTTTAGCAATTCTGGGTCAATTTGCATATCTTTAAAATAAAACTTGTCGTCTTTTTCGCTTATTTCTCTTTGCACTTTGCAAGGTATACCAAACGCAACAACACTGCTTGGAATATCTTTGGTTACAATGCTACCAGCCCCTATAACGGAATTATCCCCAATGGTAACTCCTGGCAAAATAACGCTGTTTGCACCAATCCAAACATTTTTTCCAATATGTATAGGAATGTTAAATTCATAAACTTGCTCTCTCAATTTTGCATTTATAGGATGCCCTGCTGTACAAACAATTACATTTGGTCCAAACATTGTGCTGTCTCCAACATAAATGTCAGCATCATCCACCAATGTCAAATTGAAGTTTGCATAAATATTTTTGCCAAAATGCACATTGCTACCACCCCAATTACTTCTGAAAGGTGTTTCAATATAGCAATTTTCGCCTATTTCTGCAAACATAGCCTTAAGCATTTTTTCTCTTTTCTTTTGTTGCACTGGCTTTGTTTTGTTATATTTATAAAGCTTTTGCAAATATTTTAGTTGATCCACAGCCAGTTCTTCATCATCACACGAATATAATACACCCGACCTAACCTGTTTTTTCAAATCTTCTAGTTTCATTATTTCTCCAAACTACCTCAGCAATATGCTTTAAATGAACATAAACTGCTTAAATACAAAACAATTTATATTTCAATAAAAAAAGGCAAACTACCCCACAAAAGCGTAATTTGCCATAATTTTAAATTAGTCACACTCGCCAAGTTTACAGCCGTTGCAACCACAATCACAATCACCTTCGCAATCGTCATCACAATCACAAAAACCTTCTTCCTCAGCTTCCTTCAAATATTCATTGAACACTTCATTCAACAAAGCCGCATCCTCAATAGGGATAAATTTGTCGTCGCCATCTTCGTCCACACCAAGCTCATAAATAATAACTTCGTCCTCAGCAATGCCGTCAATAGGCTCAACAGGTTGCAAGAAAATATACCATTTATCCTTATAATCAATTGTTGCTACATGATAAAAATCAACATCGTTACCATCCATATCTACAAGTGTAATAATATCACACTCTTCTTCCATCATCTCATCCTTAACATCAGCCATAATATTTTAACCTCCTTATTATGCCATAACTAAATTGTAGTATATTTACCAAATATTGTCAATACCTTTTAAAAAAATACCTGCAATTTTTAATAAATATTATATCAAAACTCCATTGACAATTATTATCTTTTGCAATCAAGGAATTGTTGCAATATTATTGTTGCAGCAATTTTGTCAATCACACCTTTGCGTTTTTCTCTGCGAACACCTGCCTCAATAAGCATTCTTTCTCCTGTTACGGTTGTTAGTCTTTCATCTTGAAAGCAAATTTTCACTTGTGGCACAAGCTCAGAAAGTTTTTCTGCAAAAGCTCTTGTTTTAAGCACTCTGTCACCTTCAGTTCCATCCATATTGATAGGAAGACCAAAAACAATTTCATCCACCATATTGGGTTTTACAAGTGCAGCAATATATTGCAAATCTTTTTCTTCGCTCACTCTTTTATAAGTTTCATAGCCATTTGCAATAATTTTCATAATATCGCTCATAGCAATTCCAATTCTAGCATCGCCAAAATCCAAAGCCATAACTCTGTTCATATTATCTCCTATTATATCTCCAAACATTCATACATTTTTTCAAGTTTTGGATATACCCACAAAACTGCCAAACTCGCATAAACAATTGACAGGATAAAGGCAGGCAACATTCCCATAAAACTTCTTATTGCAACATCAGGAAAAGCCTCTGCAAAAACAACTTCAAAACAAATGTTACCAGCAATTGCAAAAATCATAAGTGGCAAAGCCAATGCCATATTTGTTAATGATTTTGAGTTGTTTTTAAACAATTCCTTGTGAGTATTCCATATAAAATTAGGCGATTTCAAATCAAAATAAATTCCGAATATGCCTGTTGAACTGCCTGCAATCAAAACGCAAATAAACAACATCAAAATTGTAACATAGTTTATTTTTGCAATAAACATACTAGCAAGCAAAACTATGTCAATGGCAATAGTATAACAAACAGAAAGCAATATCTTTTGATTTACTACCTTCTTGCTTGAAACAGGCAACATTTTCAAAACATCCATTTGTCTGCCTTCTCTTGAAAATGCAACAATGGAAAAATAATTCATTCCACAACCAAAAATAAAAGCAAGAGAAACTGCAACACTATTCAAAGGCGCATCACCAGCCATAGCAGTGTCACCACTATAAATCAAGCTTAACATAACCATAATGATAGGACAAAGCACCAAACCAATCAAGTAATTTATTGCACTAGCGGTGCTGCCAAGGCAAGATTTGATATCTCTTGTAAGCAATGAACTTGTAATGCTTTTAACCTCATTGTCTTTTTCCTTCAAAACTTTTTTGCTTCCACTTTCAAAGCCTCTTCTTGCACTGCTCTTGTATAAAAATGCAGAAAGCAAAACTGAAATAGTTGCTAGTCCCACAATGATTGCAAAAAAGATTGCAAAATTCTTAAATGCTGTCAAGCCAGTTGTAAGCATACTTGTGGCAATAAATGTGTTTGGATAAATGATGTATGACATTATTTTCATTGCCTCTTGCATCGCATTCATATCAAGCACCCCACTTTGGGCACCCTTTTGAAAAGCAAAAATCAAATAATAATATCCAGCAAAAACACCACCAAACAACAATAACACCAAAATTGTTCCAACTAAGTTGTTGCGTTTAAAATAACTTATTACATAGCCAAGTGGCACAGCAATTATGGTTAAAATAAACAAAGGAATAAATGGAGTAAGCACGCTACCAAGCAAACCCAAAATGTAATAACCAAAACTTTTTATTCCCACTGCAATTCCCATAACCAGCAGAATAGGCAACTGCATAAGCAATGCCAACCCTAAATGCAACAAATAAATAGTCAAAAATTTTGACAAAAATATATCAAGCCCCGTAACAGGCAAAGCCATTAACAATTCATTGTCTTTTGCAAAAAACAAAATTGAAATTGACGACTGCACACCAAAAAACAACACAACAACTTCGCTTGCAAACATTATGGATGAAATCATACTTACAAGCATATCTGGTGTTGCATTTTTTGAAACATAATAAACTCCAACACAAACCAAAATCAGAACTGGCAACATAAGTGCAGCAAGCACAGCATAAATTGCAATATCTTTTCTTCTTTGTTTATAATCCTTGCTTAAGCCAAACATAACCCTAAAGTTATTGGCAAACAATGGCACAAAAGCTTTTGTCATAATTCACCTCACTCAGTCTAATTTGTCAATATTTTGGTCATTAGTATCGATTTTTGACTCGTTTTCCTGCGTCAAAGTTTCAACAATTTCGTCCACACTGTCAGAAAAATTATTGTCAATGCTATTTCTTTCAATATCATTTTCTTTGTTGTTTTTAGCATCAATAAACTTTCTATATTCTTCTAAAACTCTAGCTCTTACTCTTTCTTTACTTTCACTTTCTGTAACAATTGGAATTTCAGTTTCATTTTTATCAGCAGTAATTTCAAGGAAGAAATCCTCCAATGACTTGCCTTGTTGTCTTTGCTCAAGCTCATCCATAGTGAATGTTGCAATAATTTGACCATTTTTGATTATAGCAATTCTGTCACACAATTTTTCAACCACTTCAAGCACATGGGAAGAGAAAAACACAACATTTCCCTTTTCGCAATGCTCTCTCATAAGTCCTTTAAGTTCTTTTGCTGATTTTGGGTCAAGACCTGTCAAAGGTTCGTCCAATATCCACACTTTTGGCTCGTGAATAAGTGCACCGATAACGCAAATTTTTTGTTTCATACCATGAGAATATTCTTTGATAGATTTGTCCAATTTGTCTTGCAAATCAAATCTTATAGCAAGGTCATTAAGTCTTTTGTCCCTAAGCTCCTTTGATACTCCGTAAACATTCGCCAAAAAATTCACATATTCTCTGCCGGAAAGTTTATCATAAACGCTGTGATTGTCAGACACATAACCGATATTCCTTTTTGCCTCAATAGGATTTTTTGCAAGGTCAAAACCTGCAACCTCAATTTTACCATCCGAAAAAGGCAAAATGCCTGTTATGCATTTTATGGTTGTGGATTTTCCTGCGCCATTACTTCCGATAAAGCCAAAAACTTCGCCGTCATTAATCTCTAAATTCAATTTGTCAATAGCAAATCTGTCAGAATTTTTATATTTTTTTGACAAATTCTCAATTTTAATCATACATCCTCCTTGTAGCAATTTGCAAAAAACTGCTTTAAAAAATCAAAATTTCATAATTGTAAGACACTCTGAATGTCAAACATTATTTGCCGTTTGTGTTTGCTAATATTTAAAAACCAAATGTAAATTTGATTTTAAATTTAATGATTATGTTTGCATTTAAAACTATACAAAACTTAATTTTTGATCAATTAGTATCGATTTTCGAGGCTGTTTTTGCAAAATTTGTATTAATTACACTTACAAAAGGCAATTAATTTACTAATTCAATACTATCAACCTTTGTTTCTTTTTACAACTTTTGCCCTAACAAGATTTGCCTCTTTTCCATTTTTTGAAGGGATATAAAGTTTTTCATCCCTCAAGCTGTCAGGCAAATATTGTTGCTCAACCCAACCACCAAACAAATGTGGATATTTATAACCTTCAACTTTTTCCAGTTTAAAGTTTGCATCTCTCAAATACATTGGCACATTATCATCCTTAGATTTATTGACCAATTCCACAGCTTTATCCAATGCGTTGACAACGCTGTTTGATTTACTTGCCTCACACACATAAATTATGCTGTTTACAAGTGGCAATCGCCCTTCAGGCATACCAATATTTTGAATAGCAAACATCGCTGAAGTCGCCATAAGTTGTGCAAGTGGATCTGCCATGCCAACATCTTCTGCACTGTGTGCAATAAGCCTTCTTGCAATAAGCATAGGGTCACAACCACTTTCAATAAGCCTAATTGCCCAATATACTGCTGCGTCTGCATCACTGCCCCTAAGGCTTTTGCAAAATGCACTAAGCATATCGTAATACATAGATTCGTCAACAGAAAGTGCTTTCTTTTGAATAGACTCTTCTGCAATTTCTTTGTCAATCACAATTTTTCCACTATTGTCAGGTGTGGTTGTCACAACAGCTAGTTCCAAAGCGTTGTATGCCGTCCTCAAATCTCCATCACTTGCCCAAACAATGTGCCCAAGCGCATCATCTGAAATTTTTATATCGTAATTTCCAAGCCCATTTTCCTTATCCGTTATCGCAGCAGTCAAAGCACTTTTTATGTCCTCTGAACTCAACTTTTTAAACTCAAAAATTCTGCATCTAGAAACAATCGCCCTTGTCATTGAAATAAAAGGATTTTCCGTAGTCGAACCAATAAAAACGATATATCCTTGTTCAATTCCCGCAAGAACAGAATCTGATTGAGCCTTATTCCAACGATGACACTCGTCAAGCAATAAATATGTTTTTCTGCCATACATCTGCAATCGTTCTTTTGCCTCTTCAATCACTTTTTTTGCCTCAGCTACACCACTGGAAACAGCATTCAACCTCACAAAATCTGCCTTTGTAGTGTTTGCAATAATGTTTGCAAGCGTAGTTTTTCCACAGCCAGGTGGTCCATAAAAAATAATACTGCCAAGGCTATCTGCTGCAATCGCACGCCTTAACAACTTGCCTTTGCCAACAATGTGTGCTTGTCCCACAAAATTATCCAAATTTGTAGGGCGCATTCTCTCAGCAAGTGGTGCTAATTTATGGGTGTTGTCCATACATTCAAATAAATTATCCATATAACTATTTTACAACACTTTTCCACAAATTGTCAATACTTTGCTCCTTTTATATTGCTATAATAATTAAAATAGTTTTTATGATAATATCATTTTTGCACTATTTCTGTCATTCAAACCTAAAACGAATCTCGTGTTACACACTTTGCTTATGTCATGTTGAGCGAAGTGTAACGAAGTCGAAACATCTCGGACTTTTCATGCTGAATAAATAAGTTAACATTTATTCTCCGCTTACGCAAGAGGCAAAATATTTGTCTGCTATTTGGAGGGGGATGCTGTACTTTATTATACACAAGCTTAATTTGAGATTTCTCGACAAGCTCGAAATGACACAAAGCATAAAAAACGGACTGAAAGGGTTCTTTCATTCCAATTAAAATATTGTGCCCCACAAAACAACTTTTTTGTGGGGCACATAGAGAAATTTCAAACCTTGCTTTATGCTCCTGACATTTTGAATACTTTACTCTTGTCATGTTGAGCGTAGTCGAAACATCTCAAATCCTGCATGTAAAAAAATGAAACCTCTTAATTTACTCAACAAGCATAGTCCGAGATCCCTCGATTACACTCGGGATGACACACAAATTTAAAACTCGGACTGAAAGTCATTCTTTCAGTCCCAAATAAGTAAACAAGGTAAAAGTCTCAACTTTTACCTTGTTTATCTTTTAAAAATATTTTGTCATATCAGCAATTCCACCGATATAATTCAATAGTGTTTCACTATCTGCTGTTGTCAAGTTTCCTTT
>OFGE01000311.1_pt1 | contig 55478 bp, 56 predicted proteins | sample 1521681 | NCBI WGS metagenome assembly OFGE01 (sample SAMEA3504093, study PRJEB24116) | mouse gut metagenome | biome: mouse gut; feature: mouse-associated habitat; material: faeces | place: Denmark | collected 2011 | reverse complement strand
TTTGAACCCTCGCGCCGCTATTAACGACCTGCACCCTTTCCAGGGGTGTCCCTTCGGCCAGCTTGGGTACTTCTCCGAATAAAAATTTTTCTGTTATAAAACATAAACCGGTTACAGAATAACCGAACGGAGAAGATGGGATTCGAACCCATGCGCCCTTTCGGACAAACGGTTTTCAAGACCGCCTCGTTATGACCACTTCGATACTTCTCCATATATTTACATTTGCTTTATAAATCAGCGCAGAATTAATTCTATCATCTTCCTATATAGTTTGTCAACAACTTTTTTTATATTCTTTCGTTTTTTTCTGCAGCGGCTTCGGAACTGCCGTTTTGCGGTACCGTACGCACATGTTTTCCGATCAAAAACTGCCGGATTGTGCGTACGCCCGTTTCATTTCCTGCCGGCTTCTCTTAGAAATGCTTCGGCTATAATCAGATCCTCCGGTGTAGTAATTTTAATATTTTTATAACTTCCCGGAATTATTTTTATTTTAGCATACCTTCCGTATTCTATGATCATGGCGTCGTCTGTAATGCCTTTTGGCTGTTCATTCAAAACGGTATGGTACGCTTTCATAAGAAGCGGATAGGAAAATGCCTGCGGCGTCTGTATCTGCCAGAGCTTCGTCCGATCAGGCGTAGATTCTGCAAAATTTTCTTCACCCACAATTTTAATTGTATCTTTTGCCGGTACACCCGTCACACAAGCCGGATGCCGGCGGACCGCTTCGATGGACGCTTCGATCGTTTCTGCGGAAACCAGCGGCCTTGCCCCGTCATGCACCAGTACATAGTCACAGCCTTTGGCTGCAAGCAGTCCGGCGTAAACGGAATCGTACCGTTCCGCTCCGCCGGGGACGATGTCAGTCGTTTTATGAAACCGATATTTATCGATGATTTCCGTCCGGCAATATTCCGGTTCATTGGAAACTAAGATCATACGATCCACCGAACTTTCCTGAAATGCTTTTAATGCATAGTAAATCATCGGTTTCCCATTCAGAGACACATACTGTTTTTTACAGGACGTGCCCAATCTTGTTCCGCTTCCTCCCGCCAAAACAACAGCGGCAATTATTTCTTTTTTCACTTCGGATCTCCTTTGGTTCTGCCGCAAAATACGCTGCAACGCTGTCAAAACACATTTCGATCCTGCCTGCTGCCGGATCGTCACGAGCCTGAAAGAGAAGATTGTTTTCTGCTTATAAATAAAATCGTTATAAGGCCAGATTTGGAACGGCATTTAAATCCAGTCCCGATTGTTTTCCTGCCAGATAATCATAATAGGCCGCCGCTCCGATCATTGCCGCATTATCGGTACAGAGAATCGGAGACGGACAATAAAATCGGACATCACGCTCTGTACAGGCCTGCTTCACCGACTGGCGAAGTGCAGAATTGGAGGCTACGCCTCCTGCAAGGGCAAATTGTCTAATGCCAGTCTCTTCCATTGCTTTTACGGCATTGCCGGTCAGCACGTCGATCACCGCCTGCTGAAATGACGCCGCCACATCTGCCGGATGAATTTCTATCCCTTTCATCTGACAGCCGTTCAAATAATTTAACACGGCAGATTTCATTCCGCTGAAACTGAAATGATACGCACTTCCCGCTACATGCGCCCTTGGAAACGCAATTGCATCGGGATTTCCTGTTTTTGAAACCTGTTCGATTTTAGGACCTCCCGGATACCCCAATCCAATGGCACGCGCAACTTTATCAAAAGCTTCTCCCGCTGCGTCGTCCATTGTCTTCCCTAAAATTTCATATTTCCCATAATCCAGTGTTTTCACCAGATGGGTATGTCCGCCGGATACCACGAGACATAAAAACGGAGGTTTTAAATCTTGATGTTCAATATAATTGGCACTGATATGACCCTCGATATGATGTACGCCGATCAGCGGAATTTTTTTGGCGTAACTGATTGCTTTTGCTTCCGATACGCCGACCAAAAGCGCGCCGACCAGCCCGGGTCCATACGTAACTCCTACCGCATCTATTTCATCCAAAGACGTATCTGCCTGATGCAGCGCTTCTGTGATGACCTGATTGATTTTTTCAATATGCTTACGGGATGCAATTTCAGGTACCACTCCGCCGTATAATGTATGCAGTGCAATCTGAGAAGAAATCACATTGGAACGCACATCTCTCCCGTTTACAACTACAGCAGCCGAAGTTTCGTCACAGGAGGTTTCAATTGCGAGTATACTGATATGTTCTTTATTCATTGTCCGAAACTTCTCCCTCCGCCAATTCAAAAGCAAGAATCTTCCATCGGTTCTCTTCGTCTTTACGAAGCACAAAGTTTTGATTGCTCTTGGAAAATCCGTCTTTTTCCCGAACAAAATAAGACGAAGTCACATAAGCGCACTCAAACCCGCCTATCGTACTGTATTTTACCTGATTGCTGTCACACACGGAAGCATTGTTGATTGTCTTTTTTTTCTCACGAAAGTCATCTACGACATTCTTGACCTGAAGATAATACTGCTCTGCCGGATTATTATCCGCCAGCTCCTCATCCATCAGGATACGCGCCTGATCCGCCAGTTTTTTAAATTCATCTTCCGTATATTCTTCATTATAATAACAGCATTGTATCCGATTATAAAATTTCACAACCTCCCGCGGCGTTGCGGGATACGCTTTTCCCCCGATATCTTTTAAAATTACTTTCTGCACTTCCGAAACTTCCGTCTCATCCCCCGATCCTTTATTGGACAAAAAATAATAATATCCTACAACCAGACTGATACAGACAATTCCAATGATGATAACTCGGATTCTCTTCATGATCCTATTCCTCCTTAAAGTCAAGTTCCCGTGTCCGTCCGTCAAACCCCAGACTTGCCGCTTCAAAAATTTGCCGGACTTTCGGCAGATACGTTTCTGCATGTACAAGAGAAGGACTGAAATGCGTCAGCCAAAGCTCCTTTACCGCCGCTTTTTGGGCGACTTTTGCCGCTTCATAAAACGTCATATGTTTGTACTGCCTTGCTTTTGCCAGCTTTTCTTCTTCCGCATACATACCTTCGCATATGAAAAGATCGGATTCTGCAGCGGCTGTTACCATACTTTCCGTCGGTCTGGTATCCGTACAATATGTGATTTTAATCCCTTTCCGGGGCGGACCCAGGACCATATCCGGCGTATAGGTGTTTCCTTCTTCCGTCACGGTCTGACCATGCTGCAGCCGATTCCAGAAACGCTGCGGTATTCCCTGCGCTTTGGCGTATTCCACCAGAAATTTTCCGTTTCTCGGAATCGTAATACTGTATCCGTAACAGGTAACATTATGATTGACCCGAAACGCGTGAATCTGATACCCGTTTATCTCAATATCCTCTTCCGACGCGCTCAATTCCCTAAAACGGATTTCAAACGGAAGTTCAGGCGCAATCGTCCGAAGCGCGCCGACCACGCGTTCCAATCCCTTCGGTCCTATCATAGTAAGCGGTTCGGTCCGCTCTGCGTTTCCCATGGTAAGAAGCAATCCCGGCAGTCCGCTGATATGATCTGCATGGTAATGCGTAAAACAGATCACGTCAATCGGTTTAAACGTCCAGCCTTTTTCTTTCACCGCAATCTGCGTTCCCTCCCCGCAGTCAATCATAAGATTGCTGCCGTTATATCTTGTCATCAGCGATGTCAGCCAACGGCGGGGCAGAGGCATCATACCTCCGGTTCCAAGTAAACATACATCTAACATATTCTCTCCTAAATCTAATCCTGTTCCTGCAGGCGGTTCATTACATAGGCGTCTTCATGATTATCGGAATAAAAGCCCTTACGGATTCCCTGTATTTGAAATCCTGCCTTTTCATACAGGCAGATGGCTGCCGTATTCGATACTCTGACCTCCAGAAAAAACCGGTGTACGCCGCCGTTTTTTCCTTCCTGAAGCAGTCCTGCCAAAAGCAGCTTGGCAATGCCCTGTCTTTGAAAGCCCGGGTCAACGGCAACATTAATGATCTCACCTTCATCTGCCGCCATATAAGCCCCGCAATACCCGCAGACTTCCCCGTCTTTTGACGCAACCAGAAAACAGGCGTTTTCCATGGGCAGAGCTTCTGCAAACCCCTGCCTGCTCCAGGGCATCGAAAAAACAGATGCCGCTATCGCGGCAACCTGATCGAGATCGCAGTCCCTCATTCTTCTAATCTGCAGCATGTAATTTCTCCATCCGTTCCCTCTCTGCCTGAGACAGCCTCAAATATTCCGGCACGTGTTCTTCGGCGCAGACCGTCTTTCCTTCTTTAAAATATTTCCCTGCCAGCGCCGCGACCGCCCCTGCCCTCTGTTTATTCAGATGCGGCGGAGCAAAGGTGTAGGTTACGGTGATATGCTCTTTGATATAGTCCCGAAACACACTGACGCCGTCGCCCAAAAAGACGACCGGACCGCCTATATGGTTGATCTCTGCAATGATATCGCCGATGGACACGGCACACTGCTCTTTTACCGTAACAAAGAGATCTCCGTCAAACCGGTATAAACCGGTATACGTCTGGTTCCGCCTAGCGTCCATCAAAGGACAGATCAAATCGCGATGCCCGCATAAATTATATGCCAGCGCATCCACTGTCGGTATATGCAGAATCGGCTTATTCCATGCCAGCGCCAGCCCTTTCGCCGTCGCAGACCCGATCCTAAGCCCGGTAAAAGATCCCGGTCCTCCGGCTACCGCAATTGCGTCGAAACTGTCTGTATCTGTTTCTGTGATCTCAGCCGCCTGATGCAGCATAGGCAGCAGCGTCTGTGAATGTGTTTTTTTATAATTTACGGTAAATTCAACCAAAAGAGTTTCGTCTTCTACGATCGCCACACTTGCAACCAGACCGGACGTATCTATTGCTAATATCTTCATACTCCTACCTCTGAAACCGTTATTTTCCGGTAATCAAATCCTTTTTCAAGTTCTTTTTCTATGGTAATTTCTGTTCTGTTTTCCGGAAGTATCTCTGTAATAAGTTCCGCCCATTCGATCAGCGACAGTCCCTCTCCGTAAATACAATCCTCATATCCGATCTCATCCATTTCATCCGCATCAGCAATTCTGTATACGTCAAAATGGTAGAACGGCATCCTGCCGCTTTCATACATCTGCATCACGAGAAACGTCGGGCTGCTGACCGATTCTTTTACTCCGAGCCCTCCTGCAATTCCTTTCGCAAGTACGGTTTTGCCGGTGCCCAGATCTCCTGTCAGCGTATACACGTCTCCCGGTTTCGCTTCCTGTCCCAGCGCTTCCCCCAGCTGAAACGTCTCTTCTTCTGAATATGTTTCATATATTCTCTGCATACATTCTATCCTCGTTATTTCATTTTCAATCGATATTTCGGCAGATGTGCGGCGGCAAGGCTTTTGACCGTCCCATACGCTTCCCCCAGTTGATCTCTTGGTAGAATATACGCATTTACACGGCTGCTGTACAAAAAAACGCTCCGTTTTGTCGAAACTGCTTTATATAACCCGTCCCAGGGAAGATCTGCAAAAGCGTCTCCCTGCGACGTATGGATCCCGATATCATCTACCACATAGTGCAGCGCCTCCTGCAGCGGTTTTGACAGCAAAAGCTGCCGTTTGGAACGCAAATATAAACTGCACGGTATATAAAAGAGAAATAACACCCCAAAACCTGCATACAATACCGTATACGTCTTTTCTACCGAACCGTAAGTCAGAATCGACGCAATAAAACAAATCGCTGCAACCACCGTCGAAACGATCCCCTGTCCGCCTGCATATGCATGATACATGCTGAACCGATACAAATCGCTGCTGTGTAAGGTAATATCAAATTCTGCTCTCATTTCTGCCTCCTGACTGTTCCTGCCTGAAACATATCGTCCTAACGGATTCCCGCAGGAAATTCCATATGACACCCTCTACGGCGTGATCTCATTGAGTATATCATTTTTTCACTGATTTCACAAGTTTGCTTTCCAAAGGAATGTCTGCCGATCAGCAGGAACGTATCGAAGCAATTTTCGGTACGTGACGCAGCCATCGCAGCAGGGCTGGTAAATTTCAGACATTTTCCGTTCTTGTCCGTTGTTTTTTCACATTTAGAAAGTCAATCTTTTTTTCGATTTTTTTAAAAAAATGTTAAGTTTATCGCAAAGTAACAAAACGTTCGTTCTTATTTTGACAGGAATAACCCACAATTTTTCTGTCTATTTTTGTGGATAACGTGGATAACTTAGTGCATAACTCGATTTCTTTCGATTTTAAGGCTATTTTTTTGTGGATAACTTTCCTCATAAAGCGGTAAAGCCCGGGATAATTTTTACCAACTTTTTACATTTTGTGCATTTTGTCTAATTGTGCTTTTCTCAAATCTCTCTGCCGGCATTATCCCTTTCTTGCAATTTTCCTATATCAGTTCCTTTCGTTCCATTCCGGCGTTTATTTCTTTTGATTTTTCGCAGGCAGATACCGGGTGTTACCTGCTGCAAACTTCTTTTGATCGGAAGAATACAGCAGCTCTTTTTGTATTCTTCCTGCATCGACGGTTTCAGAATCCGTATCCCGAAACAGCCAGTAATCCACCAGGAACTTTCCTTCATCTAAAGAAATCGTACGATATTTACTGTAAACCGCCGGATCCAGCTCCCTCCCCAATTCCTCCTGCCACATAAAAAAATCAGGATCATCCGCATTACTGTACAGCTTAGAGGGAAGCTTTCGTTCCTCCCATTGTTCCCCTGTACTGCCAAAGACCCGTAAATACTGAAACGCCCCCGAAGCCCCCTGGGATTCCACAAGAATAATTTCCTCTGTTCCGTCATCGGTCACATCGCATGTCATGCGTTCCAGACCGGCGCCTCCTAACATACATCCACCCGATTTCAACGGAATTTCCTGACTGCCGATCTTTATCACCTGACAGCCGATATTAGAACTCCATAGTTCGAATGCGATTGTTTCGTTTTCTACTTCTAATTCTGTTTCGTAACCCTTTTCATAATCATTATATGCAAGTGTAAGATCGTACCTGTCGAACTCCTCCGTATGAATATCCTCTCCGTTCTCCGAAACGCCTTCCGTTTTCTTTTGTCCGCTGCCGCCGCATCCGCATACCGAAGCCGCCCAAAAAAAGAATTCCCCATGCAGCCAAAACACAGGATTCGCTTTTTGTCTGCAAAAAAGACTGCGCACTGATTTCTCAATGCCGCAGTCTGCTGTTGCCTTACTACACAAAATAATTCAAAATTTTTTTATTAAGCTTTGAAAACTTTTCCTGTTTTAAATCCGCTATGTATGTTAGAAAATTCTGCGGATCGCCAAGATCGGTTTATAATTTACCGGCGACGTGTATTTGATACCGCTTTCCGGCGTACTTGCATGAACTATGGTATTATTGCCGACATAGATGGCAACATGTCCGCTGTAGCAAATGATATCGCCGGGCTGCATGTCCGAGACACCGTATCCGACGCCGCACATTGCTGCGGAGGAATGTGGAAGTCCTACGCCGAATGCCGCATATACCGACATAACAAATCCGGAACAATCCGCACCGTTTGTCAGGCTTGTACCGCCGTACACATAAGGATTGCCGACAAACTGACATGCGTAGTTCGCTACTGCATTTCCGGTTGAACTTCCCGGCGAAGATACTTTTCCTGCGGATGATGATCCGCTGCTCTTTCCTTTGCTTTTGGAAGCCGACGCTTTTTCTGCCGCTTCTGCCGCTGCTTTTCGTTCTGCTTCTTCTTTTGCAAGTCTGGCTTCTTCTTCCTCTTTGGATTCTGCCGTTACAAACTCAATCGATTTATTTACATAATCATTGGATACATAACCTTCGCCTTCTTCAATGGATACTTTTGTCCATCCGTCCACAGACTCATCCGTCACGGTCAGTTCTTCCAGATCCGGAACCATCCCGAGCACGTCCGACTCCGTCGTAGGTTCCGTACGAACAAACAGCGTCTCTGTATGTACGGTTGCTACGCGTCTGCTGACCTGCTTCGCCAGTTCTTCGTTGTCGCGTACCACAAACTCGCTTTTTACATAACCAGTAACGTTACCGGAAGTAATCTTATACCAGTCTCCTTCCGTCGCTTCCACGGTTGCCGCAGAATTGTTGTAAAGCTTTCCTACGACATTGCCTTCTTCTCCGGCGGCGTCTCTGACATTGACATAGTTGTCCACCTGTGCAATGGCAATATCGGCATATTCCGATTTCGGCTCGGCAGCCTCGTCCGACGCCGGTGCGGAAACGATATCCGCCAGATTTAACGAAATCCCTGCAGATGCAGTTTCAAAAGTAGCGTTCATAGCGTCTTCTACCGCAATGGACATCATAGCCGGCGCGCCTGCGATCGGCATACTCGTTTCCGCTTTCACCGGTGCGCTGCCCAATGCCATCACGGCCGCCATACAACATGCTGTAGCACGAAGAATTCTGCGATTCTGATTCATGAAATGTTATCCTCCAAAATAATTCAAATTTATCCTGTATGTTACGAAAATATTACGTTTTTACGTGGACATTATAACAAATGCCTCTTTTCACGTCAACCCTATTTTGAAAACAATAACTTTTCTATATCCGATACCGCGTTTGCCCCGTCCGCCGCCGCCGTTACCACCTGACGAAGCGGTTTTGTCCGAACGTCTCCGACTGCATATACGCCGTCCGTATCTGTTCTGCAGTTTTCTCCTGCGATCACATATCCATACGCATCCATGGAAACCTGCCCGTTCAGAAGGTTGGAATGCGGAACGGAGCCGACCGCAATAAAAACACCGTCCACATTTACGGTCTTTTGCCTGCCTTCTTTTTTGCAGAGCAGACGGATCCATTCGATTATTCCGTCTCCGCCGATCTCTTCCACTTCCGTATCCAGAATCAGTTGAATATTTTCTGCTTCGGATACTTTCTGCTGAAGTATGTTCGCTCCCCGAAATGTGTCCCGTCTGTGTATTAAATATACGGTCTGGCAGATTTTAGATAAAAACAGCGCATCTTCCAATGCAACGTCCCCGCCGCCTACCACCGCCGTCGTCTTACCTCTGAAAAACGCTCCGTCGCAGGTCGCGCAATAAGAAACTCCCCTGCCGGTAAACGCTTCTTCTCCCGGAACACCCAGTGTCCGATATCCCGTCCCCGCGGCATAAATCAGCGTTTTGGATTCATATTCCTGTCGGTCGGTAATCACTTTTTTTGTTTCTCCCCGGCAGACAATCTCTTTCACTTCCTCGGTTACCGGACGGATGCCGAGCTTTTCGGCATGTTCCGAAAATTTCTGTCCCAGCTCAAACCCGCTGATGTCAAACATCCCTGGATAATTATCCACTTCACTCGTATTTAAAATCTGACCGCCGCCCATCGGCTGCTTTTCGATCAGAAGCGTATGCAGGCATGCCCTTGCTGCATATACGGCCGCCGCCAATCCCGCAGGACCTCCTCCGATAATAATAATATCATACATAATTTCCGCACAGCCGTATCCTAACCCCAAAGTTCCGGCTGTATCCTCCTTTATATTTTCCGGATACTCTGATCCGTAATTTCTACTTTATGCTGTTTATACAAGCGTCCGACCGCCCGTTTGAACGCATTCTTGCTCATCTGAAACTCTCGTTTGATCACCTCAGGCGATGCCTTGTCGCCAAACGGAAGTGTTCCGTCATAGGTTTCTATGACCTTCATGACTTTTTCTGCATCAGCATCCATCTGTAAATACGCTTTTTCCCGTATAGTCAGATCCAGCTTGCCGTCCGGCTTTACATTACTGATCTTCGCCTCGATCACATCGCCAATTTTTAAATGGCTACAGTCCTCGTGAAACGGAAGCATTGCCGAATACCTGTCGTCTACGGCGGCAAACGTCCCGAAATTTCCGCTGAACTCATAGATTCTGGCAGAAACAGACTCTCCCTTTGCATATGGAGAATCCTGTCTTAACAGATCATAGAGGTTTTTCATGCTGGCGCAGAGCCGCCTGCTCTTGTCTATATATAATGTAACTAAAATCGTATCTCCCGGTTCTACTTTTCGGGTCATTTCTTTAAACGGAAGAAACAAATCCTTCTCTAAACCCCAGTCTAAAAATGCGCCGATATTTCCCAGTTCAAGCACTTTTAACGCCGCAATTTCTCCCACTTTTACATACGGCTCACGGGTCGTTGCAATCAGTCTGTCCCTGGAGTCTTTATATAAAAAGACTTCCAGTTCATCACCGACTGCAATATTCTCTGGCACTTGTTTGACCGGAAGCAGCACCCTTGTTTCCTCCTGGTCGTTCTCTGCAAGATATATGCCGAAATCCACTTGTTTCACAACCGTCAGCACTTGTTTTTCCCCTAATTTCATATTGCATCCTCCCTAAACTCGATCACGGCATACGGTTTCTCATCTGCATCTGCCAAAACTACCATTGCAGAACGATCCATAACCTTTACTCTGGGATATAAAAAATCGGACAGAACCGCCGCCTTCTTGTATTCTGCCCGAAGTTCCTTTACCTTAAAACCCTCCGGCAGATATTCTTCTGCTATCATCACGTATTTACCGTTGTTTACATGCCGGTTGGTATCGATATGGAACCTTCCGATACGAACTGGCTCTTTGGGCTGCATTCCCTCTTCTGTTCGTATCTTCCTGCCCAGGCATTCCATATCGTAAGGCTCTTCAAAGGAATACTTCTCTTTGATCTCTTCCGGCACCCGGACCGGACGGCCGTTTGTGATATCGATAAATACCCAGACAGAATTCGCACAGGCAATCTCTTCGCCCGTTTCATCTTCTATTTTAAAATTACGATACCCCATAAAATTTTTAAAATCATACGGCCATGTGCATGCGCGCAGTTGTTCTCCAAGCTTCGGATACCGGCGAATCTTCACCTGCCAGGAAGAAAGCACCCATGCTCTTTGTTTTTCCTTGAGAAACGAAAGTCCCACGCCAAGTTCTTCCGATTGAAAAATACAGCAATCCTGCAAAAGATCTAAAATTGCCGTCAGCGTCATGTGTCTGTCTGCATCTATTTCACTGTATTTTACTACACTGTCAAAACAAAACATCAGCCTGCCTCCCAACCTGCGGTTTATTCGTCCATATGATACAAAAAAGCATCACGTTACGTGATGCTTTTTCCAAACTGGCCCACAAGGATTCGAACCTTGAAATGACGGAGTCAGAGTCCGTTGCCTTACCATTTGGCGATGGGCCAATAACTTTGAAATCGAATGGTCATAACCAACAATCGATATTATACATACCGATTTCAGAAATGTCAACACTTTTTTTCCATTTTTTTTACATTTTTTGAATCAAATAGAATCATTTCGCCGTTCAGCATTGCAAATTCCGTCTCTTCACCCCAGTACAGCCCCGCCGTTCCCCCGGTTCCCTCCGTAACGGCTTCCGTTAACCTCTTTTCACATCCGATCGGAACCATCACATGCATCCGGACCGATTCCGTATAATCCGTTTCGATCACTGTGATCTCCTGCTGCGCCAGAATATACTGTATCTTCCCCAGTCCGTTATAATCCGTCTGTATCGTTAACTTCTTTCCGATTTTTTTATCGATAAGCACACAGTTTGACAGACCGGCATGCACGGCTTTCTGATACGCGCGTACCAGTCCTCCCGTTCCAAGCAGCGTACCGCCAAAATAACGGGTTACAACAACGGCGGTGTTATGAATCTCCTCTTTCAGCAGCACGTCAAGCATCGGCCGCCCTGCCGTCTGGGCAGGCTCTCCGTCATCCGAACACCGGCTCAATTCCTGTCGGTTTCCGATCACAAATGCCGAACAATTGTGTCTGGCATCCCAATATTTCTTTTTCATTTCAGCGATAAAAGCCGCTGCCTCTTCTTCGGATTCCACCGGACGTATCGTTGCAATAAAGCGCGATTTCTTTTCTGTAATCTCGCCTTCGCCGCCCTGATATACTGTTTTCATCTTTCTTTTCCCCCACCTGGCGTTCTTTTTAAACTTTCAGCTGTTTTATATGACACACGCATTCTATCACGATATTCTGACTGAATCAACAAAAAAAGGATACTTTTATTATCAGAGACTTTTTGCTATAATAGGAAAATGAAAAGGAGGCTTACTATGAACTATGGAAAAAATAGTACGCGTAAGCGGGAAAAACAGCTTACATCCAAAGGTACTATGATTCGCAAAAAATTCAATATAATTTTTTTGAAAACGCTGCTTGTCTGTTTTTTTGCCGTTATTATCATCGGCGGCTGCGCGGCGCTTGGGATTGCCAAAGGCGTCATCGACGCTGCGCCGGAAATCAATCTGGACGATGCGATGCCGACCGGATTTCTTTCTACCGTACTCGATACAGACGGAAATCAGACTGCAAAACTGGTAGCTACCGGGTCCAACCGCGTATATGCCACGATTGACGAAATTCCCGTCAATCTCCAGCATGCATTTGTCGCAATCGAAGACGAACGGTTTTATGACCATAACGGCATAGATTTAAAAGGCATTCTCCGTGCCGGAATCATCGGCATTACAAACGGCGGGCATTTTTCCGAAGGCGCCAGTACCATCACGCAGCAGCTTCTAAAGAATAATGTTTTCACAAACTGGACCAACGAAACGTCAATGGCAGATAAATTCAAGCGGAAAATCCAGGAACAGTACCTTGCGTTACAGCTTGAAAAAAAAGTATCCAAAGAATGGATCCTGGAAAATTACTTAAACACCATTAACCTGGGACAGAACACGCTGGGCGTACAGGCGGCATCCAGACGTTATTTCAACAAAAACGTCTCGGAACTGACATTATCCGAATGTGCCGTCATTGCGGCAATTACACAAAACCCGTCCCGTTTAAACCCGATCAGCCATCCGGAAAAAAACCTGGAACGGCGGGATAAGGTTCTTGGAAATATGTTAAAGCATGAATACATCAGCCAAAAGGAATACGACGAGGCGATTGCAGACGATGTATATGACCGCATCCAAATCGTCAATACCGCCGTAGAAGAAGAATCCGTCACCTCATATTTTGTAGATGCATTGACCGATCAGGTCATTCAGGACCTGATCGATTTAAAAGGTTATACCGAAACGCAGGCATACAAAGTCCTCTACAACGGCGGCCTGACCATCTACTCCACACAAAATCCAACGCTGCAGGCAATCTGCGACGAGGAAGTAAACAACCAGGAAAATTATCCTCTGGAGCCGAAATATTCCTTTTCTTACCGCCTCACAATCGAAAAGCCGGACGGAACCTATGAAAATTACAGCGAACAGACGATGCTTGCCTATTATCAGGCCTCCAACAGCGAGTATGCAATCAATTTTTCTTCGGTGGAAGAAGCCCAGGCAGCTATCGACCAGTACAAAGCTGAAATTATGAAAGAAGGCGACAAAATTGTAGGCGGCGGTGAAACGGTTACGTTCACGCTGCAGCCGGAAGCCGCTCTTACGCTGATCAATCAGGAAACCGGAGAAGTCGCCGCGATCGTCGGAGGCCGCGGAGACAAAACCGCCAGCAAAACGCTAAACCGTGCGACCAATACGGCAAGACAACCGGGTTCCACGTACAAAGTCCTCGCCGCTTATGCCCCGGCGCTTGACAGCGGCGGCCTGACTTTGGCATCCGTGCAGGACGACGCGCCGTATTCCTATGAAAACGGAACTCCCCTGCGAAACTACGACAATTCCTTCCGCGGTTTTACTACACTGCGGGAAGCGATCACCCACTCGATCAATATCGTTACGGTAAAAACACTGACAGAAATCGGAACGGATTTAGGATACAGCTATCTGCAAGATTTTCGTTTTTCTACCTTAGTTGACGACGACAACAATCAGGCGCTCGCATTAGGCGGCATTACCAAAGGCGTGACAAATCTGGAACTGACGGCGGCTTATGCAGCCATTGCAAACAAAGGAACTTATATCAAACCCAGATTTTATACGAAAATCCTTGACCACGACGGAAATATTCTGATTGACAATACCCCGCAGACACACGGTGTATTAAAAGATTCCACCGCATGGCTTTTGACAAACGCCATGCAGGACGTTGTGACCAAGGGAACCGGGGCATCCGTTAATTTCGGAAATATGGCGATTGCCGGAAAAACCGGAACGACCACAAAAAACAGAGACGCTTTATTTGCCGGTTTTACTCCTTATTATACCTGTGTCGTCTGGGGAGGCTACGACGATAATACGCCGCAGGCTGCCGGTACGACTTCTTATCCGAAAGCAATTTGGAAAGCCGTCATGCGGCGTATCCATGAAAATCTGGAATATAAAGATTTTACCATGCCGGATGATATTACAACCGCAACGGTCTGCAAAAAGTCGGGCAAACTTGTCGTCGCCGGTTTATGCGACTCCGATCCGCGCGGCAGCATGGTAACGACCGAATACTTTGCGGAAGGAAGCGTACCGACCGAATACTGCGACCATCATGTCAACGTTACGATCTGTGCGGAATCCAGGATGCTGGCAACAGATTTTTGCCCGGAACGTACCGGCGGCGTCTACATCACCGGCGGTTCACCCGGCTCTGCCGACGGTCCGTACCTGCTGGCAGAAGGATCTGCGACGAATACATGCACAATCCATACCGCTCCGGTATCGGTTGAAGCGCCGCCTCCTGACATACAGGAGCCAATCAAAGATTCGGAGAAAGAAAACAAAAAAGATAAAGAAAAAGACAGCACGAAAAAAAGACATTAAATGCAAAGGATCTGCCGCAAACTACGGCAGATCCTTTCTTCTTTTGCTCTGTATACAGGCTGCCGGTCACAATCGAACGGCACGTTTAATGAAACCGCACAACACCGGTCCGATCCAGGGCGATCATCAGGGCCGGGATAAATATCAGCTGTAAAATAATTCCAGGAACCGCATTGACACATGCCCCCGCAAGAAACATCTGCCAGGTAAACGGTTCATGGATAAAACCCATCATCAAAATACGGACAACCGCCCAAACAAGCCTCCCGCATAACATCGCTGCAAACAAGGAACGATACAATGCCACAATACATTTCCACCTGGAACGGTTATAAAGAAATCCCACAACAATGCCGTACGCCGCCATTTCAAACGCCATTGCCAATCCGTTCGGCATCGGCGGCATTCCAAACAGCAAATAGCGAATGATCGGAAGCAGACATCCTATAACGCCGCCATACTGCCAGCCGCAGACAAGACCGCACACAAGCACAGGCAGATGCATCGGTAAAAGCATATTGCCGATCCGCGGAATCTGCCCGGTAAAAAACGGGAGTACAAGTCCGACCGCAAGCAGCATGGCTGACATGACAAGATTCTGTGTGGAAGTTCTGATATTTGTCTGTTCCATACGTTCTATCTCCTTTCATCAAAAAAATCACTGGTATCTATCTGCCAACGGCAGTTCTCTTCGACTGCATAACGCCCGATATACCGTTCCTCCATCGGTATCCACAGCTTCTGAAACACCGACGCATAACTTCCTTCCCGTATCTGCAGTCTTTGCATCTGCTCTTCTTTTTCACAGGTTAAAAAAATAGTTTGATCATAAAAATCCAAAAGCTTAGGATGCTGAGAATAGCTGCCTTCTATCACCGTCAGTTTTTGATGCGGCAGAAACACAGGGTCGGTCAGCTTCCCCTCCCTGCAGCAAAACGGACGATAGCACACATCCTGTTTGGATTTGACCTTTGCAAGCACTTCTGATCTGATCCGTTCAAAATCCATATTTCCGCCGCAGGTATGTTCCCAATCTCTGCAGCGTTTCTCCGGCGAAAGATAAAAATCATCCGTATGAATGACATTGCAGCAAAACAACGTCTTGATCAGTCCTGCCAAACGGCTCTTACCGCTGCCGCACCTGCCGTCAATGGAAATGACAACCGCCTCTTTTTTATCCAGAAGCTGCGCGATCTCTGTGAATAAGGGAAAGTACCCTGCGTAAGCTTTTTGAAGCAGGCGATAGTGGGGACGGTATGCACTGCGGTACGCTTCACTGTGATGCACCACAGGATAGCCCTGCCTGTTCCATCGGTCTATCCACGCATCCATACCCGGAATCTGCAGCTTTAGAAGGCAGTCCGTTTTCTTTTTCATTCCTTCTGTCGAACCGCGGCACTCCTCTGCCGTCAAAATAAGCAGTTTTGCAAAAATCTTCTTTTCTTGTTCCGACCATCCGGCAGATAGCGGAACACGGCAGAAACCGCCGCCGATCTCTTCCGGATCTTCGGGACAAACATATGCCGGCAAACGCCCGCATTCCTCTTCCAGAGCAGAAAAAACCTCATCTATACGACCTGCGAGATGTTTTGGCCCGTATTCGCTTTGAAACGCCAGTTTTCCGTAATCCTGCGGCTGCATCAAAGGATACCGCGCCCTGTGGTCTCTGACAATCTGCAAAAATGATGCATACATGTTCTGTTCTCCCTATGTTCCAAAGAAACTGCGCCCATTTGCTACATACCGATTGTAAACAAATGGGCGCAGAAACGCAATCTTTAATTTTAATTATCAGCCGGAAATTTCTCCGCGCCGGACTCCTCCATTGCCGGAAAGCTTACCAGCACTTTAAACAAATCCCCGTCTACCACTAATTCAAAACTGCCCTGCATCAGCTCGGTTAAGCTTTTTGCAATGGAAAGCCCCAATCCGCTTCCTTCTGTGTTTCGCGAGCTGTCTCCCCGCACAAACCGTTCCATCAGCTCTTCGCTGTCAATATTCAACGCGTATTTTGAAATATTCCGGAAAATAATACACACACTGCGCCGGTTTGTCTGAATATTCACATAAGCTCTTGTACATGGCTGAGCGTATTTGCAGATATTGTTCATCAGATTATCAAAAATACGCCACAGGTGTCTGGGATCTGCCTGAATCAAAAGCGGCGCCCCGTTCTCCTGAACAATCAGCTCAATTTGTCCCGCCTTTAATTTCTCTTCAAATTCACCGATCGTCTGCGTCAGCATCACACGCGCGTCACAGGATTCATAAAGTACATTCAAATTTCCGGTAGACGCCTTGGACGCTTCCATTAAATCCTCGATCAATTTCTTTAACCTTGCCGATTGCCGGCTCAATACTTCCAAATACTCCCGCACGCGGTCGTTGCCTGTTTCTTCTTTTTCCAAAAGATCCACATAATTGATTATGGAAGTCAGAGGCGTTTTGATGTCGTGCGATACGTTTGTAATCAGTTCTGTCTTAAACCGCTCGCTTTTCAACCGTTCTAAGACCGCGCGATGCATTCCTTCCTGAATGTGATTCAGATTCTCTCCATGCTCTTTCAAATCCCAGAACATACGGTCCGTTTCCAGCCTGTTCTCTAACTCACCGTCAGAAAGCTTCTTTCCTGCCTCCTTGAGTTTTCTCATTTGAAGCAGTACCACGCTGATCAACGCATACAACACAATTTTTTCCAAAAACCATAACAGAAGCTGCATTTCCGGCTGATATGACGTTGCCAGCAGGCCAAATAATTCCAGAACCGCCACTGCTGCCATAATCATCCACGCCTTCCAAAGCATCGGCGCCGCTTTTCCAAACCTTTTCATATTTCTGCACGCCGTTTGCCGAATCCAATGCAGAATACGCCAGCATATCGTATTCTTCCACCAATGCCCCAATTTGATCCGCACGGAAATCGTAACGCAGACCGCCAAAAACAGCACTTCTGAAATCAGCAGAATGAGTATTCCAAACTGTATGGCAAGCAGAAGATGCAACGCTCCCAAAAATCCGGATGCCGCCAGCGAAATCAATATGCCGCCAACGCATACCACGGTTAACAGATACAAATCCAGCGGAATCTTCTCTGTCCAGCCAGACGAAAGTTCTCCTCCTTTTTTCCGTCCCGCTCCAATTAACAGCGCCGCAAAGGAAGCCACACAGACTGCCGCAGAACATAAAAACACAAAAAACAATCCGTCTCGGACGCCATACGCCAAATCGATGAGCGCCTCTGCCTGCACAAACAAATCCTGCTTATGAAACGCATCCGCCTGCACAAACAGATTCTGATTCAAAAAATTTCCGTTTTCCGTCAGCGGTTCATTTACATACGAAAGTACATAATAGTTTTCCCCTTCCGAACTTAGATCCGAATAAATACGGATCACCCCTTCGCTGATCTCATATTCTTCATAATTATCATCCTCCGGTACGTCGGAAACAATCGTTCCCATCTTCTGCAGATTTTTCTTCTTTAAAATCTCAATCTCATTCAGATACCAATTCTGTCCCTCGATGGAAACATACTCATTGCTCCGCCATCCGTACGTCGTACTGCCGTCCGCATTGGTCTGCCGCAGGAGAAATTCATTTAACGGATACACCTCCCAAAACGCCCGATACAGCTTTCCCTCTGCCATAAGATAAATTTCATCTGTATCCGGTGTATAATAACATCCTTCGACCATAATCTCACGCTCGTCGATATCGTGTTCCTGATACATGGTAATATTCCCGGACAGCGTAGATTCTCCACGAAACCTTGTATGTTCCCCGATACAAAACGACTCGACAATCAGATCTTTTTTCTGTACATTTTTATCGAAGTTACATACCACATACTGATCTTTATCGTTCACATCCAGCTGATCGATCGAATCTGCCTGAATGACTCCGTAACGAAAATTGGTATCTTTAAATTCCTTTCTGCCAAATCCGTCCGAATGCCGCGCCATTACGGCTACCGAATATTTACTGCAGATCTGTGCAAATACCTCTTTTCGATATTCTTCTCTGGAAGTGCCGTAAATTCCTTCTTCTTCTGCAAACAGCATGCCCGCAAGCGAAACTGCCGCTGCATTAAAACTAAGAATGCACAACAGAAATGCACATATTTTTACCCATTTTTTATATAAGATTTTCAACAGCCATCCTCCTCTATCTTATATCCCCTGCCCCAGACTACTTTCAGATAACGCGGATTCGCCGGATCATACTCAAGTTTTTCCCGAAGATGCCGGATATGTACCGCCACCGTATTTTCCGTCCCGTAAGCTACGTCCTTCCAGACCTTCTGGTAAATCTGCGCCGGAGAAAACACCTGTCCTTTATGTTCCAGTAAAAGTTTTAAAATATCGTATTCTGTCCGGGTCAAAGAAACCGTCTCTCCGTCCAGCGTTACTTCTTTTGCCTTATCATCCAGCTCTATACCACCGATGGATAATGTCTCCGCTTTGATCTTGCCGCCGCCAAGCATCATATAACGCCGAAGCTGCGATTTTACGCGTGCCTGCAGCTCTACCGGATTAAACGGCTTTGTCACATAATCGTCCGCTCCCACCGTAAGACCCAGCACTTTATCGGTATCTTCGCCTTTTGCTGTCAGTAAAATCACAGGAACGTTGCAGATTTCCCGTATTTTTACCATAGCGGTAATCCCATCCATCACAGGCATCATAATGTCCATCAAAACCAGGTGAAATTCCATGCTGCCAACCATCTCCAGCGCTTCTTTTCCGTTATATGCCTCTGCCACTTCATAGCCTTCTGCCGTCAAATAGATGCGCAGCGCGGATACAATGTCTTTTTCATCATCACATACTAAAATACGATACATAACTTCCTCCAAACTTTTTCATACGTTTCGGGCGCCCCGGATCAAACATCCATGGAGTATGGATTTCGTTTCATCCTGTCGTTATTCTAGCGGATTTTTTATGAATATAAAAGGCGCCAAATGATTAAGATTTCCTTAACCTGCCGAATGGCATAGAGGTATCTTATAGATTTCCTTAATCTGCCGAATGGCATTAAGGTATCTTTTCGTTTTTTGTCTGCAATATTCGTCAAATAAAGAAAACTTTGAAGGGAGAAATATTATGAAAACCAGAAAAGCACTGAATATAATATGCTTCGCAGCCGCTGTATCACTTACTTTATCGGCAGTTCCGTCCAGACTGCACGCTGCGTCTTCCAATCAAAAGACAGAAATGACAACCGAAAAAAGTGGCTTTGATGAAAATGCACATGGGGAGGTCGTACAGACAAGCTCATGCGGCGAATGGAACCAGGATCCAAAACCAAGCTACCGTTTGTACGAAGACGGCGTACTTTATATTTATGGAGAAGGGACAATAGGAGAAACCTCCGGCTTTGATCGCCTGAATTTTTCAGAAGCTTACATCGACACCGGAATTACCGGCATATCCTTAGATGTTTTTAGCAACTGCACAGAACTGGAAAAAATACATATTCCAGAAAGCGTAACTTACATTGGAGAGGCCGCATTTCGTGGATGCACCTCTTTAAAAAATATTGATATCCCATCGGGCGTGGAACGTTTAAGCAGCAGTGTATTTTATGGATGCAGTCAATTGACCACTGTTTCTATTTCAGAAAGCGTTACTTCTATTGATCTGGAGTATGAGGGAACTTTTGATGGATGTGAAAGCCTGCTTCATATTTCCATAAGCGATAACAACCCGCAATACGCTTCTCAGGACGGCGGCATTTACAATAAAGAGAAAACAACCTTACTTTTCTATGCACAGGGAAGAACAGAATTTATAAATTTTCCCGAAACACTGAGCGTAATAGGCACAAATGCTTTTTCAGAATGTAAAAAATTGAGAACGGTAACTATTCCGGATCGTGTAAACAATATTGAATTCGCGGCTTTTATGAACTGTACGTCTTTAGAAACCGTAAACATTCCCAATCATATATCGCTTATCAAATCAAACACTTTTTACGGATGCAAAAGTTTAACAGATATAAAACTCCCGGATAATTTATTAGAAATCGGTCCGTCCGCATTTTATGGATGCAGCAATCTCAAAAATCCGCTCATACCAAACCAAACAGAAATTATCGGACAAAATGCATTTTGGGAGTGTGAAAATATTACAGAAATAAAAATTCCGAACAGCGTAAAAACCATAGAAGAGTATGCATTTGGAGGATACGATAACCTTGTAATCGCAGGAACGCCTGGTTCTGAAGCTGAAAAGTATGCACAAAAATACAATATAACATTTAAACCGATTGCCAAAGATGAGGATACTTCCGGCAATTCAGATCAAAACATTTATCCTACTTGCACGCAAGGCGGGAAAATCATTCATAAGTGTCCGAATTGTAACTATACGCACATAGAAGAACTGCCGCCTACGGGGCATAAACCTTCAAATTGGACCATAGCCGAACAGCCGACTATTTTCCAGAACGGAAAAGAACATATCACCTGCACTACCTGCGGAAAAGTTTTACAAGAGCGAAGCATAACAAAGCTGAATTCTTATGTAAAGCTATCAAAAAACAAACTACAAATGAAAACAGGAAAATCTTACAAATTAAAGATAAAAAAGCAATCGAAAGAAGACAGCGTTTTCAGCTGGAAATCCTCAAAAAAATCTGTTGCAGCCGTAGATGCAAATGGAAAAATTACGGCGAAAAAGAAAGGAAAGGCTAAAATAACACTAAAGATGAAAAGCGGCTGTAAGGCCACCTGCACAGTCACTGTAAAATAATAACCGCCCGGGCGCTGCAATGCCCGGGCATTTTTAGATAGATGCAATCACGATCTAGTTTATGTGTCAGTTTTATAATCCGCCTTTCTGCGAAAGACACCCATGGAGTTATGAAACCTATCCGTTGACTCCCGTTTTCTAATCTTTTTTCCGATGTGTCAGAGGTTTTTTTAGCATTTCCTCATATCGGTTCACCGCCGCACTGTAAATCGTACCCGGTACCACATGATTATTTCCTACTTCCTTTATTTTTCCATTTCTGACTTCACATTTTGTACCATTAACCATAAATTCCCCACTTGTATCTACTCCAAGTTCACGTAATAATTCCAGTATCATAGGCGTGCTGTCCTTATCTGCATCTATCATAGAAGAAAACCACTGTTGATCTGCAAAATGAATGAGAGCATTCAAGCCCCATACAAGATGTTCTATTTTTTTATAATCCTCATCACTGCGGTTTTCCCATCCTTCTGCATAAATATGATCCTCTTTTACCGTCAACATATAACCATTTCCAAGGTCTATTCTGTCACCTACTGCAATATTAATACTATTGGTTAAAGGATCATATTTCTGCGACCGATACGTTTTGTAGGGCTGAGTAACTGTACCAAAAGATTTTATTTCACTGTCAGTATATTGTACCGCATGATATGCCGTAAATATTTTCTCGCCATTCACAGAAAAATTAGACGTCACCGCATCTACAATTTCACTGGTAATTTCATATTCACCATCTTCGCTGCCACTGAAAACATTTTTTGCCAATCCTGAATGAAAAAGCATAAGCATTGCTTCCATATCCTTTTTACGGTTTGCATCAAAACCATTTAATGTATTCGTAAGTTCTTCTGACAAATCCCCATTAAAATAATCAATAAAAGAATCTTTTGTCCCGTCTTTACTTGATAATTTTCCTGTTTTTTCATTATATATGTATGTATGGATATTTCCTATCCCACTAATTCCCATATCCTGCCTCCTCACCCGCCATTTTCTCTATCATACATGCGCCTCCTTTCCTGTCAGTATACAGAAAAACTTCCCTGAAACAATACATCTTGCAGAAAATGACCTGATATTGCAGAAAATGACCGCAATTCACGCCGCATACAGGCTCATGTTTTTATTGAGGAATCACAGCCGAAAAGTAAAATTCTTTTTCGTTGTTTTCTATCGTATAATATCCTCCGTATTTTATTATTGTATCGGTTATATTCTTCAACCCGATTCCATGTTCCCCGGTTTCATGCTCTTTTGTTGTCTGAAAGACGCCGTCTTGATATAGAATTTTATGCGCATATGTATTTCTGACAGACAAAATCACGGCATGTTTTTCCTTTATCAATTTCATCTTTACCATCTTTTGCTCCTGGCATTGTCCGCACGCCTCAATAGCATTATTGAGAAGATTCGACAGTATCACAACTATGTCCTCATCCTGCATCAAAATCCCTGACAAATCATCCATTTGAAATATAAATATGATGTTTTTCTTTTTCATCTCCTGATATTTGCTGTTCAGTATGGCGTCTACAATCACATGGTTTGTCTGGACAGCGGGCGTCTCGCTGCTCAAACTGCCGCATATGTTTCTAATATATCTGTGCAGTTCGTCATATTTTTGCTGTGTCACCAACGCCTCTATACATACCATCTGATTTTTAAATTCATGTGTTTTTTTCTTCTGTTTTTCAAAATTGTCTGAAATGGACCGATACATCCTGGTCTGATTCTTTGCCTGCACCCGGAACACTTCCGCTCTGCCAAGTTCCTGCTCTCGTTTTAAAATATCTTTAATCAAAGAAAAGACAACCCCATTCATTCCTGCCAGGCAGAAGGCGATCACGGATAACACACTGTCTTTCTCCCTGTTTCCCGCACCTGCTGACGTAGTGATCATTGCAGCAATGACACCGATCGTAAAAACCGGAAAAACCAAGAAACGCAGCCATTCCGTATCTGTTAAATCCGTATCAGAATCTATTCCCAAATATCTCTGTATCATCAGAACCACCATAAAAAGCAAAATTTTTGCAATAATTGCTAAAAGAAGGCTCTCCATTCCATAAGATTCTCCCAACTGCAGCATATGGGGAAATACAGAAATACAAAATAAGAGAACGCAATAATCGACCGCTGACACTACCCCCTGAAACAACGCAGCCAAAATAAATGTCTTTACACAGCCTATTTCCAAATACAGAGCCATAAATACCCCTGTCAATAGGATAACCGCTCCCTGTTTTATGAAAAAAAATACATGTTCTGTCACCATTGCCGCAAGATACACGCTGGCAATCCACCCTGTAAACAAAATATAATTTTTCAACCTGCCGCTTTCGTATCGTTTTTTCCCAAATGCTTCAAAAAATATTTTACAGCATGAAGCTTCCAGAATAACAAGAAAAAAACTCTGCAGATAAACAAACATTTAAATCTCCCCTTTATACGCACAAAATCTTGCTTCTGCCGTTTTATACCTTGCTTTTGGTATATCGAAACGAACGCCGTTTTTCATCAAAGCATGATATCTGCGAACTTCTGCAATATGTTTCATGTTGACCAAGTAGCTTTGATGCAGTCTCAGAAAACCTGAATCTGCAAGTTCCTGCTCCATCTGATTGAGCGTTCCATAAAGCGTATACAAAAGAGAGACTTCTTCCATCATATGAAACTCCAATTTATGCAGCCTGCTTTCAATATACAAAATTTGATCTAATGCGATTTTTCTGCTCCCAATTGTAAAATTAAATTGTTTCCAAATTTTATGATCACTGATCTTTTTTAAAACAGCATCCATACATTCGTAGATACAAAACGGCAAAGTTTCGTTGTCTTTCAGAATATATCGCACAGCATCCACCTGATATCCCTTAAGGGAATACTTCACAAATGCCGTCACAAATACAATAAAAACATCTTTGCTTAATTCCCGTATCTTTTTTGCAGTTAACATCCCGTCCAGTTCATCCATATTAATGTCCAAAAATACAATTTTATACTGACAGATTTCCTCTCCTAACTCCACTAACTCTTTCCCTGAATCAAACGTATCAATTTCATACTTCATCCCGTTCTCATTCTGATACTTCGTTAACAGCTCTTTTATATGTCTTTGAAATTGCTTTTCATCATCACATACGGCTATTTTAAACATCCCCGCTCACTCTCCTCCAAATTTTAATATAACAAATTATTCATCCCTTAAATTCAAAACACATGAAATTATAAATCTGATAAAATATTAAAAAAATCCAGAAAGTTATATAATTTTACTAATAGGTTTTTTTATATTTAAGAATTTTTGATTTTTTATGCATATTATATTATAAATATATTCTATCGTCAAAACAATTTTTCATCTTTCCGTCATGCAAAAATCCATTCCATATCCTTAACACAATCATAACACCACAGCCTTGCATAATCCCTCCAAATATTATAAAATAAATGAAATAACTGTCTGGAGGTAATCGTATGCATACATTTCAACCTTGTCCTATTGATGTGTTTGAATCCAATCCTTTTACCATGCTTAGCAAAGACTGGGCGGTTCTGACTGCCGGAGACGAAAAGAAGACAAATTCCATGACGATCAGCTGGGGCGGCTTCGGCGTGCTCTGGAACAAAAATGTCTGCTATGTTTTTGTCCGCGACTCCCGGTACACCAAAGGATTTATGGATTTATGCGGCACTTTTTCACTGACATTTTTTCAAAAGGATTTCAACCGATCCATCTTAATGTATTTGGGAAGCGTTTCCGGTTCCCGTGAAGATAAGATGAAAATGACGCACTTACATGTCAATTACAAAGATCATATTCCGTTTATCGACGAAGGCAATCTGATCGTCACCTGTAAAATGCTTTCCGCCACGCGGCTGACGCCGGATTCTTTTCTGGATGCGGAAATTGAACCGCAGAATTACAAAAACGGTGACTTCCATACGATGTACATCGGAGAGATCCTTACGATCATGGCACGCTGATGTCTTGCCTGCAGATTGTATCCAAATAAAAAAAGAACGTACCAAAACCAGCCATCGGATTTGGCAACGCCAGATAAAGAAGTTTTTATGTAGGATACGGGGTAACTCAGTAAAATTAGTTACACCGTATCCTTTTTCTCTTTTGCCTACTTTAATGTATATCTTTCTTTGTGTATTTCAGATAGGCAGCCATGATTCCACCAAGTCCTATGACTGCACCGACGGAAACCATTACTCCGTCCAGTCTGCCGTTTGCCACAATGTCGGCGCCCTCACAATATCCAAACGGTGTTATGTATTTCAAAAACTCAGCCACATCCGCAATGTTTGCAATCAAGTTCAAAAAATACATCATTGCGGCAATACCAAGTCCTACACCCGCACTGCCTTTGCGAAGAAATGACGAAATACCAAAGCAAATTCCTGCCAACTCAAGCTGGAGCAGATAATAGGCGAGATGCAGCAGGCTGATTTCTTTTAGGGGAATTGCTTCACCAACAACGGCTATAGAGCCGACAGAAATAGCATAGATCATGATATTCATAGCTGTGATTTGTACCAACACGGCAATTAGCTTTTCGGTCATAATCCTTTTGCGGCTGACAGGATGCGTTAGAAGAAATTCCGCCGTTTTGTCTTTTTCTTCTTTGCTGAGAATACCTGCTGCACAAAGCGCCGCATAAAATGCACCGCCAAGACCTAAAATATTGCCGCATTCAACAGCGTAAAATCCGATGAGCGTTCCAAAGTTCAAACGATCCATACCGAACGCCTCGGTAAAAGAACCCATAGAGGAGAACATATCGCTGACGCTGTCCATCTGCCCCTTCATTTCCGGAAACAGAAAAATGCAGATTGCAAGGAGAAAGCCAATAGCGGCCGTCCATATCAATAAGGAAGTTTTGCCTTGCCTTAGTTCGTGTTTTACAAGCGTCATACCGTCTCACCGTCCTTTTCGTAATAATGCAGGAATACTTCTTCCAAATCAGGCTCCGTAATCGTAAGGTCGTTCACCTGCCCGGCGGATAGCGTGCGAAGCAGGCTGTCCATATCGCCGCTGTAAAGAAAGCTGACGGAATCCTTAGTATCCTTTCTGTCCCGAACGCCGCTTAGGTTCTCTAAGTGAATACTGCCATGAACCGTAATGCGTTTTGCACTTGTTTTCGAGAGGTCATCCACACTGCCCTGCGCAATGATTCGACCGTCACGGATAATCACCGCCCGGGTACAGTTGCGCTGAATTTCCGAGAGAACATGGCTGGACAGGAAAACCGTTGCGCCCGCCTTGTTTCTCTCCCGCAGAATGTCAAAAAATTCTTTTTGCATCAGCGGATCGAGTCCCCCCGTCGGTTCGTCCAGCACAAGCAGCTTCGGTCGATGCTGCAAAGCACAAACAATAGCAACCTTCTTCCTGTTGCCGAAAGACAGATCATCGATCTTTCGAGCTGTATCAAGCTGCAAACGCTCACAGAGCAGTTTCGATTCAGCGGTGCAATCCTTTTTCCTCAAATCGGCGGACAGCTTGAGTATATCCTTCACTTTCATTCCTTGGTAAAACAATGCCTCCGAGGGAAGGTAGCCGATATCCCGCAAAATGGATTCCTTTTCTTTTGTGACATCTTTTTCAAATATCATTGCGCTGCCTGACGTAGGGGCAATCAGTCCAAGCAATGTTCGAATTGTCGTGGACTTTCCTGCGCCGTTCGGACCGATGAAGCCAAAAAACTCGCCCTGTGTTACCGTCAGATCAAGCCCCTCGATACCTCTTGCCTTACCATAGTATTTTGTAAGCTTTGTCGTTTTAATGCTTTCCATATTCCGTCACTCCTTCCGAAGATAAATACTCTTCCAAAAATTCAGCAGCTTTCCAAAATCCTTTTCCATCTGTTCCATATCCACATTGCCGCGCTGAACCATCTCCCAAAGATAGCCCTCTGACGCCAAATACATTTCACGGTACATCATCGGAATATCAAGTCCCGGAATAAACTGTTTCGGATCCATATTCATTCGCGCTTTATCCGCTTTCAAATTAAAGTATTTGTGGTAGCTTTCCTGAACGGCGGCGGAAATATCTGCGTCTTTTTCGTAAAAAGCCTTGATGGTGAAGTTTGCCATGTCGGGATAGAGCCGAATGATTTCCATCTTAGCACGCATCCCTTTTTCTATACTTTCAAACAGGTCTTTTTGTCCGTAGCAGCCGTACTCTGTCAGATACTTGATAGTCGTCTCTGCACATTTGTCCCACAAAAACAGATACAGCTCTTTTTTGTTGTGAAAATAATGAAAGAGCAGGGATTTGCTGATTCCGGCAGCATCCGCAATCTCACTCATAGGGCTGTTTTTATAAGAGTTTTGGGAAAATACCCGATATCCTGCATTTATAATAGCCTGCTGCTTTTCTGCGGACAGGGAAAAGAACCTTTCGTTCATAGCGTAACCTCCGTTAACCGATTCGGTCAATCTTATTTTAGTTTCATTGACCGATTTTGAGAAGACCCTTTCTAAACATTTATAAGAAATTCAAGCAATTCACAGTGCATAAAGCAAGACGGATAGGGTATTAGCCCTATCCACCGCGATTTTGGGGTTATATGTGTTGCTTTTCTTCAAGTATAAATGCCTGTTCTGTAATTTTCTATACGAAAGATATTTATTGTATTTTCAACGACAGGACGTACTGATCGATTCAATGGCGACCGCCCCGCCCCTTACCACTTCGATATATTTAAATTTGCTCCGCAGCAGCGCGATCAATTCATTGTTCCTGCGCTCTGTCAGCTTACATTCCAAAAGTACGCTGTTGTTCCCGATATCTGCAACCTGTACGTCAAATACCTGCGCAATCTGGAATACTTCTTCCTTATCCGCCGTCGTGCACTGCAGTATTTTTGCAAATAAAATTTCCTTCATATGCAGCGGCACATTTGTCAAGTCAATAACTTTGATCACTTCTACCATACGATTCAGCTGCTTTTTGATCTGCTCAAACGTAATATCGTCGCTCGCAACGCAGATCGTCATTCGAGAAACCGTCTCATCTTCTGTCGTTCCGACCGTCAGGCTCTGCAGGTTATAGGATTTGCCGGAAAACAATCCGGAAACCTTTGCCAGAACACCCACATCATTTTCGACATAAAGTGCAATCCATCTGTTTTTCATATCCGCCCTCCTACTTTAAAATCATATGTTTCATGGGATTTCCGCCCTGTACCATAGGAAGTACGAGTTCATCGCTGGAAATCATAAATTCTATCACGGTGGGCGCGTCGGTGTATGTCCGTGCTTTCTGCAGCGCCGCCGCAATCTCTTCCTCCCGTTCCACACGTATGCCGTGCGCGCCGTAAGCTTTCGCGAACTGCATAAAATTCGGAAGATACGGAGGACAGGCTTCGTTTTTGCCTTTACAGTTCGGCGGGCAGGTCACTCTCCGGCGCAGGCAGGTCGCTTCATAACGTTTGCCGTAAAAAAGCTGCTGCATCTGACGCACCATGCCAAGGTACTGATTATTTAACAGGCAGATAATAACCGGCGCTCCTTCCGTAACCGCCGTTGCCATTTCCTGCATATTCATCTGAAAGCCCCCGTCTCCGGTAATACAAAGAACCGGCAGATCGGGATTTCCGATTTTCGCCCCGACGGCGGCAGGGAATCCGAATCCCATTGTCCCAAGTCCTCCGGACGTAATAAATGTCTTTTTTCCGCCAAAATCCAGGTACTGCGTTGCCCACATCTGATGCTGTCCGACGTCGGTCGTGATCACACACGCGTCAAATTCCGCATTGATTGCTTCCATAATCATCTGCGGCGTCATTCCTCTGTCCCTGCGCATTTCCAGGGGATTCTCTTTGTCCCACGCAGCAATCTGCGCCATCCATTGTTTTGTATTCTTTGGCTCCGCCCATTCGTTTAATTTTTCCAGCGCTAATTTTGCATCCGCAACAATCGGAACGTCTACGACAACATTTCTGGAAATTGCCGCCGTATCGATGTCGATATGCACGATCTTGGCATTGGGGGCAAATTCATTCAAATCGCCGGTAATCCTGTCGTTAAACCTCGTTCCGACGGAAAAGAGAACGTCGCATTCACTGACTGCGATATTCGCCGCGTACCTGCCATGCATTCCGCTGTTGCCCACATAATACGGATGACCCCCGGGCAGCGCTCCTTTTCCCATGATCGTCGTAACCACAGGAACTTTCATTGTCTCCACAAACCGTTGAAATTCTTCCTGCGCCCTGCCCAGCAGAACACCGCCGCCCGCTAAGATAAGCGGTTTGTGCGCGGATTTTAACAGCTTATACGCTTTCTTCAGCTGTCCCACATGGACGCCTTCGTTCGGTTTATATCCGCGGATATGCACCGTCTCCGGATAAGCGCCGTCCCCTGTCTGCGTTTGTATGTCTTTGGGCAGGTCAATCAGCACGGGTCCCGGCTTTCCGGTTCTTGCTATGTGAAATGCCATTTTAATGATCTTTCCCAAATCTTTCCTGTTGCGGACCGTCACGCCGTATTTTGTAATACTCCTTGTCATTCCTACGATATCCACTTCCTGAAACGCGTCGTTGCCGATCAGGCTGAGCGGAACCTGTCCGGTAAAACAAACCAGCGGTATATTATCATAATGCGCGTCTGCCAGCCCCGTAATCGTATTGGTCGCTCCGGGTCCGCTTGTGACCAGGCAGACGCCGACTTTTCCGGTTGATTTCGCATATCCTTCCGCTTCGTGTATCAGCGCCTGTTCATGGCGCGGAAGGATCAGGCGGATTTCTTCCTGTTTATATAACTCATCCATCACATCCGTTACCATCCCGCCCGGATAGCCGAATATCGTGTCTACGCCTTCTTCCAGCAAGGCTCTTACAAATAATTTTCTCCCTGTTATATCCATGTGCAACTTCTGCCTCCCGTATCAATTCTGCTCTTGTAGGAAAGATTTCTTCCGATATTTTAAAAAATAATATTCCAGATCAAAATATGTCTGTTCATCGCTTTCTTCCGCCAGCTCCCAATCCGGATGTTCATCCAGATTCGGAAAATAAGCGTCTGCGTCATAAGAAAAATGAATCTTCGTTATATAAGCCGTATCGCATTTATCCAGAAGCATCCGGTACATACGTTCCCCGCCGATCACATAAATCTCTTCTTTGTCGTATTGTTCCAGCAGCTGATCAAGCTCTGCCTGGGAATGTACGCAGACGGCGCCCTTTACCCGGTATCCGTGATTTTTGGTCAGTACGATATTTGTCCTGTTTTTCAGAGGAAGTCCGCCGGGAAAACTCTCAAGCGTCTTCCTCCCCATCACGACGACTTTCCCCGTCGTCATTTCCCGGAAAAATTTCAAATCCGCCGGAATACTGACCAGCAGCGCATTATTTTTTCCGATTGCCCAGTTTTGGTCAACCGCCGCTATGATATTCATCTAAAACCTCCCTGCATCCGTCATAAAATCCGGCTTATTACCATACATGTATCCGCTCAATCGCACTTCATTGCAAATGTTTTTTGGATCTGCTCCATCTGCCCGCAGGACATCTTGCCCTCAGGGCATTTCCCTGTCATATAGCATGTCGGTCCGTACAGGGAAAACAAATCCGGATATTCCCTGCGCAAAATCTCCAAAAGCGATACCGATAGGCTGCGGATTTCCCACTGCGCCCGGTTGCAGCTTCTTAATCGAATAAACGTGGCCAGTTCATTTGCATTCATCGTCGTCATAACCGGAACGGTCAATCCGCTCAATACGGTATATACTTTATCACAGATCGAAAATCCGGCATGTTTCAACTGCTCATAAACCGTTTCCGATTTTGAAAATATGCCGGTATATCGTTCTTCTAATCCCGCGTTCACTATGCTTTGGGGAATAATATAATCTTGAAACCGGCAGGCATTTCCGTAATCCGGTATCACAATGGACTGCATTCTGTGCCGCACCAGATGCGTGATTCCGGCTAAAGAAATCTTCTGAAAAAGAACGGTAAAATTCACCTGTTCCAACTCTCTTTTTCTGGAACGGGATAAAATCTTTTGCAGAATTTTTTTCCGAGTCTCCGTACCGCTGCCTGCCGTCTGCATAAAGCCGTAACCGGACTCCAGCAAAAACGCCCGGCAGATCATTTCTTCCGGATTGTCCGGTCCGTTTAATAAACGTACCGATTCTTGCCGCTCTTTTGTACAGTCCCGGGAGGGGCAGCGCTCCTTTGGTATCTGAATCGGAATGTCAAAGCCGCTTTCCCCGCTTGAGGAATCTGCAAATTCCAGAAACGGAGCAATTTCTCTGCATTGGTCCATCAGCGATCGCCCAAGCGCCGCAATTTCAGCATAGTCTTTTCCCCGCCCATAGACCATTTCGTTTACAATCTTTACGAGCTGCCGTGCATTGACGGTACAATAAAAGTTGCTCCGGAACGAATACGGCAGGATAAACCTGGCGTCTTCTTTCGGAATACCGCATTCCAGCAGATCGTTGTATTCCTGAAATAAATATTCCATATGGTTTCGGTATATGGTCCGTATCGTATCCCCCTGTTCCCCATACGCATCAAAATCGGGAGAGACGTATCCCATATGTCCAAAATCAACATATCTTCTGGATTTTACCGTAAAAGAAGCCAGACGGAATTCGATCATAAATTGCTCTACAAATACCGACACATTGTCAAACGCCAAATTAAAATTCATATGCTCTAACACCGACGTATGACCGGACAGCAAAATTTTTTGAATCAGGCGGTGATTCTCCTCGCCGCTTTTTTCACAGGATTTATCATATAGTTCTATCGCGCTGCCTTTTGTTGTCGAAATTCTTCCCGCCGACGCGACAATAGACGATGCATTTTCATTGTAATACAGTATCTTCACAGAGCTTTGTTTCATTTTGGTATCCCCTCATCTTTTCTGTTTTTCCAGCTGACTCATATTCTCCGAAAAATCCGAGATTAATTATCTATTCTAACAAAGCTTTCCCAAAAATGCAATATTCGTTTGCCCTCTCCGTCCAGCTTCCTTTGGGTATGATTTTTTGAGATTCAGCGCTGTACAATCCCTTCGAAATGTTGTATAATATTTGAAAATGTTTTTAAGGAGATTTTACTATGAGTCAGGAAAAAGTAGACCGTTATAAAAAAGAAAAAGCAAACCGCAAAAAGATTTTAAAAAGAGAAAAAGCAAAAGCGATCGCCGTACGCACGGCGGGAACGCTTGTCTGCGTCGCATTGATCGGATGGATCGGATACTCGGGATACAGCCGGTGGGAATCCTCCCGTCCGGCAAAATCTACCGAGATTACCATGGATGCGCTTTCCGATTATTTAAACACGCTTACGGCAGACGATACCGCAGAATAACGACTGCACTGCAAAAACAAATCCCGGAACTGCAGAAAATATCTTCCTTTTTTTGCTGTTCCGGGATTTTCAAATTTTTACTCCTGCTGCACGGCAGCTTTTTTTAACGCGTCATTTACCGCATTTAAAATAACCATAGACGTATATTGGTTATCTTCACTATAAGTGATTTCATCGGTAGACTGCTTTGCCACGATCTGATCCGCAAGTTTCTCCACTGCCGGCTCCATCAGCGGATACATGGTTGCCACGGTTTCATCCAGATTTACCAACGATACGGAATTGATCTGATCTTCATCCACCACTACCTGTACATCAATGGTACTGTCGTTAAACTGTATCGTAGACGTATATACGCCGGCAACATATTTCATGGTTTCCGCGGTCTTATCTTTCTGCCTGGGAAGAAACATAAAGATCAAAAGCAGAATCAATAATATTCCAAGCCCCGCAAAGATCAGTGTATAGATCATTTCTTTCATATGAAGGACTACAATTTTTGTTTTGGCGCTCACCTTGATTCCTCCGATTCCCCTGATTAATAAATTGTATGCAAAAGAGAACTGTTTATACCTGAAATACGGCGGAATATTTTTTGTCCTTTTGAACAGAATAAAAGCATGAAAAAGCATCGAATCGAAAAAAATTTTGCCATCTGCGGGCTGACCGGATGGTGCATGGAGATCATTTACACGTCCCTGAATTCATTCCGGGAAAAAGATATGCGATTAAAAGGAAACACTTCCATCTGGATGTTCCCGATTTACGGCATGGCATCCATGATCGGAGAAGCATACCCTTTGCTAAAAAAATTTCCGCCGCTGTTTCGCGGCGGAATTTACGGAGCAGGCATCCTCTCATTTGAATACTTCAGCGGAAGCCTGCTGAAAAAACATAAGCTTTGTCCCTGGGACTACAGCAATGCCAGATTAAATATCAACGGTCTGATCCGGCTCGACTATTTTCCTCTATGGATGGGCGCCGGGCTGATCTTTGAACAGATTTTATGCCGCAGGCAGTAAACGTTTCCCGTTCCTGCCGCCGGATTTCTGCATATCGTCCGGTTTACTGATCACTTTGCGATATACTGAATGAACTGTATGTATTGCCTTTGATCCCGGTTCCCACTGCACGCACTTTATAAAAATATGTCTTTCCGGATGTTCTTCCGGCGTCTTGAAACGACGCATAATCTTTTACTACGGCAAGTTTTTTGTATTGCCCGTTCTTAGAATCGCTGCGGTAAATCTCGTACTTCTGCGCTCCGCTGACCTGTTTCCAACTCACCTTTGCCCGGGCTTTCGACTTGCCGTCTACAAAAATATCCGGTTTGTTTAACAGCCTGACTTTCTGCGGTGCGCAGAAACCAGCCGTCTGTTTCCGTTCTCCCGACATCTTGTAAGGACGGACTTTATAAAAGTAAGTCTTTCCGGATGTTACGCTTCGATCCCGAAACGAAACCGTCGTCGCTTTTTTGACGGATGCGATCGGTTCGTAAACGCCGTCCCTGGAATTACTGCGGTAAATCTCATATCCGGAAGCCCCTTTTACTTTACTCCATCCGATCGAAACGCTGGATGACGTTTTACCGGTCAGCTTTGTGATTTTTGTTTTTGTAAGCGTCTGATCTTTCGCTTTCTTTAATCCATAACAAGCCGCAATTCCTTCTGCATCCGCTGCCGCCAGTTTCTTTAATGCGACCGCGGTCTTTAGATGCTTTCCGGCATCGGACGGATTGGAAATAAATGCATGCTCCACGATCACGCCCGGAAATCCCGCCTGCTTGGACCCGCGGATCACCGCATAATAATCTGCCGTAGAATCGTCCGGGTACTTCGATCCGATCATAGAACTCCTCGTCTTGATCTTTCTGTCACGCAGGCCGAGCGATACCAGATTCTTCTGAATTGCGCCTGCAAGCTTTCTGCCCTTTTCTCCGATCGACGGTCTGTAATTGGAATTGGGATAAAAGACTTCCGCTCCTTTTGCCTTCGTATCCGACGAGGAATTCAAATGAATACTGACAAACACATCCGCTTTTACGGCAGATGCTTTAGAAACCCGTTTACTTAAGTCCACAAACGTATCGTTTGCTCTCGTCAGATATACCTTGACGCCTTTATATTTTTCCAGTTCTGCTTTGCAGTATTGTGCGATTTTTAACGTAAGAGATTTCTCATACAGACCGTTTCCGACTGCGCCGGAATCCCTGCCGCCGTGACCGGCATCCAATACAACAATCAGATCCCCGCTATTTGCGGAATTTGAACGTTCCTTTTCTGTGCTTTTAAAAAATCCGGAAAAAAGATTATCCGCCCAAATAGAATTTGTCCCGGAAACAGTAAATATAGAGGCGATCAAAACAGCCGCCAGGATTATTTTCAGTTTTTTCATCTTCTTCCTCCGATGTCCGATTTTATTATATTGCTCTGATTATAGCATAAATAAAAATTATTTCAAGCCAACGGAGGAATCCAATTTTTTCACATTTTCACAGCTTCGCTTTATTTTAGTTTCATCGTGGATTTAAAACCGGTCGTTTTTTTGAACAGCTTTTTATATGCCGCTTTGTTTTTCTTCGGCACTTTGATCGTGCATTTCTTGTCGATGCCTTTGACTGCTTTCTTGCCGACCGATTTGAGTACCTTCGACTGAATCTTGATCTTCTTTAATTTTCCGCATTTTTCAAACGCAGACTTTCCGATTGTTTTCACATTTGCCCCGATCGTTACTTCTCTCAGGTTCTTATTGTTCTTCATTGCGTTTGCCGATATTACCGTTACCAGGTACGTCCGCCGGTCTACCGTAATGGAAGCCGGGATTTTGATCTTCTTTTCCGTTTTCTTGCTTGGTTTTACATAAGTAACCGTACCGCCCGATGCAGTGGAAGACGTATAGACATATGTTGCTTTTCCATCCGAATACGTGCTTCCCACTGCGGGAAGTTTTGGTTTTTCCGGATTGGCAGGAGGTTCGCCGGGTTTTGCCGGGTTCAAAATCCGGTCAATCGCACCATTCAGCTTCTGCTGCATCTCCCGCAGCGCCTTTGCATCACTCAGAGTCTCTTGCTCCATCAGCCTCTTCGCTTCCTCAAATACGCTCCGCAGCGCTTCCACAGCTTCTTTGGGATAAGTGCCGCCGGTAAGATACTTCTCTGCTTCCGTCAGCTTTGTTTCCAGGTTTGCAATCTCGGTTTCTACTTCCTGGCCCAGCGGCTCTCCAACCGTAATGTTGTAATTTGTTCCGTCTTTTACAATGCGAAACGTTCCCGCCCGTTTTCCTTTGACCACATAGCTTTCGGCTTTCTGGTAGAGAAACCAGCTGTTATTATCCTTATTGTATCCGGCGGCACGTACGTTGGCATTTGAGAAATTATTTAAATAATGTTTTCCGTTTGATATACTGAAGGAACCGAATTTATCCTGAATCTGAAGCGTTTGCGGCGCATCGCTTACATTGACCTCGCAGGATTCTCCGGATGCATCTTTAAACTCCATATACTTTCCGTCATTATCGACAATCGTATACCCTTCTTCCGTTTTCGCAATCGTCCACATATACTGCGTCAGGTCTTCCCCTTCAAAGTCTGCCGCCTGCATTGCCCTTCCCAGAGGATCTGTTGCCTTACTGTCACCCGAAGTCACGATATGGCTCTCCGTTCCGATCAGATACTTCCCGTCTGTCAGTTTTGTCACGGGTTCATACGGATACTCGTTCGGATTTTCTTCTAAGAGAACTGTCTGACGGTATGCATCTATTTCCGGCATGACGCCTTTCATCACCATGCTTTCTCCGATATCCAGTGAAATCTCCCGGACGTCATTCTTAACGGTAATATAATATACCCTATCTCCCGCCTGAAATGAGGTCGTCCCTTCTGCAATGCCTTCGATTTTAATTTTACCTTTTGTTTCCGTTACCTTTGCGACAGACTCATTTAAATTGGTACGATCCAAACTCGTTTCGTCTGCAATCGTGTAATTTTTCACATCTCCCATACGCAGTTTCACCGACAGATACTCTGTCGTTTCAGAAACCGCAACCGGCAAATACGTCGTATTCGTTCCGTCAGAAATCACAAGCATCTCCTGTGCCACGCCAAACCCGTAATTTTTGCTGGTGATCGTAAGTTTCCCATCTGTGATGGAAGCGGTAAGATTCTCATCATTACTCGAGCGTACGGTCCATACCGGACTGTCCGCAGAGGAACGTACCTGATATTCCACCGAAGCATTCGGTTTCATCGTAACGCTGCTTGTCTTTGTTCCGTTTTTGTCTTCACACCACGGAGCTGAAGCCATCACGGCATTACTTCCGATGATATCTTCGATTGCAATATTCGTATAAGTAATCGCCGCGCCTGCGTTTTCATACAGCAGCCCGATCGATCCGTCATTGAGTTCCGTCAGGCAGGAATATGCATAATATGCGTTTCCGTTCACACTATACTCGTATTTCCAGTCAATGGTTCCGTCATTGTTCACCAAACCTACAAAAAGTTTTCCTGAGGTACGGCCTCCTGTGTTGGAAGGCGCCGAAAAAATAATCGCCGTTTTCCCGTCGATCTTCTTGGAATAGGTAATCGCACTCAGCTCACATCCCAAATTATATGTAATCGTCGGGTTCTTCTTTTCCGACCAGGTCTCGCCCCAGTCTTCCGATATATTGTATCCGCCGTGGCGCGTAAATATAAATAATTTTCCGTCCGCTTCCACGATCGCCGCCTCCGAACTCACCTGCGGAACCGATTCGCCGCGCTCCCACGTCAGCCCGCCGTCATCCGAATAAATGCACGCGCTGTTCCTGTCTCCGTCCGTAAATTCATATGCCGTAAAAACAATTCTTCCCGTAGAAGTCACAATCCCGCGGCCCGGTCCGACCAACAGAGATTTCTCTGCCGGTTTTTTCACTCTAAGAAGCGACGGGATCGACCAGTTTGCTCCACCGTCTTCCGATTTCGTCAGATACAGATAATCTGTCGGATATACAAGGTATGGAGAATTTGCACAAAACAGATTGGTGCTTTTTTCCCCATCGGTAATATTAAAAAATGCATCTACGGTAAAACCTTCTACCGCATTGCCGCTTTCATTCTCAATAATCACATAGTAAGAATCTTCGTCTGCATCCGCCGCATAATTTCGTTCCAAATGGTAGCCATAAGACCTGCGGTTATCTCCGGAAAGGATCAGGTTTCCGTCTTCGTCAAATTCATTGCCGCGAATCGGCGCATTCGGAGCCGTATTGATTGCATATCCGCCCGGCCATACGTCTGCGATCATATAGACGTTTTTCCCGTCCGTTGTAATCGCAGGATCGATAAAAGCCGTAGACTGCAAATGCTTTTTATTTCCGTAATCTCCCAGATAATTGGCAAACGTATACTTCCAGTTTTCCCCGTTATCCGTAGAACGGGACACAACCGTATCCAGTCCGCAGGCGTCTCCGGCATGATCCCATCGGGCGTCGCACGCAGCCACAAGCGTGCCGTCGTCCAGTGTAACAAGACCCGGAATGCGGAAATTATCGCTGCCTCCCGTTCCCGACGGGAACGGCTGTCCGACGGTTTCGCCATCCGGCGGTTTCGTTCCCCATTCAATTTCTGTAATTTCTTTCCTGCCCCCGGCGTCTTCATTTTCCGCCCAAACGGTCCCCGGCAGCGCCGTCACGGTGAAAACAGCGGCAAGCAGGCCTGCCATCCATCGTTTCTCTTTTCTCATCCCAATCTTCTCCTTTATTGATAAATTAGACCCCGGAAACGTTTCTTTCTCTTTCGGAATCTTTTTTTATTTTAGCATCTTTTTGCAGCAGCCGCAAGAAATATCCCCAAACAAAGCCGGCGTTTACATCCGCCGGATCCGCCCGGACAGAGGTTGTATTTTTTTACCGGATGTGTATAATGAGATCATACCATCAGAAGCAAATCCAAATGGAGTGCATGAAACATAGGAGGGAATGCAATGGAACATAAAACAGTTCAAATGATCGGCAGGTCTCCCGCCGGCATAAAAAGTCTTGTCTCCGCTTTAAAAAGAGACCTCGACGCTGACCTGATCACGGAAAGCTGCCGGGCATTCAGCGGGGCATACGCCGTCTTGCTCTGTTTTGAAAAATATTATTTCCGCAATAACAGCTACGCAGGCCTGACGATTATGCTCACAGAAGAACAGGAAAACCAGACCGCGGACATCATCGGCTTCGGCGGCGGGAACGGTCTGTTTAACTTTAGCCTGGGAGCCAATTCCAATTTTGCCGATACGGCAAAATCCATTCTGGAAAACTACGGGTTTCAGGAATACCGCAGATAATCCGCCGGAAGCTTTCCGACATTTTGTATATAACAAAAATGTCAGAAAAATGCCTAGCCGTATCCTTTTTGATACAGTCAGGCATTTGTTCTTATGCTTTACAGATTCGTTCCGCCGGCTAAGATCTTATACCGGATCGCCCTGCAAGGATTTATGGTCAATGGGCAGGGCCTCCCAGCGTTTTTTCAGCAGATACGCCGCATCTTTGGGCTGTCTCTGCCTCGTGAATACGCCTTTTTTATTACCGCCGACACGCAGGATACCTTCCGTCGTCTGGAAATCCGCAAAATTCCAGATCTGCTCTCCTTTGATAAAATCATACGAATCGAATACGGCATTTGTCATATCCAGATACTCCTTTTGATATTCCTGGCTCCACATCACCGACGGAAGCTTATGCTCTTCTCCCAACGTATCCGCACCATATTCGGTAAAAATAAACGGCTTCTCCAGATGCAGCGCTTTCCATGCGTCCAATTCTTTCCGGAACATTATTTCCGCTTCCGAAATCTCATACCCGCCTTTGACATACCAGCCGTAATAACGGTTTAATGCAATGATATCGCTAAAGGAATAGCATTTACATGCATCCGGTACCGAGTTCATAATCAGTGCAAACGTCCGGGGGCGCTTTTGGATATCCAATTCATGTGCCCAGTCAAAAATCTCTTTAAAATAAGGAACCGCTGCCTCATTTGTCGTCTCCGGTTCATTAAAAAGACTCCACGCAATGACGCAGGGATGGTTTTTGTCTCTTGCAATCAGTTCTTCGATTGCTTTTTTATGCGCCTTTAACAGCAGAGGCGTCGTCTCTTTTTCGAAAAATGCCGTTTTCTTTCCTGTGCTCGCTTCCATAAAATTCATCAGGCTTTCAAACATACCGACTGCCGCTGCTTCATCGATCACCAGAAAGCCCTCTTCGTCTGCCATCTGGTAAATTTCTTCACTGTAAGGATAATGCGCCGTCCGAAATGAATTTGCCCCAATCCACTTCATCAGTTCAAAATCGCGTTTCATAACGCCGATCTGAAATCCACGCCCGACAATATCGCAGTCTTCATGCTTACCGAACCCTTTCAGATAGACGGGCGTTCCGTTGACCAGAATCGAGGTCCCTTTGACGCAAACGGTACGGATACCGATTTTTTGCCCGTATTCATCAATGACACCGTCTTCTCCCGTGATACGAATCATCAAATGATATAAATATGCGTTCCTCACCTGCCAGAGCCTGGCGTTTTCCACATGCATGACACCGCTTTTTCCTTCCGCAGACGCCGCTTCCTGTCCGTTTTCATCCAAAAGAGACAGCGTTACGGGATGCTCTCCCGTCGTCTTTACCGAATACCTGATCTTCGCATCTGTTCCTGAAATTTCATAATCCAGGTCAAAGTCAAAAATATGTTCCTTCGGAACCGCAATCAACTGCACAGAACGCTGAAGCCCAGAATAATTAAAGAAATCAAAATAGGGCTTGTTCATCTTTTTTCCGTCTGGCAGAACATGGGTTTCGCCGCAGGGAATATTGGTCACCGTTAGTTCGTTGTTGACTTTCACTACGACCTTATTAAAAGAATCGTATACGGCCGCATCCGTCACGTCCGCCAGAAAAGGAAGAAATCCTCCCTCATGTTCGGTGATCTTTTTGCCGTTTAGATAGACGCAGGCTCTGTGGGTTGCCGCCCCAAACCTTAGAAAGAGACGCTTTCCTTTCCATTCGCCCGGCACAAACACATCTTTTTCATACCAAACATCCCCGGCAAATTCCCGGACATCTTTTTCCGTATAAAAGTCCTGAAAACTTGCGGGTACCGGAATCAGCTCTTTGCCGGGAATGCCCCTCTCCCAATGTTCCTGTTCTCCGTCTTCCCGCTCATCCAAGCAAAATTTCCACATGCCGTCCATGGATACCAGACGCCTGGATACGGTAGATACCGGATAAAGCATGGAATATTCCAACATTTCAATTACCTCCTGTCTGATCGATCTGCCATTAGTATATCCATGCCGATTCCTTTTTATAATCCCCGCTTTTCTTTCCCTAAAAACGCATCCATCACACGAACGCTCGCCGCCATATTCTTTAAACGCATCAGCTCCATGCCCATATATTCTTCCAGCTGCAAAGCCTCTTCTTCCGTAAATCCTTTATTAGAAATGATTTTGCAATCCGGAATCTTTCCTTCCGCCATTCTCCGCCCGTCCGTAAAAGAAACAAACGCAAACTTTCTTCCGTTCTGTTGAAAAATCTGAGATACCGACATATTTAATGTATCACCCATAGAATCAGCCCCCGCAAAGCCCCTGGTACAGCGCCATCGTCTCAGGACTCCGGTATTCATGCTTTTCATAATAACCGATCAGACTGCCGGTTTCATCCCGAAGCGCCACCATATACACATCTTTATTTTCTTTTTCATTGTGGTATGTATAAATAACCGTATGATCCGGATCTTTGAAAAACCAATCGACAACTTCCCGTATTTTCTTCCCGGACGCCTCATTGTGGCATGCAAGCAGACTGCTGCCGATCAGACTCTTGCCGCTCTGCCCGGCATATCGCTTCTTTGCCGCAGGATTCATGTATAAAATCTCGTGCTCAATATTACAAACAACGACAGGGCAGCAATCCGTATCTACAATACTTTTCAAAAATGGATAGAGTTCCATCGGTATACTTCCTCCTTTTTTATATTGAATCCTATCGTACCACAAATATTTTTACAATTCAATCGGTGTAAATCCGCGAAATTTCAGACTTTTTTTGATATACCGTCGATAACAGCCAAAAAACAGGATAACGAAAGTATATTCTACTCGCATTATCCTGCCTGCATCAAGTTAGGACCCATTAATTTTTGAAAAATTAAATATTTCTCTGCCCATTACGATTCTTTTCTCAAGCGATATATCCTTGCCTTATTTCTTCCCATTGCTTCGACATCATCCATCACAGAGAGTATCTCTCTCGTCCTTGCCATGCTTAAACCCAGTAAATCTGCGACATCTCTGGTTTTTGCTGTTTCACGCCCTCGTAAAAATAATCGTATTTTTTCCTGATTATTCTTTGTTTTTATCGCTTGTTTTTTATCGCTTGTTTTTGTCGCTTGTTTTTTATCGCTTGTTTTTATCGCTTGTTTTTTTAAGAATTTTAAAGTCAGCGATGTCCTGTCCGGATCAAAATCTTCCTTTATGTCAGGCTCTTCCCACCCTTCGTCTTCCCATACATTAAAAATATTGGGCACTCCGCTTCCCGCATGTTCACCGATATCTATTAGATTAAACATTTTCATCAAACTCTTATTTCTCGGGTCAGATTTTCCTCCTCTACGCATCTGCTCTTTCCCAAGTCTAATATAGCCAGGATTCTCAAATATAATTTTATTTTCCTCTTTGATTATGAGAATGCCATATTTTCCATAAAAATCTGTATTAATCATACAGTTCGCCAATGCTTCCCTCAACGCCCTGTGAACCGGCGTATCATCAACCCGAAAACCGCCCTCCATCCGAAATGGCACTTTGATATCTTTTGTAATCTTATTATATACACGAAAATAAAAGTCAAATACATTTCCCGACCACTCGCCGGATGATGATTGAAGTCTGTCTGTCCATCTGATTACCATATCCGGATTTTCCCTGTAGTCTAAAAAATATTCCGGAAAATATCTCACAATATCATACTCATTTCCAAACATAAGCATTCCGGCAGCCGTAGGATGAAGCTTTTTATCGTCTTTCGAAAAACCCGCTGCCCCAATCACCCTAAGATATTCCTGGTCATCCAGCCGCTCAAAAGGGTGTCCTGGCTTAAAGGATTTGTGGCTGTTGCGATAACCTCGAATGGAATCCTGATTCAACTCTTCAAGTTCAGCCTCATCGAGCACTTCCATGTTCATGGTTTCCTCTGCCTGATCCCGCAACATTGTTTTTACCTGCAATCTAGTACAGTGATAATCTCCCTCCCAATTTCTGCGGAAAGTTCCTCCAAACAAATCATCATTGATGTATACCGGCTTTTGTTCCCGCTTTGCACTCGGCACCCAGATTACCATAATCACGTCATCTGCACCGGCCACTGAGAAAGTTTCTACATCATCGTCTTTCAAAAGGTTGATGCTCACCTTTTTACGATTGTTAATGGTGTCCCAGAAATCCTTCTTCAATTTTGCTGCATTTTTCAATCCAGTTGTATGCCAATTGCCTGATTTATCCTCTTTTACCCCAAGAATGATGACTCTGCCATAACAGTTGGCAAAAGCAGAATAGGTATCCCACAAGCTATTAGGAAGTCTGCCTTCTGCTTTTTTTACTTCCCTGCGGTTATCTTCTTTATAGGAATCAAATTTTTTCAATTCAAACAATTCTTCCATATTTGCTCCTTTAAAAACTATTTAAATTGATATTTACTCTGTAAAAAGATTTTTACTCTCTCTGGCACTCCTCCATAGGATGCTATGCAAAATCCGTTTCTAAAAGTTCACACAATTCAATCCCACGTCCGCTTAACTTATACTTCAGCAACTTACTAATACGGCCTTCATCTTTTCAAGGTCATCTTTGCATTGATACCTGCAGAAAAAATGATTCTGAACAGAGAGAGAAGATAACAGCTTCAGCGTCCTATTATTCTTGGAAAGTAACTCTATCTCGTCAAAAAGATCCTTTTCTCTTTAACTTCCTTCTTATCCACATCAAAATCAGACTGCGTAAAGCCACCAATTTCTAAAGCAATCACTGATTCCCCAGTCTGGAATCGTATTCCCCGAAAGAGACAAACCCTTCAGTTTTCCTGCTATAGAAAAATCCTCTCTGCTTTTCAGCATATCCATATTATAATCGAAAAAAAATAAAAGCACAATAAAAAGCAGGCTAACAAATGATTTCATTCGCTACCCTGCCCATAATACAATCTCTGCTTCTATACCCTTTTGTGACTTCCCTCAAAATACCCCAAAACACTTTCCAGCCCAGTAAATCATCCCCAGCAGCCAGCTGGAAAATATGCCATACAAAATCACCGGCCCTGCAATGGTGAATATCTTACACCCGATACCGAAGACCTGTCCTTCCGCCTTATACTCGATAGCCGGAGCCGCCACAGAATTGGCAAATCCCGTAATGGGTACCAGCGCACCTGCACCGCCCCATTTTACGATCTTCGGATAAATGCCGAATCCGGTGAGGATAACCGACAAAAGAACCAGTATCAGCGAACACCAGCTGCCGGATGTCTGTTTATCCAGCCCCAGGGAACCTGCATAATTCAGAATAAACTGTCCGATACAGCAGATAATGCCTCCCACAACAAAGGCCTTCAGCATCTGGAGCCAAAGATTATGGGTTGGTGTCACTTCCTTGACATACTTTTCATATTCCTTTTGCTTTTGTTTCTGTTCCATACTTGTCTCTTCCATTTTACGCCTCTTTTCCGTGCCTGTTCCGCACATACTCCTTTCCGTCCTGATCTTTTCTACTCCTATCCCTCACATACTCTTTTCCGTCCCGGTCTTCTCCGTGCTTGTTCCTCACATACGCCTTTCCCCTATTCCCCACATACTCCTTTCCATCCTGGTCTTTTCTACTCCTATCCCTCACATACGCTTTTCCATTCCGACCTTCTCCGTTCCTGTTCCCCACATACGCTTTTCCGTCCCGGTCCCTGTCTTCTGCCTCTTACGTATGTTACATACACACCACACACTTTCCCCTGCCGCGCTTCACATATTTCACATGCTTTTTTCCCGGTGTGTGCATGAAAACGATATATCCGTGGCATCATCCCTTTACCACCTATACTTCATCCTCCCTGCCCTCCCTTGCCGCCGTGGCAATCAGCGCTTTGTCCACATCTTCCTCATAGTTGCGCATGGCCACTTCTATGGGCGTGGGATCCTTGGTAAGCCGCCGGCCTCCCACATGATTGAAAAAGACAATAATTCCGGCCGCAAGTCCCAAAGAATACGAGACTTCCAGGGCATTAAGCCCCTGGGGTTCCCGGTTCATCACCATTTTATACATTTCCGTAAATACATCATTGATTCCCACATCATTGTGGTAGGCCATTATGGTAAAAGCCGTGCCGAAAAAGCTTACCAGGCACACCATGGCACATTTCAGCCACTGCTGCCAGCCTTTATGCCTGTCCACATTCACCTGTTCTACCAGCACATCCGGTTCCCCCACAATCTCCACGCTGATATTCGGACAAGCCTCTTCCATCAGTTCCACCATCTTCAGACTGCTGATCACACATCTCTTTGCATCTTCCACGCCAAAATGGTGCACCTTCAAAGCCTTCAGCTTTGCCGCCACTGTCTTGTCCGCGCACCGCAGGGCGCCCACATCCGACAAAAAGACATCCTCCGACTGCACTTCCACATTTCTGTCACATTTCAGATAAACCGTCACGTTTGCCATATAAACCCTTTCCACAATCTCATCTTCCCGCCCTCATATCCTTCCCGGACCGGCAGAATCCGCAAACAGAATTGTCACGAAATACACATGTCTCCCTTCACACTGTCCGGTGCAGTTCGGTCCAGAAATAAAGAAGGGATCCCGCCAGCTTCCCCGCCGCCATTCCGGTGATCGCCAGGCCCAGCCCGTGCCGGAAGGAAATCCGGCGTGTGAGTATGGGAATGCTGTCCAGCATTTCCGCTATGGCCAGCGCAAGGCATCCCACAAACATTCCGGCAAAAAAACCAAACAATACCTGCCAGACACATCCGATTCCCTCCAGTACATTTCCATATTCGGGCAGATGCTGCTGCCACCAGGCGCCAAACCGGCAGTACCTGGAAAAAATACTCAGCACACATCCGGTCAGGGTGCCGAAAATAACCATTTCCTCGTATATCAGTACATATTTTGACGTATGTGTCCTGCCTGCAAAACGTGGTATCAGTCCCACCGCCGCCAGCACGGTAAACACCCCTGCCGCCGCCAGCAGTCCGTAACTTCCCCCTATGAGAATCAGAAAAAAAATCCGTATCATATCATCAGCCGCCTTTGCGAATTTACTGATTATTATGATACGGATTCTAAAAAATTATACTTCAGAATATTTTCAAAAAGCCCAGCAGCAAATAGGGATTCACATATCCCTCCAGCAGACATCCCAGCGCCGCCGCAATCAGGATCACTGCCAGACGCCCGGCCTTTTTCACCACAAAGCCCTTGTCCCCGGCCCCGAACTCTCCTCTCACATAGATACACCGAAACAGCTCCTCGCACCAGGCCAGCAGTGCCAGCGCCATGGGAATATACAGCAGACATTGCGGAAATATGCTGATAAACGCCAGCATGATTCCCTTGACACCATAGCGGATGGTCAGGGAAGCCAGAACCATCCCCGCGGACATGCCATACCAGAATACCGTGCCCATACACACCACCAGACCCAGGTATGTGGAAGACAGAACTGCCAGTACCAGCAGCCTTACCATTCTTTTTCTGAAAATATAGCCGAAAAACGCGCTGCCGTCCACAGTCATGTATTTCATCTGATACAATGTATTTTCGTCAAACAGCCCCTTTTCTCCCAGCAGTATCCCTTTTCCCAGATTCAGCAAAAAAAAGCCGGCCAAAAGTCCCACACAGAAAAAAGCCAAGTATGTCTTTTGACCGGATTTTATTTTTTTCCATAAAAGCTGCATCCCCTGCGCCGCCCTTCCAAATTTAGTGACACTCCATTGTATGCGGTCAGGCTTTCTTCTATGCCGGCTTTTACATTGTTATTTCTCTGCCGCCCCATACTTTGCGGCATATGTCAGAATCCCGCATATGGTTTTGGAATCCTGAATTTTGCAGTCAAATATCATCTGTTTCAGCTCTTCCAGGGACCAGGCCTCCACACTGATGACCTCATCCTCATCAGGATGCTGTCTCCCGGGCTTTAAATCCCTGGCCAGATAGATATCAATTTTTTCATTACAGAAGGCCACGGTGGTATAGATGGAATTCAGCAGCTCCACATGACTGCAGGTATATCCCGTTTCCTCCTCCAGCTCCCGCATGGCCGCCGCGTACGTGGGTTCCCCCCGTCCGTTCAGCCCTCCTGCGGGCAGTTCCAGTGTCTCTCTCTCCAGGGCATTGCGGTACTGCCTCACCATAAGCAGTTTTCCATCCTCCCGCACCGCCACAACCGCCGCGGCGCCCTTATTATCAATCAGATCCCATTTTGCCACATTTCCGTTGGGAATCAGCATGGTATCCTGATAATAGTCAAATAGGACACCCCTGGCAACCAGGTCTCTTTTTAATCTTCTGAATTCTTCCATACCAAACCTGCCGTTTCACCATTCCGCCTACACCGCAATCTTGTACGCTTTTCCCTCCAGCAGCTTCTCCACACTCACAAGCTTGACGCACAGCACAAAGATGTCTGCCGCCAGGGCCAGTTCCTCCGGTGTGGGGAATGTAGGAGCGATCCGGATGTTGCTGTCCTTCGGATCCTGCCCGTAAGGATATGTGGCGCCTGCGCCGGTGAGGGTCACACCCGCCTCCTTACACTTTGCCACGATTGCCTTTGCACAACCCTCCATGGCCTCAAAAGAGATAAAATAGCCGCCGTTGGGATTGGTCCAGGAACCGATTCCCGTGCCCCCAAGCTCTCTCTCCAGTACATCCAGCACTGCCTGGAACTTGGGACGCATCAGGGAGGCATGCTTTCTCATATGGGCCTTTATGCCCTCAAAATCCTTGAAATAACGCACATGGCGAAGCTGGTTGATCTTGTCGTATCCGATTGTCTGGATGGTCAGCGTCTTCTTGATGCACTCCAGATTCCCTTTGGAGGAAGCAATTGCCGCCACGCCTGCGCCGGAAAAGCTGATCTTGGAAGTGGAGGCAAACTCATATACCATGTCCGGGCTGCCCGCCTTCTCACATTCACTTAAAATCTCCAGCACCTTATCCTGTCTGTCTTCCTCGTCATAGAGATGATGCACCGCATAGGCATTGTCCCAGAAGATGCGGAAATCCTTTGCCGCGGGCTTCAGGTTCGCAAACCTTCTCACAGTCTCATCGGAATAGGTATAGCCCTGGGGATTGGAATACTTGGGCACACACCAGATCCCTTTGACGCTCTCGTCCTCCGACACAAGCTTTTCCACCATGTCCATGTCGGGACCCTGGGGCGTCATGGGCACAAGAATCATCTCAATGCCGAAATGCTGCGTGATGGCAAAATGTCTGTCGTAACCGGGCACCGGACACAAAAATTTCACCTTCTCCAGTCTGCACCAGGGCGTACATCCCATAACCCCGTGGGTCATGGCGCTGGAAACGGCATCATACATAATATTCAGGCTGGCGTTGCCGTATACAATCACATTTTCCGCACTGACACCCATGATGTCTGCCATCATATGCTTTGCCTCAATCAGGCCGTCCAGAACGCCGTAATTGCGGACATCCACGCCCTCCTTACTTTTCATGTCGGTTCCGGAGTTCAGGACATCAAAGATATCCATCCCCATGTCCAGCTGGGCCACGGAAGGTTTGCCCCTGGACATATCCAGTTTCAGTCCCTTTCCCTTCGCATCTTCAAATTCTTTCTTCAGCCCTGCCTTACATGACAACAGTTCCTCTTTGTTCATTTCCTGATATGCTTTCATTTTTCCTCCATCCCGTGCGCCGCCTTCTGCCCGCACTACTGCTTTATCATGACACGGCCCCGGCACTCCCGGCTGCCGTTTCAGCCTTCCCGGAAGGCTTCACACCTTTCATACGCCATAAACATCTGCATTCCACAGAAACCGTACACGCAAGTCCCCCGGACCCGAAAAGGTCTTTATCCCCTATGGAACTGCATTGCTCCCTGGTTGTATTATCGTATACAATCATGCACTTGCATTATCATACTATATTATCTTCTTCTGCACAAGAGGAAATATTACAAATTTGGCCAAAAAGTTTTTCCACATTTGGTAAAAATGCATAGACTGGACAATAAATTGCCTGCTGCGGGCCGCTTCAGCCACATCCCTGTTTTCGGGCAATATGAAAGGGCTGTCACTCCTCTGATATCCTCGTCGGTGCGACAGCCCCTTTCTTTCATTCTGTTTTACTATTTTGCGTAATCAATTACGCGGCTTTCACGGATCACATTTACCTTAATCTGTCCGGGGTATTCCAGTTCCGCTTCAATCTGCTTGGAAATATCCCTTGCCAGCAAGACCATATCTGCATCCGAAATCTGTTCCGGTACTACCATTACACGGACTTCCCGTCCTGCCTGAATAGCAAAAGACTTATCTACTCCTTTGAAATTGTTTGTTATTTCCTCTAATTTTGTCAGTCTGCTGGTGTAAGTCTCCAGCGTTTCCCTTCTGGCACCGGGTCTTGCGGCAGATATGGTATCCGCTGCCTGAACAATGCATGCAATCAGGGAAGAAGGCTCCACATCACCGTGATGGGACTCCACCGCATTGATCACCGTGGCATTCTCCTTATACCTTCTGCAAAGTTCCACTCCCAGCTGAATGTGAGACCCTTCCATCTCATGGTCCACGGACTTTCCAATGTCATGGAGCAGTCCGGCGCGCTTTGCAATCCGCACATCCAGTCCCAGTTCCGCGGCAAGCAGGCCCGACAGCTGTGCTACCTCCACGGAATGCTTCAGCGCATTCTGGCCGTAGCTGGTCCTGAATTTCATCTTGCCCAGCAATCTGACAAGTTCGGGATGAATACCATGGACACCTACCTCCAGGGTAGCGGCTTCTCCCTCTTCCTTTATCATGACTTCCACTTCTTTTTGCGCCTTCTCCACCATCTCCTCGATCCTGGCCGGATGAATACGTCCATCCACGATGAGTTTTTCCAGCGCAATCCTCGCCACCTCCCGGCGAATGGGGTCAAATCCGGACAGAATGACAGCCTCCGGCGTATCGTCTATAATCAGATCCACACCGGTCAGCGTCTCCAGGGTACGGATATTACGTCCCTCCCGCCCGATAATTCTTCCCTTCATCTCGTCGTTGGGAAGCTGCACCACGGAAATCGTGGTCTCCGAGACATGGTCCGCCGCACATCTCTGTATGGCTGACACCACATAATCTCTCGCTTTCTTGTCTGCTTCTTCTTTGGCGCGACTCTCCATTTCCTTGATAATCACGGCCGTTTCATGCTTTACTTCGTCTTCAACAATTTTCAACAAGTAGTCTTTTGCCTGTTCAGAGGTTAATCCGGAAATTCGTTCCAGTTCCTGCAGGCGCTGTTCATTTAATTTGGAAACCTCGACTTTGACCTTGTTCAGGGCTTCTTCCTTGGCTGCCAAATTTGTCTCGCGCCTTTCGAGTGCTTCGGTTTTCTTATCGATGTTCTCTTCCTTCTGCTGAATCCTGCGTTCAGAGCGCTGTACCTCCGCCCTGCGTTCCTTGATCTCTTTGTCCAGTTCATTCTTGGTGCGAATGGACTCTTCCTTTACTTCCAGGAGCGATTCACGTTTCTTGGATTCTGCGTCCTTCAGAGCTTCGTCGATAATTTCCCTTGCCTTGTCCTGTGCGTTTCCGATAGTCGTTTCCGTAGTCTTTTTCTGGTAGCTGGAAACAATATATGCAGTCACAACTGCGGTCACTGCCACAGATATCATCACAGCAATTACAATCTCAAGCATCTACAGGGGCACCTCCTATTCCGTTTTCATTGTACATTTTACCGTATGAGCGTTGCCGCCATACAGCTTATATAGAATGTATGTACTCAAAAACATTCTAACAAGCAATTCACAACAGTCTCATTCTAAACTCAAATTGCCTCTCTGTCAAGTAGGAGTGTCCATATTCTGCAAAAAATCTTCTAAAATAAAGTATGGTTTATTGTGATATTTGTACAAAATATTAGATTTTAGCCAAATTGTGGTTTTTTCTTCCCGAAAATCCCATTTCCGTACCAAAGTTTTATTCCCATTCAAAGTTTTCCCCGGAAAGCACCGCCCTGCGCACCTGCTCTCCGGAAAATCCCTTCCGCATCAGAAAAGCGTACATCCTCTGCTTTTCCCTCCGGTCCGCAGACTCCGGCCGGAAGCCCTTCTTCTCCAGAAGCGCCCTGATCATGGCCTGCTCGTCCTGGCTGCCACCCTCTTCTTCCCACGCTTCCCATGCCTGCTCCAGTATGTCCCTGGGGATTCCTTTTCCCTGAAGTTCCTGTTCTATCCGTCTGCGGCTTCTGGCGTTTTCATGGCTGCGGATATAGGACACCGCATAGCGCAGGTCATCCGTGTAGTGAAAACCCGCCACATAATCCAGCGCGCTCTGTATGACCTCCTCCGGGTATCCCCCTGTTTTCAGCTTGTCATACAGCTGTTTCACCGTATACGGTCTTGTCTTCAGCAGATTCATGGCGCGTATCTTCGCCCGTCTGGGCAGCAGTTCATGGAGAATGGACCGGTAATCTTCCTCCCCCATCTCTTCCCCCTCCCGGATGTGATACGAACGCAGTTCGCCTTTGTACAGCACAAAGGCGAAAGCTTCGTCAATCAGTATCCTGACACGGGATTTGGATATTTCCTCGATCTGTGTGACTGTCATATATCCCCCTGTCACGCTGCACCCGCAGCTGTCCTGTCACATTTCCCCCCTTGCCGGGAGCCCCGGCTCCTCATTCTTCCTGCCCGGCTTCGCCTTCCGTACTTCCCGCACTCTCCTGTGCCTCCGGCTGCGCTTCCGCCTTGGCAGATGCCTTGGACCTGCCTCCGGACTTTCCCCCGGACTTCTGTTTTGCAAGGTTTACCACTCCCGAATCCGACATCTCTGCAGGCGCCGCCCCGAAACCGTGCTTTTCACGCACTTTGGCGTCAACGGCCTCCCACACGTCCGGATGCTCCCTTAGATACTGCTTCGCATTCTCACGTCCCTGGCCGATCTTATTTCCCTCATAGGCATACCAGGCGCCCGATTTCACAATGATGTCCAGGTTTGCAGCCAAATCCAGAATGTCTCCTTCCCTGGAGATCCCTTTGCCGAACATAATGTCAAATTCAGCCTCCTTAAAAGGAGGGGCGATCTTATTCTTCACCACTTTTACCCTGGTGCGGTTTCCGATGACGTCCCCACCCTGCTTCAGGGACTCAATTCTGCGCACGTCCAGGCGCACGGAGGAATAAAACTTCAGGGCACGCCCGCCGGTGGTGGTCTCCGGGTTTCCGAACATCACGCCCACCTTCTCCCGGAGCTGGTTGATAAATACCACCACGCAGTTGGATTTGCTGATCACTGCCGTGAGCTTTCTCAAAGCCTGGGACATCAGCCGGGCCTGCAGTCCCACATGGCTGTCCCCCATCTCCCCATCGATCTCCGCCTTGGGAACCAGCGCCGCCACGGAGTCCACCACCACGATATCAATGGCGCCCGAGCGCACCATGGTCTCTGCGATCTCCAGTGCCTGCTCCCCGTTGTCCGGCTGGGAAATATAAAGATTGTCGATATCCACGCCTATATTTTTGGCATACACGGGATCCAGCGCATGCTCCGCGTCGATAAAGCCCGCGATGCCCCCCATCTTCTGTACCTCCGCAACCATATGGAGCGTCACCGTGGTCTTACCGCTGGACTCCGGGCCGTAAATCTCCACAATCCTTCCCCGGGGGATTCCGCCCAGCCCCAGGGCTATGTCAAGGCTTAATGAGCCTGTGGGAATGGTCTCCACATTCATCCGCGCAATGGGATCGCCCAGCTTCATCACCGCACCCTTTCCGTATTGTTTTTCGATGTGGCTGATGGCCGCGTCCAGCGCCTTGCGTTTTTCTTCTTTTTCCATATAAATCTCCATGCCTTTCCGTAACCTGCGAATTTGGGCCGCAGGCACAAATTTGCGTGTGAAATATATTTTTCACACTATGATTTCTTTCCCTGTGAGGAACAAACGTTCTGACTGTAATCAGGATAAAACATTTGTTTGCATTTGTCAACCTGTTCAACAAGATATTGTTATATTATCACATTTTGAGTGTCATAAAAATCCCTCAAAGGCATTCCCCCTCCCTGTATATTCTCTTAACAGTTCCCCAGCCTGTGCGGACTGCTGCATGCTCTCTGAAACTTGTGGCGAAAATGCCGGAATGCAAGAATAATGTACTTACGAAGTATCAGACAAAAAAAGTGTACCACAGTTTTTTCTTCCTGGCAATAGATCACCAGCAAAAAAAGGAGTCAGGACTCCTTTTTTCCAAACGTGACTTTACTGTAATATTCCAGGATACAGCCCCTCATCAGGGCCAGGGCGGCCGATACCGCAGATTCCCGTATTTTGTTCCTGTTTCCGGAGAACCGGCACTCCTTCACGGTCACTTTCCCCTTCACGCTGCAGGCGATATACACCAGCCCCACCGGCTTCTCCTCCGTACCGCCATCGGGTCCGGCAATGCCCGTGATGGCCACCGACACATCGGCCCTGCTGATCAGAAGGGCTCCCTTTGCCATCTCCCCGGCGGTTTTTTCGCTCACCGCGCCGTATTTCTGCAAAGTGCTTTTCTTCACTCCCAGCAGTTTCCTCTTGGCCTTGTTGGAATAAGTGACCACACCGGATTTATATACCTCCGAAATCCCCGGCACATTGATCAGCCTTGCGGAAAGCATTCCTCCGGTGCAGGATTCCGCGCAGGTGATGGTCAGGTTGTTGGCCAGGGCCAGATCCACCACGGACTTCTCCAGGGTAACGTCTTCCTCCGTGGTGTAAATATGGTTGCCGAAACGTGCCTTCAGCTCCTTTACCACCGGCTTCAAAAGCTTTGCGGCGCTTTTCCTGTCCCCCGCGTTGGCCGTCACGCGGATATGGACCTCCCCGGTCTTGGCATAGGTGGCAATGGTGGGATTGGTCTGTCCGTCAATCAGATCCATCACCATCGTCTCTGCCTTGCTTTCGCCCACACCGCAGATCTTCACGGTCTGGGAGCAGATGACCTGGGCAGTCAACGACGCCAGGTAAGGCGCCACGCTCTCCTCAAACATGGGCTGGAGCTCGTTGGGCGGGCCGGGAAGCAGAATCACTTTCACATCCTTCATTTCCATGATGACACCCGGCGCCGTCCCGTTGGGATTATGCAGTACAATGGCCCCCTCTGGCAACATGGCCTGTTTCCAGTTATTGTCCGTGGGTTCCATACCCTTATAGGCAAAAAAGCTTTCTATGGCTTTCTTGCTGGGCTCATGGAGGTACATCTTTTTCCCGCAGACCTTTGCCGCCGTCTCCTTGGTCAGGTCATCCTCCGTGGGTCCCAGCCCTCCGCAGACTATCACAATGTCCGACCGTTCCATGGCCGTCCCAAGCACCCGGGCAAGTCTGTCCCCATTATCTCCCACAACCGTCTGAAAATAACAGGACAGCCCCAGGCCCGCACATTTTTCCGACAGATACGCCGCATTCGTATTTACAATGCTTCCCAGCAAAAGTTCCGTTCCCACGCAAACCAATTCAACATTCATACTCTCCCTGCTTTCCGAAACTATTTTTGTTCCAGCATCACATTTTTATTTTTTATCAGGTAATCCACCAGGGACACCACCGTCAGCGCCAGCGCCACCCACATTACAATCTCCGTCACCAGCCGGAGTTTCGGAATATCCGCAATCAGAAGGCAGACCATCACCATCTGGAAAACCGTCTTAAACTTTCCCCAGTAGCTGGCGGCAATCACCACATGATTGTCGGCGGCCACCAGCCGGAATCCGCTGATGATGAATTCCCTGCTGATAATCACGATCACAATCCAGGCCGGAATCCTGTCCATCTCCACCAGGGCGATCAGCGCCGCGCTGACCAGCAGCTTGTCTGCCAGCGGATCCATGAACTTGCCGAAATTCGTCACCAGATTGTACTTCCTGGCTATTTTGCCGTCAATCAGGTCCGTGAGGCTTGCCACAATAAAGACTCCCAGGGCAATATAATCCACATATTCCATAATGCCCCCGAAGATGGCACTAAACCACTTCCAGCCGCTGCCCTCTCCCAAAAGCAGAAGAATAAAAGGAACGATCAAAACAATCCTGAATATCGTCAGCTTATTGGGCAAATTCATTTTACTCATACAAAATCCTCCCCGTCATCCGCCAGTTCCCCCACCAGATCGTATTCATTGGAGTCTGTCACAAGCACTTTTACAAAATCCCCTGAAACCAGACTTGCGGTGGTTTTCACGAACAGATATCCATCCACATTGGGCGCATCCCGGTAAGTTCTGGACACATATACATCCTCGTCCGCGACTTTTCCCTCAATCATCACCGTCAGCCTGCGTCCGATCATATCTTCGGCCTTTTCAAAAGCAATGGCCTGCTGCAGTTCCATCAGTTCCGCGAAGCGCTTCTGTTTGACTTCCTCTTCTATCTGGTCTTCCATAAGCGCCGCCGGCGTATCTTCCTCCTGAGAATAA